>Ga0137308_101304_pt1 | contig 25646 bp, 22 predicted proteins | sample Inofrocosms_June_FD_97181 | JGI IMG/M metagenome (GOLD analysis project Ga0137308, IMG submission 97181) | Mouse cecal microbial communities from Vienna, Austria - N-Acetylneuraminic and N-Acetylglucosamine D2O microcosms_June | ecosystem: Host-associated > Mammals > Digestive system > Large... | reverse complement strand
CTGCCTCCTCTCTTTCCGCGCCGGACATATAAAGTCCCAGTTTTTGAACTGTCACATTTTCCGGGCGTACATTTGCCATGATTTCCCCATCATGCATCACAAGTATCCTGTCACTTACCTCCATAACTTCATCCAGCTCCAGAGAAACCAGAAGCACCGCTTTCCCTTCATCACGTTCTTTTACCAGCTGCTTATGTACAAACTCAATCGCGCCTACATCAAGACCTCTCGTCGGCTGCACTGCAATCAACAGATTATGATCCCTGATGATCTCTCTTGCCAGAATTACTTTCTGCTGATTTCCGCCGGACATATTCCGCACGATATTAGTCGATCCTTTCGCGCTTCGCACATCGAAATCTTCAATCGCTTTATCAGAGAATTTAGTGATATCGCTAAATTTCAGAAAGCCATTTTTTATAAAATCTTTCTCAAAGTAAGTCTGCAGTATCATATTCTGGGAGATATTAAAATCCAGAACCAGCCCATGTTTGTGCCTGTCTTCCGGGATATGGGAAATTCCATGAGTATTACGGTAACGAATACTCTTATCCGTCATAACTTCCCCATTTAGAGTAATATCTCCTTTAGAGGGCAACATACCCGTGAGAGCGAACACCAATTCCTGCTGCCCATTATTATCAATTCCAGCAATACAGACGATTTCTCCTGCCCTGACATCAAACGACACGTTTTTTACTTTCTCTTTTTTTCCTGTCTGTGGCATGACCGTCAGATTTTTCACGGAAAGAACCACGTCTTTCGGCTTTGCCGCAGTTTTTTCTACATGGAGAGAGATGCTTCTTCCCACCATCATTTCTGAAAGTTCTTCCACCGTCACGCTGTCTGTATCCACGGTTCCTATATATTTTCCCTTCCTGAGAACACTGCAGCGATCCGATACTTCCTTGATTTCGTTCAGCTTATGAGAAATAAACAGAATGGATTTCCCTTCTTCCGCCAATCTGCGGATGATCTTGATCAATTCTTCAATTTCCTGAGGTGTCAGTACGGCTGTGGGTTCATCAAATATCAATACATCATTATCTCTGTATAACATTTTCAGAATTTCTACTCTCTGCTGCATTCCGACAGTCATATTATCTATTTTTTCATCAATGTCTACCATAAGTCCGTACTTTTCGCTTAATCCGATGATCTTCTCCCGTGCTTCATTCATCTTTAAAAATCCGTTTTGTACGGTTTCAACACCCAAAATGATATTTTCCAGAGCGGAAAAAACACCTACCAATTTAAAATGCTGATGAACCATCCCAATTCCCAGATCATTGGCCGTATTCGGTGAAGACATTTTTACCTCTTTCCCTTTTACAATGATCTTACCGCTGGTAGGCTGATACAATCCGAATAATACACTCATTAAAGTAGACTTTCCGGCACCATTTTCACCTAAAAGAGCATGAATCTCACCCTTTCTCAGTTCAAGCGTAATATCATCATTTGCGATGATTCCCGGGAAAACTTTTGTAATATTGCGCATTTCAATAATATTTTCCATAAAATACCTATACCTTTTTTATAAAAAGCGGCTAATTATATAAATTAGCCGCTTTTACATAACCGCCTATGTTTGTCGACCCTTAATCACTTTGCATCGATAAGTATCATTTCTATTTAATGAAATCAAGAGTGATCGCATTTACCGGAATCTGAGTAGGATCTTCATATGCTGAATCATCCGGAATGCTATCCGCTATACCATTTTCATTATTTGCAACTCTTTCAAACAGGCTCTCATATTCTTCCTGTGTAAAATTCTGGAACCTTGCGCCATCCATTGCAAGACCACATGCCTGTTCCGCACTTCCCAGTTCTACCGTTTTGCCGGTTTCCATCGTACCATCTTTCCACGCTACCAGACCGTTATATGTAGTATTTTCCGTATCTTTCAATGCGCTCGTAACAATTCTTTCAGATATCTCATTCTGATTTGCATCGCAGCCCATTGCAACCACATCTCCATTTTCCTCTGCTGCTGCAAAGATAGAGTTATTCATAACACCTGCAACTGCAAAAATCACTTCTGTACCGGACTGATACCATGCTGCTGCTTTTGCCTGATTTTCCGGACTTGCTTCAAAGTTACCCGCATAAGTATATTTCACAGTCACATCATCAAGCCCCATTTCCTCTGCCGCAACATCAGCACCCTTCACAAAGCCATACATATACTGGATAACACCCGGTACTGCCATTCCGCCGATTGTTCCCAAAGAACGATATCCTTCTCTTACAGCTGCATAGCCTGCGAAGAAACCGGACTGCTCTGCCTTATAAGTTACAACCTGTACATTATCTTCAATAGAAACTTCCCCGTCTATGGTCTGAGGCGCTGCTTCGATAGATAAAAATTTCACATCCGGATATGCCCGGCTCATTTCCAGAAGAGATACTTTAAACTGGTCAGCCGCCACTACAATAAACTCTGCGCCTCCGGCTACCGCTGCATCACAGATTGAAACCTGTGCCTCAACCGTATCTTCTGTAGGCTGGAAATAAGTACAAGTGTATTCCGGATTCTCGTCACAGAATCGATTCATACCAACCCAGCAGGCTGTATTAAATGCTTTATCATCCAAAGAACTAACTGATGAGATCAATAATGCAATCTGATTTTTTCCATCAGCACTTTCATCCCCCCCGAGACTTTCCGCCTCTGCCGTTTCCGCAGAACTTGCTTCTTCCCCTTCGGAAGCAGCCGGAGCTTCCGGAGCCTCACCTGAACCACATGCTACAAGACTAAAAGTCATTCCTAAAACCAATATCAATGATAATATTTTTTTCATATTTATATTCCCTTCTTCCTATGCTGTTTCTTCTCAGGTTATCAAATGCTGTCGTACCGCTTTAAATTATCCTCTACGATATCCCAGAATTTTTCCACATCCAGTTTCACTGCTACTTTACTGTTCATCCCTTTATCTTTCATCAGATTAAAGAAATCACAATTTGTACGTCCATGACTCTGACCACCGGTAATATCGATCTCCGAATACATATCTTTTGTCTCAATACAGGACGGATCGATCAGATACGCTATCGTAGTAGGGTCATGCAGCGGACCCCCCGCCCAACCAAAGGTCCTTTTCTGTGTCATACAGAAAAATCTCATCAAATCTACAAACAGTTTTCCTCCCTTGGTCTTTACTTTGTCCATCCGCTCCACGATCTCCGGATAACAAAGCGCCTGTCTCGTCAGATCAAGTCCCATCATCACTACTCTGCGGCCGCAGCTGAATACCACATGAGCTGCCTCGGCATCCGCATAAATATTAAATTCAGCTGCTGGTGTTACATTTCCGTGCTGATAAGCTCCTCCCATTAAAACTATTTCATCTATGTTTTCAAGAATTTTGGGTTCCTTTTTTATCGCCATAGCGATATTGCTCAAAGGCCCTGTCGGCACTAACGTCACAGGAGAATCCGCATTCAGTACAGTTTCAATGATAAAATCTACCGCATGTCTTGGATCTAACTGCTTTGTCAGCGGATCGAATACAGGACCATCCAGACCGCTGTCCCCGTGTACTCTCTCTTCTACCGGCGGTGACTGCCGTACGATTGCTTCCCCGAGTCCCTTACAAACCGGAACACCTATTCCCAGATACTGACAAACATTTAAAGCATTTTTCGTTACTTTTTCAATCGTCTGGTTCCCGCGTACGGTTGTAATTCCGAGAAGTTCAATCTTTGGATTGCGAGCCGCAAGCATGATTGCCACTGCATCATCATGTCCCGGATCGCAGTCAATAATAATTTTTCTTTTATCACTCATAATTTCTGTCCTTTCCTGTTCGTTTAAAATGTTTTGTCTTTTCGGCCACAAAGGATAAAACGTTTTATCTATTTTGTGAAAACAGAATAACATATGATAAAACGTTTTGTCAACTTTTTTTGTTTTTTTTGCTCTTATATACAAATATTCCATTCTCTTTTTGTGCATTTTCACAACTTTTAAAGATTCATTTAATACCCGGTTGCAGTTTTTTCTTAAATGTGATAATCTTTGATAAACATTTACCAACTTATGACAAATGCTTCCTGAAAGGAATTTAGAAATGAAAGTTACAATTACAGATATCGCACAGGCAGCAGGACTTTCCCCTGCTACTGTATCTCTTGTTTTAAATAATCGTCCTTCCCGTATTTCTGAAAGCACCAAAAAAAGAATAAAAGTTCTCGCACAGGAAATGGGATATCGCCCCAACTTTGCAGCCGTCAACCTGCGGACCAGCCGCAGCTACACTATCGGGCTTATTGTTCCGGACATCCGAAACGATCACTATGCCACTTATGCAAAAGGTTTGGAAGATTTCTGTCAGGAAATGAATTGGAGCATGATCTTATGTACTACCAACCAAAGTCCTCTGCGGGAAAAGCAATATATTGAAGCACTTTATGCCAAAAACATAGACGGCATTGCACTCGCTACCACAGCACCTTATGCTGATAATTCTATTTATACTTCTAACAGAGAACTGCTTCTTTCCATGAAGATTCCCATTGTTCAGTCTGACCTGACAAATTACAAGGAACCGATCAACGCAGTTGTCTGCGACCACGAAAAAGGTGGTTATATTGCTACGCTCCATCTGCTTTCACTTGGCCATAGAAAAATAGCCTTTATTACCGGACCTTCAAGTTTAGAAGCAGCTCAAAGCCGTCTGAATGGCTGTAAAAGGGCTTTCAAAAGTTATAATCTGAAATGGAATGACAGTCTGGTCTACGAAGGGGACTATACTTATGAATCCGGCTTGAACGGTATTGATTATCTATGTGACAAAGAATTTACAGCGGTTTTTGCTTTAAATGATTCGATGGCATATGGCGTATACAATGGTCTTTCCAAATATAATTTATCTGTACCAGAAGATATATCTGTCATCGGATATGATGACCATTTTTTGTCTGCCATCTTAACCGTTCCCCTTACCACGATACGCCAGCCCGTCTATGAAATGGGAAAAGAAGCGGCCAGAATCCTGATTCATGCCGCTGAACATCCTGATACCAAACCTGTCATCACCTCTTTCGAATTGAAGCTGATTGTTAGGAAAAGCACCCGAAAAATAAATTAATAAACATTTTTTATAAATTAATAAGAATAAGACTAATTACTGCCAAAACTATCGCTGCCGCAGTATGACGGTTGCCTTTTTCTTTAAAACAAAACCGTCCCGCCAGCGCCACAATCAGCAGATTTCCCGCTGCGGATACAGGCATCACGACCGCAACGCTCAAAAAGTCCAGGCTTTTCAGTTGAAAAAATGTACCGACCGCGTTTGATATGCCGATCATACCTCCCAGCAGGATATCTGTTGTCAGGGAACTGCTCTGTTCTCTTTCCCCTCTGAATAACAGAACGACACTGCTGATCAGTGTCATCATAAACACGATCGACAGAAAAAGCGGCTTATGCTCTGCCGGAAAATATTTACCATACACCGCATTAAAAAAGAATACCAGGCCGCTTCCTATGAACAAAACCGGAAACAGCTTTCGGTCACCTGCTACACTTCCATCTTGAGTCCCGCGCATCATTTCCGCCATGGAAATCAGCAATACCAGAATGCCTGCAGCCTGCAGCATTCCCGGAAAATCCTTCCATAACACTGCTGAAAGAACGATACATATTAAAAAACCAGCCCGGCTGAAAAAGGTTGTGCTTCCAAGCCCGTTTTTATCTGTACTCACTTCCGTGCACCACAGATTCTGAATCATGGAAAGCCCCAGAGCAATCGCCAGACACATCATCTTCCAAAAATCATTATTTCCGAATCTTTCAAAGCTATATTTATCTTTCAGGCTCAGGACAGTCACTGCCATCGTTAAAACCGTAGCCGTAACATAATTTATAAATATCACCCTTTTCATATCAGCCTGATAAATACTCACCAGTTTAAATCCGATTGACAGCATACAGAAGCCTGCTAATGAAATCATTAAATAAATCATATTTTTTATCCTTTATAAATATAAACTTATCTTTTTCTGCCAGAAATCTTTCAGGTATAATAGGTTAATCGTTTTATCTTTTTTTTAACTATATACTTATTTCAAGTTGTTGTCAATTATTTTCAGAAATTAGGTTCTGCCTTTGTACGATGCCCTCCAATTATTAAGCACATAAAAAAGGCTGCTGCCGGCAGATCTCTCCGCCTTTGCAACAGCCTTTTTTTATATAAAAGTACCTTCTCCGAATATTACGCTTCTTCGATCATCCTGATGATCGCCGGCTTCTGCTGAAGCCCTGACATCCTCTTTAACTCCGCGCCGTCCCGCATAAGAATCAGCGTCGGATAACCGGACACTTCATATTCCTCCACCAGCTTCTTATTTTTGTCAAAATCCACCTTCATGATATTGACTTTTTCCCCGCATACCTTTTCCACATCCGCCAGCACGAAGGAAAGCATCTTGCAGGGACCGCAGGTGCTGGAAAAAAAATCTGCCAGCACAAGTCCCTCGTTTACCGATTGACGAAATTCATCTTCTGTTACTTCTCTCAACATAGCCCTTCTCCCATATTATAATTTTGTCTGTCTTATATTGCGAACTTACTTCATCCCCTGCACATAACGTGCCGCACTCTGTGCCGCGATGGCGCCGTCGGCGCAGGCGGTGATCACCTGCCTCAGGTTTTTTGTCACACAGTCCCCGGCTCCGAATATCCCCGGGATCTCCGTTGCCATCTGCGCATCCACTTTTACATAGCCCATCTCATTTAATATACCGAGATCCTTAAAACATTCCGTGGTAGGCGTCAGACCGATATACTCAAACACCTGGTCACAGGCCACGCGATTTTCTTCCCCCGTCTCCGTAGATTTAAAGTGAATGCCCCCCAGCTTTTTCTCCCCGTAAAAATCCAGAACATCCTGATAAGGATAAATCTTCACGTTCTCCATGCCCCGCAGCTTATCGCATGCAATCGGATCCGCCGTCAGATCAAACATTGTCACAATCGTCAGCGACTTTACGATCTCCGCCAGATAGATCGACTCCTCCACAGCGGAATTGCCGCCGCCCACGACCACCACATCCTTTCCGCGGCATGCCGCCCCGTCACAGATCGCGCACCAGCTGATCCCGTTTCCGGCATACCGGGTTTCATGTTCCACTCCCAGCATCCTGGGTCTTGTGCCGGTACACAGAATTACCGCATAAGCCGTATATACCGCATCATCCTCCTCACAGAACACGGTTTTCAGCCCGTCCTCCACCTTTACTTCCCTTACGGTCTTATAATCGAAAGCCACCTGCAGCTCCTGAGTATGCTGAAACATCTGAATCGCCAGTTCCGCGCCGTTGATCGTTCCCATTCCCGTATAGTTCTGAATCTCGTTTGTATTGATGATCTGTCCGCCCGGCGCCAGTTTATCCAGCATCAGCACGGAGAGATTTGCCCTCGCCGCATAAATGGAAGCCGTCATCCCCGCAGGGCCGCTGCCAATAATAATCAAATCATAATCTGCCATTTTTCCAACCTCTTTATACTCAGCAGGTGATCCTGATCCCTGTCTCATATTTCTTATCATCCACGATCACCCGCACATCATAGGTTCCCGATAATCCCGCCTTATTCACATTCAACGTGATATTTCTCGGGTCCTTTTCAATAAATGTGCCGCAGCACAGCGCCGTAAACTTGTTCTTGGAAGTGGAGATGAAATAACCGTGTTCCTCCCCCTCTTTTTCCAGCATCAGCATAACGAGCTGACCACCTTCAAATATCGCCTTAAATACAAACCTGTCCTCTTCCTCCGTCAGGTGCGCTTCATAGCGGTAGGGAAGCAGTTCACCGCAGGGTTCCATCGGGATCAGCGTATCAAATTCCGGTGTCACGCCCATTTTTCCGAGATTTTCCGCCTCTCCCAGAGGCATATTCTTCTGCTCGTGATACAGGTGCATCTTTTTGCCTCTGTAAAAGTTTCCCTCTATCTTCATCTCCATAATCACTTTTCCGCGGAATACTTCCACGGTGATGCTTTCCGCACGGACATTGGGATCTCCCTGCAGAAGCGCCGCGGGCTTTTCCGAAGCATGTTCTCCGTAATACTGGATCCCGCCGGAATGAACCAGATAGTGCCCTTCTCCGTACCACTCCACATTTCCGATATAGGAAGAGAAAAACTCCTCCCCCCGCTCCTTTCCGTACTGCCAGAGCTGTTCAATAGTCATCTCCTCCCGGTCGATCCGGTACAATACGCCTCTCGAAAAACTGTCTTTATTCAGCAGGAATCTCTCCCTGATCTTGGAGCGGTAATGCCCGTTGTCAAAGCACATGATCCCGCCGTTCGGCGTTACAAGGCAGCCGTGCTGTTCGTAGGGCCAGTCAAAATCGCCCTCTCCCTTTATGGCAAAGAAATATTTCTGCTTATCCTCCGGCCAGGTCTCCGGATCGCCTAAAATCCAGTTCAGCTTCCCGGTATCGTAATCGATATTGATTATAGCGTCCACATGGCGCCCGGAAAGCGTGATGGAATTTGTATGGCTGTCATACCAGAGCGCATTGTTATGGAACCAGTCCTTCGGTGTATATCCGCCGGAAGGCCCCTCACCGGGAACAAGGCAGTCCTTCAGATCCCAGGTTTTTTTTATCTCTCCGCTCTTTCTGTCGATCAGAACGATCACATCCTCCACGGTCTCATATCCCGGATCCTCCGTGAGAACCAGCAGGTCTCCGTTCTCCATCTCCCATTCGTCATGATGATATCCGCCGGGAATGGAATATTCCCTTACAATCTTCCCCATCATGGTCATCTCATAGAGCCCGGACATATAGTAGGGCATCTGCATTACCCGCTCTGTACCGATCAGAAAATTACCGTTCTGAAGACGTTTCATCTCAAAAATGACCGGAACGGTCAAATGCCACCGCACATCCCCCGCATAATCAAACGCTGTTGCCAGTGCATTCAGGGACGGCGTTACAAAAATAAGTTCCTTTCCCAGATACTCCGCTTCTGTGTGCATCGAAAGCAGTGCCGGAACCTCCGTATCAAGCGGGGCTGTCTGAATCGTTATCGTACGGGCTCTCCCGCCGTAAAGCCGTAGTTCCACCCGGTTTGCATGATCACCGTAAAGTCCCAGTATCGGAAGAATATGTTCCTTCGCTTTGGGAAATGTGTGTACGATGTTCCCTCTTTCTTCTTTTCCGTATATTGTAACTGTCACCGCCGTCTCTGTTTCCGTCCGAAACGCCACGGCCGCCGACAGTGGATTGATCAAATAAGGATTCAGTCTGATATAGGGTTGCTCCAGCGTATAAACGCCTGCCGCAAACTCCTCCAGCATGGCACGCTCAGCCTCCGCCTGTTTGTTCCGCAGGCTTTCACAGAAACTGTAAGAAATCCTTTCCGCCATATGTTCTCCTCTCCGGACGGCCTTCTCAGCCGTCCCTCATAGCCAGAAGCTTTTCGGCTATCCAGCTGTCTGTAATGAGGCGATGGACCAGCTTTCCCCTGAGCGCCGCGCGGATAGCGGAAGTCTTATCAAGGCCTCCTGCCACCGCGATCACATGGGGAACTTTTTTCAGATCCTCAAAGGAAATACCGATGATCTTATCATTGATCGGATCGGAAAGCTTATTGCCGTCCCTGTCCAGAAAATAACCGCAAAGATACCCCACAGCGCCTTTCTTTATCAGTTCCCGCTTTTTATTTTCCGTCAGATATCCCGCCCAGGTGCTCTTCGGCCTTTCCAGAGATACGTCGGCTATCCCGGTCAGCGCATAATCCACGGAGCGTATCTTATCGATCGCTTTTCGGATGATCGGCTCTCTCAGAAGTTCTTTTCGGACAATATCGCTGTTTACATGCATCGGGGCATACAGCCGCACCGTCGTTCCCCGAAATGCTTGCGCCATCTGCTCCGTCAGCGTCGTCACATCGATATCCACATTGTAATCATCCATACAGTTGCCCACCAGCTGCAGCACCTGAATATTTCTTGGAGATGAGGGCTTTAACTGACGCACCGTCTGATGCATCGTCCTCCCCCAGGAGATACCTACCGTATCCCCGTCCTTTAATATCTTGTCCAGATAGCCGGCAGCCATTTCCCCGATCCGTTTTATGGAAATATCCGTGTTCTGATTATCATACAGATCAGTGACTACCAGCGCCTCCTCCAGTCCGAATCTGCGCTTCAGCTCCGTCTCCAGAGCGATCGAACGCTTCAGCGGATAATTGATCTGAAATTCTACAATGTGTTCCTCACGTGCGATCCTCAGAGCCCGGGATACCTTAGCTTTGGAAAAAAAGAGCATATCCGCAATGTCCGCCTGAGACATTCCTTCCACATAATACATCCTTGCCACTTCCGCAATTACCGCAAGCTCTTCCTCGTCCATCTGCCTCATGATTTATTCTCCTGCTTCTGCTTTATACGATTCCGCTTTCTTTCAGCTTTGTCTCCAATTCCTTTTTGTTCATCAGGTTTTTCAGCCCGACCACGATCGTTCCCTCTTTTACTTTCAGGTGATTGACAAAATTCTCCCCTACAACGATCAGGTTATATTCGTGAGCCGTGGATTTCGCTTCATCCATACTTGTATGATGGATCGTGTGCTCTACGCCGAGATTCTTTAAAACCGCCGAACAGTTCTTTTTCAACAACTGGGAACTTCCCATTCCGCATCCGCATGCAACCAATACTTTTATCATAATCTTCTGTCCTTTCTTTCTATTCTTCCATACCTAAAGAGAAGTACTCTTCTTTGTTTTTACGATACTGCAGCTGAGGGATGATCAGCATGCCTATAATACAGATCACCGCGCCCGGTACCGACAGAAACTTGATCATCGCACCCATGGCAGGCCACAGCGTTGCCCAGTCCAGATTTCCTACATATCCGCCGAAAGGGCCCATCTGGAAGAGTACGATCGCCACTGCGCTTCCCAGAACCTGCAGCAGCCCGGAACCCAGACAGCAGGCAACCAGCGCCTTGAATCCGCCCTTCATATTCGCATAAAGCCCGATCGTCGCATTATCATAGAACAGCGGTACAAATCCCGGAATGATCATCAGCGGAGACTTGAAGATCAGCAGCCCGGCAATGGCGATCACCTGTCCCAATGCACCAAAGAGGAAGCCCAGTGTAACCGCGTTGGGATCTCCGAAGGAGTAGGTTGCCGCGCAATCCACCGCCGGAAGCGACCCCTTTAACACGGAACCGGAAATACCTTCAAAGGATTCCACCATCTCGCCTACGAACATTCTGATACCCGTCTTTAATACTACCAGCGATACCGCAAAGGAAGTGCATCTCTGGAAAATATATACCGGGAAAACAAGTTTTCCGAAATTGCCGTCATCCACTTCATGCATCATATCCGGTCCCAGAATGATCATGATGACACCGAAGAACAACAGCATGATCAGTGTGGTGGACACTACATAATCATCCAAAATCTTTAATGCGCCGCCAAGCTGCAGCTTCTGATCCTCCGCCTTGTCCTCCTGTTTATTTTTTCCTTTAAACAGACCGCCGAACCGGTAGGCAAACCATACACCCAGCATCTGCTGATGGCCTACTGCGAAACCCGCGCCTTCTGTCAGTTCCTGTGTCGCTTCCACCGTCATATTCGAAAATACGGACCAGTAGGTACCGCATAAAATACCGATCAGTGCGATCCCGCCCATATTCCTGAGTTCCGGAATCAGGAAGAAGATGATCCATGTCGCCACCGTGGACTGCTTGACCATGATATGGCCTGTCGTAAACAGTGTACGCACTTTGGTAAATTTACGGAAAAACACCAGCAGGATATTCCAGAGAAACGCAATCAAAAGCGTGATCATTGCAAAAGAAGTCGTAACCCCGATGCTCTCTAAAGCGCTGTTTGCCGCCGTCAGTCCAAAGTTCGGATCAATAACAACCGCCTCCACGGACCATTTTAACTGAATCCCCTTCAGCAGCGGATCCACCGTATTTTTCAGCGAAGATGCGCCGAGCTGCAGAATCTGATATCCGACTACGGCCTTGATAAATCCGGCAGCGATCTCATACCATTTTCTCTTCAATAAAATATATCCGATCACAACGATCAACCCGATAAAGATCGCCGGCTGTGACAGGATATTATTAAACATTACGTCCCATATTTTTGTTATAATATTCATACCTTCCCTGCTTTCTTTTGTAAAAAGTTTTTGTGCTCCCTTGTTTTCAGGCTTATTTTGATATCGGAACAAGCCATGCCGCGCGCGTTAAAATCATCATATGATGCATTTGAAACTTCGTCAATTATTTATATAATTTTTGAAATTAATTTCACTTTTCTTTTTGTATTTTGTGCAATTTGATTCAGACATAAAAAATGAAGCTTTATTTTTATGCTATTTGCACAAAACAGAGCTTTCCGTTTCACAGTTTTTATTGCCTTCCTTCTTCCGCAATATTCTTTTTGCAATATCATACAATTCATCGCTTACCCCTTCTGCCATCTTCACATCTTTCACCAGATCCGTATATCTGAAAAGTTCCTCTTTCACAATACTCTCCAATGTATAAATGTATATTTCGCAGAAGGGCATCCGCTGCAGCCGCCGGTAAAACCCGTCCTTATCCGGCGGCGTTGCAATAATGATCGCCGTATCCACCGGCAGGTGATTCCGGAATAATCCCGGCACCTCCGAGAAACAGCAGGGAGTGAAATCCCCCGCCCTTCCCTGACATCGGGTCTTGACTGTACTCCCGGAAAAAAGGAATTCAGCCGAAAATGCCCTTCCGTCCCGGATTCCGTTGCTGTTCCCTCATTCATGTGGATATCGTATAAAAAACAGCCTGCCGATTCCCTTCTCCCGAAATCGACAGGCTGAAATATCCCAACCTCTTCTTACTTCTCTTTATCCGCTTTTACTCGTGCAGTCGCTTCTTCAAATACTCCTGTGCCGCCTCCAGCTGATTATCAATCTGTTCTTCCCCGTAATAAGCTTCCGCGTCAAACTCCACCACGATGTCCGGTTCGATCCCTTTCCCGTGGATATTATTCCCTTTCGGCGTAAAGTAACCATCCGTGGTAAGCTTGATGGCGGAGCCGTCCGAAAGCTCGATGATCTTCTGCACAATCCCCTTCCCATAGGTAGTCGTTCCCATGATCGTTCCCACGCCGTAATCCTTTACGGCACCTGTCAGCACTTCCGCCGCACTGGCGGAGCCCCCGTTGACCAGCACCACCATCGGGATCTCGATCTTTCTTGTGCCGTCACAGTCATATTCCACACGCTTTCCGTTTTTATCCTCTGTATAAACCACCAGACCTTCGGGCAGTATCTGCCGTCCGATATCCACCACTGCATCCAGCAGACCTCCCGGATTTCCCCGCAGATCCAGAACCAGCGCTTTCGCACCGGAACCCTTTATCACCGCATAGTTTTCCGTAAACTGATCCACTGTCACATCTTTGAATTCAGAAATACCGATATAACCGATCTCCTCATCCAGCATCCGGGATGTCACCGTCGGGCGGTCTACCCTCCGGCGCACCACATCCTGATCAAAAGCCTCTCCGTCCCGTATCAGCGTCAACGTTACACAGGTACCTTCCTCTCCCTTGATCAGGCCAGTTACATCATCCAGTGTCATCTGAAAAGTCGCCGTTCCATCCACGGCATAAATGATATCACCCATCCGCAGTCCGGCCTCCTGTGCCGGAGTGCCCTCTATCACACCGCTGATATAGGGGGTCTGCGTTTCTTCGTCCATCGTGACATAAGCGCCCACCCCGTAGTATACCCCTTTATTGCTCTGAATCTGCGTATTCAGCTCCTCCGCCGTATAATATGCCGCATATTTATCATCCAGTGCCTCGATCATACCGTTGCAGATCCCCTTTTGGAAATCCTCCTCTTCCACATCTCCAAAATAGAACCTCTCATTCACCATTGCTTCAATGGCAGCCATTTTACTGATCGTTTCACTGTTTACAACAGATTCTTCTTCTGACGCGCCGGAAACGGACGCAGTCTTTGCCCTGCTGTTGTCGTATAATATTTTTCCTGTCCATGCCCCGCAGAACACAAGTGCAGTTGCCAGAATGCCGGTTAGAACACCGACACCATACCCATTTGATTTTTCCTGCTTCAATTCCAAAGCCGATACGCCACCTTTTTTATATTTATCTGTTTCAGATATACACGCCAAACCCTATCCCGCTCATTCCTGCAGACTCCGGTTTGCCGGATTCCTTTTATCCCAAATATCCCCAGGGACTTACATAACCTCCGTTCTTTCGTACCCCAAAATGCAGATGAGGACCTGTCGATCTTCCGGTGGAGCCTACCGCCGCTATCTGCTGTCCCTTTGTCACAGCATCCCCCTTTGATACATAAAGCGCAGAAGCATGCATATATATCGTATAAAGGCTGTCTCCATGATCGATCATCACATAATTACCCATACTTGAACTGTATGACGCTGCCACCACTTCCCCGTCATATGCCGCCAGAATAGGACTTCCGTTAGGCGCTGCCAGATCTATGCCGTTGTGAAACTTCTCCACACCGAGCGTCGGATGGATACGATTACCATAATCGTCGGAAATTCTGGTATAAGAAGGAGCCGGAAAGGCAAACATGCCGCCGTCATAAGTCAGTTTTTTCGCGTTTTCCTCCGCCAGTTTCTTTCGTTCCGCCGCAACCGCCGCCTCCAGAGACGCGATCAGTTCATTCTGCGCCTGAATTTCCGCTTCATACTCCGCGATAGCGGCTTCCTTATTGCTGATATCCCCCTGCTTTGCCACAATTTCCGTTTCCTTATCGGAAATCAGCTGCGCCAAAGAAGCCTCCTCCTGCTCCACGCCCGCTTTTGCTTCATCCAGCACTTCCTTTTCTGCATTCAGTTCTTCCTTGCAGACTTCCACGTACTGCCGGATCAATATATACTCCTGCAGCTTCTGGTCGTCATAATCCATTACCATCTGGATATAATCCAGTTTATTCAACAAGTCGGCAAAAGATTCTGCTCTCAATATCGTCTCCAGATAATAATTGTCATTTTGCTCATACATCATCTGAATCCGCAGCTTCATTGCAGCATACTGTTCTTCCTGTTTTTGTATGGCTGCTTCCAGTTCTCCTTCCGTCACCCTGATCTCTTCCTCTTTCTCCACGATCATACCGTTCAGTTCGGAAATCTTTTTCTGGATCTCAGCCAGATTATTATCCAGCGCAACCACATAATTTTCCAGATTTGCCTTTTCTTTTTCCAGTTCCCCCTTCAGCGCCTTTATATCCGTCAGAGCGGATGACAACTGGTTCTTCTCATCCTGTGCCTCGGATATCTGCCCTTCCTTTTCCCGGATGCTTTCAGATGTAATGGATGAGAAAGAAACCGCTCTTACCCTTCCGGCCTGCAAAAAGACCGCCGCCAAAAGCAAAAGCATACATATATATTTTTTCAGATATCTTTTACATTTCATCGCAGTCTCCGCCACATTCAGCCAAATATTTCCAAAATGCAGCATTCAGCCGGCACAACCCGATCTGTTTGCACATCTTTCCGCATGTTTCCTGCCCCATTTATCCGTTTCCCGCATCGGATCTACACCCTGAGATGTTTTCTCACCGTGATAAAACTGCCTAAAAAGCCGATCCCCACGCCGATTCCCAGAGACAGGGGCAGCAATATATGAAAGATCTCCTTCACCGGCAAAAAAGTCAGAAGATTCGTCAGAATGGAAAACCGGTCCAGCACATAGGCAACCGCCTTATTATAAACGAAATATATAATGGCAAGCGGAATACCTGCTCCGACCAGGCCGATCAGAATTCCCTCCACCACAAACGGAGAACGCACAAAGAAGTCCGTCGCTCCGATATATTTCATTATGGTGATCTCTTCTCTCCGCACATTGATACCGATCGTCACGGTATTGCTGATCAGGAAGACCGATACGCCCAGCAGGATCGCGATCAGGCCGATGGACACATACCCGAGCAGGGAATTAAATCCGGTCAGCACATCCGCCGTCAGCTGGGATCGATTCACCTTCCTGATCTCGGGCATGGATTCCAGATAGGTGACAAGGGAATCCTGCATCGAAACATCGCTTAGATAGATCCTGTAATTCGCACAGTTCTCCAGCGGGTTTTCCGTAAAGCCTTCCGCATACTCCGGCGGATAGTCCGCTTTCCAGTCTTCCCATGCCTGATCCGCGGAAATATACTCCACATCCGAGACTTCCATCCGCCCCGCTATCTTCTGTCCGATCTCCTGCATCGTCAGATCGTCCGTCCCCGCCTCAAAAAATGCGGTAACACAGACGCCCTCCTCGGCATTCTGCACCATACTCTGCAGATTCACCACCACCGAATAAAAAATACCGAACATAAACAGGCAGGCTGTTATCGTGGCGATCGATGCCAGCGAGAAAAGCTTGTTGCGGAAGATATTGCGGAAGCCCTGTTTGATGGTGTAAAAAAATGTACTAATCCTCATCTATATACGCCCCCTTCTCCTCGTCGCTTATGATCACGCCCTTTTTCAGCGTTACCACCCGCTTCTCCATCTGGTTCACGATCTCCTTATTATGGGTCACCACAAGAACGGTAGTCCCGCTCTTATTGATCTCATCCAGCATATTCATGATTTCCCAGGAGTTTTTGGGGTCCAGGTTACCGGTAGGCTCATCGCATAAGAGCAGCGTCGGTTCATTTACCAGCGCTCTCGCCAAAGCCACCCTCTGCTGTTCGCCGCCGGAGAGTTGTTTCGGTTTCGCCTTATATTTTCCGGCAAGCCCCACCGAGGCAAGGATCGCCGGCACGTTTTTCCGCATCTGCTTTGTGGGGGTCAGTACGATCCTCTGCGCAAAAGCCACATTTTCGTAGACATTCCTGTCCTTCAGCAGCCGGAAGTCCTGAAACACGATACCGATATTACGCCGGAATTCCGGTATCTTCCGGTGCCTGATCCTGTTCAGGTCATATCCCAGCACCTTGACATTCCCCTCTGTCGCCGTCAGTTCCCTGAGCAGCAGCTTGATCATTGTGGATTTTCCGGACCCGCTGTCCCCCACGATAAATACAAACTCTCCCGGTTTGATCCTCAGACTGATATCATTCAAAGCAGGCGAGCCGGTCTCATAAGACTTGCTCACATGTTCCAGCAAAATAATATCCCTGTCGCCGTTTCTTCTTTTCCGCTTCTTTCTTACCGCTTTTTCTGCCACTTTATATCCCTTTCTTCTGTGACCTGATTTTTAATCTGCTGTCCTAAACACTTCCTATATGTAAGTGACGGTTTAGTAATCAAATGTTTCCATATATTTCATATATTTTACGACCATCAACGCGATCTTAAAAGTGATGGCGTCCTCAAACACCCGAAGATCCAGCCCCGTTGCCTTCTGCAGCTTATCCAACCGGTATACCAGCGTATTTCTGTGGATAAAGAGCTGTCTGGAGGTCTCCGATACATTCAGGCTGTTTTCAAAGAACTTATTGATCGTTGTCAGGGTCTCTTCATCAAAATCATCCGGGCTCTTTCCGCCGAAGATCTCCCTGATAAACATTCTGCAGAGGGGGATCGGAAGCTGATAGATCAGGCGGCCGATGCCAAGTTCACTGTAAGCCACCACATTCCTGTCACTGAAGAATATCTTCCCTACATCCAGCGCCATCCGCGCCTCTTTATAGGAGCGGCTCACGTCTTTGATCTCCTTTACGACCGTTCCGTAGGCTACCCTGACATTTTTCATGCCCTCTTTCACCAGAAAGCTTTCCAGCCCTGTTGCCCCCCTATCTATTTCGGCAGGCGAATCGCCCTCACTCAGATCCCTTACCACAATAACATTATTTTCATCCACCGCCGTGATAAAATCCCGGCTGTTGGTATTTCCGCTGCGCACGACCTCCAGCACATTGCAGTCTTTTGTGCTGTCTGTCTCCACAATCATCACCACCCGCCTGACATCCGCCTGAATATGCAGCTTTTTCGCACGGCTGTATATATCCACCAGCAGTAGATTATCCAGCAGCAGGTTCTTAATAAAATTATCTTTATCAAACCTTTCTTTATAGGCTACCAGAAGGTTCTGGATCTGGAAAGCTACCATCTTTCCTACCATATAGACGTCTTCCCCGGAACCGCCGGCGATCAGTATGTATTCCAGCTGCTGCTCGTCGTATATCTTAAAATACTGATACCCCTGAATTTCCTGGGAATCAGCCGGAGACTGGGCAAATTCCATGGCAGGCTTTTCACATTCATACATACTTACGGTAGCTGCAACTTCTTTTCCGTCAATGTCCATGATGCAAAGTTCTACTCTTGCAATCGCTTTTAACCCTTCGATAGTATTCTGTAAAATCTGGTTTGAAATCATCTTTTTCCTTCCCTCCTGCAGGCGCACCGGATCTTTATGATGTATGTGCTCCATTATACATTTTTAACAATACATTTTCACCCCGTAAAAGGCTTTTTTCGCAATCTAATTTCTATTCTAAAACAAGTGCACAAATAAATCTACCTTTTTTCAAACATTTTTTGTTTGTTTTTTTAATAATCTCCTGAAATTTGTATAATTTTAACAATAGTCAACCTATACAAATAACATTTATTTCCTCTGCTGCCATCTTTATACAGTAAAACAGCCCCCTTCTGTCCCGTCAGAAGAGAGCCTGCCTCTCACTTTACTCGGATTCCGTATCATATTCTTCCGTAATTTCTTCTCCGGCATTTTCCGATTCCTCTGTCTGCCCTTTCTCATTTGCATGATACTCCAGCAGCTGCCGCTGAAAAAGATGATGATACCACTTACTGAGAACCTTTTTCAAAAAAGGTTCTTTCCTGCTGCCCAGCACCATCTGGGGGTCCAGCCCGAGCCAGATATCCGCATTCAGTATCTTTTTCATCCTCTCTATCAGTCTTCCCTGCCGGTCAAACTGCAGCCAGGAGATAATGGCAGTCGGTGCAAGAGTATTGATCTGGTTGGCCTCGTCATCCCACTCCTCCGGTGCGCCTCCTATGATACCGCTGCCTGCGATATTTAAATCCTCCCGCAAAAGCCTCAGGTCAAACTCCAGCTTTTCCAGATCCTCCTCCGATTCCGCAAGCAGATAAAGAGGTTCTTTCTCCCGTCCCAGACGTTGTAAAACCTCTTTGATATAATCCTGATCTTCCACCTCACGAATGCGGTCCTTTGCCTTGATACCTGCCTGTTTCGCAATTTCTGCATTACTCCAGATAATCAGGTCCGCATCCCTGATCCACTCCTTTTGCTCTGCCAAAACTCCGGCCCCCACCAGAATCTTCGCAGAAATAAAAAGAATCGTGTTCAGACTGCCGCTCCCTAAGAATCTATCCGTAATGCCGATAGCTTCCCGCAGAGAATAGTCCGTCAACGTCATCCCCAGTAAATTAATTTTTTGCATACCACTCCCTCTGCGAAAAATGCATGTCCTTTACATCTTTCGTATATATGCGTTCAGTATAGCAGATATAGTATCATTTGGCAAGCCAGCCCCTATCCGTCAGAATTCAGTTCCCCTCCGAAATTTGTTCCTTATATTCGCTGGGGCTCATTCCCGTTTCCGCCTTGAACACTCTGCTGAAATATCTGCTGTCTTCGTATCCGCACAGGTCACTGATCTCAGACAAACGCATATCCGGCTTATCCTGAATCAGAGTTTTTGCGAATTCTATTTTCTTTTTTGTGATATACTTATTCATCGACATGCCAGATTTTTTCTTAAACAATCTGGACAGATAAGCATAGTTATAGCCAAACTCTTCTGCCACCTGCTCCATACTGTCAATCGACAGAAACTTTTCATCTATATAATCAATAAGCCTTGTCTCTTTATCCTCCTCATCCCCTTCGCAATTCAGACTTTCAATTTTTGTTAAAAGTTGCTCGAACAGTTCTTCCTTCGAGATAGAGATGCTGATGCTTCTCATCATCTCCCCCTGAACCTCCTCGATATTCTCTCTCCCATATTCCTGTTCCGAAAATTCCAGCAGACGGCATACATAAACACATATCCTAGCAATACCGTCCTGTGTCACCTGACTGCTTTTCAGGAATTTAAAGATCATCCGGATCTCATTGATAAAATTCTCCAGGTTCCTGCTGTTATAGTAATTTTTTATATAGGCATTCAGCTTTACTTTAACAATTTCCGTCACTTCACTTTTTTCCGGTACGGACTCCGGAAAAAAGATATGTTCCTCTCCGATGACCAGCCTGCGGCGCAGCGTATTTCTCAGCCGCTTCGCATCATCCCACAATTCTTCCTGTTTCACGATACCTTTTGTCACACACAAATTGACAGGAAGAGAAGTCTTTATCCTGATAACCATCATCAGCTGTTTTGCCCATTTCAAAGCCTCTCCCTGTTCATCCGCCGAAAACTTAATTCCAATAATTTTCTGGTTTATTACATGCTCATCTGTGACAAACCATTCTTTTTCCCCGCAAACCTCCAGCAATATCTGGTTCCACGGCAGTCCGCCGATTTCCTTTGTATAAAACCGGACTACATCCTCGTCCTGTGCATCATATATAATATTTCCAAGACATACTGCCATGACCAGAAACCTGTCTTCATGATCCGCCAAAAGCTGATAATTATCAGAATATGCAATATACCGCTCCTTGCTGTGGCCGGCAACAGACAGATTCTGTCTGATATCAACCAATGTCTCCAGCAGCGCATCACTTTCCAGAGGCTTCAAAAGATAATTAAACACACCATATTTGATTGCCCCCTGCGCATAGGCAAAATCAGAATATCCGGATATGATCACAATGATAATAGACGGACAGGATTGCCTTACCCGCCTGATCAGTTCCATCCCTCCCATAACAGGCATTGAAATATCCGTAAAAAGCACCTGGGGCCTTATCTCTTCAATCTTTTGAAGCGCCTCCTGGCCATTTACGGCTTTCCCCACAATTTTAAAGGAATTATCCAGCGATACGATCTTATTACATATGCTGTTTAAATTCTGTTCTTCATCTTCTACTACAATCGTCCGAATCTCATATCGGTAAGTCATCTTTCCTGTTCCTCTTTCCGATGATCACGCTCCCACGGTTTTCTTCAATCTGATACAACATGCTCTCTTTTCCGTAGAACAACTGCATTCTGGCATACACATTCACCAACCCCATTCCGTTGATCTGATTTGACAGCACATTTTCACTTTTCAGTCCCTCTTCACACTTGTAACTCTTCTGAAACATTTTATAGGCATCCCGATACAATTGTGAGAAGGATTCCGTTGTACTCTTTCCGCCTGCATATTCCTGCGGCAACTGGATGACTGCGGCCTTTTTAAACGTCTGGTCGTTCATGAGTTCCATAGAAAAAGCATTCATTTCCTCAAAATAATTCTGCACATTTTCGTCGATGCTATTGATCAACTGTTCCTGTGTATCTTCAAAATTCCTGTGGATCATAAATGCCATGAACCCAATGGAAATACTCAGTAACACGATCATAAAGCATATAAACCAACCGATATATGCCCGGAATAATTTCTGAGATAACAAATGCTTTTTCACAGTGCCCCGTTCCCCCTATGTCAGCTCCCTGCCTTTTGCCTTTGCGATACAACTACTATAGCATATCCGGGTCACCTTTTACAGGCATCACTTTTTGTCTCATCCGGAGCCCAGACCTCCCTGCAGAACTCGTCCATATAAATTGTTTTTCCTGTAACCCGGGATTGCTCTGCAGCCAGCGCGATCAAATGGCTCTCCACCGACGATTCCGCACCAGACAGCATAAATGCCCCGTTCGTTCTCACGGTTTTTAAGAATCCCCTTACAAATTTCTCATCACTTCCGCTGTGACCGGAATTTCCGACTTTGACAATATGCTTTGTTCTGTTTCCCGTCAAAAAGTCCCTGGCTTCAATCTCATTTTTTTCCATGTCACAGACAATCTGTCCTTTTGTTCCCATAATATTCATGATGCGGCTTCCCTCATAGGTAAATGCACACATCGTAAAACTTACGGTAATCCCGCCTTCAAACTATTTCTGAAGGATCATCGGACTGGCCTCCTCCGAATTCCGCCAGTTTCCCCGCACAAAACTGTGTGCCTGATGCCAGTATCCCACACACTCAATATGCTGGATAGATATAATATCCCCGATCACCGCGGAATCGATCACCTCTTTCAATTTTGTAAAAAACGGTGAATACCGAAGTACATGGCAGATTGTCAGGGTCCGGTCATATTTTTTTGCAAGTTTTCCCATTTCAATGCAGTCTCTTGCCGATGGAGACATCGGTTTTTCACACATCACATGATACCCGGACTTCAAAGCCTGTTTTACCGGTTCCGTATGCATGCGGTCCTGCGTACAAATCATCGCACAGTCCGCGATCTTCCCCTTCTCAAGCAACGGCTTCCAATCATCAAAGACAAACCCTCTCTCAATCTTATGTCTCCGCGCAAATGCCTCTCTTCTTGCCGCATCGGACTCTGCCACTGCAACTATTTTCAATTCATTCGGGTGCGTCAATGCATACTCAGCATATACCTGCGCCCCCCGCTGTCCCGCTCCTATTAAAACTGCTGTTATCATCTCTTACCCCTTCACTGAGCCCGCGGTCATACCGCTGATAATATATTTCTGTCCAAAAAGATATACAACCAGAACCGGAAGTATTGCATAAATGATAGTCACACTTACCAGATTCCAACTTGCCGTATAGGTTCCAAAGAAATTATATACCTTCTGCACGATCACTGCTTTATCCGGATCCGGCAGCGTATACAACGGAATCTGGAAATCATTCCAGACATTTAAAAAATTGACCATGATCACCGTCACTGTGGCAGGTTTTAAAAGCGGGAATATAACCCGGAAAAAAATTGTCATTGCTCCCGCTCCATCCACCACAGCCGCTTCATCCATTTCTTTCGGTATCCCTGTAATAAATCCATAATACAGAAATACACTCAGCGGCATGATCAGCGCGATGCATACGAGGATCGTTCCCTGAAGTGTATTATAAAGCCTCAGCACCCGCAATACTTTTACGATAGACACCATACTCACCGGGACCATCAGACCCATTGCAAAAAATCGATAAGCAAACTGATTCCCTTTTGTCCTGTTTCTGCAAAGGACATATGCGCACATGGAAGATGCCAGCACCGTAACGACAACGGATACTGTACTTATGATCAGACTGTTCCCCAAAGCATGCAGAATATCTCCCTGTTCCCAGACAGTCCGCAGATTTTCAAAATGCCACTCCGCCGGAATTGTCAGCTGCATATTAATTGCTTCCGTTTTTGTCTTAAATGCATTAAACACTACGATCAAAAATGGAACAATGACAATGAGAGACAGTATCCAGAACAGGATTTCTTTCATTATAAGCCGGATTTTCCGCTTTTTTGTTTTCATCTCTCCCTCCTTTACTCATCCTGATCATCTCTCAGTTTCAACACCAGAAGTCCGGCAACCGCAGTGATCACAAACAAAATCACCCCATACGCGGAAGACATTCCGTACAATTTCTTGCCAAACTCTCTGAATACCAATGTATTGATCAGCTCTGTAGACCCGCTTGGTCCGCCGCCCGTCAATACAAAAATAATGTCAAAAGCTTTCAGCCCCTGAGACAGTGACAATAAAAGATTGATGATCAACGACGGAATGATCCCTGGCAATGTGATAAAGATCAGCTGCTGCATTTCATTTGCACCATCCACCGCCGCCGCCTCATAATAAGTCTTATCGATCAGCTGGAGTCCTGCCAGATAAATCACCATGTGATATCCGACCTGTCTCCAGATTTCTACGAACATCGTTGTTCCAAGCGCTGTACTCTTCGTTGTCAACCATGATCTCGTCAGATTTTCAAATCCCAGTACGATCAAAAGCTGATTGGCAAATCCGTTCTTCATGAAAACGGAACCGAAAATCAGGCCGATGATCAGAGGAGACAACATCGCCGGCAGAAAAAAGATCGCACGCAGAATATTTCTTGTTTTCAATCCCTCATTAAAGGCCAGCGCCAGCAAAAACCCGACAATATTCTTAAAAAACGTTGTTACCGCTGCAAAGAACAGTGTCCGGAAGATCACTCTGATCAGTTCCTTATTCTGAAAAATTTTTATATAATTGTCCAAACCGACAAATCTGACAGTTTCTCCCGTCATTTTTATCGCATTCCAGTTTGTAAAGGAATAGACAAAATTCAGAATAACAGGAATAATGAACAAAAGTATGTAGAAAAACAAAGCCGGATAAGTAAAATAGTTTTTATATATTTTTTTACGATACATGCTTCATCCCCTTCTTCAAAAATGGAGTGGAACATAAGCTCCACTCCATTTTATTTTGTTCCTTTATTCCGCCACCGTATCAAACATGGTTTCCCGATATCCATCCACATTACTGATAAAATCATCCGATGATGTCGTTCCATCCGCCATCCCCTGTAAATATTTATATACATCCGGATCCCAGTACAGCACATCCTTGATGAGCATAACAACCGGCTCCTCCGTTCTTGAGAGAACATCCGTTGTCGCTGTCGTCGCAGCCACACTTTCAACGTCCTTAAAGGATGCTGTCACAAGATCTGTGCGCGCTGCATAATATGTTTCCAGATTCTCATCCTCTGCCAGGAAGTTTAAAAGAGCTTTACATGCCTCAATATTCTTACTGTTTTTATTGATAAATTTGGAATATCCTCCTCCATTAGATACCGCTGTCTTATTATCAAGTACCGGCAGCGGGAACATACCGAATTCATCCGTGCATCCATTTGCCTTCAGTTCGGCCGCATAGGCAGAATATGTAAACATCATAACCGTTTCCCGATCCTGCAGGGAGATATAACTTCCGAACCAGTCTTCCGCCTGTCCGTCATTGGTATAATATTTTGGTGCACTTCCCTCTTTTGCGGCAAGCAGCTGTTCAATCTGTCCCAAACCATCTCTGAAACACTTAAAATCAGCAAATTTATTGTCTTTACTTTCATTCAGGTATTCTATATAATCCGGATTCTCCTTCGCCATAAGAGGTGTCATGGCATATACCCATGACTGCGTGTGCCATGTTCCGTTAATTCCTTCATACAGGGGTGTAACTCCCAGCCCTTTTATCTGATCACAGAGCGCCATAAACTCATCCCATGTTTCCGGCACTTCCAGATTATTCTCCTCGAAATAAGTCTTATTATACAAAACTCCTTCGTAATCCACTCCCCAGGTACTGAATCCGATCAGCTTTCCGTCATAAGTATTCGCATTCACTGCCCAGGTTTCCAGATTATTCACCCACTCTTCACCGGAAAGGTCAACTGCCACATCCGGAATTCCGGCAGATATCATCTGTGAGCCTGCTCCATACATGAACATATCCACCACATCGCTGCCGCCTGAAAGCGTGGTTCCAAGCAATGTCTCGTATTCGTTGTCAGGTGTTAAGGATACTTTTACTTTTATTCCCGTCTCTTCCTCAAACTTATCAAACAATTCATTGTCCACATCTTTGATCCAATTCTGAGATGCCATCAGATTGATCTCTCCCGCAGCAGCGCTCTCCGTTGTTTCTTCCGTGTCCGCCTTTTTTGTTGCGTCAGCCTCCTCTGCCGCTCCGGTCATTTCTGCTGTATCAGCTTCCTCCGGCGCACTGTTCCCGCATC
>Ga0137308_101303_pt1 | contig 25655 bp, 23 predicted proteins | sample Inofrocosms_June_FD_97181 | JGI IMG/M metagenome (GOLD analysis project Ga0137308, IMG submission 97181) | Mouse cecal microbial communities from Vienna, Austria - N-Acetylneuraminic and N-Acetylglucosamine D2O microcosms_June | ecosystem: Host-associated > Mammals > Digestive system > Large... | reverse complement strand
AGTGATAATAGGGACTGGTTCTTTTGCTCCGCCCAGGGTCGTGACCAATGACGATTTGGCGGAGGTTATGGATACCAGCGATGAGTGGATAAGGACCCGGACGGGAATCGAACAGCGGCACATTTCCGACGGGCCGGGTACGACCTGGATGGCGGCTGAGGCGGCGAAGCTGGCGCTGAAAGACGCGGGGGTGGAGCCGGAGGACATTGACATCATCATTGCGGCCACCACCACGGCGGACAACTGTTTTCCAAGCGCGGCCTGTGAGGTTCAGGGGATTTTGGGGGCAGGAAACGCGGTGGGGTATGATGTGAGCGCGGCCTGTTCCGGATTTATATTTGCTCTGCACACCATGGACGGGCTGATGAAGACAGGGGCCTATGAAACAGGGCTGGTGATTGGGGTTGATAATCTGAGCAAGGTTGTGGACTGGTCGGACAGGAGCACCTGCGTGCTGTTCGGCGACGGGGCCGGGGCAGCAGTGGTGCGGGCCTGTGAGGACGGAGACAGGGGACTGCTATGCGGGCGGATTGGTTCTGACGGGAGGAAGGCGTCGGTTCTCACGTGTCAGGCCAGAACCATGGGGAATCTTCTTACAGGGACGAAACCGGAGCCGGGGTACATTGCCATGGAGGGCCAGGAGGTTTTTAAGTTTGCGGTGAAAAAGGTGCCGGAGTGTGTGGAGAGTCTTTTGAAGAGTGCGGGTACGGATATGGGTGATGTGAAATATCTGGTGCTGCATCAGGCTAATTACCGCATATGTGAGTCCATTGCCAAACGGCTTAAGATTTCCATGGACAAGATTCCCATGAATATTGACCGGTACGGCAATACTTCCGGGGCTACCATACCGATTCTTCTTGATGAGCTGAACCGGCAGGGGAAGCTTCACAGAGGCGACAGGGTGGTGCTGGCAGGGTTTGGGGCCGGGCTTACCTGGGGGGCGTTATTGGTTGAGTGGTAGAAAATTTTTTTGAACAAATAATTTGATAGTCAAAGTTTTTCGATTTTTGTCGAAAGCTTGCTATATATAATTTATTTTATGATGAAACATTTCTTCCCAAAGGGGAGAGTAAAAAAGAAAGAGAAGAAAGGGAGAGTAAAATCATGTTAGAGAAGATGAAGGAAATTATTTCGGAGCAGTTAAGTGTTGACGCGGACACCATTACGGAGAATTCTAATTTTAAGGACGACCTGGCAGCGGATTCTCTGGATTTGTTTGAGCTGGTGATGGCGCTGGAGGATGAGTATTCGGTGGAGATTCCGGCGGAGGATTTGCAGAATCTTCTGACTGTAGGCGAAGTTATGAATTATCTGAAGGAAAAAGGCGTTGAGTAAAATGAAGACAAGAATTACAGAGCTTTTGGGGGTGGAGTACCCCATTATCCAGGGAGGTATGGCCTGGGTTGCGGAACATCATCTGGCGGCGGCGGTTTCTGAGGCCGGGGGCCTGGGGCTTATCGGCGGGGCCAATGCGCCGGGGGAAGTGGTCAGGGATGAGATTCGCAAGGCAAGGAAGCTTACGGACAAGCCCTTTGGGGTGAATGTGATGCTGATGAGCCCTTATGCGGATGATGTGGCTAAGGTGATTGTGGAGGAGGGCATTAAGGTGGTTACCACCGGCGCCGGGAATCCTGAGAAGTATATGGACATATGGAAGGCAGCAGGCGTGAAGGTGATTCCTGTGGTGGCTTCTGTGGCGCTGGCCAGGCGCATGGAGCGGCACGGGGCGGACGCGGTTGTGGCAGAAGGGTGTGAGTCCGGAGGCCACATCGGGGAGCAGACTACCATGACCCTGGTTCCCCAGGTTGCGGACGCGGTTGAGATTCCCGTGATTGCGGCAGGAGGAATCGGTGACGGCAGAGGGATTGCGGCGGCTTTTATGCTTGGGGCTGAGGCGGTTCAGATCGGCACCAGATTTGTGGTGTCAAAGGAGGCCGTGGTACATGAGAATTATAAGCAGAGAATCATCAAGGCAAAGGATATTGATTCGGCAGTGACAGGGAGAAGCCATGGACATCCTATCCGCTGTCTGAGAAATGAAATGACCAGAGAGTATGTGAAGATGGAGGCAGAGGGAAAATCTTTTGAGGAGTTGGAGTATATGACTCTGGGTGCTTTGCGCCGGGCGGTTCAGGAGGGCGACGTGTCCAAGGGAACGGTTATGGCCGGACAGATTGCGGGTCTGATTACGAAGGAGCAGACCTGTAAGGAGATGGTTGAGGAAATGATGGCCCAGGCGAAAACGATGATGAAGTGGGAGTGACTAAGAATGCCTGGTTTGGCGCATTTGGCAATGGGTTGAGCCGGAAGGCATTTGATTGGGACCGGCAGGGGAGGGCGGCAGTTGTTTGCTGCCGAACCTGCAGAGAACGCGATAACAAAAGGAGTATTTCATGAATAAGGTTGCATTTATTTTCCCGGGACAGGGAGCTCAGGCTGTTGGTATGGGTAAGGATTTTTACGATAATACGGAAACTGCAAGGCGGATTTTTGACAGGGCGTCGGAGCTTTTGGGATTTTCTATGCCAGAGCTGTGCTTTGAGAGCAATGACCGGCTGGATATTACGGAGTATACCCAGGCGGCTATGGTGACTGTTGGCATTGCCATGATGAAGGTACTGATGGAGAAGACGGATATCAGGCCTTATGTGGCGGCAGGACTGAGCCTGGGAGAATATTGTGCGCTGGCGGCTGCGGGCGTTATGTCCGTGGATGACGCCATTACGACCGTGAGACAGAGGGGAATCCTGATGCAGGGGGAGGTTCCTGTGGGGATTGGCGCCATGGCCGCGGTGCTGGCTATGGATGCGGAGCGTATTGAGCAGGTGATTGAGGATATTTCGGATGTGCAGATTGCCAATTATAATTGCCCGGGGCAGATTGTGATTTCCGGGAAAAAGGAAGCGGTGGAGCTGGCGGCTGAGAAGCTGAAGGAGGTCGGGGCAAAGCGGGTGATTCCGCTTAATGTCAGCGGGCCGTTCCACTCTAAGATGCTTACAGGGGCCGGGGAGAAGCTGGGAAAGGTGCTGGAGGGTGTGAAGGTGTCCAAACCGGAGATTCCCTATGTGGCCAATGTGACGGCAGAGTATGTGACGGATGAGGGGCTGGTGAAGCCTTTGCTGACGCGGCAGGTGTATTCTTCGGTGAGATGGCAGCAGAGTGTGGAGACGATGCTTAAGGACGGCGTGGATACCTTTGTGGAGATTGGGCCGGGGAAGACCCTCAGCGGGTTTATGAAGAAGATTAACAGGAACGTTGCGGTTCTTAATATAGAGAAACTGGATGATTTGGAGAAAGTCGGAAAATAGAAAAGGAGAAGAAGGGATGCTGACAGGTAAGGTGGCGGTGGTTACCGGGGCCAGCCGGGGGATTGGCAGGGAGATTGCCAGGACTTTGGCGGCTGCGGGGGCTGCGGTGATTGTAAATTATAACGGTTCGGCCCAGAGGGCGGAGGATACGGTTGGGGAGATTGAGGAGAACGGAGGCAGGGCTGAGGCCATGCAGTGTGACGTGTCTGATTTTGAGAGCGCCGGGAAGCTGATAGAGACCGTGGTTAAGAAGTACGGGCGTATTGATATTCTTGTGAATAATGCGGGGATTACAAAGGACGGCCTTTTGATGCGCATGTCGGAGGAGGATTTTGACGCGGTTGTGAGGACGAACCTGAAGGGGGCGTTTAATTGTATGCGTCATGTGGCACGGCAGATGGTAAAGCAGAAGGGCGGCAGGATTATCAATATTTCTTCGGTGTCAGGAGTTCTTGGTAATGCGGGGCAGGTGAATTACGCGGCTTCCAAGGCAGGAATTATCGGCATGACCAAGTCCGCGGCCAGGGAGCTGGCAAGCAGAGGGATTACGGTCAATGCCATTGCGCCGGGATTTATTGATACGGAGATGACGGAAGTGCTGCCGGACGCGGTGAAGGAGGGAGCTAAAGCCCAGATTCCCATGAAGGAGTTTGGAAAGACGAAGGATGTTGCGGAGGCAGCGGCGTTTTTGGCTTCGGACAGGGCCGGATATATTACGGGGCAGGTGCTGTGCGTGGACGGCGGAATGGCTATGTAGCCGGTGGGCTTTTATGGCGGTCAGCAGCTGTATGGCGCCCCATGGGCCAGGGGTCAGGGAGTCTGATATGGGGCTGAACGGACCATTGTAAAGGATGTCCGGGGCGGGACCCGGCAGAAGACAGGAGGAGTTAAATGATGAGCAATCGCGTGGTTGTTACCGGAATGGGAGCCATTACCCCTATCGGAAACAGTGTGGATGAGTTTTGGAGCGGTCTGAAGGAGAAGAAGGTGGGAATCGGGCCGATTACGGTTTTTGATACAGAGAATTATAAGGTGAAGCTGGCGGCTGAGGTGAAGGGGTTTGAGGGTAAGAATTATATGGACCCGAAAACGGCCAAGAGGATGGAGCGGTTTTCTCAGTTCGCGGTTGCGGCGGCTAAGGAGGCTTTGGAACACAGCGGCATTGAGATGGAGAAGGAGGACCCTTACCGGGTGGGCGTTTGCATCGGTTCGGGAATCGGAAGCCTGCAGTCGATTGAGAGGGAGTACAAGAAGCTTCTGGATAAGGGGCCAAGCCGGGTGAATCCTCTTCTGGTGCCTCTGATGATTGGCAATATGGCGGCCGGAAATGTGGCGATTCAGTTTGGCCTTAAGGGAAAATGTTTTAATGTGGTTACGGCCTGTGCCACGGGAACCCATTCTATCGGGGAGGCTTTCCGTTCGATTCAGTACGGGGAAGCGGATGTTATGGTGGCAGGAGGCACGGAGGCTTCGATTACGCCTTTGAGCATTGCCGGTTTTGGAGCTTTGACAGCGCTTTCTACTTCGGAGGACCCGCTTCGGGCGTCTATTCCGTTTGACAGTGAGAGAAACGGGTTTGTTATGGGTGAGGGCGCCGGCGTGGTGGTTCTGGAGTCTCTGGACCATGCCAGGGCAAGAGGCGCGAAGATTTACGGGGAGGTGGCCGGCTACGGGGCTACCTGCGACGCCTACCATATTACGTCACCGGCGGAGGACGGAAGCGGCGCGGCCAAGGCCATGGAGATGGCTATGAAGGACGGGAACATCGGGGCTGAGGATGTGGATTATATTAATGCCCACGGAACCGGGACGCATCACAATGATTTGTTTGAGACGAAGGCTATTAAGCTGGCTCTGGGAGAGCATGCGTATAAGGTTCATATTAATTCTACGAAATCTATGGTGGGGCATCTTCTGGGCGCGGCAGGCGGCGTGGAGTTTATTGCCTGCGTGAAAGCCATAGAGGAGGGATTCGTCCACGCTACAGCCGGTCTGGAGAGAGAGGATGAGGGCTGTGACCTGGATTACACCAAGGGAGACGGCGTGAAGGCGGATATCCGGTATGCCATGAGCAATTCGCTGGGATTCGGCGGACACAACGCCAGCCTGCTTGTTAAGAAGTTTGAGGAATAGGGGGAATCGGGTATGGAGATACAGAGTGTTCTTGCATTGATTCAGGCTTTTACGGACCATGGGCTTACGGCGCTGGATGTGGAGGACGGCGGAGTTAAGGTTTCTCTTCGGAAAGAGAATTTTAACGGAGCGGTTTCGGCCGGGATGACGGTTCGGACCGGGGCAGCGGGCGTGGTACAGGAGGCAGGAAGTGTTGGTTTCGTGTCGGGAGCAGCTGGGAATGCAGGTTTGGTATCGGGATTGGAGGCGGCCGGGAGTGTGGGCATGGTGTCGGGCGCGGCAGGCGCAGCCGGAAGTGTCGGTGTGATGCCTGGAGCGGCCGGAAGCGTCGGTATGGTGCCTGGAGTGACCGGAAGTGCCGGTGTGGTGCCTGGAACGGTCGGAAGTGTCGGTGTGGTGTCGGGAGCAGCCGGAAGTGTTGGCGTGGTGCCTGGAGCGGTCGGAAATGTCGGCGTGGTGTCTGGAGCGGTCGGAAGCGTGGGTGTAGTGCCAGGAACGGTCGGAAGTGTTGGTGTGGTGCCTGGAGCAGCCGTCCAGGCAGCGGCAGCAGCTGTGGGACAGGCGGTCGGGGCTGCCGGGGCCATTGAGTCTGATAAAGTGGTGGTTTCTCCGCTGGTGGGCGTATTTTACAGCGCTTCCTCCCCGGATGCGGAGAATTTCGTGAAGGTTGGGGATGTGGTGAAAAAGGGCCAGGTTCTGGGAATCATTGAGGCCATGAAGCTGATGAATGAGATTGAAAGTGAGTACGACGGAGTGGTTGAGGCTATTTTGGTCAGCAACGAAGATGTGGTGGAGTACAACCAGCCATTGTTCAGGATTCGGTAAAGGAGAGGAATCATATGTTAGGTATTAAGGAAATTCAGGAAATCATCCCCCATCGCCATCCGTTTTTGTTAATCGACTGTATTGAGGAGCTGGAGCCGGGAGTCAGGGCTGTGGGATATAAGTGCGTGACCTATGATGAGCCCCAGTTTAAGGGTCATTTTCCCCAGGAGCCGGTGATGCCGGGGGTACTGATGGTGGAGGCTCTGGCCCAGGTGGGGGCGGTGGCTATCTTAAGCGTGGAGGAGAACAAGGGCAAGACCGCGTATTTTGGAGCTATCAATCATGCCCGGTTTAAGAGGAAGGTGGTTCCGGGGGACAAGCTTCGGCTGGAGTGTGAGATTATCAAGCAGAAAGGGCCTATGGGTATCGGCAGGGCCACGGCTACGGTGGACGGCAAGGTTGCGGTGTCGGCGGAATTGACTTTTATGATTGGATAGGGGAATGCCTTATGTTTACGAAAATATTGGTTGCCAACCGGGGAGAGATTGCGGTTCGGATTATCCGGGCGTGCAGGGAAATGGGTATCAAGACAGTGGCCGTGTATTCGGAAGCTGACAGGGATTCTCTCCACACTCTTCTGGCGGATGAGGCTATCTGCATCGGGCCGGCTCCTTCAGACAAGAGTTATCTGAACATGGAGCGGATTATTTCGGCTACTGTGGCAATAAAAGCGGAGGCCGTTCATCCGGGTTTCGGTTTTTTGTCGGAGAATGCCAGGTTTGCGGAGCTTTGTGAGAAGTGCAGCATTACGTTTATCGGACCGTCGGCGGATTTGATTAATAAGATGGGCAATAAATCGGAGGCCAGAAAGACCATGATGGAGGCCGGCGTACCGGTGGTCCCGGGAAGTAAGGAGCCGGTGTACAAGGTGGAGGAAGCCAAAGCCATGGCGGAGGAAATCGGTTATCCGGTGATGATTAAGGCTTCGTCCGGCGGCGGCGGAAAGGGCATGAGGATTTCCTACGGGCCCGATGATTTTGAGGCGAATTTTCTCAATGCCCAGATGGAGTCTGTCAAAGGATTTTCCGATGATACCATGTATCTGGAGCGGTATATTGAGAAGCCAAGACATATTGAGTTTCAGATTATGGCGGACAAACAGGGCCATGTGGTGCATCTTGGGGAGAGGGATTGTTCCATTCAGAGACGGCACCAGAAGGTTTTGGAGGAGTCTCCGTCCATTGCCATTTCTCAGGAGCTTCGAAAGAAGATGGGGGAGACGGCTGTTCGGGCTGCCAGGGCAGTTGGATATGAGAATGCAGGGACCATTGAGTTCCTTTTAGATAAGAATAAGAATTTTTATTTTATGGAAATGAATACCAGGATTCAGGTGGAGCATCCTGTGACGGAGATGGTGACGGGTATGGACCTGATTAAGGAGCAGATTCGGATTGCCGCCGGGGAACCCCTGTCTGTGACCCAGGATGAGGTTCGGATTCAGGGGCATGCCATTGAGTGCAGGATTAACGCGGAGAATCCGGCAAAGCATTTTATGCCTTGTCCGGGCCTGATTACCAATGTTCACACGCCGGGAGGCAACGGCGTTCGGGTGGACAGCCATATTTACTGTGATTACAGGGTTCCGCCCAATTATGATTCCATGCTGCTGAAGCTGATTGTTCACGGAAAGGACAGGGAATCAGCCATTGCCAAAATGCGGAGCGCTCTGGGGGAATTGGTGATTGAGGGGATTGAGACGAATCTGGATTTTCAGTATGAGATTTTGAATCATGATGCGTTCGGCCAGGGGGATACGGATACCCATTTTATTCCCACTTATTTTCCACAGTACGGGAAGTAGATGTTCTTCTGACTGGTAAAGCAGGGCAGCAAATTTGAAAGGAGAAACCGGAATATGCTGAAGGATATGTTTAAGAAAACATATACATTGATTGATACAAAGTACAAAGGTCAGACCAGGGAACCCAACATTCCGGAGGGTTTATGGAGAAAGTGCAGAAAGTGCGGTCAGCCGGTTTATCGGGATGATGTGGTGGACAGTTTGTACACGTGTCCGAAATGTAAGGCGTATTTCCGTGTTCACGCTTTCAGAAGGATTGAGATTACAGCGGATAAAGGGAGTTTTGAGGAGTGGGACAGTACTATGGAGTTCGGCAATCCTCTGGATTTTCCGGGATATGAGGATAAGGTGCGGGAGGCCAGGGAGAAGACCAGGCTGAATGAGGCCGTTGTCACGGGGACTTGTCTGATTAACGGGGAGAAGACGGCTCTTGGTGTCTGTGACTCCAGGTTTTTGATGAGCAGCATGGGCCATGTGGTTGGTGAGAAGATTACGCGGATGGTAGAGCGGGCTACGGCCCAGAGGCTTCCGGTGATTATTTTTGCCTGCTCCGGCGGCGCAAGGATGCAGGAGGGGTGTGTGTCCCTGATGCAGATGGCCAAGACCAGCGGCGCTTTGAAACGGCATCATGAGGCAGGGCTTTTGTTTGTCAGTGTTTTGACGGACCCTACGACCGGAGGCGTGACGGCCAGTTTCGCCATGCTTGGGGATGTGATTCTGGCGGAGCCGGGGGCTCTCATCGGTTTTGCGGGGCCAAGGGTGATTCAGCAGACTATCGGGCAGAAGCTTCCGGAAGGGTTTCAAAGGTCGGAGTTTTTGCTGGACCACGGGTTTGTGGACAGGATTGTGCCCAGGGAGGAAATGAAGGATACTCTGGGGAAATTGCTGCGTATGCACCAGGACGGCGGTGTAACGCATCGGGACGGCTGCTGCGGGGAGACGGCAGGCGCCAAGTTTGCGGATATGGTCCCGGTGAATGGGACGGGGCAGAGTGGGGATGATGGAAGATTAAGCGGGAAGAATGAGAACGCCGGGGAAACGGTAAGTGCAGACGGCGGGAATGGGGCTGCGGTAAGCGGGGATGCCGGGAAGGCAGAAGGCGAACATGGGGCTGCAGGAAAAGCGGAAAATAGCCGTGCCGGAGATACGCTTGCAGGAAGGGCAGGTTCGGTATCGGCAGAGACAGCGGGCAGGAGTTTTGCGTCAGGGAGTTTGGGAGACAGCAGAGACAATGAATTTGTCAGCCAAAAAACTGCCTGGGAGCATGTGCAGCTGTCACGCCGGGCAGACAGGCCCACGGCATTGGATTATATAGAGGAAATATTTGATGAGTTTATGGAGCTTCACGGAGACCGGTATTTCGGCGATGACGGGGCTATCGTGGGAGGCCTTGCCATGTTTCACGGCCAGGCTGTGACGGTGATTGGGCAGCAGAAGGGCAAGACTACCAAGGAAAACATCAGCCGGAATTTTGGAATGCCGTCTCCGGAAGGGTACAGGAAGGCTCTTCGCCTTATGAAGCAGGCGGAGCGGTTCGGCCGCCCGGTTATCTGCTTTGTGGATACGCCTGGTGCGTTCTGCGGGATTGAGGCAGAGGAGCGGGGGCAGGGGGAAGCCATTGCCCGAAATCTGTTTGAGCTTTCGGATTTGAAGGTGCCGGTTTTGTCCATTGTTATCGGCGAAGGGGGAAGCGGCGGAGCCTTGGCTATGGCGGTTGCCAATGAGGTGTGGATGATGGAAAATGCCATCTATTCCGTGCTGTCGCCGGAAGGATTTGCTTCCATTTTGTGGAAGGACAGCAAGAGGGCCCAGGAGGCTGCCGGGGTGATGAAGATTACGGCGGGAGACCTTTTAAAGCTTAACATTATTGACAGGGTGATTCCGGAGAGGGAGCCGGCCTGCGGGACGAATCTGAAGGAGATTGCGGGGATTATGGAAGAGAGAATCTACGGATTTCTGGAGGAGTATGAGCGGTTGGGAAGTGAGGAACTGCAGAGACAGAGGTATGACAGGTTTTGCAGGATTTAGGAGAATAATATGGGAAAAATGAAGCCGTTGGTAATCGGGGATTTTACGGTTGAGAGGCCTGTGATTCAGGGCGGGATGGGGGTTGGAATCAGCCTGCACCGTCTGGCTGGGGCTGTGGCTAAGGCAGGAGGCGTGGGGATTATCTCCACGGCGCAGATTGGGTTTCGGGAGCCGGATTTTGAGACGAATCCTCTGAAGGCAAATCTGCGGGCCATTGGCCTGGAACTTCGTAAAGCCAGGGAGATTGCGCCTGACGGAGTGATTGGATTTAATATTATGGTGGCTACCAGGCAGTATGGGGAGTATGTGAAAGCGGCGGTAAAAGCGGGGGCAGACCTGATTATTTCCGGAGCCGGGCTTCCGGTTTCTCTGCCTGAGTATGTGGAGGAGGCGCGGCGGGAGTCGGGGATTGAGAAACGGACGCTGATTGCCCCCATTGTCTCCACGGCAAAATCAGCCGGTGTCATCTGCAAAATGTGGGACCGGAAATACGGGAAAGCGCCGGATTTGGTGGTGATTGAGGGGCCTCTGGCCGGCGGTCATCTGGGATTTTCCAGGGAACAGTTAGGGGAGTACGGGGCGGACACGGAGGATGTGGAGGCCAGCTTTAAGAGTGAGGAGTATGACCGGGAGATTGGGAAGATATTGGATGTGGTGAAAGGATATGGTGAGAAATACGGGCGGCATATTCCTGTGGTGACGGCAGGGGGGATTTACAGCCATGAGGATGTGGTTCACCAGATGAGCCTTGGTGCGGACGGCGTCCAGGCGGCTACCAGGTTTGTGACTACAGAGGAGTGTGACGCGCCGGAGAGTTACAAGCAGGCTTATATTCAGGCAGGAAAAAGGGATATTGTGATTACGAAGAGTCCTGTAGGTATGCCGGGGAGGGCCATTGTGAATCCGTTTTTGGAGAGAGCGGCAAAGGGACGGATTGCGCCGGAGCGGTGTTACGGATGTCTGGAGAAGTGTGAGCCTTCGGTTACGCCTTATTGTATTACCAGCGCTCTGGTTCACGCAGCTCAGGGAAAACTGGAGGATGCGCTGCTGTTTTGCGGGAGCAATGCCTGGAGGGCAGAGCGGATTGAGACGGTTGAGCAGGTAATGGAAGAGCTGGTGGGGGAGTGAGAAGGGCTGATAACAGGTTGTAAAGGGTTTTGTAGAGTATGGCGGGTGCTGTACTCTATTTTTTTGATGAAAACAGTTGACAGAAGGGAATGTTAAGAGAGAATAGAAGTGGTCCATCTCCCGCATGTCTCCTATTCTGTCAAAAGATACCTCAAAAGCTCCTCCTCAAATTTCTTCACCGCATTCACCACAAATGTTCTCCGTACCTGTGGGTCCACAAGACTGACGGCGCGGGGATTCATAAGTTTAAAATCCGGGACATCGTCATAAGAGTCAACCTTCCGTCTGCCGTTGGGATAGCACCAGGCCAGCCACCAATCGGACGGAGTGATAATATCTCTGACAAGATAACGGGCAGCTTCGTCCATAAGTTCCTGGGTTATTTCATTTACCTGCCAGTGAGTTTTTGTATCAAACAGAGCGAAACCGGCAAAAAGGTTGTGTTCCACTTCTATCCGAAACCACAGGTTCAGATTTTCTTTTTGAAATCTTACGTGCCTCACCACATAGTTTAATCCGGGATAGGTGCTGTAGCAGTCGTAAAATTTCTCATGCGTTTTTTCTTCATAAGAATAGTAAAGGGATTCGGTCTCAGGTTCTAAACCATATTTTGGCAGAATATGGGCCATTTCCTGTTTGAAGTCGTCAAAAACCATTCTTATCAGACGGACTTTTGCAGTTTTCATGGACCTTTCGATTTCGATTCCCGCATGAAAATAATCCGGCGATTGGTATAACACGTCCAAAGTTTTTTCCATAATTTTCCTGTCCCTTTCAGCCTCTGCCATTCGGATTGCGTCCATATACTGGATGACGTCGGATTGGATGGGTTCTTTTATATGCTCCAGCAATCTTTCCAGCCAATGATAGATATCACGTTCCCATGAAACACAGAGTATACGGTCTGGTGATAAAATGGCTGTCCCGCCTTTTTCTTTCCGGCTGTACAGGGAGGGAGCATCGCCCTTTCTTGTGAGATAAATAAGGGGAGCGTTTCTGGCGTATTGAGCATAATCGTAACACTGCCCTTCCTGTTCGTCTGCATGGATTTTGACCTCAACAGGGATAAAAAAGCGGGAATTTCGGATGACAAGGTCAATCCGTCTGTCGTTGTCAATGACATATTCTCTGTCAACATCCGTGTGGGTGAGCAGCAGGTCGTTTGCGTCAGTTACTTTTAAGATATCCCGGAAAAAAGACTGCAGAAACAGTATCCCGCATCTGTGCCGGCCTTCGGGGTTTAGCAGGTCAGCCAGATATCGGCACATAAGCACTTCCTTTTCCGTGATACCCAATATGTCGAAAATATTGTACCTTGCGGTATGTAGTGCCGCGGCTTTGAAGGAACATGAGTTAAGGTGTGCCCTTTGGGTATACCTTGCGGCACGAAGTTCCGGCGTTTCCAAGAGGCACGCATTTTGGTATGTCCTTTGGGTATTGCCAGATGAGATGCAGGGCGGAAATTCTTTGATGGCCGCACGGATGTCTGACAGCAGTTTTGTGCAGGTATCCAAGGTAAGCTTCTCCTTTCCAGGGGTATCCTTGTCCACTGAGGGCAGGTCTGTTTTATGATTATTATATTGAGAACAGCGGTGATTTTCAACCTGTTTTTCGATTGTCTGGCCGGAGGAGGAGGGCGCTGTGTTCACACTATGACGAATCATTCTGCTGATTTGTTATGAGACAGCGCTGCTGTTTAAAGGTGCCCTGTAAACGTAACTGCATATACTTCATTTAAAATTGCCAGCGGCGTTTGTTTAGAATCGACTGAAACAGAGTGGCAGACAGGGTATATGTTTCGCCTTTTATTGATTAATAAAATTCCAAATGCTATAATGAAAACCATACAGCACTCAACCAACGGTTGAACCGCCGCGTCTCAACCAACGATTCCTTGTAAAGAACGGAAATACAGACTATGATTTTGCATGGAGGGAGGACCATAATGAAACAAATAGAGGTAGGCGCATTTATCACCCAATGCCGCAAAGAAAAAAAGCTGACTCAGGCCCAGTTGGCCGAAAAACTGAACATTACGGACAGAGCCGTATCAAAATGGGAGACAGGGAAAAGCATGCCGGATTCTTCCATCATGCTGGAGCTGTGTGAAATATTGGGAATCACGGTAAATGAGCTGTTAATGGGAGAAAGAGAAAAGAGAGAATTATATGAAGAAAAGGGGGATGAGAATTTGGACACAATAGATACAATAAAAAAACGGAAGAACCGTGTGGGATTCAAAAGGCTTGGGGCAGTTATTTTTTCCGCGTTGTTTTTTACGGCAATGGCAGTATGCTTTATCTGTGATATGGCAATATCCGGCAGATTAACGTGGTCTTTGATTTCGGCTGTTTCCATCGTGTTTGGCTGGGCTGTCTGCCTGCCTGGGATTCGGTTTGGGAAGAAAGGGATTGTCAGATGTTTTGGGTGGTTGTCAGGGCTTATCATTCCGTATTTATATGTGCTGAGCCGTCTGATAAACGTTAGGGAAGTCTTTACGGTCGGCGGGACTATGGCCGTGATTTCCGTTTCTTTTTTGTGGGTGGTGATTGGAGTCTTCAAAAAAATGTGGAGCGGGAAAAAACGTGCTGTTTTTGGGACGGTGTGTTTGGTGTCAGCGCTGTTTGTTGTGACGGTTAATGTGGTATTGTCCCGGATGACAGGCAGTCCTGTGTTTAATGTGTGGGATGGAATTACAGTCCTGGTGCTGCTGGTGTCAGCGGGCGTTTCGTTTGGCCTTGGAGGGCAGGAAGAAAATGCGGCAGGAGAAAGTCTGGATGGGAGGGAACCCGTTGAATATTAGAAAAGCCGGACAGGATGATTTGTCAAGGATTGCGGAAATCTTTGTGTTTAATAACCGGGTAAATTATTTTCCGATTTTTAAAGATGAAGAGTTTTCCTTTGGGGAACTGCAGGTGGTATCTCTGGTAAATGGTTATTTTGGCAGGGATGATGTGAGAGAACATCTGTATGTGTGTGAGGATAAGGTAATAAAAGGGTTTCTCCAGGTGAATGGAAAGGAAATCTGCAAACTGTATGTGGATACGTTTTTTCAGAGTCAGGGTATTGGAGGAGCATTGATTGAGTTTGGGGTAAGGGAACTTCATGGGGGGTATCTGTGGGCATTGGAAAAGAATGTCAGGGCGGTTTCGTTTTATCAGCGCCATGGGTTTTGTCTGACGGGGGAGAGGAAATTGGAGGAAGGGACTGAGGAGTATCTTGTCAGGTTGGAGAGGGTAGGTACGTGAAACAATTGTCCAGAGGCACTCTTGCGCCTAAGCAGACCTTAGAAGGTTTTTTTCTGGGTGAATCGGTTCCGGTTAACAGATGCCTTTCAGATATTTTTTGCAGCTTCATATCAGTGAACGTTCTGGGAGAGGTATTCCGATTATTACACAAGTATATGGGAAAGACGCATTCGAATTTAGAGAAAACGCTATTGTAGTTACAATACCATTTGAGAAAATATCTCTGGATGTGGGGGATAAAGTGGGGGATAAAGAGAGAAATTTAAACCCGACCCATGAATTGATTTTAAAGGAAATGCGGAATAATCCCAATATAACTCAGCCCCAGTTAATGGAGATTGTGGGTATCGGGAAGACGGCCATTCAAAATAATATATCATTTCTGCGGAAAAACGGATATATAAAACGAATGGGTTCAAATAAAAACGGATACTGGCAGGTTTTGTAAAAATGTTTTGGTTATCTGATACGCGGTTTGCCAGATGGATTGCCTGGGATGTCATAGCCCCAGGCAATTTTACATGGCACTGCCAGCATGGCTGTAAAGTTTAATCTGTAAATTCAATAGTTACCATCAAATCTGGAATATCCTTGTTAATCTCTTTCACAAAATTTGAAATCATTTTCTCAGCAGAAACTTCCGCGCTTTGGCAAAATCTTTGATTGGAAGTGATGCTTGCCTTTGCGTCCATACTGGCATCGGAAATTTGTCTTTGAGCCAAATCCGTCCCTTTGCCAGCGCTGCCGTTTAAGAAGGAAATTTCGGGAATTGGATTTAAGGCGCCATCTTCATATACCATTTTTTCTGTATTTTCAGGAGAAAAATGTGTAAGCTGCGGTTTAGGGATTCTTATTACGACGCTATGGCGTTCCTGGTCAATCAAATATTCGCCTGCCGAAAGATTCACAGTAAAAATCCCTTTTCCGGTTACTTTTATCCAGGATGTGGCAGCATGATTATCCTTTTTATCTTCTATGCTGTAGCCTGTGGCCTGTACCTGGAGAACTTCCAGTTCAGCGCTTTCACGCACCTTATCTATGGAAATAACAGCTCTGTTACTGGTGTGATACTTTTTTTCAGCGGCTGCGCGGCTTTTTTCATAATATTCGGTATAGATTCTTTGCTGTTCCAAATCCTTGGATGTATGGTAGGCAGTTTGAGCTGCCCCTGCTCCTGCGGAAACGGTTTGGGTAAATCGGTTCACAGACGCCAAAATCATAACAGTTCCCAGTAAAACAGGAAGCGACGCAATAACAAATTTTTTTGTAGAACGATTATGGGATGCCAATCGTATCACCTCTCATTCTGTGTGTGCTCTAAAAATTTTACATGTATCTGTCCGCTGTTTACGGACATGTTTTCCGCGATTTGTTTCACTTGATGAATAGCGGCAGTTTGGGCGGACGCAAGCAGGTTATCATAATTTTCTATGGAATCTGTGAAACTGATTTCAAGCTGTTTCAAAGAATTTAAATATTCGGTAAAACCATCTTCTGTGCTTCCGCTGAAAAAGGTCTTTTGATATTCAGCAATTTTTTGGATTTCAACAGGGTCAAAGTAACAGGTTGGCATTGGTTGGGGAATGTATAAAGTGTCAGTTTCCGTATCAAAAGAAGCTTGCAGCAAATCAACGGTAAAAACAACATCCCCCCGCAGAAGGTACAGAGCGGCATAATCATTCCCCATCGAATTAAAATTTTCAATGGTGGTGGTTGCTACAAGAACCTCCAGTTTTCCAATTTCTATAATATCCATGATATCCGTGGTTGTATCTTTTGCGCTGAGTCCTTCTGCCTTTCCATCCTTCAGTCCGGCGGCATTTCCTTTGGTTATCCCCTGAAGGGAGCCGATGGCCGTTCCCACGGTCTTACCGGCGGCAGAACCAAGATTTTCACCAATCTCAGATGCGTTAGCATAAACGTTATTTAGAAAAAAAAGAGGAAAAAGCATCACAACAGGGAACAGGTAAAGACAAGCAATCCGTAGAGATTTAGGAATCTTTTTTAACAAGTTCATTGGTACCTCCTACTTTTTCATTTCTACTTGAATATAGCTGTCACGCCGGATTGTTAGGCCGTCCATGTCTTCAGAAATATCAATAGAAACCGTAATCTTATTTTTACTGAAAAGTTCTTCCAAGGAAGAAGTGAATCCATTGGAATTTCTCACGATTTCGTAATCATTATCAGTAAGGGTGTATTCCAGTTTCAGATTCTGTTCCGGCTGTAATTCTGTGTATCCGCTGACCTCTTTTCCATCCAGCTTATAGACACAGGTTCCATAGGAGTCGGATGTGTCTAATGTAATATAGTACAGTTTCTTTACAGGATGGTCTGTAAGGATGTCTTCAATTTGTGAAACATATTTTGAGTATTTCATCTTATCCTGATATACGCCGTCGGAAACTTTTTTCCCTGTTATGTAATATCCGGATGCAGGAGTTATGATGACCGTGACCTGTTCCGCATCGTCAACTTCAGCTCCGGGTTCCAAAGGCGTTTTGTCGGAGTCATACACGGTGATAGAGGCGTTTGGAAGCGTTTTTTCCTGGTAGTTTCCGGAGGTGGCAGTGTTTTTGGAAATCGTAATGTCCAGTTGTGTCTCTAAAGTTTCAGGTATGGTAAATGCGTATTCATATCCATTATTTACCGCAACATGGGAAGTGTCAACTGTCAGCCCCCGGGCTGTTGCTTTGCAGTCGTGTCCTACTTGAAGGATGATTTTGTCGCCGCATCTTAATTGTTTAAGAATCTGCTCTTTGCTTCCGGAAATTTTTTGCTCAATGCCGTTGACGGAAATGGATTTAATAAACTCATTTGATTTCGTCACAGCGGAAATCGTACTGTTGAAAATATTGGACATATTGTTGGTGATTGTTACGTTAATATAAGGATGTAAGTATACCACATAGCTTTCACTGTCGTCTAATGGGGAGACTTGATGAAATTCTATTTTGCTTTTATCATCACTGGACGTAAAAACAGCGGGAACTGAATTTTCAAAATAGTATTTATCCGCATAGGTGCTGTAATCATAGGAAACTGTATAGGATGCAAGAGGATTTATTTCGGCAGTATTGTCTGTAGTTGTAATGTCGTTGTCGACAATCCATGTGCCGTTTAATTCAGTTTCAGTCCCGTTTTCATCTATATAAATGTCTTTGAAGGACAGAATACGATTCTGATATTGTCCTAATGGTTCGATAGAAAGTTCTGTCCATGGGCAATTGGTTGGTATGGTCAGAACAAGATTTTGTCCGTTGTTTATAAAAGAAAAGTCTGTATTCTGGCGCTTTCCGTTGTCCCAGGCAACAACTCTGAATTGAGAGAAAGAGTACTGGTTGGTGTGTGGATTGTTTTCTTTTGGTAATGAAATATAAATGGATTCACCGGGATTTAAATAACAGTTTTGTGTGTTTATGGGATTGGTGAGCCCGGTGTCTTTAAAATAATGAGCTTCCAGGAAAGCATTTTCTGCAAATGTCACATGAATCGGTCCTGCCGGTTGTGTAACAGTTTCATCGGCTTCTACAGGTTGTTGATAGATACCGTCTATGTCCAATTGACCGTCAGCAGCCAGGCGTTGATATTCTAGGTAATCCTGGTCGGTGAGAATTTGGGAATTCTGCCATATTTTTTCTTCTAGATAATTTTCTATATTTGAGCAGCCGGAGAGCGTTAAAAAGGCGGCCAGAAAAGATAGATATCGTATTTTCTTTTTCACATTTGTCCCCCATGATTCTTTTGTATAAATTCGTTTGTTTTTTGTGATTGGTAAGGTCTTACAGTTGTTAGTTTAGCGATGTCAGATAGAAAAGTCAATATCAAATGTCAAGATTTCCGTGGATTCGCGTAAAAAACATCTGGTCATACAGAGGAGGTGACTTCATTGAAAAATTGATTGTTCTAAAGCTATTGACTGCACGTAACGTGCAGTTTTAGACTGTAAGGAGATGACTATGAAGTATATGACATTGCGTGAAGTATGTAATGATTTTGGCGTATCCAGACGCGCGTTACAGGGTTATGAAAAAGCAAATCTTGTTTCTGCAAGCGGAAAAAATGAGCGTGGTTATTTGCTTTATGATGAAGATTCACAAGAAAGAATTAAACGGATTAAACTTTTTCAGCAAATGGGGTTTACGATTAAGGAGATTAAAGAACTGATTGATGCTCCCAATGGAGTTTTAAAATTCAGGCTGGAAAGACAAGCGAAAAAGTTGGAGAGGGAGAGATGTGATATTGAAGTGATAATTACTAAAATTTATGATATGATGGAAATTCTTTAGAAATATATGGGGGCTGTTATTTTAGGACAGCCCTCAATTTTATATGTGTAAAGAATAAATTTAATCTCTGCCCCATGACCGGCCAGCCCCGTATCGGTGAGAAGTCTGTCCACCTCTTCTTGAGTAAAGCCAAAATACTCATTAAGTCTTGTATCGGAAATGGTATCAGATACAAAGTTATTGGTTCCTGTAAAAATACTTTCCTTTGTAATTTTTAAGCATCCGGTGATTACCGCGAATTTCAAATGGTCATTATCTTTAATCGCGCTGCTTATCATGGAGCTGATAACCTCCATCATACTCCTGTAGTAATCCGTGCTGTTTACGCTGTCCTCTTTTGCTTTCGCAATGGGAACATCGTACTCATCTAAAAGAAGTATGGCAGGTTTTTTATAGTGGGCATGCAGCATTCGAAGGAGCAGAGCAATCCCTGTCTTCACCTGTCCGCCTGTCGGTTTTCCATCTACGATATCTGCCAGATGCAAAAATACTTTCTTATCATTTTCATTGACCAAATCGCTGTCTTTTAAATAGTAATGGGCATTACACGCTTTCGCCAAAACATCCCTCAGCATCTCATAAGCGCTGTCAAACGTATTGCCCCCTACATCTTTAAACGTCAAAAATAATGTGGGATATTGATTTTTACATAATTGTCCATGGTTTGCAATGGAGAGTTCCTGAAACAACTCACTGCTGTCTTTTTGAATATCAAAAAACTCTGCCAGCATACTCATAGCCAATGTTTTGCCAAACCTGCGGGGACGTGTAATCAAGGTAACTTTTGTCCTGTCTGTCTTTAAAAGCTCCTCAATAAGACCTGATTTATCAATAAAGTAGTAATGTTCTTTTCTTATTTCCGCAAAATTCGAAGTTCCAACAGGAATATGGATCTTACCCATCCAGCCTCACGTTCCTTTCGACAGATGAAACCACCCGTTTATTTTACTTATCGTATCATATCAGGATAGGATGGGCAAGATGGAATCTTCGGTTTACATTCGATTACTGAATTTGTGAATTTTAACGAGTTTGCTTCTTCTCCCGCCCCCGGAAATATACATAAAACCCAATACAGATCACCGCTGAAAGCAAAGACCCCAGCGGAGCCGCCCACCCCATGGGATACAAATCTTCAGGAAACATTTTGCTGGCCACGTAAGCGCCCGGAATCCGAATGAGCATGATGGAGATAATGTTATGTACAAAAGAAATCAGTGATTTTTGGTCTCCGCAGAAATAACCGCTGAAACAAAAATGGATCCCCGCGAAAATACAGTCAAAGGAGTAGGACCGCATATAGGCGCATCCTGCCGCCAGCACCGCGGTTTCTTTGGTAAACAGTCCTATTAAGGTCTGGGGCAGAAACTGGTTGTACAGACAGCAGACAGCTCCCCAGGCCATGGTTGCCATCAGGCCGTAATACATGGATCGTCTGGCCCGCTCCGGCTTCCCGGCCCCCATATTCTGGGCCGTTACAGCGGAAATGGCAGACAGGAACGAGGAGGGGACCAAGAACATAAACCCGATAAGCTTCTCCACAATCCCTACGCCGGCCGCCGCAATAAGCCCCCGGCTGTTGGCAATAATGGTAATGACCACAAAGGCCACCTGGATCAAACCGTCCTGGAGGGCAATAGGCGTTCCTACTTTCAGAATATCCCACAAAATCCGTCGGCTGGGCTTCATGGTCTGACGATTCATGGCAAAGCCGAAATCTTTTTTCCGGAGGATTCCAAAGGCTGCTATCACACTGACCGCCTGACCAAAGACCGTCCCCAAAGCGGCTCCGGCAGCTCCCATGCCCAAAAGACCGATAAAGAGAAAATCAAGGACAATATTAACGATACAGGCTACCGCCACAAAATACATGGGACTGCGGGAGTCTCCGGCTCCCCGAAACAGGCTGCAAAGCACATTGTAGGCCGTAATAAACGGGATACCCAGAAAGCAGATCCGCAGGTAGGTGATTGTATCTGCCGCTGCCTCGGCAGGCGTCAGCATGATACGGGCGATTTCCCCTGCAGCCGCAAACAGCGCTGCCGTCAAAACGCAGGCAAAACCAATGAAAAATACCGCGGTTGTCCCCATCGTCCGCGCCGCCCCGTCGCCGTCCCCAGCGCCTACGGCTCTGCCGATCCTCACAGTGGTTCCCATGGCAAATCCCAGCAGGATAACCGTCAGCATGTGCATTACCTGGCTTCCGATGGACACGGCGGTGATGGTCGCCGAACCATTATACAGCCCGGGGATAAACAGATCGGCCATTCCGTAAAAAGTCTGCATAAAGCTGGATAACAGGTAAGGCAGGGCAAAAAAAATCAGGGTTTTCCCCACGCTTCCGGTAACCAGGCTGTTCTTTTCTTTCATCTCTTGTCTTATCCTCCTCTGCTTCCGCCGTACTAATTTCATGATTCCTTAAAAGCGGTTCCCATTATAGCACAGCCTAAAAAAACTTTCAACGGAAAGCTTTCTTAGTTTAAAGCAATACTCGCTTTAAAGTGTTTTTCGCTATGTAGCGTTTTCCTAAAAATTTTCGCTTTAAGTTGAAACAGCTGCCAACATTCTGTATAATGTGACCAGAGCGCAGCAATTCAGGCAAAGCTGCGACTGCTCAAGGAACAAACATGACTTGTGGAGTGTTGTACATGATGGAAAAAACGAAAAATCGTTCACAAAAATTAAATATGGAAATGGTGTCCGTGATCATGGCTTTGGCATGGCCCACCATGCTGGAACAGCTGATGCAAACTGCCGTCCAGTATATTGATACTGCCATGGTAGGTTCTCTTGGAACTCAAGCCACGGCAGCTGTGGGAGCGACCAGCACGGTGAACTGGCTCATCGGCAGCACGATCTCGGCTTTAAGCGTGGGATTTCTGTCTTTTATTGCCCGGTCCTGTGGGGCGGGTGATAAAGAGTCAGCCAAAAAATCTGTTTCCCAGGCAGTTGTAGTAGTTCTCATTACCGGAGTGTTCTTTACCGGCCTGACCCTGGCTTTAAGCGGATACGTGCCTGTGTGGATGCAGGTGGATGAGAGCATCCAGACACTGGCGGCGCGGTATTTCTTTATTTTATATGTGCCTATGCTGCCAAGGACCGCCAGCATCATTTTCGGCACGGTACTTCGGGCGGCTGGGGATACGAAAACGCCTATGAAAATCGGGGTCATTGTAAATCTGATCAACGTGGCGCTGAATTTTCTTCTTATCTATCCCACCAGATCGGTTGGGATAATGGATTTTTATGTTGTTATACCCGGAGCCGGAATGGGGGTTATCGGGGCGGCGGTTGCCAGCGCTGTGGCTTTTACCGCAGGCGGTATCTGCATTACGGCTGTGCTTTGGAGACATCCCAGCATTTCACCCAAAGGCCAAAGTTTCCGGCCCGACGCCAGGATCCTTGGGCCATGCCTGCAGGTTGCTTTTCCCAACATGCTCCAGAGATTTGGAACTTCTCTGGGGTATGTGGCGTTTGCTTCCATGATCAATTCTCTGGGGGAGATCTCCACTGCGGCCCACACCATTGCCAATACGGTAGAATCGGCGTTCTATATTCCCGGGTACGGCATGCAGACGGCGGCGGCCACTCTGGCAGGCAATGCTTACGGGGCCAATGACGAAAAACGGATGAAAGAACTGGCTGCCATGTTTATTCCCATTGAGATCGGGCTGATGATCTTTTCCGGCGGGGCGCTGTTTCTTCTGGCCCCCGGCCTTATGAAGATCTTCTCAAACAGTGAGGATGTTATTTTGCTGGGAAGCACGGTGCTGCGGATGGTGGCTGTCTCGGAGCCGTTTTATGGGTTTTCCATTATTATTGAAGGTATGATGCAGGGGGTTGGAAAGACGAAGGAACCTTTTGTATTTAATATTGTGGGAATGTGGGGAATCCGAATTGCGGGAACGTTTGTATGTACCCAGATTATGGCACTGGGATTGGTGTCGGCCTGGGGATGCATGATCGCCCATAATCTGTTTTTGTTCGGGATTTTTCTGATCTGTTACGTGAAAGGGATTTGGAATCCGCTGCATAAGAGAGGATCAAGGAAATCAAAGCCATGATTGACGCAGGACAGCGGGAACGAAATCAGTTTATTACCCACGGCCATTTAAATGTGAGAAAAATTCTTGAAAAATTTGTAGAAATATTTGATTATCTTTATGGTGATGAAGACGAAACATTCCTGGAGGACGCCGGAAGACGGTATTTTATGCTGTTTTTAAGACCTGTTATCAATGGTATCGGAAACAGCTAAGTAGAAGCAGAGACACGCAGCCACGAACGGATGGACCTGGTGATCGACTATCAAGGTGAGCAAAGTATTATTGAGATGAAAGAAAGAGATTGGAGTTAAAGAAATCGTTTTAGGCGATAAATTGCTGATTGAGGCTGTTGTTTAAAGTTGCCGCAGATCTCAAAATACGATTAAAAACTGCCGTGCCGAACAACGTTGTGTTTGGCACGGTAGTCTCCATGTTGGAGTGGTTGATCATGATCAGGGTTTTCAGATCATCAGCAGCAATAAACAGCCCCAGAAATCCGATTCCTGCTTACTCCAAATCCGCCCCATTACTCTCAATACACTTCTGATACCAATAAAAAGAATCCTTTCGATACCGCTTCCCGCTTCCTTTCCCCTCATCATCCTGGTCTACATAGATTACACCATAGCGCTTGCTCATCTCCATAGGACCGCAGGACACGATATCAATAAATCCCCACATCGTATACCCAATCAAATCCACCCCGTCTAAAACCGCTTCCCTCATCTGTTCCACATGAGCTTTCAGATAATCAATGCGGTAAGGGTCATGAACAGAACCATCGCTCTCCAGCACATCTCTGGCTCCAAGCCCGTTTTCAGCGATAAATACAGGAAGCTGATACCGGTCATAAATCTGATTCAAAGTAATGCGCAGCCCCACAGGATCCTTTTGCCATCCCCATTCACTGGACTCCAGATATGGATTTTTGTTGGCCATAATCAGATTCCCGCTGGTCTTCTCCCATCCCTGTTTTGTAGTGGAAACCTGTGAAAAATAGTAGGAAAACGAAGTAAAATCTATGGTATTATTCCTTAAAATTTCCTCATCCCCAGGCTCTTGCTGTATCCGGATATTCTCCTTCTCAAAATACCGCTCCATGTAAGCAGGGTACGCTCCTCTTACCATAACATCCAGATAAAACCAGTTAGAATATTGGTCGTCCAGAATCATCTGCATCACATCATCCGGATGGCAGGTAGCCGGATAGGTGGTAAAGCGGGCAATCATGCCGCCCACCATGGAATCGGGAATAATACGATGGGCTGCTTCCACGGTAAGGGCGTTGGCGATAAATTGGTGGTGGAGGCACTGGAAAATCGCATTCACATAATCCTTTTCCTGGTCCTCAACCAGGCACACCCCGTTAAAAGGATTAAACCGACCAGCGTTAAACTCATTAAACGGAAGCCAGTAATCCACCAGAGAGCCAAGGCGTTCAAACAGCGTCGTAGCGTACCTCACATAAAAATCAATAGTTTTTCTGCACTTCCATCCCCCATATTTGAGAACCAGGTTCACAGGAATATTATAGTGGAGAATGGTGGCAAACACTTTGATACCATACCGGTGACATTCCTCAAACAAATCCCTGTAAAACCGGATCCCCTCCTCATTGGGCATCTCATCATCACCATTAGGGTAGATTCTTGCCCAGTTAATAGAAGTTCTCAGAGCCTTAATGCCAAGTTCATGAAACAGCCGGATATATCATGGCCAAAGCTCCTGCAACAGCCCCGCCGGCCATGGCAGCATACAAAGGTTTCTTCTCCGGCAATGCGATTCCGTAAAGAGCCGGTTCCGTAATGCCAAGGATACACACAAGCCCTGTAGACACGGCAGCAGATTTCTGCTCACCGGGCTTCATTCTCAAGGCCCGTGCCAGAACTGCGCCGGACACAGCCAGATTAGAGTAGAAAAAGTTGGGGAGCATAAAATCATATCCCAGTGTAGCCAGATTCTGCAGCTCCACAGCCGACCACCCCTTGATACCAAAAATAATGGTCAGCGGTACGATTCCGCAGAACAGCGCGCCGGCAAACGGCCCCGCGTTGGTAAACAGCCATTTAAACGTGCCGGTCATTACAACCGCGATCCAGTTGCCCAAAGGCGCGGCAAAACCCAAAAACAGAGGCGCAGCAATCAAAAAGGATAAAGAACCTGAAAATACAATCCTCAGATTTTTAGGCATACGCTTGTCAATAAAGTGGAAGAACATGGAAAATATCCACACTGACAAGATTACCGGAAAGATGGAGCCCTTGTAATTGTAAGCAGGAATGGAAAATAACCCGAAGGAGTATCCTGTGACACCCTCTGCCGGAGACAGAAATGTAGAGTACATCAGGATACCGGCAATCATAATACCAAATATTTCCTTTACTTTAAATCGTTTGGCAGCTGCATAGCCGATAATAAAAGGCATAAAATAAAATGGCGCGTCCCCGACCGCGTTTAACACCGTAATGATGTCCGAACCAGAAGACACAAACCCGACTGCGGTTATAAGTGAGATAATTCCTTTAATCATACCTCCGGCCACAATCGCATATAAGCCGGGAGTTACACAGGAAGCAAGTGTGTTAAGTCCCTGGGTAATCAGATTAGGCTTCTTTTCGGTTGAAGGGCTGTCAGAAGTTTCCGGTGCCGCTTCTCCTCCGGCTTTAAAACCGGATATTTCCAGAAAATCGCCATACACCTCAGCTACTGTGGTACCCACCACACACTGAAGTTGTCCGCTGGATTCGATTACCTTTAAGAGGCCCTTAACGCCGTTCAGCTTGTCGATATCCACAAGAGCCCTGTTTACCGGAACAATCCTTAAGCGGGTGACGCAGTGGAAAACA
>Ga0137308_101300_pt1 | contig 25714 bp, 23 predicted proteins | sample Inofrocosms_June_FD_97181 | JGI IMG/M metagenome (GOLD analysis project Ga0137308, IMG submission 97181) | Mouse cecal microbial communities from Vienna, Austria - N-Acetylneuraminic and N-Acetylglucosamine D2O microcosms_June | ecosystem: Host-associated > Mammals > Digestive system > Large... | reverse complement strand
ATGACAATCTTTGTGCGGTTTTATCTAAATTGGGGGAGCAATATAAATCTTTAATCAAGTTGTAGACTTGAGAAATCAACGTGACGTTATCGGTATTGATAATGTCACGTTAATTTATTGCCTCCGAAATGGGGCATTGCCGCAAGATGCGGACAAAAACGAAAAATATCAAGGAAAACGTGAGACAAAATGAACGTATATTTTTTGCAAAAGCGGTAGACAATGTGTCGGTATTATGGTATAATTTTATTGTATACGGTTTTTGAAATCCGTTTTATACCAATCTTTAATCAAGTCGTAGACTTGATTAAAGATTGCACCTGAAATGCCGAGTTACAATCGCGGAGCAATTTTACTTTAGGAGGAGAAAAATGGATACCACTTTTAAAACCTCGGAAGGCGTATTCAACTACCGTGTCGGCGCAATAATACTCAACGGGACAAAAGCTCTTATGGCACACGATAATCGCAGAGATCAATATTACACCGTCGGCGGCAGAGCTCATTTCGGTGAAACCTCAGAGCAGACAATGCTCAGAGAGATTTTTGAGGAAACGGGTATAAAAGCGGAGCTTGATCGGTTGGCGTTCGTGCAGGAGGGATTTTTTAATGCGGACGGTACCGATTTTCACGAGCTTGCCTTTTACTGGCTTGTAAAGCCTTTCGATTTTAAAGAAATAGATTTTTCCTCCTTAAAGTGCGATGGAGACGATAACGAATTGTGTTGGATCGATCTTGCGGATAAGAAATGGTGCGACGGTAAGGAGATATATCCTGTTTGGCTGCGCGAAAAGGCGTTATGTATTCCGACCGGGATAACTCATATTGTGAGTATAGAGGACAATTTTAAAAAGAAGGGAACCTTTAACGATATGGAACTTTTGCAGTTTTTTAAAAGCATAATAGACATGGACAGAAGCGCGGTCGTTATCTGCGATCTGAATCATATTATAGTGTATATGAACAAAGCCGCTTCGGAAAGGTATGCAAATCGCGGAGGAATAGAACTTACGGGTAAAAGCCTGTTGGAATGCCACGGCGAAAAATCCGTTCAAACAATAGAAAAAGTCGTGAATTGGTTTAAGGAAAGCAAGGATAATAACATAATATACACTTTTCATAACCAAAAGGAAAACAAGGACGTTTATATGGTTGCTTTACGCAGCGAAAATGGAGAGCTTATAGGATATTACGAAAAGCATGAGTACAGAAACAGAGAAACAATGGAGTTGTACTCTTTTAAGTGAAATTAGAAGATTACATATTTATACACGCGAACATAGAAAACCGTCCCGATTGGCAGAATACTGAAGATACATTTTTTATATGTGATGATTGACCAGACTGGAGAAAAAGGCCTTATCGGGGGGGAATCTGCGGAGAATGGCAAGAAGGCTCTGGTTAAACGCGTTTTTGTCGGTGAACGATGGTGAAAGTTTCGCGGTATTCGGAGAGACCGATGATTACTTTTTCGGGATAACCGAAAACAAACAAGTATGATTTGTGCCAAAAAGCCGCTTTGACGATACCGTATAAAATAATTAAAAGGAATGGTCTTAAAATGTTTAAGCTAATAAAAACCGAAAATAAAGCTCGCAGGGGCGAGTTTACAACGACACACGGGGTGATACAAAGTCCGTTTTTTATGAACGTGGGCACATCCGCCGCAATAAAAGGGGGAATTTCCTCTCCCGAACTGGCGGAGCTGAAATGTCAGGTGGAGCTTTGCAATACCTATCATCTCCATCTCAGACCAACCGATGAGGTTATATACAAAATGGGCGGTCTGCACAAATTTATGAACTGGCACAGACCCATTCTCACCGACAGCGGAGGATTTCAGGTATTTTCCCTGTCCAAGCTGCGTAAAATCAAAGAAGAGGGCGTATACTTCAACAGCCATATAGACGGACGCAAGATATTTATGGGACCGGAGGAAAGTATGAGGATACAGTCTCATCTGGCTTCCACCATAGCAATGGCCTTTGATGAGTGTATAGAAAATCCCTCTCCCCGCGAATATGTGATAAATTCCATAAACCGCACAACCCGCTGGCTCCAAAGATGCAAGGTTGAAATGGAAAGGCTGAATTCGCTGGAGGAAACCATTAACAGGGAGCAGCTGCTTTTCGGAATAAATCAGGGCGGCACATATGACGATTTGAGAATACAGCATATGAAGGATATATCCGAGCTTGATATGGACGGCTACGCGGTAGGCGGACTGGCGGTGGGCGAGCCTACGGAGGTTATGTACCATATTCTGGATATACTTACCGAGCATATGCCCGTAAACAAGCCCCGATACCTTATGGGTGTGGGCACTCCCTCAAACATAATCGAAGCGGTGGCAAGGGGAATAGATATGTTCGACTGCGTAATGCCTGGCCTCAGCGAGAGACTCGCCAAGGTTTTCACATGGGACGGCATAACCCATATGAATAACAGCTGCTATACCCTTGACGACAAGCCGCTTGACGAGCATTGCGACTGCCCCACCTGCCGCAATTTCTCGCGGTCGTATATAAGACACCTGTTCAAGTGCGGCGAACAGCTTGCCGGAAGGCTTGCGGTACAGCACAATCTTTATTTCTACAATACGCTTCTTGAAAAAATCAGAGAAAACCTCGATTCCGGTACCTTCGAGGAGTTCAGAAGAGAGTATTCCGAAAGGCTTGCGCAAAAAGCTTAGAGAGCGAACGATATTTGATGTTTTCTGAGTTTTTTAATGAATGGAAAGAGGTTAGTAGTTTTATATTTTATTAACGTTACTTAGCAATAGATTTACGTTTGGCGGGGAGTACTGGTGGTTTTAATGCGTATCTTAATAAAATATTACAAAAAGAGGTAAAAATGGGACTTATCGAATTGATTTTGCTTTCGGTGGGACTTGCCATGGACGCTTTTGCGGTATCCATAGGCAACGGTTTGTCGATGAAAAAAAGCAGCCCCAAGGCGGCTTTGGCAATTGCGTTTTCTTTCGGACTGTTTCAGGCGCTCATGCCTACTGCCGGTTATTTTTTGGGGAGTGCCTTTGAATCCGTCATAAGCGAGTTCGATCATTATATCGCACTGATATTTCTCGGATTTATCGGCGGAAAAATGATATTCGACGGTATAAAAGAGCTTAGGGAAAGCAAAAAAACAAAGGGTTCGGAAAAGGAAGAAAAGCCCTTCAGGCTGTCCTTCGGGGCGCTAATGGTACAGTCTGTGGCTACCAGTATAGATGCGCTGATAGTGGGGGTGAGCTTTGCGGCGCTTCCCGACGTAAATATATGGACGGCGGTGCTGCTGATAGGGGCAATAACTTTCGTTATAAGCCTTGCGGGCGTTTTTTCCGGAAAGAAATTCGGACAGCTTCTGGGAAGCAAGGCGGAGGTTTTCGGCGGGCTTATTTTAGTGGGAATAGGGGTTAAGGTGTTTATTGAGCATATGTTTTTACAGTAATAAAAATCACATAAAAGTTGATTTTTTAACAAAAAAGTGCTATAATAATATGTAATATTTTGCGCGGGTACCACCGCCGCAAATGCGGGCGGGCTAACGGAGGGGAAAATGCGGCTTTTGGACATAGGCTTCGGAAATATGATAAATTCCGACAGAGTGATTGCTCTGGTCAGCGCGGATGCGGCGCCCACTAAGAGAATTATTTCCGCCGCCAGAGAAAAAAATCTTGCCGTGGACGCTACCTGCGGCAAAAAAACCAAATCGGTGTTTATAATGGACAGCGGTCATGTGGTGCTGTCCGCCAAAACTCCGGACAGGCTCGGAAGAATCGGCTCCGAAAACAAGGAGGACGAAACTTTTACGGAATCCGAGGCGTAAAACTTAGAAAGGACACAGAAAAATAAAAATGAGCAGGGGAATATTATTTGTGGTATCCGCTCCCGCCGGGTGTGGAAAGGATTCGATACTCGAAAAGGCTTTGTCCAAGGACATTAACCTTACATATTCCGTATCCGCCACAACAAGATCCATGAGGGCGGGAGAGACCGAGGGAATAAGTTATTATTTCAAAAGCCGTGAGGATTTTGAAAATATGATAAAAGACGGAGAGCTTCTTGAGCATACCGAATACTGCGGCAATTATTACGGCACACCGAAACAGACGGTGGAAGAAATACTTTCGGACGGAAAAAACGTAGTGCTTAAAATTGAAATCGAGGGAGCGGGCAACGTAAAGAAAATGCTTCCGGAGGCCGTACTTATTTTTATTCTGCCTCCCTCTATGGAAGAACTTTCCCGCCGCCTTCACAAAAGAGGAACCGAGGACGAGGAAACCATACAAAAACGCCTTAAACAGGCGGAAACCGAAATATCATGTGCCCACAGCTACGATTATGTTATAGTAAACGGCGATCTTGACTCGGCGGTGAACGACTTTGTCTCTATTGTCAAGGCAGAGGGTTTCAGAACCGAAAGAAATTCCGAGCTGATATCAGGACTGAATGAATAATACTAATCTTTGATCATCCAATATATTTGTCTATACCTTGATCAAAGATTAGTATAAATCCGACTGGGAAAATTTATTAAAAAGGGGGCGCAAAAAACGGAAAGCGTTAATTTAGTGGCTTCTGTTGCGGTGGACAAGTGTCTGTACCCTTTTGACTTTGTTTACGATTACCTTGTGCCGCCCGACCTTGAAGGAAAGGTATGTGTGGGTCAGTCTGTACTGGTGCCTTTCGGAAAAGGAAACAGAAAAAGGGTGGCGATGATCTTCGGATTGGAGGAAAAGCCGTGTGATCCTTCAAAGCTAAAGCCGTTGGCGGGAATTTCCGAGAACGGCGTTTCAATGACTCCGGAACAGCTTCGGTTAACGGTCTGGCTTAAAGAAAACACCTTTTGTACTTACTTTGACGCCATAAGAACCATGCTTCCGCCCGGACTTAATTTCAGCGTCAGAGAAGAATACGAGTTTGAAAAAATATCCGAGAGCAGGTATGCGTCTCTTTCCGAATCCGAAAAAAAGCTTTATGAAAAGCTTAAGACGGCAGAAAGCGCAGGACGACTTTCCGCGGCGGTGAAAGAAGCGGCGGCCCGCTGTGGGGGCGAATCGGATTATACCGCGCTTAAAAATATAGGCGTTATAAAAACAGTTGACGTAATGAAGCGCAGGGTGGGAGACGAAACCGAGCGTATGGTACGCTTTGCGGAGGGCTACGAGGACAATCCGAAGTATAAAAACCTCACGCCAAAACAGAGAAAGGTCACGGAAACGGTGGAGCAATACGAGGCGGCTTCAGTAAAGGAGCTTTGCTATATATGTTCCGTCACCTCCGTTGTAATAAAGAATCTTGTAAAAAACGGTATCTTTGAGGAATACGACTACACACTGTCAAGAGCGGAGACCGCAAAATACGCGGCGGAAAAAAGTCCTTCCGAAATAATTCTTTCGGAAAAGCAGCAGGAAGCGTTTGACACGCTGTACGAGCTTATGAACGAAAACAAGCCTAACTGCGCTCTGCTTCACGGGGTTACGGGAAGCGGCAAAACCTCGGTTTTTATCAAGCTTATTGACGAAGCTATAAAAAAAGGCAGAACGGCGCTGATGCTTGTGCCGGAAATATCGCTGACTCCACAGATGGTGGGAAGCTTCCGCTCGCTTTTCGGGAGCACCGTGGCAATAATACACAGCAGCCTTTCCATGGGGCAGAGAGCCGACGAATACAGGAGAATAGAGAGCGGCGACGCAAAAATAGTTATAGGAACGCGCAGCGGGGTATTTGCTCCCTTGAAAAATATAGGGATAATAGTTATTGACGAGGAGGGGGAACATACCTATAAATCCGACCGCTCCCCGCGGTATCACGCCAGAAGCGTGGCAAAGCAAAGAGCTTTTACTCATAATGCCCTTTTGCTTTTGGCTTCCGCAACACCTTCTCTTGACAGCAGCTATAACGCGAGAAACGGAAAGTACACCTTGGTAAGATTGGATGAAAGGTTTAACCGCTCCGATCTTCCTGAGGTCTATACCATAGATATGAAAGCGGAATATGAAAACGGAAACCGCGGAAATTTCAGCATGGCACTGCTCCATGAAATAGAACTTAATTTAAATAACGGAGAACAAAGCCTGCTGCTTCTTAACAGAAGGGGTTATTACACAAATTTAAGCTGTATAAAATGCGGGGAAACAATGAGATGCCCGAACTGTGACATTCCTCTTACTTATCATAAGATAAACGACTCGCTGTGCTGTCACTACTGCGGCTATACGGTGAAAATTCCCGATATTTGCCCGAAATGCGGGAGCAGCTACATTTCCCAGAGAGGTACCGGTACACAGAGAATAGAGGATGAGATACGCCAGTATTTTCCCAAGGCGCGGGTGCTGCGTATGGACGCCGATACCACATTGAGCAAAAACGCATTTGCCGATCGTTTTGCAGAGTTTGGGCGTGGCGAATACGACATTATGGTGGGTACTCAGATGATAGCCAAAGGACTTGATTTTGAAAACGTTACCTTAGTGGGAGTGCTTCAGATAGACAAGTCTTTATATGCGGGAGATTATTTGGGATATGAGCGCACTTTTTCGCTGATAACTCAAGTTGTCGGCCGTTCGGGGCGGGGCGGAAAAAAAGGCCGGGCTTATTTGCAGACCTATTCCCCCGATCACTATGTCTTACAGCTTGCCGCAAGGCAGGATTACGACGGGTTTTACGCTCAGGAGACAGAAATAAGAAAGGCGCTTTTGTTTCCCCCGTTCTGTGATATCTGTCTTATAGGCTTCAGCGCCGTAAGAGACGACTATTCGGAAATCGCAGCAAAGCGTTTTCTGGTGATTTTTCGGGAAAGACTGGCACAGGAAAGCGGAACGATACCTATACGCGCTTTAGGCCCCACCAAAATGGGTACCGGAATGATGGCGGGAAGGTACAGACATAAGCTTGTCATAAAATGCCGCTTCAACGGGCAGTTCAGGAGGATAATCTCGGACGCCCTCAAGGCGGCGTATAAGGATCCGGCTTTTGCGTTTGTGAGCTTTTACGCGGATATAAACGGGGAAGTAATGTGAAGTATATAATCCATACAATAGAAAATTACGAAGAAAGCCTTATATCGGGATTGCAGACAGAGACGAGAGGATTAGCGGAACACTTTTCCGAAAAGGGAGATATATTTTAACCAAAAGATATGAAAGGAAGAGAGACATATGGCAAAAAGGAATATAGTAAAATTCGGAGACGATATTCTCAGAAAGAAGTGCAGGGAGGTCACCGATTTCGACGACCGTCTTTGGGTATTGCTGGACGATATGTATGAAACCATGACCGCCGCCAACGGAGTGGGGCTTGCCGCTCCTCAGGTTGGGATTCTAAAAAGGGTCGTTGTGATAGACGTCGGCGACGGAAAAATCGAGCTTATAAATCCCGTTATCACTATGGCAAAGGGGAAGCAGAGGGAAAAAGAGGGATGTCTTTCCTCTCCGGATTTGTGGGGTTATGTGGAAAGACCCGCCAAGGTGAAGGTTGTGGCAAGAAATCGCTACGGAAAAGAAATAAAGCTGGATGGTACCGAATTGTTAGCGCGGGCGTTTTGTCACGAAATAGATCACCTTAACGGAATTATTTTTACCGATATCGCGGACGAGATGGTTGAAGGCAGTGATGATTGACTTTTTTCAGACAAATAGTATGTGAATCGAAAGGAATATTTTTATATGGATATTGTTTTTATGGGCACTCCGGAAATTGCGGTTTCCTGTCTTAAGGCGCTTTTTGAAGCGGGACATAACATAAAGGCGGTTTTTACGCAGCCAGACAAGCCGAAAAACAGGGGGCACAAGCTTCAAGCGTCGCCCGTAAAGGAATATGCCATTGAAAAAGGGATAGACGTGTACCAGCCTTTATCGCTGAGAAAGGGAGAAGAGGGGGAGAAGGCCTTTGAAACGCTGAAGTCCGTTGCCCCGGAATGTATTGTCGTAGTAGCATACGGGCAGATTTTACCCAAGAATATTTTAGAGCTTCCAAAATATGGCTGCGTCAACGTTCACGCCTCCCTGCTCCCGAAATACAGAGGGGCTGCTCCTATACAGAGGGTCATAATGGACGGGGAAAGAGAAACGGGTATTACCACCATGTATATGGCGGAGGGTCTGGATACCGGAGATATGATATTGAAGGAAGCGGTTGATATTACCCCGAAAATGACGGCGGGTGAACTGCATGACTGTTTGGCGGAGACTGGAGCAAGGCTTATTTCGGAAACCTTGGATCGTATAGAAAAGGGAATTGCTCCCAGAACGCCTCAGACGGATATAAATACCTGTTATGCGGAAAGAATACTCAAAGATGACTGCCTGATAGATTTTACGAATACGGCCGACGCGCTTTATAACCGGATAAGAGGACTTTCGCCTTCGCCATGTGCTTTTACGTTTATTGACGGGAAAAGGCTTAAGGTTTATTTTGCGGAAAAGCTCGATGTAAAAACTGATATGAAGGCGGGTACCGTTATTGAGGGAGAAGGGCTGTGTGTCGCTTGCGGCGAGGGAGCGCTCAGACTGGTCGATGTGCAGATGGAAGGTGGAAAGAGAATGAGGGATATGGATTTGATGAGAGGAAGAAAGATTGAAATCGGAACGGTGCTGGGATAAAAATATTATTTGTTAACGTAAGATAGGAGGGACAATATATGCTTGATTTCTTTTACCGTAATCCGGGAATGGCTTATTTTCTTATGATAGCGGCGGTAGTCTTTTCTTACGCCATGCAGGCGCTGGTAAATTCCACTTTTAAAAGATACAGTGGTGTAAACAGCCGAAGCGGCGTTCCCGCCAACGTTATAGCAAGGCAGATACTGGACAGCTACGGACTGTACGGAGTGACCGTGATTCATGTGAACGGAATGCTCAGCGATCACTACGATCCTCGAAAAAACGTTGTTGCCCTTTCGGACTCCACGTTTTTCAGCACTTCCGTTGCCGCCATAGGTGTAGCCGCCCACGAGGTAGGACACGCGGTACAGCATAATACCGGGTATATCCCGATAAAAATACGTTCGATTTTCGTTCCCATAGCGCAGTTCGGATCAAAATCATGGATAGTGTTTTTCTTTTTGGGAATGTTTTTCAGTCTTCCGTTTCTTTTGGAAATAGGCGTTATTCTGTTCGGTTTTGTTGTGCTTTTTCAGCTTCTTACATTACCAGTTGAGTTCAACGCCAGCAGGCGGGCTTTAAAAACCATAGAAGCACAGTTCCTTCTGGAACGGGATGAAATGGCGGGAGCGAGAAAAACCCTTTCCGCTGCGGCGATGACTTATATTGCGGGTCTTATGGTGGCCGTAACGCAGCTTTTAAGGCTTCTGGTACTTGTGAATGGAAGAAGGCGCGGCGATTGATGCCGATTACGGCTTTTTATATCAGCGGAATATTACAGATTGCGGCATTTTTCGCGGCGCTTATGAGGTAAAATTATACTGAATTTATTTACCCACACAAAAGGGAAAGGAAAAAACTTTATGAAAACATCGAGACAGGTAGTTTTAGAGCTGCTTATTAAAATGGAACAAAACGGCGCTTATTCAAACATAGTATTGGATAACACCTTTCATGCCGAAAAGCTCTCAAATCGGGACAAGGCATTTGCCGCAATGCTTTTTTACGGCGTCATTGAAAGGAGAATGACTCTCGATTACATAATAAGGCTTTATTCCTCCACCGAATTTGATAAAATAGATACCGACGTATTGCAGCTTCTGAGAATGGGGCTTTATCAGCTTTTGTACACCGCCGTCCCCGAAAGCGCGGCGGTGAACGAATGCACGGAGTTGGCCAAGGAAAGCCGCAAGGGCTTTGTTAACGGAATTTTAAGAAACTTTATCCGCGATGGAAAGAAAATAGATTATAAAGATCTGGAGGGCGCGGCTAAGCTTTCGATAGAATATTCATGTCCAAAATGGCTGGTTAAAAAATGGACGGGAATGTTCGGGGAGGAAAAGACCGCAGAGCTGTTGAAGGACAGCTTCGGCAGGCCGCCGCTGTTCGTTAAGGTGAACACGCTGAAATGCACCTCCGACGAGCTTATTGCGGAGTTTGCCAAGGAAAAGATAGAGGCGAAGAAAAATCCGCTTTTGGATGATTGTCTTGAAGTAGGCAGGATACACGGGGTGGAAGCCACCAACGCTTACCGTAAAGGCTTGTTTCATGTTCAGGATATTTCCTCTCAGCTTTGCTGCAAGGTGGCAAGACCGGTATTTAACGAAACCGTTATAGACGTATGCGCCGCTCCCGGGGGGAAAACCTTCACTATGGGCGAAATGATGTCCAATCGGGGAAAGATATACAGTTTTGATTTGTACGACGGCAAGGTATCCATGATAAACGAGGGCGCGAGGCGGCTCGGACTGTCTATCGTTACCGCCGCCGTAAACGACGCTACCAGTTATAACGAAAACATACCGATGGCGGACAAGGTACTTTGCGATACCGTGTGTTCGGGGTTAGGCGTTATAAGAAGAAAGCCGGAAATAAAATATAAGGAAATGAAAAATCTGGTGGATCTGCCGATTTTGCAGCAGCACATAATGGAAACCGCTTCAAAATACGTTAAGGTAGGAGGCACTCTTATTTATTCCACCTGTACATTGAACACCGACGAGAACGAAAAGGTCGTTGAAGGATTTCTCAGCAGGAATCCCGGATTTTCTCCCGTGGTTGTGCCCATAAATATTGCGGGGGTTGAGGATGTATGTATGAGAACGTTTCTGCCTACGGTAACGGGGGGAGACGGGTTTTTTGCCGCCACTCTCAGGAGAGTAAAGTAAAATTGGAAAAAATTGATATTTTATCTTTGACTTTAGAGGAGCTTCAAGAGAAATTATTACAAAACGGTGAAAAAAAGTATCGGGCATTGCAGGTATTTCAGTGGCTCCATTGTAAAAAAGCATCAAGCTTTGAGGAAATGACCAATATTTCCGCACAAACGAAAGCGCTGCTTGTTGAAAAATTTTATATAAATTCAATGAAAATTCAAAAAAGGCTTGTATCTTCCATAGATAATACTGTAAAATACTTATATATGCTGCCCGACGGCAACAAGGTGGAAACGGTGCTGATGGAATATCACCATGGAAACAGCGTTTGTTTATCCACTCAGGCGGGCTGCAAAATGGGCTGCAAATTCTGCGCTTCCACTAAGGCGGGATTTGTGAGAAATCTTGCGCCCTCGGAAATTCTGCTCCAGATATATGAAACCGAACGGGACAGCGGACAAAAAATAGATTCCGTGGTACTTATGGGTATTGGTGAGCCGTTGGATAACTTTGACAATACAGTAAAATTTCTGAATATTCTTTCCCATAAGGACGGAAGGAATATGAGCTTGAGGCATGTTTCCCTGTCTACCTGCGGATTGGTTGATAAAATCCATGCTCTTGCAGAGCTTAAGCTTCCACTGACCTTGTCGGTATCTCTTCACGCTCCCACCGATGAAAAACGCTCCGCGATAATGCCGATAAATCTTAAATATCCCATAAAAGAGCTTATTAGGGCATGCGACGATTATTTTAAGGTCACCGGTAGAAGGATTAGCTTCGAGTTCAGCCTGATAAAGGACGTGAATGACGATGCAGAGACCGCGAGGGAGCTTATAGCTTTGCTTAAGCCCTTGGGCGTGTGCCATGTCAACCTTATTCCCATCAACGAAATAAGAGAGGGCGGCTATAAAAAAAGCAGCTTCGTATCTGCTTTTCAACAGGCTTTGGTTAAAGGTGGGCTTAACGCTACGGTGAGAAGAACTTTGGGAGCGGATATAGAAGCCGCCTGCGGACAGCTCAGAAGAGACAATATTTAGAGCGTGTTCACATATAGCTCAGCACGCATATTTTCGGCAAATTTTCGTACTGATTTTATGTGAACACACTCAGATGAGCATACATTATTAAGTCAATATCTCACTAAGGAGTTTAAATATAAAATGAAATTTTATTCAAAAACCGATATAGGACTTATCAGAAATGAAAATCAGGATCGGGTATGGGCGAGTTATTTGGGCGAAAACGAGGAAGCCGCCGTACTCATAGTATGCGACGGAATGGGCGGAGAAAACGCGGGAAGCTGCGCAAGTCAGATGACACTTAACACAATGCGCGACAGAATATCCGAAGGCTTTCGCACCAGCAGCAACCGCAATTTTATCAGAAACCTGCTGATAACCTCCGTCACCGCCGCCAACAGTCTTGTTTTTGACCGCGCCAGAAGCGAACCGGATAAAAGAGGAATGGGCACTACCTGCGTCGCCGCGATAGTCTACGCGGAAAGAGCCTATATAATAAATGTGGGAGACAGCCGCTGCTACAGAATATTCGGTGAAAGTATGCAGCAGGTGACCAAGGATCACACCGAAGTGCGCCGCCTTCTTGAGTTAGGCAGGATAACCGAGGAGGAAAGCCGTACTCACCCATACAGAAGCCGTCTTACGCGAGCGGTGGGAGCCACAAGAGATATAACGCCGGATTATTTTGAGATAGATCTTGAAGAGGGGAACGTACTTTTGCTGTGTTCCGACGGACTGCATTCCTACGGCGATGATTCGGAAATAGCCGGAATAATCGTCGGCAATCCCATCAGCAAATGCTGTGATATGCTGATAGATTACGCTCTTGCCAACGGTGGAAGAGACAATGCTACGGTGGCTTTATTAAAATATTAAAATCATTATGATACATATATAAAATATTAAATTTTTCCCGTCCGCGCAGGGAAAAGGAAATTGCAAAGGAAAATTTCGCGTGGAGAAATGGCGGATATATTATGGATAGTAATATCGGAAAAAAGCTTGACGGCAGATACGAGTTGCTTGAGCTTATTGGCGTCGGCGGAATGGCGGACATATACAAAGCCAGAGATATAACCGAGGACAGAGTTGTCGCCGTCAAAATACTTAAAACCGAGTTTGCGGCCAGCGAGGACTTTATGCGAAGATTCAGAAACGAATCCAAAGCAATTGCCCTTCTGTCCCATCCCAATATAGTTAAAATTTACGATGTGGGCTTTACCGAGAAGCTCCAGTTTATTGTAATGGAGTATATCGACGGAATCAACCTTTCCGAGTATATATCAAAGCAGGGCGTTCTTAAGTGGAAGGACGTGGTACACTTTACCATGCAGATACTGAAAGCTTTGCAGCATGCTCATGACAGAGGCATAGTACACCGTGACATAAAGCCTCAGAATGTTATGCTTTTAGCGGACGGTACAATAAAGGTCATGGACTTTGGCATTGCCCGCTTTAACCGAGAGACTGACAAGACAATGTCCGAAAAGGCGATAGGCTCCGTTCATTATATCAGTCCGGAACAGGCAAGAGGAGATGTTACGGACGAGAGAAGCGATATTTATTCCATAGGCATAATGATGTATGAAATGCTTACGGGAAAAAAGCCCTTTGACGGAGACAGTCCCGTGGCCATTGCCCTTATGCATATGCAGTCCAACGCGAAAAAAATGTCCGATATTAATAATTCCATTCCGGAGGGGTTGGAGGAAATTACCGAAAAGGCGATGCAGAAGGAGCCCTCTAAACGCTATCAGACGGCCGGAGAGATGATGAAGGATATAGAGGAATTTAAACAGAATCCGAGTATTGTATTTGAATATAAGTATTTTTCCACAGACGGTACCACTAAATATTTTGACAAGGTAACGGAGCCGGCTAAAAAAAGCTCAAAAAACTCTTCCGGAAATTCCGGGAAAAACAGTGGCCGCAAATCCGCGCCTGCCGCCGCTTCGTCGGGAACTCCGGCGGCGAGAAGGGGTTACGCCCTTAAGCCGGATGTTGAAGAGGAGGAAGAGCGGGAGGAGTATGAGGACGATTACGACGACGAGGTAGCGCCGAGGCGTTCGCCTTTGCTGTCGGTGTTGTTCGCAGTTACCGCCGTTTTTGTAATAGTGGCGGCGTTTGTGGTGTATAAAGTTGTGGTGGACACCGTTCCCACACATGACAACACCAATATAGAGGAAGTTACGGTTCCGCTTTTTGTGGGACTTACCGAAGATGAGCTGAGAAGGGAGTACGGTGATATCTACCGCTTCCAGCTTACAAGAGAAAACGACAGCGCACCCGAAGGGGAAATCATATATCAGAGTGTGGGCGCGGGCTCCACCATAAAAATAACTCAGCAGATAACCGTCACCATAAGTCTGGGACCCAAAATGGAGGAAATAGACGACTTCACCTCCCGCCCCAAAAACGAGGCAAAAACCCAGCTTGAAGTGCGCGGCTTCAAGACGGAGATAGTTTCGGTTGTAAACGATGATATTGCCCGCGACTGTGTTATCAGAACCGAACCGCCCGCAAGAACAAGGGCGGAGGTAGGAACGAAAGTGGTGATTTTTGTAAGCCAGGGACCTTCTCCCACACTTACCGTGGTTCCCAACTTCAAGAACCTTACCGAAGCCACTGCTAAACAAAACGCGGAACGCAACGACTTAGTCCCTCTCTTCGAGTATATTCCCAGCGAGGACGGAAGCGTTGAAAAAGGCAGGGTTATAAGCCAGAGCATTGAACCAAACGAAAAAGTCGAGAAGAACACCGTGGTTACCATTTATGTGTGCAACGGCGAAACGCCTCAGAAATCCAGCAGTATTGATCTCAGCATCAACGAAAGCGCTATCGGCGAATATGTATTCAAATATTATATCGACGGAGTATTGCAGGAGGAACTCACCGAAACAAGGGATATTTCTTTAAGTAAGCAGATAAACTGGCAAATTTCGGGAACCGGCATTCACAGCTACGCCATCGTGGTGGAAAATACCGCTACCGGACAGAGCAAAACGCTTATAGAGCTTGAAGTGAACTTTGATACGGAGCCTGTGGATAAACAGCCCAAGACCTTTAACGAAAATGTCTTTAAAGAGCTTCAGACTGAGTCCTCGCAAACCACGGCACAGGACGGCGATTCAACATCTGCTCCCGATCCTTTTGACTTTGACCCCGATACCACCACCGAGACATCCGCTGTGACGCTGACAATGCCGGAAACCGAATCGGGGCAAGATATAGGTGCGCTGTAAAAGCGAATGCAGTAAATTAAAGGAGAAAACGCTTGACAAAGGAAAACAGGATCGTAGGCGTCAGCGGCGGGATTTATACGGTGGAAACTCCCTACTCCACGGTGCAGGCCAAATCAAGAGGCGTATTTCGCCTCAACGGGATAAAGCCCGTTACAGGGGATTATGTGAAGCTTCATTTTGAGAATAACGCGGAAACGGTTATAACCGATGTTCTTGAAAGGAAGAACGAGATTATACGCCCTCCCCTTGCCAATATTGACATAACGGTTCTTGTGGTTTCTTCCTGTGAGCCTACGCCAAATCTCTTTATTCTGGATAAGCTCACGGCTGTTTTTGAGAGTAAGGGGATAGAAACGGTATTTGTCTTTACAAAGATAGATCTGGCTCAGGCGGAGGCGTATGCCAAGATATACTCCGATATAGGCTATAAAACCTTTATGGTGGATAATACATGGGGTTTCGGCTCCGAAAAGCTGAGCGATTATCTGAAGGGAAAAACCTCCGCTCTGATAGGAAATACGGGAGTTGGAAAATCCAGCCTTATGAAATATATCGCTCCCATTGCCGAGCATAAAACCTCGGAAATAAGCAAAAAATTAGGCAGAGGGAAACATACCACCAGAGAGGTAAAGCTTTATCGGCTTAATGATGACACTTATATAGCCGATACTCCCGGTTTTTCCACTGTGGAGGTGGGCAGATATGGGGCAATCCCCGCTGAAGAGGTGGCGGACTGCTTCCGCGAGTTCAGGGAATATACCGATAAATGCCGCTTTAAGGACTGCGCACATATAAAAGAAGACAACTGTGCGGTCAGAGAGGCGGTGAAATCCGGATATATCGCTGCGTCAAGACACGAAAGCTATTGCAAAATATATGAAGAGGCTTTAAAAAAAGAAAAAGAATATTGATTCGTTTATAGAACCTGTCCACATATAAATAGTGCGTGGTTTTTCGAGCAAATTTTGCTGAGAACAAGGCAAATTTTCGTAGGCTTCTGTAGCAAGTCAAGAAATTTTAACAAAGTTATCGGTAAAATATGCCGAAAAGACGATGTTTCCGATTTTTCAAACAAGCCCTAATGTAACAAAAATCACTCCTTCCGAATAAACTGTGGTAAATGCGTAAAAACGCACAACAGCACGGGGAAGGAGTGAATTTTATGAGAGACGGTAAATGTAGGCGCGGTAAAGGTAAACTGGCTCTGATAGCCTTTGCTCTGGCTCTTATATGTTTTTGCTTTCTTTCCGTGAAAATTATGCTTGTGGTTCTGGCATTGTCGCTTATAGCGGCGGGAATATGGCTGTTGAAATGCGGCATATAACCGTTGCCGGATGTCCCAGTCTCTTATTCTAATCTTTGATCAATTTATAGGCAAATAATATGGATGACCAAAGATTAGTGTTTAGGGTGCAATATTCAATTAAGTCTGTAACTTGATTGAATATTGGTATAAAAAGGATTGGCATAAGAAAGTGAGGTACATATGAAAATCGTTGTGGTAAAGAGTCCAAAATTTCTGGCGGGATTTTTAAGACTGTTTTTTGGAATCAAAAAAACGCAGAGTTGACGGAAAAAATAAAAAATTCGGCGAAGCCGCAGCTTCGCCGAATTTTTTTTGCAGCAATGTACCATTTGTCAATTGTCTCTAATTTATTTCAACAACTTCCACCAGAACATCAATAACCTCTTTTTTGTCCGCTCCGTCACTGTTGGTCAGGTAAAACCTACGGGTTTCATTTTCCCAGCAGGTTTTAAATCCTACCGTTTCTCCGTTTTTAAAGCTGTACAGCACCGCGTTGGCTTCTGGATAATTCATGATCACCTCCGCTGTCAGAAGCTCTTCCTCTTGAGCGGATGAATCCAAATTTTCTCCGAGTTCATAAACAACGAAGGAGTAAATATGATCGCCTAAAATAAAACTTCCCGTTTGAAAATCCGCATCTTTGTTTTCGCCGTATGTTACGCTTTTTGCTTTTTCCGGTATGTTAAACCAAAGCCCCGCCTCTTCCGCGGTAATTTCCGTCAGCGCTATATCCGTCTTTTTTTCCGGAGCCGCCGTATTTGTAAAATGTCGGGTGCTTTCAATAACATACGCTTCGTCGGCAATGTCTTCTCCGTCCTCCATAACATCCGCGATTTGCTCTTCACTATGTTTAATTGCGTTTCCTGCGGGCGCCGCTTCGCAGACTTCATTTACGTTTTCACCTTCGTTATAAATAAAACCGGACAAAGTGGTTGTAAGTATGATGGCCGCTTCATTCTCCGCCGTGTCAAAGTATAAGCTTTCAGTATTGTCATCGGCTCCGCCGGAAAAGCCCTCGGAATTATTAACCTCCATACGTAGCAAAACGGCGGCGGCAGCAACAAGGCAAACACAAGCGGCAACGGAAACGGCCGGTTTAATTATTCTCAGAATTTTTAATTCGGAGCCGGCGCCTTTGGCCTTTTTCAAAATATTGTCATACATTCTTTTTTCCGCGTCCTTGTAGGGTTCAATCTTGTCAATGGCGCTGAAAATTTTTTCCTCTGTCACTTTTGTTCACCTCCTATCTTTATTTTCAAAAGCTCCCTCGCTTCCCGCATATGGTTTCTTACCGTAGAGGAGGGTTTATGCAGCATTTTGGCTATTTCATCTGTCTTGTATCCCATGTAATAGTATAAATAAATTACGTCCTTATACTTTTGGGGGAGAGCCATTACTTCTTTTAAGGTTTCGTCTATCTCGAAGCTTACCTCCGTGCTCAATTCCTCGCATTGGTCAAGTGAGACCGTGCTTTTATGCCATTTGCTTTTAAGCTTATCCTTACATAAATTCATAGCGGTGACCGAGAGCCACTTTTTCTCGTGCTCCTCTCCGTTAAAGCTGTATTTTCCGCAGAGAACCTTGGCGAATACGTCTTCGGTGCAGTCTTCGGAATCAAAGCTGTTTTTCATATATATAAAACAAACACGATAAACAAATTTGTAATATTTTAAATAAAAGGCTTCAAAATCCTCGTCGGGTCGGATATAAGAGTCTGACATACGAGATTTTCTCCTTTCATATGTATAACGATCAACTCTTCGTTTTTGTCGGAGCCCGGGAAAAAATTTTTCCTATTTTTTCTCTTTAGACAATACCGCACAAAGATTGTCGTGCAGACGCGCAGTCGGCTTTTTCGTAGGATTGTCCAAAACGACGCGGGAATACCGGCGTATTTCAAGGAGTGTTGGCAAAAATGACGGAAAAGATGCAAGCGTATGCGCGGCAAAGCGCGCAGCGCGGTCTTTGCGCGATGATGTCTTTATAATTATACTATAAATCTGTAATTTTGGCAATAGAAAATTATATTTTATAAATAACCGTATTTTTTCTTTTTTCCGAAAATAAACGCCATGGTCACTGCCGCCGCCGTAAATTCCGCCGCGGCCACAGAAAACCATACGCCGTCAACATCAAAGAAAACAGGGAGTATAAGCACCGCCGCCGTTTGAAACACAAGAGTACGCAAAAAAGATATAAGCGCCGAGGTAAGCCCGTCGTTCAGCGCGGTAAAGAAAGAGGAACCGAAGATAGCCGTTCCCGCGAAAAGAAACGATACGGAAAAAATCCTGAAGCCGTCCAGAGTAAGCTTCATAAGCGCTTCGTCATACCCGACGAATATTTTTGCCAGTGGATAAGCCAGAAGTTGAGCCGTTATTATCATGGCAACGGAGCTTATCCATATTATCACCGCGCTTTTTTTCAGCAGACTTTTCAATTCGTCTTTGTTTTCGGCTCCGTAATGATAGCTTATAATGGGTGCGGTTCCGACTGAATAACCTATAAATATCGCCAGAAAAACAAGATTTACATACATCATTACTCCGTATGCCGCAATGCCGTTTTCTCCGGCGTACTTGTTAAGCTGAAAATTATAAAGCATATTTACTATCGACATTGATATGTTGCTCATAAGCTCCGAGGATCCGTTGGTACAGGTTTTAAGCAGCGCTTTTCCGTCAAAGCGGGTTTTCCCGAGTCTGAAAAGGCTCGTGTTTTTGCGGAAAAAGTAAATCAGAGGTATTACTCCGCCCACAGTGATACTGATGGCCGTAGCGGAGGCCGCCCCCTCCAGTCCCCATTCAAATACCGCCACAAACAGAGCGTCCAGCGCTATATTTGTCACACCCGCCGCAATTGTTACCCAAAGACCCATACGCGGCTTTTCGGCAGCTATAAAAAAGCTCTGAAAGGTATATTGAAGCAGATAAAAGGGCATCGAAGCAAGATATATTCTTCCGTATCTTACGCAGTTTTCCAGCAGTTCCCCTTCCGCTCCCAGAAGCGCTGAAACGGGTCTTAAAACCGCTATCCCGAAAACGGAGAAGATTACGCCCAACACGGCGTCAGAATACACCAAAAGAGAAAAGGTTTTGTTTGCAAGCTCCTTTTTCCCCTCTCCCAGCGCTTTTGCGATAAGTGCGCTTCCTCCCGAACCGAACATAAAGCCCGTTCCGCCCAATATCATAAGAAAAGGCATGATTAGGTTAACCGCAGCGAACGGCGTAAGACCCACGTAATTTGACACAAAATATCCGTCAACCACTCCGTAAACGGATGTCATAATCATCATTCCCACGGAGGGTAAAGTAAAGCGGAGCAGCTTTCCGTATCCGAAGTGCTCCGAAAGGGATATATTCATTTTTCGTTCTCCTTCCGTACGATAATATTATAGATTTACAGTTTTTTTATCTTTTCCCTAAAGCTTTTAAGATACTTTTCCGCCAACATAACATAAATTTCCCGTTCCTCTTCCGTCCAGCTTTCAAGTATTTCGTTTTCTATTTCGATAATCTTTAAGACGGTTTTTTCGCTCAGTATTTTACCTTTTTCGGTAAGGCAGACGTATTTTTTCTTTCCGTCCGCCGCTTTAAGATAAACTACTTCCTCTGCTTCGAGCTTTCGTATTGCGGAATTTAAGGTTTGTTTTCTCATACCCGCCAGCCGGCATATGTCGCCTAACAGGCATGTGCCGTCATTGTTGCATATGGTGTATAAAATAAGGGATATGCTGTCGGAAAGCCCCAATTTAACAGAGGCATTGTGATACGCGGCTTCGGTTTCCATTGTGAGGTAGTTGTAGCGTTTGTTTATAAGGTCGACTTTTGTGTTTTTTTCAGACATTGGACTCTCCTTTTATTTTAAAGAATAAAGTATGAAATCGTACTATAGCATTATAGTACGATTTCATACAAAAGTCAAGTCTTTTATAAAAAAATCGCAATTGGAGGTTTAAAATTTTTTAAATTTTTCAAAAACAACGCGGACAGCACTTCGTATATTGCTCCCCAAAAAAATTCAAAGCACCTTCTGATTGTTTATTACAAGCTGAAATTCCACGCCCAACGTTTTTGCGGCTTTTCTGCAAAGTATCATTCTGTCCATAAATATTTCAAAATACTCCATAATGGAGCTTATTCTGAGGTCAATGATCAGGTCAAGTATCAATGAGGTCTTATCGTCGGAAAAATACACCTTCGACTGTTCACATGCGTAATTCACGCGGTCATGGACATCGCTTATATCGGCTCCGTCGTAGTTTTTCGCTCCTCGTACTCTTGAACGGCGTACGTCCGTTTTGTCACTGATAATCACAGCGGCCGCTATATGATTTACGGGGGCGGCGGTATGTTCGTCGTGATTTCCTATTGCGGATACGATTGTGCATATTTCCTCGGCGGGCATGCCCATTCCTTCCAGAATATGAAACGCCATTATCGCTCCGCTCTGAGCGTGATCGACTCTGTTTACCACATTTCCTATATCGTGCATATAAGCGGCTATTTGCGCCAGTTCACAGTCCCTTTCGGGATAGCCCAGTTCCGACAGTATCATATTTGCGGTAAAGGCTGCCCGCTCCACATGCGCGTTTGAATGTTCGGTATAGCCTATTGAGCTTAAAGCCGCGTCCGCATGGTTAATATAGGTCTGTACGTCTTTATTCTGCTTGATATACTTATAGGTTACATTGCTCATGTCAGATATCCTTTCAGATAAAAATAAAAAAATCATTAAAAATATACTTCCGAATATTGCAAAATCTTCTGTTTTGTGGTAAAATATTTTCTGATATACCCGTAATTTCTTATCATTTTTTCCCGATAAAAGAAATTTTTCCCAAAACCTGCGGAGGAAACGGTTTTACCCATGTTTAAATATAAAAATGTAATGATCGCCTTATTTGCTTTATTCTTTTTTTCCACTTCGGTACATTTTATATATTCCTGTCTTACTCTGGAGCCGAATATGAGAAATACGGCGCTGCTGTGCGATTGTGTACTGTTTATGGCGCCCTTGGCGGTATTTATAAGCGGAAAGCTCAGACGAGTAATGCCTTATATTTTTGTCAGTTTTTATGCGGTATCCTGCTTCGTTATGTCCGTTATAAATAAGAGCGAGCTTTATCTGCCGCTTTTGTTTGCCTGCGCCGTAGTTTGCTGCGGCTTCTTTTTATCGGTGAAACTTTGCATATGGCATATTATAATTACAGATCTGGTTCTTATATGGAGCGTGGTGTTCTTTCTTGACGAGAAATGGGATCATTTTATGCTGCTTTATTTTACCATGTGCGTTTGTTACAATTTTTCCGCGTTTGCCATGACTCTTTTTGTTTATGCAGTAAGGCGGAATTTAATAAAGCTCAGACGAAGGAACAAAGAGCTTTCCGTTTCCGACAACAGAAAGAACGCTTTTTGGGCCGCTGCCGCTTCCCAGATGCGTTTGGCTTCGGACAAGCTCAACGTTTACTGCGCAAGCCGTCTTGAGGACGACGATCTTCCCGATCTGGTGCGGGAAAAGATAAGTACCATAAAAAGCGATACAAAGCATCTTATTACCGTTCTCAACGACGCCGAGGATTACGCGATGATTGAAAACAAGAGGCTTAAAACCTCAAGCGCTCCTTACAGCTTCGGCGAACTGGTAAACGAGATTGCCGATTCCTGTTCGATGCTGATAACTGTGACGGCAGGAAGCGGGATAAGCTACTCCATAGACTGTCGGCCCGATATTCCCGCTGTTCTTATCGGGGATATGGACAGGATAATTCAGGTTATAATGAACCTTTTTGAAAACGCGGCCAAATATACCGAAAACGGAAGCGTTTCCATTGCTTTTTCTTCGCGGAAAACCGAAGACGGCGTAAATTTGCAGATCAGGGTAACCGACACGGGCGTCGGCTTCACCGACAGCGCGGCGCGCAGAATGTTCACCGTTTACGCCGATAAGCGCGGGCATCAGCTTGTGTCTCATGTGGGGCTTGCCATTGTCAAGGAGCTTGTTACGTTAATGGGCGGATTTGTTTATGCGCGCCGTCTGCCGACCTGCGGCACCGGATTCGTAATCACCCTTCCGCAAGGGGTAAAGGATCCCGTTCCGTTCGCGGAGATAAGGGACAGCGAGAAGATAAGCGCGCTTATTTACGCTAAGGAAAAGTCCTCTGCCGAGAGAATCTGCGGTCAGCTTGAAAAAATGGGTGTTAAGAGCAATGTTTGTCTTACCCGAACCGAGTTCAGTGTAAAAAAGGACGCTCCGGAGCTTACTCATATATTTACCGATTATTCGCTGTATAATTTTGACAGCCCCGTGTTTAGAATATTGTCAAGACGGCTAATTATTGTGGTGCTGTGCGAGTCGGGAGAGGGAAGTGAAATTATGCCCCAAAATGTCCGCCGGCTGAGTAAACCCGTCAATATGGCCGCCGTATCCCGTATTATGAATGAAACAGTTCTGGATACGGCTATAAAGGACAGCTCCGATCCCGATTTTGATCCCCGCAGGGATATTCATTATGACGATCCGAGACGATGATAGGTTTTTATTTTCAATAATATGCCGTTCGCATTCACGGCTTTCTCTTTTTTCGCAACCCTTCTGAAAGGAATATACAATGAACAAAACCCTTATAACAGCCGATTCTACCTGCTATATCCCCCCCGAATTCGTTTCGGGAGAGGTTCCCCTCATTCAGGCGGAGGTAAAAACCAAAAGCGGCAGCTTTCGGGAAAGTTATGAAATAACCTCCGAGAATATTCTTGAATATGCCAGACGAGAACGAAAAGCTCCGGAATTGGTCTGCCCCTCAACGGAGGATTATGAGAAATTTTTTTTAAAGCACTTGAAAAAATCGCCCTGCATATGTCATTTATGCTGTTCCGCCAATATTCGCGACTCTTATTTCAACGCCGTAAAAGCGGCGGAAAAAATGAAAAACGTTTTTGTGGCGGATTCAAAACAGGTGGGCGGCGGTATGCTGTTTCAGATAGCGCAGGCGGTAAGGCTCGCCGCCGAGGGCTTTTCTCCGGAATTTATAATCAGAAGCATAGATGAGCTTGACCGACATATCAACAGCAGCTACGCTTCAAAAAGCGCTTTTCTGTTGGGTTATCTTAATCTTGCTCCAAAAGTGCTTTCTTCGGCGATTGACTTTTTGGAGCTATCTCCCACCATCACAGTGAGAAACGGCTCGGTTATTTCGGGGGCGGTATTTAAAAACGGCCGCGAATATTTTGAAAGCTATATAAGAAAAATGCTTAAGGGAAATAAAAACGTCGATAAAAGCGTAATTGTGGTAAGCTGCCCAAAGCCCTTCGGAAAAGCCATAGAAAGGTATAAGCGTGAGATAAACAAATACGGGCGCTTTGATAAAATCATATTTACCGACATTCCCGCCAGATTTGCCTGTCGTTTGGGCGACGAGTCGTTGGGGCTTCATTTTCTGAATATTTAATCAAGCGCTTTTTTTCTTTTTTCTGAATACTATAAGCTTACTTAAAATATAATTCAGCACCAGCACAAATATGTTTGAAACCACCTTGGCAAAAAATTCCCATAAAGTTCCGTCCATACCTGTCATATCCACTAAAAGAAACATTATAAGCAGATCCACAAACAGGGTAAGCAGCCTTGCTCCGCAGAATTTTACGAACTCGCTTAAGATTCCCGCCCCTGCGGCCTTGCTTTCAAAAACCCAGATACGGTTTGTGACATAAGCGAAAATAACCGCGCATATCCATGAAAGAATTACGGGCAGAACCGTGGCGCTTTCCGTGCTGAAAACGGCGGTCAGGTTAAATGTCCAGCTGAGAAATGCGGGTACGCTTTTCTCGTCGGGAAAGATAAAGCGGAACAAATAATAGGTGCCGAAGGAAACGATTGTGGTTAATACTCCGAAAAAAACGTAGCTTACGATTTCCTTGTTTTCTCTGTACAGGTTTTTCCATTCTTTCGGGTGTAACGCTCTTTTTAAAAAACTTTTTACGTCAATATTCATTTTCTGTTTATTCCTTCCTTTTGGGGTTACTCCTGATTTTATTCCTTTTATTCTGTATTTTTTTCAAATTCCGACTTTTTTATTATACTACTGTTTAAAATATTTTTCAACATAAAAACGCATTTTTGGAAAGGAAAATTTTCATCAGCCATGGATACAACACAAGCAGTCATAATCATTATAATCTTGGTTTTTCTGTCCGCCTTTTTCTCGGCGGCGGAAACGGCGTTCACCAGTGCGAACCGAATACGTCTGAAATATATGCACGAGGAGGGGTCGAAGGGCGCGGGCTGCGCTCTTAAGGTAATAGAGAAATACGACAAATGTCTCACAACCATTCTTGTGGGAAACAATATCGTGAATATCGGTACGTCATCGCTGGCAACGCTGCTTTGCGTCAATCTTTTCGGGGATCGGGGACCTGTGATAGCTACCGCGGCCACAACGATTATTGTGCTTATTTTCGGTGAAATTACTCCCAAAACAATAGCAAAAGGCAACGCCGAAGCTATGTCTATCTTTTTCGGCCGCATATTATCCGGCCTTATGTTTATTCTTACGCCCATATCCGCTGTTTTTCTTCTGATACAAAAGGGCGCTACAAGGCTTTTCAACAAAAAAAGCGAGGTTACCGTTACCGAGCAGGAGCTTATGCACATTATAGACGAAATAGAGGACGAAGGCGTTCTTGAGGCTCAGGAGAGCGCTTTGGTGCGCAACGCGCTGGAATTTGACGAAACTACCGCCGAACAGATTATGCAGCCGAGGGTAAACGTGGTCGGAGTTGACCTTTACGACAGCAACGAGGAAATAATGGAGCTTTTCAAGTCGGAGGCTTACACAAGGCTTCCGGTTTATGAAAAATCCCTTGACCATATAGTAGGCGTAATAAGTTATCGTGATTTTACTCAGAAAATGATGGAGGATCCGCATTTCAGCCTGTCGGAGATTATTTCAGACATTATGTACATTCCGAGTCTTATGCATATTTCCGAGCTGCTTAAGAGAATGCAGAAGGAAAAGGAGCATATAGCGGTAGTGGTTGACCAGTACGGCGGCACGGCGGGTATTGTTACCATGGAGGACGTGCTTGAGGAGCTGGTGGGTGAAATATGGGACGAAAACGACGAGGTTTTCATGCCCGTAAGATTTTTGTCGGATAATACTTTTATAGTGAGCGGCGAGGTTTCAAAGGTAGACTTTAACCGTTATTTTGAAAGCAGAGACATGGATTACGAAATAAACGGGGATTTCAACACGGTCGGCGGCTGGGTGTTTGAGCTTTTCGGCAGGATTCCTTCGCCGGGAGATAAGATTGAGACGGATGAGTTCGATATCACTGTGCAGGATCTGAACGAGAGAAGGATAGGTAATCTTAAGTTTGTTATTAAACCGC
>Ga0137308_101299_pt1 | contig 25761 bp, 22 predicted proteins | sample Inofrocosms_June_FD_97181 | JGI IMG/M metagenome (GOLD analysis project Ga0137308, IMG submission 97181) | Mouse cecal microbial communities from Vienna, Austria - N-Acetylneuraminic and N-Acetylglucosamine D2O microcosms_June | ecosystem: Host-associated > Mammals > Digestive system > Large... | reverse complement strand
TAGTAAAAGAATTAAATGGAACCATCCTAAACGGCAGGATCAGCAAAATTGCCCAGCCGGAACACGACGAGCTCCTGCTTACCATCAAAGGGAACAGCGGGCAGGTGCGCCTTGTCCTGTCTGCAAGCGCTTCCCTGCCCTTGGTTTACCTGACCAAAACCAACAAGCCAAGCCCTATGAACGCGCCAAATTTCTGTATGCTGCTGCGGAAGCACATTGCCAACGGGCGGATTATAAAGATTTCCCAGCCCCATATGGAGCGCATCATTAATTTTGAAATCGAGCACCTGAATGAATTGGGGGATCTCTGCCGGAAAACGCTGGTTGTGGAAATCATGGGCAAGCACAGCAACATTATTTTCTGCCGGGAAGACGGCATGATTATCGACAGCATCAAGCATATTTCCGCCCAAGTCAGCTCAGTCCGGGAGGTGCTGCCGGGAAGGGATTATTTTATCCCGGAAACACAGGAAAAATCCAATCCCCTGGAAGCAGGCAGGGAATCCTTCTGGGAAACTGCTTACCGCAAGCCCATGCCGGTGCAGAAAGCCATCTATACCTCATACACCGGCATCAGCCCCGCCATTGCTTCGGAGCTTTGCCACCGGGCAAATGTGGATGGGGGCCGTCCGGCGGAAGCTTTGTCCGAGGATGAAAAGCTCCACCTTTACCACCACTTTTCCTGGATGATGGAGGACGTCAGGGAAGGGAACTTCGCCCCGAATATTGTAAAAAAAGGCAAAGAGCCCATTGACTTTGCGGCGGTGGAGCTTACACAGTATGCAGACCTGGAAGCTGCCCCCTTTGGCTCCATCTCCGAAGTACTGGAAACCTTCTATGCAGCGAAAAACGTTTACACCCGCATCCGCCAGAAATCCGTGGACCTGCGGAAAGTGGTTTCCACAGTCCTGGACCGCAGCCGGAAAAAATACGATTTGCAGCTAAAACAGCTAAAGGACACGGAAAAAAGGGAAAAGTACAAGGTATATGGGGAATTGATTAATACCTATGGGTATGGCCTTACAGAAAACGCCAAAAAGCTGGAAGCGCTGAATTACTACACCAACGAAATGGTTTCCATCCCCTTGGACCCCCAGCTTACGCCCCAGGAAAACGCCCAGAAATACTTTGACAAATACAACAAGTTAAAGCGTACGTTTGAAGCATTGGCAGAACTGACCCAGGAAACCAAGGAGGAAATCCTCCATCTTGAGTCTGTTTCCACCTCCCTGGACATTGCCACCTCAGAAGACGACCTGGCCCAAATCAAGGAAGAACTGATCCAGTTTGGCTATATCAAGAAAAGGGCGGCTGGCAAAAAAACGAAAACAAAAAGCAAGCCCTTCCACTATCTTTCTTCCGACGGCTACCATATGTATGTGGGAAAAAATAATTTCCAGAATGAGGAGCTCACCTTCAAATTTGCCGTAGGGAACGACTGGTGGTTCCATGCCAAGGGAATCCCCGGCTCCCATGTGGTAGTAAAAACCAATGGGGACGAGCTGCCTGACCGCGCTTTCGAAGAAGCTGGGCGGCTGGCCGCCTACTATTCCAAAGGCAGGGAAAACGACAAGGTGGAAATCGACTACCTTCAAAAGAAAAACGTAAAGAAGCCCAATGGGAGCAAACCCGGGTTTGTAGTCTATTACACCAACTACTCTCTTGTGGCTTCCCCTGATATTTCCGGAATACAGGTTATTGCGGATTAGATTCCTGCCAGATGGAATATTTTTCAAAAAACGGAAACAAATGCATGTCTAAACTGGCTTCTGGTGCATATACTATCGTTGTAACAAATGAGTTACAAAAACACGCTGTATGGTTCCCATGCGGCAGGCGGCATTGCCATAATGCCAATAACAAAAGACAACAGGAGGTAACGATATGTCTAATTCATCTAACAAAGCGGTAGTACCAGAAGCAAAAAGCGCATTGGATAAGTTTAAGTTCGAAGTTGCAAACGAGATCGGGGTGCCATTGAAGGAAGGCTACAACGGTGACTTAACCTCGAAGCAGAATGGTTCTGTCGGCGGGTATATGGTGAAGAAAATGATCGAAGCCCAGGAAAGACAGATGTCTGGGAACTAAGCAGCAAAAGATTAGCCAGATATCAGAAAGACGCCCAGGTATCAGCGGGCAGGATGGCCCAGCCACATTGGAAGTTAAGATGTGGCTGGGCCATCTTTTTGAAGCGGGCGCGAAAGTCTGGCTCGCCAGACTCTTAATTCACAAAAAACGTTATCATAAATTCACAGTTTCCCCCTGCCTGTCCAGGAAAAGCTGAATCTGTTCTTTTATGTTCCTATGCTCTGGCAATTCCAGCATCCTGTCTTCCAAAAGAAGCCGGTTCGCTTCCTCCGACGCCTGCTTAAGCAAATCTGAATTCTGGTAGATATCCCCCAGGCGGAATTCTAAAAGGCCGCTTTGGCGGATACCAAAAAAATCTCCCGGCCCCCGCAGCTTCAAATCTTCCCCTGCAATGAAAAAACCGTCGTTGGACCGGTTCAGGATTTCCAGGCGTTTTTTTGCCTTGCTGGAATCCGTGGTGTTTACCATGATGCAATAGGACTGGGCGTCCCCCCGGCCTACCCGGCCCCGGAGCTGGTGGAGCTGGGCAAGCCCAAACCGCTGGGCGTCCTCTACCATCATCACGGTGGCGTTTGGCACATTGACCCCTACCTCCACCACTGTGGTGGATACCAGCACCTGTATCTCGTTCCGTGCAAACTGTTCCATAACTAGGTTTTTCCGCCCTGATTTCATTTTCCCATGCAGGGTTTCCACCACAATGCCTGGGGGGAACTGCCCCCTTAAAGCCTCGGCATAGTCTGTGACATTTTCAGCCTCCAGCCCTTCGCTTTCTTCCACCAACGGGCAGATCACATAGGCCTGGTGTCCAAAGGCTATTTCTTTTTTCAGGAAATCATAGGAAGCTTTGCGGGAGCTTTTCCCCACTACGCAGCTTTTTATAGGCAGCCGTTTGGCCGGGACCTCGTCCACCACGGAAATGTCCAGGTCCCCATAGAGGATAATGGCAAGGGTCCTGGGAATGGGCGTCGCGCTCATCACCAGGATATGGGGCTGGGAACCCTTTAAAAACAGGCTTTCCCGCTGCTTCACCCCAAATCGGTGCTGCTCGTCCGTAATGACCAGGGCAAGGCTGTCATACAGGGCGCGCTCCTGTATCAGGGCATGGGTCCCAATCACCATGGCGTTGGGGTAAAGCTGCATCCGCTCATACGCCCTTCGCTTTTCCTTCTGCGTCAAAGTCCCCGTCAGCAGGACGATTGGGATTTGCAGCCCATTGTCCCTGCAGAGTTCCGTAAAGGTCTGGAAATGCTGCACTGCAAGGACTTCCGTTGGCGCCATCAAGGCCGACTGGTAGCCGGACTGTGATACATCCAGCATGGCAAGGAAAGCCAGAATCGTTTTCCCGGAGCCTACATCCCCCTGCACCAGCCGCTGCATTACCTTCCTGCCCCGCAAATCCCTGCGTATTTCCTGCAAGGTGCGCTGCTGGGCTCCTGTCAGCCGGTAGGGAAGGTGCTGTATTACCATATCTGCCCATAGGGGCTGCATGGGCTGCTCCTGCCCCGGCAGCCCTTCCGCAAGCTGCCCCTGTGGATCCTCCTGCGGTTCCCCGGAAACTTGGCAGATAGGGCCTTCCACAAGGGGAAGGAAGGAAAACCCATTCAGAACTTCCTCCATCTGCCCTTTCTGGATACCTGCTGAAAGGATAAACTGGAAAAATTCATCAAAAATCAGCCGGTTCCTCGCCTGGGCCAAGGCCTCCTCGCTCTCCGGGAAATGAATGTTTTCGATGGCGAAATGATACTCTGCCAAGCCGCGGCGGGCACGGATTTCTTCCGGCAGGTAATCCACAGACAAATCCAGCGCTTCCAGGGCCTGCCTGATGGCCTGGGAAATTTTATTTTTGCCAAGCCCCGCCGTCAGGGCATAACAGGGCCACAGGGATTCCTGCATAGCCGCATATTTTTCCGGCTGGAAAATCTGGGGCTGTTCCATATGGAACTGGTTCCCTTTCCGGGTCACTTTCCCAAGGAACAGGAACCATTCCCCTGGCTTCAGCGTGCTTCTCAGGTATGGCATACGGAACCATACCAAATCCAGGGTCACCCCCTGCTCCTGCAGTATTAAGGAAGTTACCTGCATATTCCTGCCCGCCCGGACAGAAGGCGTTTTCTTTATCTGGGCGGCCACTGCCGCGGTGGCTTCTCCCATCCTTTGGCAATGCCCTTCTTCCTTCTGCTCTAAATCTGTTCCATGGCCCGGTATGGGCTTGCCTTCCATAAGCCCAGCCAAGCCAGCCAATGGGGTGATTGGCGGCAGCCTGTCGTAATCCCGCGGATAATGAAGGAGTATATCACCAATGGTGTATACTCCTAAATTGTGGAATAACTGTTCTGTTTTCGCGCCAATCCCTTTCAGCGCCCCAATGCTGGACGTCTTATCCATAGGGATTGCTCCTTTCTTATTCTACGGAAATGACATAATAGTAAATGGGCTGCCCGCCAAGATGCACTTCCACTTCGCAGTCCGGGTAAGCTTCTTCCAGCTCAGCGCCCAACTTCTGTGCAGCAGGCTCGTCGATTTCTTCCCCATAGTAAATGCTGATAATTGCGGAATCCTCATCCACCAATTGGGCTACCAAATCCTTGATGACTGCACCCATATCCTTGCCTACGGAAAGGATGGAGCTGTCGCCCATGCCCATATAATCCCCCTGCTTGATGGATTTATCGTCAATCAGGGTGTCCCTTACGGCATACGTCACCTGCCCGGTCTTTACGCTGGACAATTCCTCTGTCATCCGCGCCGCATTTTCCTCCGGGCTACTGTCCGGCATGAAATTAATCAATGCAGTAATGCCCTGGGGCACGGTCTTGCTGGGGATAACGAAAATATTTTTCTCCTCTATTAAGGAAGCTGCCTGGTTTGCCGCAAGGATAATATTTTTGTTATTCGGAAGGATGAAAATATTGTCTGCGTTTACATCCTCAATGGCGTTGAGCATATCTTCCGTGCTGGGGTTCATGGTCTGGCCGCCGGCAATAATGTAATCTACCCCCAGCCCTTTGAAAATCTCATTGATCCCTTCCCCGATGGAAACGGAAATAAATCCCATGTCTTTCTTGGGGGCTTTCTGCGCTTCCGCCAATGCGTCTTTTTCCGAACGCTTCTTTTCATCTGCTTCTTTCTGTTCTGCTGCGGCTTTCTCGGCATCCTTAATTAATTTCTCCTGATGCTCCTCCCGCATATTGTCAATCTTAATTTTGCTCAAAGATCCATATTCCAATGCCCGCTGGATTGCCAATCCCGGGTCGTTGGTATGTACATGGACCTTTGTCACGTCGTCGTCTGCAACCACCACAATGGAATCTCCGATAGATTCAAGGTAAGCCTTGAAATCCATCTCATCTTTTTCTTCCAATGGGCGGTTCAGCACAACGATGAACTCTGTACAATACCCAAATTTAATGTCCTGCTCTGCCTGCTGGGAAATCTTAACCACGCCGCTTCCAGTGCCGGAAGGCGTAATGGAAATGTCAACCTCTTTCCCAATCAGCGCGTTATAAGCCCCTTCCAATACCGTCATCAGTCCCTGGCCGCCGGAGTCCACTACCCCTGCCTGCTTCAATACCGGGAGCATTTCCGGCGTCTGGCTCAGCACATAATTGGCATGCTTGATGACCTCATCTAAGAATACCACAAGGTCGTCCGTTTCCCCGATCAGCTCCAGCGCCTTGTCTGCGCCCCCCTTGGCAACGGTAAGGATGGTGCCTTCCTTGGGCTTCATAACTGCCTTATAGGCTGTTTCCACTGCCTTCTGGAGCGCATCGCATAAAATCACCACGTCAACCATTTCATATTTGCTGATTCCCTTGGTGAACCCACGGAATAACTGGGATAAAATAACCCCGGAATTCCCCCTTGCCCCCCGGAGGGAACCAGAAGAAATCGCTTTTGCCAAAGAAGCCATGTCTGGGGATTCCCCAAGGGCGCTGACCTCCCCGGCTGCCGACATAATCGTCATTGTCATGTTGGTCCCGGTGTCCCCGTCCGGCACGGGAAATACGTTTAACTCGTTAATCCATTCTTTTTTCGCATCCAGGTTCTTCGCGCCTGCCAAAAACATTTTCGCAAGCATCGGTGCATCTATTGTAGTTATTGCCACTTTTCTTTCCTCCTTAATCAATCACTCTGACACCTTCAACAAAGATGTTGATTTTTTCGATTTCCATACCGGTAAACTCCTCTACCTGGTACTTCACCGTGCTGATCAGGTTATCAGAAACAGTAGAAATACTAACCCCATAAGAAACGATTACATGGAAATCCAGCGTAATCTTATTATTGTTCAATGTGACATTAATCCCATGGTTGAGATAATCGCGCTTTAACAGCTTTACCAGGCCGTCTTTCATATTTACGGCAGCCATGCCTACAATCCCGAAACATTCCACTGCCACGGAACCTGCATAGATTGCAATTACATCTGTATCAATTAACACCCTGCCATATTGTGTGTCCACTTGTCCTTTCATAAACATAACCTCCAAATTCATATCCTCATTGTTTTTATTATAACCGCTTTTCCGGAAAAATGAAACACATATTTTCTCTTTTTACAAAAAATTCATTTTTCCCTTGCAATCTTCTTCCCTTTCTGTTAGAATAGCCTTGTTGTGAGTTCGTTTTGTACGGGCTTAGTACGGTGCAAGGAGGTGCTATTATGGCAAAATGCAGCATTTGCGGAAAAGGCGCGCATTTCGGGAACAATGTCAGCCATTCTCATAAAAAGACCAGAAGGATGTGGAGAGCTAACATTAAATCCGTAAGGTGCAAGGTAGCTGGAAGCCCTAACTCTAAGAAGATGTATGTTTGTACTTCTTGCTTGAGAAGCGGAAAAGTTGAGAGGGCTTAGGCCTGAGTTTTATGGGAAATAAGGAAGCAGCCGTTGTGGGACAATGGGCTGCTTCTGTTTGTTTATGGAAATGTTTGCTTGTTTGGCTTCTTTTTGTTTCAGCAGCAGAACAGATTATATCCCAGCAACAGCAAGACGAGGATAATCAATATCCCCAGCACTTCATTGGGCAGGAAAATCATAATTGCCATTCCCACTGCGATCCAAAACAGAATAAAACCGATGAGTCGTTTCATGCCATCACCAGAAAAGAGCATATATTACTACTTAATATATGCCCTCTCCCAAAAAAGATTCCTGTTCCCTGTCTTTCTGCAATATCTTTATCTTATGGTATCTTTTGCTTGCTAAAAATTTCTTTTTGTTTTTAACTTAGTTTCTGGCAGCGCCTTATTCCCCTGCTTTCCCATCTTCTTTCGGGACATTGAGTTTTTCGGCCAGCTCCTGTGCCGCCGCTTCCCTTGCCGCTTCGTCCCCTTTCGGCTGCTTCTTGGCGGATTTCCTGTCTGTAAATTTATTTACCAATTCCGGAACCATATCCAGTATCTTGGTAATGCTGTCCTGGTTCTTAATATTTACCAGTTTTGTGGTGCCGTTCTGGATAACAAGGACTGCGCTTGGGGTAATGCGCCCGCCCATCCCTCCGGCAGCGTTGTTCTTCTTATCATGGCAGAACGCCCCGGCGCCTACCCCGAAAGAAACCTCTATCAGCGGAAGGATAATGGTATCCCCAATGTTTACGGCCTCCCCTACGACGGTTTTTGTGGTAATAAAGCTGTCCATCCCTTTGAATAATGACTGGACGGTTGTGTTAAAATTATTTTCCTGCATGGCATAGCCCTCCTGTTATTCCTTATATTTGTATATTTCTTATTTTTACTATTTGTTGGTTTCAAATTTCCATTATAATAACTGGTTTCTGATATCTTTTACTAATTTCCGGATGTTCTTGTCAGCCAGCAGCCGGATTCCCAACACTGGCAGGTGCAGGAACCGGATATGCCCTGCCACATAGAGGATCCCCTTTGCATAAAAGGCTTCGGAAAGGAAATCCGGCATAATTACCATCCGCGACCTTGCCCAGAATGGCAGCAGGCTCAGTGTGCCTAATGCCTTCCCTGTCAGCTCCGGGTTCCCCATGGAAAATCTCAGGTTCCCGGAAACCGTCCCCGGGATATAATGGCCTACAAGGCAGCGGATTTCACGCAGGACGTGGAAAAACGCCGCTTGGTTTGTTTCTTCTGTTACCATATCTTTGATTTTCGTGAACTGCCCCTTCAAAGAAGGCCCCCTGTCTTCCCTGGCTGTTTCCCCTTGCTGGAAATTCTGGGTTACGGCTTTCCCCTTGCGCTTAAATTTATTAAACTTTGTTTTGATTTTAGAACCAAACCCTTTATTTGCTTGTCCTTTTCTTTTTTTCTTTTTTTCTTTCGATTTTTTTCTTTTTTCTGTTTCCCGGCTGTTATTGGGTTCCTCCGCTTGGGAAGGACGCCCATTTCCCGGGGAATCATCTTCCCCTTGGATAGGGGCCTTGTCTGGAAGGCTTTGCCACTGGGCATTTTCTGTCCCTGCTTTTTCTGGGGAGTATTCCTGTTTTGGGGAGCCATCAGGTTCCGCCAGATCCATTTGGGCTGGTTCTTCGGGCTTTCCCTGTTTTCCCGAACTATTTTTCTCTTTTTCCCTTGTCTTTATTCCCTTTTGCCTGCCGTTTTTCCCTTTGCCCAAAGGCAGGGGGATACCAAAAACCCGCAGCCGGTAAGTAACCTTTTTTTCCTTATAATAAATCCTCACATCCAGGAGGTGGAGCAGCCAGTGTATGGCCGCCTTCCCTTCTATCTCCTCCTGCACTGCCAAACTGACGCGATAACGGACCGGAACCACAAACAGCGCAACGCATAACAGCAGCAGGATTGCCAGAAGGACTCCAATAACTTTGAGAATTACAAAGATGATTTCCATCGGTGTTTTCTCCTTACGTTCTTCCTGTGTTTTTCAAGGAAGTACTCCCGTATCTGAAAGGTTCCGGTCTTTTCATATACATCCATTACAATCATCCCTGCCAGTTCCATGGCATTTTCGTATCCCCTGTCCACGCCGACTACCAAAAGCCCGGATTTGGGGTAATCGTCCTGCATGAGCTCCCATGAGGGGATAATGTCCAGCAGGTTCTTAGGGTTGCTGCTCAGCGTAATCACATAGACGCCGGCCATTCCCGCATGGCGGAGGATTTTCCATTTTATCCTCATCCTTTTGCCAGCAACGCCCTCCCCTGCGTAAAATTCTTTATACCAGTCCATAAAATTCTCCTAAAATCCCTGCTTTGGGGCTTTTATCCACATCAGTTCCACGCCCGGACGGGCGGCATATCAACGGCCTTTGGTAAAAGAAAAGGCACTCCTTCTTGCCTTGAGCGCCTTCTTCTGTGTGTAAGGGACTGCCAGAAACCCGCTTGCCCTGTACAGCAAAAACAGGGAAAAGGCTGCGCTGCTTCTGGGCAGTCCAAAACTTCCCACCCGGTGGGGCGTCTAGAGCGCGGCCTGAAAATTCATTCCCGCAATCTGCCGCCCCACTTCACACCAGCTTTCCTGCTGAATTTCATCAATGTAGCCCACTACATCTCTGAAATTCAGCATAAAACCTGATGCAAATTGGAACAACATGTTGCAGAAAGCAATTTTCAGGCCATGCTCTAGAAATATTTTCTGTTGCCCCAAAGATTACTTTTCTTTAAATCCAGATATTCATTATATGCTTTTTCCAATATCTGCTTCTCATTGGCAAACCGGAGCAAATGGTAGGCCTCATGGAATTTATAGTATCCTGAATCAACAAAATATTCTTCCCGTTGTGGTTTGCTGTAATAACTGTCTGCCATCATCAGATACCAGTGTACGTCTTTTTCCACCGTATCGTCCGGCACGGTAAAAGTGTACTGGCTCTTTCCTACATACTTTATGATGGAAGCGTCCACCCCTGTTTCTTCCAGCACCTCTCTTGTCGCTGTGTCCCTGTACTCTTCCCCTGGTTCCACAGTCCCTTTTGGAAGTACCCAGCCTTCATATTTGTTTTTATAATTCTTATATAAAAGCAAAATTTTTCCGCGAAATATTACCACACCACCACAACTCGTTGCTTCAATCATTGCAATACCTCCTGATGTGGTTTTTAGAACTTTGCAATTAGTATACCCCTTTTTCCATTTTCTTGCAAGACTTTTTGGCAGTATAATATTGGCTATTATAAAAAATGGGGAAGCTCAAACTTTCCTGCTATTGATTAAAATACCGGTCAAATACCTGCTTTGCAACCGGGACTGCAGCCGTGCTCCCAGCGCCCCCTTTTTCCACAATAACTGTCACAACGATGGTTCCCTTTTCCTCTGTGGAAGCATACCCGGTAAACCATGCATGGCTTTCAGACTTGTCATTGCTGAATTCCGCGGAACCTGTTTTCCCTGCTGCCTGGTAAGGCTGGCCATTCAGCTTCGAGCCAGTCCCTTCGCTGACTACCAGTGACATAAATTCCTGCAGCTTCGCAGCCTCATCCTCCGACATCAGTGGGCCATACTGGGAACCTGTGTAGCTTTTCACCGTAACTCCTTTATAATTTTCCGTATGGTCCACCACATAAGGGCGCATTAATATCCCCTTATTGGCAATGGCGGCGGTAACCAGGGCCATGTGCATAGGCGTTACCAGCGTCTTGCCCTGCCCAATCGCCGTCTGCGTCACTTCGTCCGAATTGGAACTTTCCGTCAGCACAAAGCTGCTCTGGTTCGAAGGGTAGGAAATGGGCAGGTCTTTATGGAACAACATGCCGTCGCAAAGCTGCCGGAATTTTTTCTTATCCAGCCCCAAGCCAATATTGGCATAAGAAGTGTTGCAGGACTTGGCAAAAGAAGTTTCCAGGTTTTCCACCCCGTGGACCGCATGGTCGTAACAGTGGATTTCCGTATGCTCCATGGCAATGCTGCCAGTACACTCATAAGAGTAATCCTGATAATTGGGGTGTTCCCGGATATATTCCAGCGTGGTTAAAATTTTAAAAGTAGATCCGGGCGGGTACAGCCCCTGGGTCGCCCGGTTAACCAGCACAGAATTATCGCTGTCAGTATTTGAAATAATGCTGTCCCACTCTGCGCGGATGGTATTCGGGTCAAAATCCGGCTTGGAAACCATGGCAAGGATTTTCCCAGTGGATGGATCCATGGCAATGACTGCGCCCCGGTTCCCGCCCAAAGCATGATAAGCCGTTTCCTGCAGGCCATAATCCAAGGTAGACACGATGCTGTCCCCCATATTTTTCTGGTCCTGCAGGCCATTGACTACCTGTTCCAGAAAAAAAGCGTGGGAACGGAGCAGGGTGAAATTCCCAAAAGACTCAATGCCTGACTTCCCATTGCTGTCAAACCCCACCACATGGGCAAACATACCGCCATAAGGGTAATACCTTGTTTCACTCCCATCCTCCCCTACAACGGTCTGTGCCAGCACCTTCCCATCCGCAGAACGGATTTCTCCCCGGATTACATGCTCTGTAAAAGTATTCTGCCTTGCATTGTATGGGCTGTTGATAAAATCTTCGCTGCGGAACACCTGAAAATAAGCGAAGTACCCCATCATCAGTATGAACATACCTACAAATAAATAGGTAATCACAGCAAATTCCCGGTTATTTTTCCGGTTAGGATCAGTCGAAGTCCTGGACTTTCGTTCCATGGATGTTTTTTTCATGGGATGAAATCCCTCCTTTCCTGCCTAAGCGTTTCTTCCCCTCTTGTTCCTTCCAGCTCCCACTTTTTGGAACGGCATCTCCCGCCGGACGGCTCCCAGATCTCCTTACTGGGGCTTCCCCAATGGTTTGGGAATCCTCAAAGCCGATTTCCTGCAATTCCCGGGACAGGCCCAACTCTATTTCCCGCAGCTCCGGGGAAACGATTGGCCCAGGCTCCCGGATCACCCTTGGGCTTCCTACCCCAGGGCGGGGCGGTTCCCCAGCGCTTACTGCATTTGCCCTATGATGCCAGCCAGTTTCTGGATCCATGCCCCCGGCATCTGCCAGATTTTTCCTAGGCGTCCTGCCGCGCCCCTGTCCTGCCCCTGCGGCTGGTTTCTTCTTCGCCTTTTTTGGGGTTTCCTGCTCCTCCTCCCCACGTTCCCGAAGCAAATACAGCCCTTGGATAATGGCAAAGATAATCAGCGTACTGAGCAAAGAGCTTCCCCCATAGCTGACAAGGGGCAGTGTAACCCCCGTGGAGGGGATGAACTTAATATCGCCCCCAATGGAAAGGAAAATCTGGAAACCATAAATGGTTCCCAGCCCCAACGCTACTAATTTATAGAAGAAATCCTTCATCTGCATGGCAATATTTAAAAACATCAGAAAACAGCTCACACAAACTAAAATCAGGCAGACAGCAAAGATTCCGCCCAATTCTTCCGCAATTGCCGAAAAAATAAAATCCTGCTTTACTTCTGGTATTTTGTACGGCATCCCCTGGTTCAGCCCCATGCCGAACCAGCCCCCTGTCCCAATGGCAAACAGGGAATTGGATATCTGGTTCCCTTCCCGCTCAAATACGGCAAGGGGATCCTGCCATGCCACTACCCGCACCCGGACATGGCTGAACAAAAAATAAGCCACAACAGAAGCCGCCGCGCCGCAGGCCAGCCCCCCGGCAAAGTAATAAAATTTCCGGGTAGCCACATAAAGCATAACCATATAGGCAATAAAGAAAATCAGCGCGGCCCCAAGGTCTTTGGACAGCACCAGAATTACCACATGCAGCGCAGCCACCACCGTTGCCTTCACCACCTGTATAAACCCTGTAGACTCGTAAAACATGGATGCCACAAAAAAAACAAATATTATTTTAATAAATTCTGAGGGCTGTACCGCAATTCCCGCCACTGAGAAGGAAAGCTTTGCCCCATGGGACACCGCCCCAAGCACCGCCACTACCCCAAGAAGGGTAATCCCGGCCAATGCATACATCCACGTAAGGCTGCGGACAAATTTCCAGCGGCTGATGAAATAGGGAATCAGCATAGTGGCAACCATGGAAACTATGGCGATGACAAACTGCTTGACTGCATGTTCATAGGAAAGCCTGGTCAGGACAACAAAGCCAATGCACATCAGCATACACATATTATTCACCACCAGCTTTGATACCCGCCGGTAGAAAATCCCATAGGATACCTGCACCGCAGCAAAAAACAATACCTGCGCAAGATAAAATTTCAGCAAATCCTGGTTTTTCGTGGACAAAAACAGGACTGCATAGGCATTGAGATGGAACAGGTACATATAAAATACCTGTTTCTGGAATTTCCATGCCTTTTCTTCTGCATCCACGCCTTTGCCCAGCGCAGAGTAGCATTGCCAAGTATAAAGCGCAAACAGCAAAATCATTGTATACTTGGATAACTCAGTAATTAAATGTACCATAAATTATTTGACTCCTCATTGAAAATGGCCGTTTGTATCTTCGGACAGTAAAAGCACCGTATTTTCCCTATCTTTATTCAACCCCACGGTTAAAATGGCCGTTCGTATATGCTTCAAAATATTTTTCCCCGCTGGGCGCATCAGAAGAACTTGCCTTCCTGTAACATTCCAGCACATATTCCGTTTCCTCCCTGCCCTCAATGGTAAAGGACAGCCTTATTCCTGCTGGCTGGAGGGCGCGGAGTTCCGCAAGGTGGTGCAGCAGTGACAAAGGGGTTGTGTTATAAATGATGTTAAAGCAATCCTCACACACGTTCCGCACCGGGAACTGCTTGCCAAAACGGTCTTTTAAGCAGGAAATGCCGGGGCTATGGGTGCAGCCCGAGGTGTTTTTCTTCAGGCACTGGCTGCTGAACATCACTGGCTGGTATCCATACACAATCAGTTCCCCTCCCTTGCAGTTTAAAGCCTTTAACTCCTTAAAGTTCAATTCAACTGGAAGGGTGCGCTGGCTGAAAGGAAGCAGGGACAGCCCTTGTATGGCTTCGTCAGAATAACCATAGATGTTATAATCCCCCTGCACGCAATCCGGGCTTACCCCCATTTCCTTCAAAAATTGAATCTCCTCATAATTTCTTACTAAATACCCGTCTGCCCCTGCCTTTGCAATTTCTTCCCAGTTCCCAGAAAACCAGCGGGCGGTTTCCATGCGGAAAATGTAAGGCAATGCCAGATAACACTCTTTTCCAGAGTCATGCGCCTGCCTTACCAGCCTTTTTAACTGCTGGGGCAGGGAACTGGGTGGTTCTTGCATGGTGCTTCTGCCCCACTGCGCCTTTTTCCGCCAGGACAGGGAAGTTCTGGGATATGCAGAAGCTTCCAGATAAATCCGGGAAGTTCCCGGAAAGTCCCGGGCAGCCTGGAACTGCCCTGGTGTTTCTGCCAGAATGCGAAGTTCCGGGCAATCCCTAGTAGACCGCAGTTTGTTCGGGGAAGTTCCTGTCAGGCTGGAATCTTCCGTTAAACCAAAAGTTTTTGTGAAACCAGAGGCTCCTGTTAAACTGGAAGTTTCCGTTAAGCTACAGGGTACCTCTTTCTGTTGTCCAGAAACAATGGCAGGCCTTCGGTATTTTCTCAAAATTTCTTCTTGAAGGCGTTCCAGCCCGTCCCTGCGGAGCTGGTTTAAAGCCCCTACTGTAAGGAAACTGTTTTCATCCATTTCCAACTGGAATTCTTCAAATACAAATGGGGTATTCCCTGTTTTCTGCATTTTTTCTAAAACGGTTTCCTTGGACAACGGCTGTTTTTGGGCTGTTTGGACCTGCTCCCCGGCAGCTTCCACTTGAATATCTTTATATTGTAACATAAGCTGGGCTGGAGTTTCTTGACAAAGCCTTAAGATTCCTTTTATTTTTTCTTTATGGCTCCCAAGGTTCCCTTGTTTTTTGGTTTTAGGACTTTTTGAGGTTTCACCCAAACCGCCTATTGCAGCTTCTTTTCGGTCCGTGTTCCCTTTTTCATGGGAAGGCTTGGTAAAGGTAATCATATCTTTCCCATTTTTTCTGGTATAATATCCGTCCGTAAACCCACACCGGTTTCCCAAATTCAGTAACTGCTCTTTATCTTCTTTTGCCACATGGTATTCCTTGCCGGGGCTTAACGTTAATTGGTCCAAGTACTTCCGGTAAATTCTGGTAACGCCTGCAGCATATTCGGCCTGTTTCATCCGCCCTTCAATTTTAAAGGAATATACCCCGCTTTGGATTAGCTGGGGCAGCAAATCAATGGCGCATAAATCTTTCATGCTTAAAAGGTATTCCCCATGCCCTCTGTCTGCCGGCCTGCCATTGGCGCCGGACAGGCGGTAAGGCAAACGGCAGGGCTGGGCGCACCTGCCGCGGTTTCCGCTCCTGCCCCCAATCATGCTGCTTAACAGGCACTGGCCGGAGTAACCGTAACAGAGTGCCCCATGGACAAAGCTCTCAATTTCTACCCCGGTTTCCGCATAAATATGGGAAATTTCTTCCAATGACAATTCCCTTGCCGTGACTATCCGGCTGCATCCGGCTTCTATCATCAGCTTTGCCCCATAAGCCCCAGTAATCGCCATTTGGGTGCTGGCATGGACAGGCAGGAGCGGAAACTGCTCCCGGACAAAGTGCAGCACCCCTATATCCTGCACAATCACTGCATCCAGCCCAGCTTCATAAAGAGGCTGGAGGTATTCCAGCAGTTCATGGACCTCCTGCCCTTTCAGCAGCGTATTTACGGTAAGGTAAAGGTGCTTTCCCTTAAGGTGAAGGTAATCCAAGCCTTCCAGCAGTTCTTCCCCTGTCAGGTTATTGGCATAAGCCCTTGCCCCAAATTTCTGCCCCGCCGCATACACTGCGTCCGCCCCGGCTTCTGCCACTGCCTGTAAGGCAGCAAAAGAACCTGCCGGCGACAGGAGTTCTGTTTTTTTCTTTATTTTATGGTGCATCTTGGACCCTCCCTGAAAGAAAGATGGCTCAAACAAACTGACTTGTCATGAGCCACCCTTCTTAAAGACGGAATGATTTTCATTTTTGGCATCTTGGTATCTCTTTCATTCATGCTCTCCTGTCCTTTGGTTTTCTGGCGCTGTTTGCCCGGTTTCCTGGCTTACGGGCGCTGCCTGCCTTTCTTCCTGGTCCGCTGTGTGCCCTTGGCCTGCGGACGGCATCTGCTTATTTTCCTGATGCTCAGATGCCCCCTGGCTGTGTTCCTGGCCTGCGGATATCATTTGCCCATTTTCCTGGTGTTCGGACGTCCTCTGGCTGTGTTCCTGGCTGTGTTCCTGGCTCTTTTCCCAGTTCCGCTTGCCGCCATCGTTCCAGTTCTGGCCTGCTGGCTGGTTCCCTGTGTTTTTATTCTGGCCTGCTGGCTGGAAATTTTCTTTTTCCCGGTTCATCTGTCCCATGCCATGTTTCTTTTGGCTTGCTGGCTGGCTACCAGTATTCTTCTGGCTCTCTGTCTGGTTCCCATCATTCTTCTGGTTTGGTGAACCCTGCCCTTCCGGCAAAACCTGCCCTTTTACTTTCCCCAGCAGTGCATCCTCCAGCGCATTTTCCAATTTCGCCTTATGTAATAAAAGCTGGCGGTTTTCTTTTTCCAGTTCAGAAGCTGTCTTTTCACTGCTTTCCGCCTTAATCCTTAAGGAAATTAATTCATGCTTTAATTCATAAATTTCCCTGTCCTTTTCTTTAACGTCCTGGTCCAGCTTTTCCGCCTGCTCCCTTGCCTTGAAATAATCGTCTGCAATGTTCAGTTCCACCAACGTGGCCTTCATTTCCCCCGGAAAACGGCGGAACTGCTCCATTTCGTCAAATTCATTTATTTTACCATTAATATAATTTGCCACCCGCTGCAAATAATCTTCACTTTCGTAACCGCTTAAAGTGTAAATTTTTCCGCCAATCAACACATCGGCGCTGGTTTTCGCTGACATACTTTTTCCTCTCCTGCTTCTGGCCTTCCTGCCATTTCCTTCATTATAACTGATTTCCATGGAAAAACAAATACTATTTTGAAATTCCAAAATGTTTGTAAGAAAAATCAGTGGCAACCCTGCCTTTGGGCGTCCGGTTGATAAAGCCATTTTTCACCAAATATGGCTCATATACGTCCTCAATGGTCCCGGCGTCCTCCCCCAAAGAAGCGGCAAGGGTGTCAAGCCCTACCGGCCCCCCCTGGAATTTCTCAATCATAGCCATAATGATATTCCGGTCATTCTGGTCCAGCCCATATTTGTCTACTTCCAGCAAATCCAGCGCAAAAACAGCTACTTCCATGGTGATTTTCCCATCATACTTTACCTGCGCAAAATCCCGCACCCGCTTTAGCAGGCGGTTGGCAAGCCTTGGGGTCCCCCTTGAGCGCCTTGCCAGCTCAAATGCCCCGTCTTCCGTGATTTCCACCTCCAGCTTCTTTGCAGAATGGAGGATAATGGTCTTTAGTTCCTCTGGGTTATAAAATTCCAGATGGTGCACAACCCCAAACCGGTCCCTTAATGGGGCGGACAAAAGCCCTGCCCGGGTAGTAGCCCCTACCAAGGTAAAATGGGGCAAATCCAGACGGATGGAGCGAGCGGTCGCGCCTTTCCCAATCATAATGTCAATCACATAATCTTCCATGGCAGGGTAAAGCACTTCTTCCACCTGGCGGTTCAGGCGGTGGATTTCATCCACAAACAGGATATCCCCCTCCTGCAGGCCGCTTAAGATGGCCGCCATTTCCCCGGGTTTCCCAATGGCAGGCCCGGAGGTTATTTTCATATGTACGCCCATTTCATTGGCGATAATCCCTGCCAGCGTAGTTTTCCCCAGCCCGGGAGGCCCGTAAAACAGCACATGGTCTAAGGATTCCCCCCGCTGCCGTGCGGCTTCAATGTATACTTTCAGCGTTTTCTTTGCTTTTTCCTGCCCAATGTATTCTGCCAGCTTCTGGGGGCGCAGGCTGGTTTCTATTTTCAGGTCTTCTTCCTGAATCTGGGTAGAAATGACACGTTTTTCCATGGGTGGCGTTTCCTTTCTGTTAATTATAAAAATGACATCTGCTTTAAGGCTTCCCTAAGCACTTCTTCTACCGTCATATCCGGGGTAACCCCTACGCCTTCTACGGCCTTTAGGGATTCGGAAGGGGAATAGCCCAGCGCGGTTAAGGCCTGCACTGCTTCGCTCTTTGCCCCTGCAAGGGAGTTTTCCTGTTCTGAGGCAGCATGTTCCATTTTCAGCTCAAAAGCATCCTCTAACTTTAACTTATCCTTTAACTCAAGGATTAACCGCTTCGCCGTCTTGCTGCCAATCCCCGGAGCCTTGGAAATTGCCTTTGCATCCTCCCCCAGCACCGCAAAACGCAAGTCGTCCGGCGTCATGACAGCCAAAATTGCCAGCGCGCCTTTTGGGCCTATGCCGCTGACGCCTAACAGCAGCTTGAATACCGTAAGGTCATCCCGGGTGAGGAACCCATAAAGCTCCATAAGTTCTTCTTTTACATGAAGATAGGTATAAACCTTAACCGTCTGGCCCGTCCCTGTAAACTGGCCTGCCATGCCAGCCGGGATATGGATATTATAGCCAATGTTGTTCACTTCCACTACTATGGTATCTGCTGAAACCTCAACCAGTTCGCCTTTCAGGTATGAATACATGATGCCTCCTTTGCAGCTTAACAGCCCTGTTGGGGGCTTACTGCTTCGCCATAAAAATAAAACCCTTTACATTCCTTTAACTTCACGGGAAGGATTTTGCCTACCATGCTGCTGTCCCCGGGCAGGTGCACGACAAAATTTCCGCTTAAACGCCCAGTTACCAGAGCTTCATCCTGCCCATTCACTTCTTCTACCAGAACGGGCTCTACTTTTCCGGTAAGGCTTTCTGCCTTTTTGGCGGCAATCTCCTGCACTTCTTTCAGTAAACGCTGAAACCTGTCTTTTACCGTTTCTTCCGGTACCTGCCCTTCCATTGTTGCTGCCGGGGTTCCGGTACGCTTAGAATAAAGAAAGGTAAATGCGCTGTCAAACTGGACTTTCTGCACCACATCCATGGTTTCCAGAAAATCTTCTTCCGTTTCCCCCGGAAACCCGACGATGATGTCTGTTGTCAAGGCAATGTCCGGCACTGCAAGGCGCAGTTTTTCCACCAGCGCCAAATACTGTTCCTTGCTATAACGGCGGTTCATCTCTTTTAAAATACGGCTGCTCCCAGACTGGAGGGGCAGATGGAGATGCCTGCATATCTTCTTTGAATTTCCCATCACTTCGATCAGTTCATCTGACAAATCCTTGGGGTGGGAGGTCATAAAACGGATTCGCTCAATCCCATCTATTGTTTCGATTTTTTTCAGCAATTGCGCAAAAGTTATGGGTTCCTTTAAGTTTTTCCCATAAGAGTTGACATTTTGCCCCAGCAGCATTACTTCCACAACCCCATCTTTTGCCAAACGCTCAACCTCATGCAGGATATCCTCCGGTTTCCGGCTGCGCTCCCTGCCGCGCACATACGGCACAATGCAGTAACTGCAAAAGTTATTGCACCCGAACATAATATTAATTCCTGATTTAAAAAAATATTTCCGGTCTGCCGGCAAATCTTCTACGATTTTATCCGTATCTTCCCAAATATCAATTAACATGCCCTGCTGCTTATTGGAAGCATACAACAATTCTGCAAATTTATAGATATTATGGGTGCCGAACACCAAGTCCACAAAAGAGTAGCTTTTCCATAATTTCTCTATAACCTCCGGTTCCTGCATCATACAGCCGCACAGGGCGATTTTTTTATGGGGGCTGCGCTTCTTGGAGCCATTTAAGTAGCCAAGCCGGCCCCAGACCTTGTTATTGGCATTTTCCCGGACGGTGCAGGTATTGTAAATTACAAAGTCTGCTTCTTCGCTGCCTGCTTCCTCATACCCTATTGCTTCTAATATCCCTGACAGCTTTTCGGAATCCCTTGCATTCATTTGGCATCCAAATGTCTGGGTGAAAAAAGTAGGGCGGCGCTTATGCTCCTGCTCAAAACCCTGTACCCATTCCCTGCATTTTGCCATAAAATAATATTGGCGTGCTGGTTCTTCTGTGGGAGGTTCCAAATTTAAATTTATATTGCTTAAATCAATTTCTTGATGCATTTTTCTTAACTTTTTCCCTTTCTGCTATATACTCAAAGGATCCCTTTTCATTTTGCTGTATCATTTTTTCAGAAAAGAAGAACCCCCGAATGTACCGCTCATACTTCCGGGGGTCCGCCCTTTTTGCACGACATGGGCATTTCAATCTTTTTGCCTGTTAGGCACATCGCATACGCAGCCTTAATCAGCCAGATGCGCCCAAAAAATTATTTGCCTGCCAAGGGCTGCTGATTTATCCTAAAGCTGCTCCTGAAACCCCGGCTTATACAGATGGCGCGGGATTCCATCTACCATGACTGGTGACACATCGCCCTGGATCAGCGGTTTTACATAAGTTACAAATTCATCTGTCACATATGTGCCATCCTTGGTTACCCAGCTCCTTGGCACCAGTTTCTCATCATTTGCAATCTTATGTACATCTTTCACTGCCGTTGTGCTCTGGTATGGGTCGTCAGAAATCCTCTCCAGCACGACCATTTTCCCAGTGTCGCCTTCGTCTGCTGCCTTCACAGCGGCGCCGCCAACCTGATATGCTTCCAAAATATCAACACGCGATGCAGAATGGGATGCAGAACGCTGTAAAGTGCTCAGCTCAATTGCGCGGGTCTTGCAGCCGATTTCCCCTGCTACAAAGTTTGCCAGGTATGCGGCTGTCCCGGAAAGCTGCTTATGGCCAAATGCATCCACAAAATCTACGCTGTTCCCAAGCTCACATACATATTTCCCGCCTGCTACCCTAATGCCTTCCGAAACTGCTACTACAACGGAAGATTTCTTTTCCAGCAGCTTGCGGATTTTCTCAAGGAATTTGTCTATATCAAATTCTAATTCCGGCAGGTAAATCAGGTCTGGGCCTGTGCTGTCCTCGCCTTTTGCCAAAGCTGCTGCGCCTGTCAGCCAGCCAGCGTTACGCCCCATAATTTCAATAATGGTAACTAACCCTTTTTCATATTCCAAGCAGAAGCTGTCACAGATAATTTCCTTTACGGAAGTACCGATGTATTTTGCTGCGCTTCCATAGCCGGGTGTATGGTCTGTCAATGCCAGGTCATTGTCAATGGTCTTGGGGCATCCGATAAACCTGACTGTCTGGCCAGTAATTATCGCATAATCGGACAGTTTTTTAATGGTGTCCATAGAGTCATTTCCGCCGATGTAAATAAATGCTTCTATGTCAAGCTTTTCCAAAATCTCAAATATCTTCTCATAAACCCCCATATCCTCATGGATTTCCGGCAGTTTATACCGGCAGGAGCCCAGATAAGCAGCCGGGGTACGCTTTAAAAGCTCTGCATCCAGCTCATTCGTGATATGTTCGGAAAGGTCGATATATCTCTCCTGAAGAAGCCCTTGAATCCCGTGCAGCATCCCATAGACCTTATTTGCCCCACGGTCTTTCGCTGTACGGTAAACCCCAGCAAGGCTGGAATTAATGGCCGCAGTCGGCCCCCCTGATTGTCCCACAATAACGTTGCGTTTCATATGTGCACCTCCAATTTTCTTTTTACGCAAACTCGTAATGTATATTATACCAAAGAAATATGTTATGTACAAGTTTTTCTTTTGGCAAAACCTAAAATTTATTCCCCCTGATGCCTGCCCCGCATCCAGAAGAATGCAATGGCGCAGATTACCACGGAAAGCAAAGAGCCCACCGGCGCGGCAAGCCCCATAGGGAACAAATTTGACGGAAAATATTCCGAAGCAAAATATGCCCCTGGAATACGCGCACATACAATTGACAGGGAATTATGCAAAAATGAAATCCCGGACATCCCATATGCGCAGAAATACCCGCTAAAACTGAAATGTACCCCTGCAAACAAGCAGTCCCAGATATAGCCCCGCAAATACTGTGCCCCAGAAACAATAACCTGCGCATCCCCTGTGAAAATCCCAACTGCTGGTTCCGCAATAAACTGTACCAAAACAGATACCACTAGCCCAAACCCTACGGTTATCAGGACAGCATACCGAAGCGTCAGCGCTGCCCTGCCGTGTTTCCCTGCCCCAATATTCTGGGCAGAAAGTGCAGAAACTGTGGAAAGCATCGTGGAAGGGACTAAGAAGACAACCCCAATAATTTTTTCCACAATCCCCACCGCTGCGGCATCGTTTAGCCCCCTCCGGTTGGCAATTACTGTAATCACAATAAAAGAAATCTGGATAAACCCATCCTGCAGCGCAACCGGGATGCCGATTTTCAATATCTGCCCCATAATTTTCATCTTAGGCCTTACATGGCGCTTTTTCAGCGCAATCCCCGTCTTTCCCTTAAAAATGGCAAACAGTGCTGCCCCTACGCTAATGGTCTGGGACAAAGTCGTCCCCAGCGCAGCCCCAGCCGCACCCATATGGAATATTCCTATCAGCAGGTAGTCCAACGCAATGTTTGCACCACAGGCAATTGCAATAAAATACATAGGGCTCCTGGAGTCCCCTAACCCCCGAAAAATGGAACTGATAATATTATATGCCGTAATAAACGGAATCCCCAGAAAACAGATGGTAAGGTAGGATACTGTCCCGGAAACTGCCTTCTCCGGCGTTGCCATCACCGCCACAATCTGCCCCACAAAGGCCAGCAGCAGGGCTGTGGCAGCTATGGACACCCCCATAAACAATATAGCCGTATTTCCAACAGCAGACGCAGCCTGCTCCTGCTGTTTTCCCCCAACCGCTTTCCCAATTGTCACGGTAGTGCCCATGGCAAGCCCTACTACCATAACGGTCAGCATATGCATGACTTGGCTCCCTATGGAAACAGCCGTGATATGGGCTACCCCATTGAACTGTCCAATAATATACAAATCTGCCATCCCATATAATGTCTGCAAAAAATATGACAGGAGATAGGGCAATGAGAAATACAGGATGTTTTTTGCTACGCTGCCAGATGTTAAATTTTTTTCCATAATAAATGTTCCTTTTGTCCCTCTGTGCTAAAAAATATCTTTTCCTGCTAATTCCTCAATATATTCTATTGGTAATTTTGTGCCTTCTGCAATTTTCTCATAAGAGAAATCCTCCATTAAGAGAAAACGTGCAATTTCTGTTCTTGCTGCCAAATCCGTTTCATTCCTCAAATCTTCCAAAATTTTACTCATTTCCTGTACTCCTTCCTGATCTTCCTTTAAATATTTTGTGCGCTCTGCCATCAGGCTAAAATTCATATCATCTGCATTGGTGCAGCTAAAATCATGCATTAACTTCCCTATCTCAGATTCACCGCGATACTTTTCATTTACATACAAAATATGCGCCCCATCGTCAAATTCCCTTCCCATATACATCCAAACAGATAGAACGTGCGCCTACCAGCCGTTTCATATCCTTCTGTGTCTGGCAGCCTGTAATCACTAAATCCTTCTTCCTGCCGCGCACATTCCCTTCTCTGCCGTCCTGTTCCATTCATGGAAAACACCTCTTTCTGTGGCCGGCAAATTTCTTACATTATAATCCGAAATTGCCTAAAATACAACAGTAGTAATATTTTTTCTGAATTATCCAATCCCCTCATGAGCGCGGGAAGGGAGGTTGAAGTGGGCTTGCCCGCTTTATGCTGCGATAATGTGGAAAAGCTTGAAACCCATCAGTTATGTTATGCCTATTTTTCGCTTCTTTTGTGAAATTTTATGTGATCTGAAAAAGAATCCAAAGATATATGTCCTGTCAGAAATGATTTTTGAATATTTTTTAGAAAGGAAATGGGGTGGGCTCTGCCTTCTGGCAATGCCCGTCCCTTCCTTAAGTACAGCAATGATTCGTTACCTCTTATCAAACATCTTAAATATGTTCCTTACTCCAAAAGGATTCCAAGGAAATTTAGGAGTATAATTCCTAGAAAGCTAATAATTAAGATGAAACACCCCTTTAAAAAATTTTTCATAGGCTGCGGTTCTTAGTATGTCTTTGTAACACTGTTACAGGTTACTTTTTCACCACCTACAGTTGCAATTACATGAACACGGTAAGAACCTTTTTCAAATATATGATATGATTGACTTGAACTTCTTGAACCTGCAGTGCCTGATGTAACCCAAGAAACTTTATTGACCCAAGAACCATTTTCTTTGTGTTGTAATTGCATTATTATCTGAATATCGCATACTTTTTTTGCAAATACTTCCGCAAGGCAATAAGCTGTATTTCCTTCTATTTTCAAACCTGCTGAAATATTTGAAGTGTTTACATAGAAAGGCTGTATTCCACCTACTTCCTCTGCTACATTAGCATTTACCTCGCTACTTCTTTCTACTTCTGCTGCATGGCTTACAGTAGACATACTTAAAACTAGGCATACCATTGCAACAATTGTTGCTACTTTTCTTTTCATAAATATATTCTCCTTCCTTTTTCTTATGTAATAAGTTATAAATAATATAACCCATTTATATAACAATTCAGAGCGGGAGAATATGACACTTTTCCCATCTTTTTTATATTTTTTTTAAATAATTAACTCTACTCAAATAGTATTATTTGATTAATCAACAAGTTCTAGTTTACTGGTTAGTTCTACTAATTCTTCTTCTGAAAATGGCCCACTTAACACTAATTTATAAACACCATTAGAAATTATCAATGAACCTATTCCATCATCCTCTGCAAAATAACCAGAAAAGCCACTCACTCCCACATTTTTTAATGCCTTCGCATTAGAAGTGAGTTTCTCTGGCTGTTCATCGTCTTGCCATGTCTGTTTAAGAAATAATATATCTTTTGAAGTATTTGAATATGTAAGTTTATATCTTTGAAATTCATCTTCATATATCTCTGATTCCAATGAGTACCCCTCTGGTATCTCCGTCAAACGATACTTCCTAAAGTTCTCCTTCGTATGTTCCACACTTTCATCCAATTCATTGTTCTGAACCACAACATGGTCTTCATTTTGCTCAATATAGAAATTCTGCAGCCACCGGATAAATGGCTCTGCGGCAATTGTTGTTCCTCCCACCAACATTAAAATCAACAATGCGATTGCCGCCATCTTTCTTTTGGAGCGTATTGGGCGAAACAGCTCCATTGGGGAACCTCCTGTTTTTCCAACCCCTTCTTTCTTCCCTGCACCTGACATTCGGAACAATTTGTGCATCTTCCAGTGGAACCTCAAAGAAAACTTGTGTTCTGGTATCTCCACTGGACGGTTTTCATATTCCTCTTTTGCAATTTGGTCAAATGCCTGTCTTAACAGCTTGTCCATATCAACAGCCATTCCCTGTCCCCTCCTTTTCTTACTTGAAATCATTCATCCTGTTTCTATGATATTCTACCACATATTAAAATAACAATCAAAACATTTGTTTCATGACAGAAATTTAGGCTTCATCCCAAATATGTTTACGCTGATCTTCACATTAACCCCATATTATTTTAATCATTCACACATAGTTTCTTTGATTTTGCAATTTCCCGAACTTCCTGCTCTGATAGCTGTAAAATATTGGCTGTCTGTATTACGCTTTTTGTCGTTACCAATGCATTAACGACCATTTTTTCCTTCCCATTCTTTTCTCCACGTTTCTCACCGCGTTTTTCCCCACGTTTTTCACCAATTTCCTGATTTTCCTGGTCCCGCATCAGCAATGTCATATATTCATGCCTCCATTCCCTGTTTCTCTTTGCTTTCTTTACTGCTTCTTCTGATTTTTCCACTTCAAAGGAGGTAAATATGTTTATACTGATCCTCACATTAATCCCTTATTATTTTA
>Ga0137308_101298_pt1 | contig 25780 bp, 21 predicted proteins | sample Inofrocosms_June_FD_97181 | JGI IMG/M metagenome (GOLD analysis project Ga0137308, IMG submission 97181) | Mouse cecal microbial communities from Vienna, Austria - N-Acetylneuraminic and N-Acetylglucosamine D2O microcosms_June | ecosystem: Host-associated > Mammals > Digestive system > Large... | reverse complement strand
GCGTGTTTGAAAATTGCTTTCTGCAAGATTCCGTCCCAGTTTGCATCAGATTTTATGCTGGATTTGGGAGGTGTAGTGGGCTACATTGACGAAATTCAGCATAGAATCCGGTGTAAAGTGGGGCGGAAAATTGTGGGAATGAATTTTCAAACACGCTCTAGGGCATCCCTGCAGGAATATGTGATAGGTACGTGCCAATTCTTAGCAATTGTAAGGCGGAATTGCCGGACTGCTTCCGGCAAATGGGCAGACTTCCAGACGGAGCTGGGTACTGCCTTTGCAATATTTATTTTGCAAATTTCTCCGATACAACTACAATTAACATACACGTCCTCCTGAATTTTAAATGTGTGGATGGTAGCATCCATCTTTCTACAGAGTATACCTGCAAACGCTGGTGCTGTCAAGGGCTGGCTGCAGAATTTATTATTGCGTGCGCACACATATAGTGGTATTTTTCTTCCTGATTCCGCTGATTTTGGTTCTTCCCCTCCGTTATGGGATTATGGGCGTGCTATTGGCAGGGCCAGTTGCTGATTTTATGGCATTTGTGCTGTTTGTTGTGTTGGTAAGCATAGAATTAAAAAAACAGAAAATGATTTCGAAAGAGCAAGGCCTTGCTGGGCAACAGCACACAGGGGATTATTTATGAAACCAGTATACAGGCATTCCACGATATCCAAAGAAACTGTGAAAATAGATGCTGCAAAGAAACTCGGTGACGTCATTTTCAACCAAAAAAAGCCGGAAACCCCTGACTTATAAATAAATCATTGGTCTTCCGGCTCTATCGCAATAATGCGGAAGATGGGACTTGAACCCACACGTCTATACAGACACAAGATCCTTAGTCTTGCCTGTCTGCCAATTCCAGCACTTCCGCAATTCCGACGACTTATAAATAATAACAAATTCTGACGGAAATGTCAATGGTATTTCTAAATTTTATCCCAAATTTTTTATATTTATCCGTCCCAGCCAGAAAACTGGCCTGACGCGTCTTCCCCGTTCTCCTGCCAGGCGCATCTTTACGCACAGCAGCAAAGCTTAAACGGCTTCGGACTGCTCCATTACCATGGCGTCTTTCTTTTTGCCAATAATAAACAGACAGTAATTGCCTTTCTCATCCATGCTGTATTCCTGCAGCAGTGCAAATTCCCTGTGGACCCTAAGCTGTTTCTTAATAAAATTCTTTTCATTGGAATATAAGACCATTTTTCCGTCCGCTGCCAAAACCTCGCTTGCTTTCCGGAAGAAACGCCCATAAAACATATCGTGTTCTTCCCGGGACTTCTGCCCCCGGTCCGGCATATTCGTGAAAATTTCTTCAAATTGGTATTCATGGCGGAAGGAAAAGAAATCCCGCTGGATATAATTCACTTCCTTCCCAGCCAGCCTTGTATTCTCCCACGCCCCGTCAATCGCCACGCCAAAGGTATCAATCCCATACATCACCCTTGTGGGGCATACCTTGTCCCGTTCAATCAGCATAGTCCCTACGCCGCAGAATGGATCCAGCACATGTGCCCATTTTTCCAGATAAGGGCTTGCCAGATGGGCGGCAAGGGCGGCCTGCTCCGGCCGTATGGAAGCGGCAACCTTATGTTTCCGGTATGCAAAACGGTCTTTTTCAAAGGTAAACAGCTTCACCAATGGGAGGAACGTCCCTTCCCGCCCTTCAATCAGGCGGATTTCCACCTCGTAGCTGGACGTGGAATTATAAAGCCTGCGCCCGGATTCCTGTTCCAAGGCGAAGGCACATTTTTTTGCAAAATCACTGCGCTTGTCCAAGGGCATACGGCTTTGGAGCCCCAGCCGGAAATAAAAGCTGCCTTCCGACTTATGGGCCTGCTCCAGCAAGCCCAGCAAATTGGAAGCTGCCAATGCTTTTGCTGCAAGCTTCGGGTCTGGCTCCAGCTTTTTAACGTCCAAAGAAAAGAGCAGTTCCCGGTAAGTGCGGATATCCAATATCTGCCCGATATCCCCCGTCACTACCCGCACCCCACGCTTGAGCACCGTAGCCTTCCCATTCTTTACCTGCCTTGCCGTTACCTCCTGATGGAGTTTCCCGGTGGTAAGTATCAAGTCATACGTCCCATCATATCCCTGGAACTTGTGGCGCTGGTGGCGCTGGCTGGTGTGCAGGAGGTCACGGAGCGCTTTCAGTTCTTCCCGGATATGCTTTTCTTCCTCTGCTGGGGGCTGGTACTGTTCCAGCTCTCTCAGCCGCTGCTCCAGCTGGGGGCGGAACCCAGAGCAGTCCATGCTGGCAAGGGCTAAGAGGTACTTGCTTTTTATAAAAAGCTTTTCCTCCCCCTGATAGGCCTGATACAGCGGCGCAGCAAACCCATCCTGCGAAAGCCTGCCCAGCACCACGGCGGCATTTCCACGCACTTTTGGCTCCTCATGGTGCAAAAGCCCAAGCAGAAGGCTGTAGTCCCCCTGCAAATGCTTAAGCAGCTCCTGCTTTCCTTGTTCCTGCTTTAAGCCCTGTTTCAGCGCGATCAGGCTTTTCCTTATGTTTTCCCCAGTTTTTAGGCTTTCATAATCTTCCTTTACCATAATGCTCTCCTGTTCCTGCAAACCAATCATACCCCGTAGACTGCTGCGGGGCATTTGGCTTACTCCGGCTGCTGCACCGCCTGGATGCCCAGCCCCAAATCCAATGTTCCTCCTCAGCGGAGCCCTGCCTGCACCAGCCGCCCCCTGATTTTAGGGCCAGCCAAGGCTGCCACTGCTATTTTTGCTAAATCCCCGGGGATAAAAGGCACCACCCCCGCAAACAAGGCGGCCTTCCAGTCCAAATTTGCCTGATATGCCAGCCATACAGTCCCTAATATGTAACAGACGGCGGTCCCAAGAGCCATGCCCCCCATACAGGCTGCTTTTGCCACCATCCCGTTTTTGCCCCCAGACGACGGTCCCTCTGGGCTAAGAAGCTGCCCTTCTGGCAGCCTGGACGCTTTTGCCCCATAAAACCGGTCAACCACAAGGCCTGCCAGGACCGCCATGGGGAGAAACCCAACCAGATAGCCGCCGGTAGGCCCAAACAGCTTCCCCGGCCCGTTGGTAAAACCGGAAAAAACCGGAACCCCGGCCAATCCCATCAGCAGGTAAATCAGGTAACTAAGGGTCCCTTCCTTCATGCCCAATACATACAGGGACATGTAAACTGCAAAATTCGTCAGGGATATGGGCACAGGCCCGATTGGGATGCTAAACGGCGCAAGGACACAGGTAACTGCCGTCATTACCCCAATTACCGCTATCTGCCGGACAGACAGTTTTGGCCCCGGAGCGCCGGAAAACGCTGGTTTTATACTTGATGCTGGTCTATTCATAATGCTCGTCCCTCCTAAAAAAATATTTTTATAGGAACATTATAAATTCCAGCCATTTAATTGTCAACCAATTTTTTGTATTGGTTTACATTATGGGCTATCTAAAATAATTCCTTACTGCCGCCTGCGCTATCGTACGGGCAAGCCTTATTCTTCCGGTTCCGTCCCATATGTATCCAGGTATTCCTGTACATCTTTTTTGAAACGTTCCCAGGCATCCTCGTTTTTCACGTAATAGATGGGGCATTCCTTTCCAGTTACGTCATAGTGGCGGATTACGCTGTCCACCGGAAGGTTGAATTTCCCGCAAAGCCATGCCGTCAGCTCCACCAGCGTGTCATATGTTTCCTGTGTAAACTGGCCGGTTTCGTCCTTGTGGCAGCATTCTATGGACAAGGTGTCTACGTTACGGTCATTGGAAGCATAAGACATTTCCGTGCTGGGGATGCACTGGACAATTTCCCCTTCTAATCCCACCACAAAATGGCTGCTGGCCTTGGTCTTTTGGGTATCCTTTAAGCTTTCAAAATAGCTGCGGTTCTGGGCCGCCGTAGTGCCTGGGTTGGCTGTGTAATGGATTACCACCCCTTTCACTTCCTCAAGGGCTGTCTGTGGCCTGGAATATGGGTTTGGGGTTAAAAGGTTTACCTGATAGTCCGGGTCCTGCAGGATGACTTTCTGCTGGAAGCCCTTTTCCTTCTTCGCTGCCTTCTTAGCCACTGACGGGGCTTCCTTCTGGGCTTTCACCTCGTCCGGCGAAACATCCTTTTTTAAAACCCTTGTAATCCCAAATACAATCAAAAATACCCCAACGCAGATAATGGCAGCACGTTTAATAATCTGGATGGTCCTTCTCCGTTTCCTGCGCCTTTTCCTCCTTAAATACGCTTCTCTCCTTCTTCTTTCTTCACTGCTCACTGTGCTTCTCTCCGCTCTTTTTGTAAATTTAACGCATCCCCCTTCGGATGGATGCATCATTTTTCTTCTGCTTATTCATTATAGCACCATCCTTCCATAAAAAGAATTAACTTTCTTTAAATTTTTTGTAAGAAAAAAGTAAGATGTTTCCTGCCTGCCGGATCACAACGCAATGGACAGGGAAAAAGGGGATAACCCAGCGGCAGCCGAATCCCCCGCTGCAGGCAACGGGGGATACTCCTAGCCGCAGAAATATTGTTCCATCTGCCCCAGAGTTTTATCCAAAAGCCCTTCCGTATGTTCCATGGAAAGAAAGATGGCTTCAAACTGGGAAGGCGCCAGATAGACCCCATGGCTTACCATGTAATTGCAATACTTGGCAAATGCTTTGGTATCTGCGGTTTTTGCACTTTCGTAGTCCATAACTTCCGTCCCAGTAAAATAAAGGCATCCCAGGGAGCCCACATGGTTGACATGGTATGGAAGGCCAGACTTCCCAAGGATTTCCTGCATCCTCTGGTAAAAACGCCCTGCCCTCCCATTCAGTTCCTGATAATATTCCGGGTGGTCTTTTAAAATGGTAAGCATGGCAAGCCCTGCCGCCATGGCAACCGGGTTCCCGCTGAGCGTCCCCGCCTGGTAAACGCCGCCCACCGGGGCTACCAGTTCCATAATTTCCCGTTTCCCGCCGTATGCCCCCACCGGCATGCCGCCGCCAATAATTTTCCCAAAAGTAGTAAGGTCCGGCCTGATGCCATAATAGCCCTGGGCGCCGTCAATCCCAAGGCGGAACCCGGTAATTACCTCGTCGAAAATCAGCAGCGCGCCATTTGCATCGCAAAGCCTGCGCAGGCCTTCCAGGAATCCGGGCTTAGGTGGGACAACCCCCATGTTGGCCGCCACCGGCTCCACAATCACCGCGGCAATTTCTTCCCCGCACCTTGCAAAATGCCCCTCCACGCTGTCCAAATGGTTATATTCTGCCGTCAGAGTATCCTGGGTGCAGCCTGCAGGCACCCCTAAGCTGTCCGGGATTCCTGACGTCATGGCGCCGGAGCCTGCCTTTACCAGAAGGCCGTCGGAATGGCCATGGTAGCATCCGGTAAATTTAATGATTTTATTCCTCCTGGTATAGCCCCTTGCCAGACGGATGGCGCTCATCACCGCTTCTGTACCGGAATTTACCATCCGCACCATCTCTATGGAAGGGATCAGGCTGCACACCAGCTCCGCCAGTTCCACTTCCGGGGCAGTTGCCGCCCCAAAGCTTAAGCCCCGCTCGCATGCCTTAGCCACCGCCCCAAGGACTTCCTGATTGGCATGGCCTAAAATCATGGGTCCCCAAGAGCCAATATAATCTATATACTGGTTCCCATCCTCGTCGTAAAGGTATGCGCCTTCTGCGCTTTTGATAAATTTGGGGACTGAACCGACAGAACCAAAGGCGCGTACCGGGGAATTCACACCTCCCGGCATCACCTGTACTGCCCGCTGGAATAATGCTTCTGATTTTGTCATTTTCTGCTCCTTCCTTTTCTTCCGGTTTTCTGTATTCTGGGGCGCGCTCCTATAGAAGGCCCCATCTGCCGAAAGCTTAGCCAATCCTTCCTTCCTCCATGCACTTTGCCAGTTCTTCTGCAAAATATGTAATGTAAATGTCCGCCCCCGCCCGGTACGCACTGGCTGCCATTTCGCACATAATACTGTCCCCATCCACAAACCCTGCGGCTGCAGCCGCTTTCACCATGGAATATTCCCCGCTGACGGAATAGGCGGCAAGGGGAATGTCCGTCCTGTCCTTTACTTCGCGGATTAAATCCCCATAAGCCATGGCTGGCTTCACCATCAAAATATCCGCGCCTTCCGCCACGTCCATCAGCGCTTCTTTTATGGCTTCCCGGCGGTTATGGTAATCCATTTGGTAAGATTTCCGGTCGCCGAAGGCAGGGGCAGACCCTGCCGCATCCCGGAACGGCCCGTAAAAAGAGGAAGCGAATTTTACCGCATAAGACATAATGGGGATGTCTGCATGCCCATTTTGGTCCAATATGCTGCGGATTGCCGCTACCCGCCCGTCCATCATGTCGGATGGGGCTACCATGTCCGCCCCTGCCTGCACCTGGGAAAGGGCAATTTTTGCCAGATACCCCAGCGTCCTGTCATTGTCCACTTCCTGCCCGCAGAGTATGCCGCAATGTCCATGGGACGTATATTCGCACATGCATACATCCCCGATCAGGTACAATTCCGGGCAGACTTCTTTTGCCTTGCGGAAAGCCTTCTGGACAATCCCATCTTCCGCGTATGCCCCGCTCCCCATTTCATCTTTTTCCGCTGGGAGCCCAAACAGCATGACGCTCTGCACCCCTGCCTTAAGGAGCTCCAGCAGCTTTTCCTCCATCCGGTCCACGCTGTAGCGGTACTGGCCTGCCATGGATGGGATTTCCTCTTTTTTATTTGCCCCTTCCATCACAAACATAGGGTACACAAGGGTGGATTTGTCCATCCTGGTTTCCCGCACCATTTTCCGCAGCGTACTGTTTCCCCGTAAACGCCGGGGACGGCTGATTAATTCCATATTGATTTCCTCCTATATCATCAAATGATCCATCTTATCCCGGAAGGCCCTCCCTTTGGAATTCCGGGACCTGTTCTGCAATGGCGTCCCCCAGATACTGTTTCCCTGCGTCCTGTTTCCTTGCAAAATCCTGCTGCACCGCCTGCATGGATAATTTAATTTCCTCCTGCAGTTCCCGGGCAGAAATCAGGCCGCAGCCCTGTCCCCGGATAATAATTTGTTCCAGCCCGTCCGAGGTCACTACCGTCACCCGGTATTCCCTGGCATGTTCCTGGGCAAATTTTTCAATATACTGGTCTGCTGTTTCCGCTTCTTTTGTAAACACCACATGGATGTTGTGGTAATCAAGGATTTCCGTCTGGTGGCGTTCCACCCGGTAGGCGTCAAATACCACAATCAGATGGCAGTTCCGGATCCCCTGGTAATTAGAAAGGATGTCAAGGAGCCTTCCCCTTGCCCCGTCAATGGTTTCTTCCGCCAGCCCTTTTAAGTCCTCCCATGCAAAAATCACGTTATAGCCATCTACCAGCATATATTCTTCCTTATATTCCGGTTTTTGGTAGGTGCGGGTTACAGACGTCCCCTGCCCAGCCAAAGGCGCACGCTTCTTATGGAACCCTTTCCGCCCAGCCTGTTTTTCCCGCCTGTTGGCATGTACGGCATTAGACAGAATGGCCTCCACCTCATCCTCCCCAATCCATGGCTCCTCTGTAGGGCTTTCGGGCCTGCCGCCAGATTCCGTCCGGGGCTGGGCATCCGGCAAAGGTTCCCCGCCCCAGAGCTTTTCCCGCAGGAAGCCTGGGGTTTCCACATGCATATGGGATTTCACCTGGTCCCATTTTACAAGAAAGCCAGCCCCATGGGCGCAAAATACAGAATCTGGGGAATTTTCCATGTCGCGTTCCGGGTCGTACGCCATCTTTTCTGCAATTTCCTGCTGGCTGTGGCAAGGCTCATAGCCTTTCAGGGTACAGGAAAGCCTTCCTTCCCCTCTGGTATAGGAAATTACCTCCCGCTGGTAATCCCGCATGGCATCCACTGGGGCGCTGCCGGTAAACACAGCCATCCCGCCCTGTATCTGCGGGGAACTAAGGCTCCCATGCATCCGGTCCATGTCCGCCATCGCCCTGCCTACCATGGATTCCGGCACTTCCAGCCGGAAATTATAATACGGCTCCAACAGCACCGGTTCCGCTTCCATCAGCCCCTGGCGCAGGGCGCGGTACGTGGCCTGGCGGAAATCCCCGCCTTCCGTGTGCTTTAAGTGGGCGCGCCCCGCCACCAGCGTAATTTTCATATCCGTAATGGCTGAACCTGTCAGCACGCCCCGGTGCTCCTTTTCCCCCAAATGGGCAAGCACCAGCCGCTGCCAGTTCCGGTCCAGCACATCCTCGCTGCAGCATGTGTCAAATACAAGGCCGCTGCCAGGTTCCGCAGGCTCTAACAGCAAATGCACCTCCGCATAGTGGCGGAGCGGCTCGTAATGGCCTACCCCTTCCACTGGCTGGGCAATGGTTTCTTTGTACAGGATATTCCCTGCCCCAAAAGCCACTTCCACCCCAAACCGTTCTGCAATCAGGCTCTTTAAGACCTCAAGCTGTACCTCCCCCATAATCTGCACCTGGATTTCCTGCAGCTGCCCATCCCAGACAAGGTGCAGCTCCGGCGCCTCCTCCTGTAGCTGGTACAGCTTCGGCAGCATAACCGAAGGCTCGCACCCCGGCGGCAAATCCATCCGGTAGGTAAGGACCGGCACAAGCAGGGGCAAGGCCGTATCCTGCTCCGCCCCAAGCCCCATGCCGGGACAGGTGGCGTTCAGGCCCGTTACGGCGCATACCATCCCAGCTTCTGCCTCATTCCTTGTTTCATATTTCTCCCCGGAGTAAATGCGTATCTGGTTGACTTTTTCCTGCTGCCCCAGCAGGGGCGTTTTCACCTTTAAGGTTCCCCCGGTAACTTTTAAGTAAGTCAGCCGGTTCCCCTGGGGGTCCCTTGCAATTTTAAAGACCTTTGCGCCAAATTCTTCCGGGTATCTTGGCATCCGCGTATAATTCCCAAACCCTTCAAAAAATTCCAGTATTCCCGTCAATTTCAATGCAGAGCCAAAAAAGCAGGGAAACAGGTCCCGCCCGGAAACCAGATCCTGAATTTGGCTTACTTCCAGCCTGCCGTGCCCTAAAAAGTAATCCAGCACATCTTCCCTGCACATGGCGCAGTTTTCATAAAATTCTTCCGTGCCTGCCTGCGTGAAATCCACACAGTTCCCACTTAACCCTTCCTGCAGCTTTGCCAGCAGCGTTTCCCTGTCCGTCCCGGGCTGGTCCATTTTGTTGATAAAAAGAAATACCGGGACCTGATATTTTTTTAAAAGCCGCCAGAGGGTACGGGTATGCCCCTGGATGCCGTCCGCGCCGCTGATTACCAAAATGCCATAATCCAGCACCTGTAACGTGCGTTCCATTTCCGGGGAAAAATCCACATGCCCCGGGGTGTCCAGCAGTGTAATTTCCAAATCCCCTGCCTGCAGGACCGCCTGTTTGGAAAATATCGTAATCCCCCGCTCCCGTTCCAATCCATAGGTATCCAGGAAAGCGCCCCTGTTGTCCACCCTCCCCAGCTTTCGGATGGCGCCGCTGGTATACAGCAAAGCTTCTGATAAAGTTGTCTTTCCTGCGTCTACATGGGCCAAAATGCCGGCTGTCAATCGTTCCATTGTTTTTTCCACTTCTTTATTTTATAACTATGGTGTTCCTTTTTTCCATACACTATGCTCAAACCATCCATCTTTCCCTCCCACTGGCCAAACGGAGCACATCTTCCACGCCTATCTGCAAGCGCTCCGGGATTTCCTGCCTTCCGGGCACCACCGCCAGCACCTGCTTTTCCTGGTTTTCTTCTATCTCAAACACAGGGGTTCCCACGCCAAGCCTTTCTGCCAGTTCCTCTTGGAATGCAGTATACCCATACAGGTTCCGGGTCCCGATATGGAACACCCCATGCAGGTTTTGCTTCATAATATAAGAAACCCATGCTGTAATCTGCCGGTCCGTCGTATAATTCACCCAGAAATTCCCATAGGTCTGCACCGGCCGGCCCTGCTGCACATCCTTCTGGAACTTTTTCAGCCTTGGGCAGCCCGTTCCCCAGATTTCCGGAATACGGAGGATAACCGCCCGTTCCCCCAACTGCCCTGCCAACAATTCCTCACAGGCAATTTTAAACTGGCCATAGCTGCTCTCTGCCTTTGGCAAGTCCGTTTCCAGATGGGGTTTCCTTAAATCCCCATCAAATACATTGGCGCTGGAAAGATACAGGATACTTCCATTCTCTTTTCCCGCCAGAAATTCCCCAAGGGCCTTATGCGCTTCTTTCTGCCTGCCGAAATCTCCCCGTAGGCAGGAAATAACTACATCGGGATCTGTTTTCCGGAGCAGAGCTTCCAATTCCCCCTGCTTTCCCAACGCATACTGGTACATGGAAGAATCCCCAGAAAACTGCCCCGCTTTCATTTGGTTCTGGTAAGTGCCAAACACTTCCTGATATTCCTTTTCTAACGCTTTTTTAATGCAGGACCCTGCATACCCGCTTGCGCCCAGTATTAAAATCCTCATGTTTATCCTTCCCATGGCCGCCCTTTCAGCAGCTCCCTGATTTTGGCCGTTGCCTGCGCCGCTTTCCTGTGGTCTTTGCCCCCGGCGGTCACCCCTACCGTAATATCCCCTTCTTTTGCAATGCCCGGAAAAAAGAAATCGCACTTTTCTTTGTCAGATGCCACATTTACAGGGACGCCTTCCCTGCGGCACTCCCAGTAAACCATGTCATTTACCCCTTCATCATTCGTTGCGGCAATGGCAAGTTCCGCCGCCGCCAAATCCCCGGGCAAATAAGGGCGCCGCTCCAGCGTCAGGTTTTCCGCCTGTCTTGCCAACTCTTCCAGTTTCCCGGAAATCTCAGGCGCAATGACATGAACCTCTGCGCCAAATTCCAGCAGGGCAGCCACACGCCTTGCAGCAATCTTCCCACCGCCAAAGACCTGTACCTTTTTCCCTTCCAAATTAATAAATATTGGAAAATAAGTTCCCATATGCCCTCCTGTCCGGCGTTTTTCCAGCACGCTTTACCGTCCGCCATACATATAAAGCATGGCGTTTACAATAGCCGCCGCCACATTGCTGCCGCCCTTCCGCCCTTTTGCAACGATATGTGGCACAGGGAGCTTCAAAATCATTTCCTTAGACTGCACCACGTTTACAAAGCCAACCGGCGTCCCAATGACAAGCTCCGGCGCCCAGCCCCCCTTCTGCACCAGTTCGGAAATGCGTACCAGGGCGGTAGGGGCATTCCCCACCACCAATATTACCGGGCGGTTTAAGGCTGCTGCTTTATCTATGGAAGCCGCAGCCCTGGTTGTCCCATGGGCTTTTGCCATCTCCGCTACATCCTTATCGGCAATAAAATTGTAAATCTCAATCCCAAGCTGCTGCAATGCCTTTTTGCTGATGCCTGCCTTCGCCATCTGGGTATCCGTTACGATACAGGCCTTCTTTTGCAGGGCTTTCCAGGCAAACTCCAGCACATTTGGGGAAAACACAAGGTTATCCGCATAATCAAAATCCGCCGTAGTGTGTATGGCACGCTTGATTATGGGCGCATATTGCTCCTCCAGTTCCCTGCTGCCCAGCTCCTTTGTGATAATCTCAAAGCTGCGGGCCTCTATCTCCTCAGGCAGTACCTGTTCCAATTCCGTTTCCATGCATATTCTCCTTCCCATTCTATCCTGCAGTTCCATTCTGCTGCGCCGTCTGGCCCTACTATTTCCCTGCTGGCAGGGCGCCGCTGTCCAAAATTCAATTTTATCTATATATTATACCAAAAAACCAAAACCAGCAACAGCTTATTTCCATACAAAACCGGAGGCCTTCTGTCGGAAAGCCCCCGGTATTTAAAGCTTATGATTAGGGTGTCAAAAGGGTGCGATGCACCCGCTCTATACCATATATTGATGTGCAAATTGATTTGCAATAACAATATATGGTATGAGCGTAGCACCAAAAGTGCTTTTAACACCCTAATCAAGCTTATGTAGCCCTTACAGTTCTGACGGCAAATTAAACTTACCAATCAGCTCGTCTAAGCAAATTGCCTGTGCAGACAGTTCCTCGCTGGTTGCGGAAGATTCCTCAGCCGTAGCTGAATTGGACTGCACCACTTCGGAAATCTGGTTCACGCCCTGCTCCGCCTGTTTCATGGCAGTCGCCTGGTCTGCGGCCGTGCTGCTTACCGTCTTGGAAGAAGATGCAATCCTTCCAATCCCTTCCACTACCGTCTTAATGGAAGCAGAAGCCCGTTCTGCCGCTTCGTTCCCTTCTTCCACTTCATGGATGGCGCCTTCAATCAGCTCCCTTGTTTCAACTGCGGCCGTGGAGCTCTGCTCTGCAAGCTGGCGGATTTGGTCTGCCACTACGGAGAAGCCCCTTCCGGCTTCCCCTGCCCTTGCCGCTTCAATGGAAGCATTTAAGGAAAGCAGGTTTGTCTGGGATGCAATGTCTTCAATTTCAGAAATAATATTCCCGATTTTCTGGGATGCTTCGTTAATACGCCCCATTGCCGCTACCATCATTTCCATTTCACCGCGGCTGCGGTCAGCTTCATCCGCATATTTCTGGGCCAACTGGTAAGATTCTTCCGCTTTTTCCGCTGCCATTACGATATTGTCCGTAATTGTCATAATGGTTGCCTGCATTTCCTGTACCGCGCCGGCCTGTTCCGTTGCGCCTTCTGCAAGGCTCTGGGACGCTTCCGCCAGGTTGGTAGAACCTGCGGAAACCTGTGTGGAGGCTTCGTCAATGGACTGGATGGTAGTAACCATCTGTTTCTTAAGTTCGCGCAGGGAAAGGAAAATCTGTTCAAAATCACCTGTATACTTGCTTTCATCCTCGGAATAAATATCATAATTAGACCTCGCCATTTCCCCAAGGAGCCGTTCTTCATCCGCAATGACAAAATTCAGGGTTTCTGCCATCTGACGGGCTACCATAATCATTTCTGCAATCTCATCCTGCGTATCCACATCCGGGAACGGGGAGGAAAGGTCGCCCTTTGCAAAGGTTTCCAGACGTTCTTTTAACCGTATGGTTGGGACGGCGATCCCTTCTGCAATGCCAGTGCCAAGATGGAGTGCCAGCATAATGGAAAGGACAATTACTATAGCAACTGCCGCAGGCAATACAATGCTGAGCAGGGAAAGCTGCTGGGATAAGGCCTGCCCCCTGTCAACCTTAATATCCATAATCTCAGTCAGGTGGCTGTAAATTTCCTCATACATGGGGGCTAAATCGCCCATTGCCATTTCCTGCGCCTTAATACAGTCATCTATGTCTGTCGTTGCGCCCAAGTCTATAATCTGCTGCTCCAAAGCCCAGTAGTCGCTTAAATCTGCCTTCAATTCCGCATACAGCTCTTTGTTTTCCGCTGTTACCATGGTTTTTTCAAGCTCTGCAAACTGGGCTTCAAATTCACCCTTGCACTCGTCATGCTGCGCTACCATATTCTGAATGGTATCTTCTTCATCATACCCGATAATGCCCCGCAAAGCCGACCTTGTGTCTGCAAAGCTTGCCATCGCCTTACCTACGTCCCCTTGGGCAAATCCATAATTCACAAGCGAATCTGCATAGAGATTGGACACTACAATCATCCCAATTACGCCAATGGCTGCAACGACTGCCATCATCCCGGCAACTAAAGTAAATGACTTTTTCAGGCGCTGCCTAATATGCAACTTATTCAGTTTTTCTAACATTTCTTTCTCCGTCCTTTTCGTAGATTTCCGAACTCCCTGACATACCTTCCATTGTAAAAACTTTAAACCACAGGCTATATCTTCCTTCGGATAGATGCCTCCCTAAAATGCAAATAAGAACCCAACTGCATTGCCCGGTATAAGATATCTTCATATTTGTATTTTTTCATAACATCCGCATTTCCATTTTAACGCCATTTCCTTTATCCGTCAATGTTTTCTACGAAATTAACGCTATTTTTCCGCCCTGCTTTTCCGCAAATCCTTACAATTTTCTCATAGGCCCTTATTCCCGGTTTTGGAGTGGCGCCAGGAGATTTTTTCCAGGGCGTCCGCCAGCGCCAGATTCTCCTTCCTGCTGCGCACCGCAATCCGGTACCAGCCTTCCCCAAGCCCCCGGAAATTCCCGCAGTCCCGGATGCAGATGCCATATTTTTCCAGTTCCCTGCCCAGGCCTGCCACGCTCTGAAAAAAGATGAAGTTTGCCGCATGCCCGTAGACCTGGATAAAAAAGTCCCCCTGGCTCCCGCTGCACGGCAAACAGGCATTCACCGACGGATGAATGCCTGCCCCCTGCCTGGGCTGGTATTGGGAAAGCTGCCCCAGCAGGAATGATTTTTCCCGTTCTGACGCCTGCCTTGTTTCTTCCAAAAACGACGTTTCCTTTGCCGCTGCAATCCCAGCTTCCTGTGCCGGGACTGACACGTTCCAGGGCTGGGTGGCCTCCCTCATGCGTTCCAGCACCTCAAGGTTGCCGCAAAGCCCGTAGCCCAGCCTAAGCCCGGGAATCCCAAATGTTTTTGTAAATGCTTTCACAAGAAAAAGGTTGTCATATCCTTCCAAAAAGCTTTTCAGCGACTCTGTTTCCCCTTCTTTTGCCACCACAAAATCCAGAAAACATTCATCTGCCACAAGGATTGCCCCTGCCTGTGCGCATGTGTCCAGCATCCGCTTCAGCAGCCCCCGGCTTGCCAGTACCCCCGTAGGGTTGTTGGGGTTGCAGACAAACACCATGTCCACATCCGGGCTTATCCGTGCAAGGCACCCTTCCCCCATCTGGAAGCCCTGCTCCGGGCGCAGGTATTCCCAGAGAACCTCGCACCCTACAGTACCCAGCGCCTGTTCATACTCCTGGAATGTGGGCGCAAACAGCAGCGCCTTCCTGGGCTTTACCGCCAGCACAAGGGAAAAAATTACTTCCGCCGCGCCATTCCCGCAAATAACCTGCCCAGGCTCCACCTGCTCAAGCCCCGCAATGGCCTGCCGGAGCCTGCCGCTGCCCACCTGGGGGTAGTGGCCAATCCTGTCCATGGCATCCTTCGCCTGCTGTATGACGCCAGAAGGTGCCCCTAACAGGTTAATGTTAGCAGAAAAATCTATAAAATCCGGATATTGGTAAATATCTCCTCCGTGTTTATGCATAAGTTCTCCCTTCTTATTGGAAAATCCCCTTATTTTGCAGCCAGCTGCTCCCGCAGCCAAATCCCCCCAGCCACCAATACCACTGCCGCCCCGGCCATTGGGGCCGCAAACCCATAGTCCCCTTTCATCATCTGGAACAGGGCAAAATCCCCCAGATACTGAGAGCCGCCAATATTCGCAAAGAAATACACCACCGATACCATATAGCCCAGTACCGCCTGGTTTGTCACCCCGCTGACGAAAAAGCCGATGCTGCCTAAGAAAAATATTTCACAGAAGGAGCCAACCCATAACGCCCTCCCGTCAAACTGGCTGTTCCCCTGCTCCATAAGCTGGAGAAATACGGTGACTACAAGGGCGAGGGCTGCCGTGGCTGCCAACAGGCGGATGCAGTATACACTCCAGAGGGGCGTTGCCTTGGACTTTTCCAAAAGCCAAAGTTCCCGGTTCTGCTCCGGCATGAACAGGGGAACCAGAAGGAGGATTCCAGTGAAGGCAGCATACATCTCCATTACCTTTGCCGCCTGCTCCCCATTCAAATTCCGGAAGCTGACAAAAAAGCCTGACAGGCAGCAAAACAGCAGCGTCACCAATAAATGCGGGGCATACTGCCTGCGGAAAAAACTATTTCCTATGCTTAAATATTTTTCCATAAATGGTTTCTCCTTCCCTGCGCTTTTTCCCATAAATTACGATTGTTAAAGCGAAAGCCAGTACGGCAAGGCCTGCGTAAAATCCCCGGTTTAAGAGAAACTCAGCCCGCTGCCCCCAAAATGCATTGGTGCTCCCAAGCGTATTCCACCGGCAAATTAACTGGAGCCCAAAATCCCCCCTTAAGCCAGAAGCAGCAAACAGGCTGCCGACAGCCCAGAATACCTGGACAAAAATGGAAATTACATTTTCTGTAACCTCTGTAATAAGGAATGAGATTGCAAGGACTGCCATCACCTCCGGCAGCAGCCATATACATGTGTATTTCAGGAAAGCCAGCACGTCCGGCGTTACCCCAATGGTTTTGGCATGGTACTGGTAGGGCATCTGCATCACAAATGCAGTTACCAGCACTGGCAGGAAAGCCATGGACAGGCTGGCAAGGTAACGGCTCCCCAAAATCTGCCCGGAAGAAGCTTCATGGGCAAAAACCACCTGCGCCACTTTAGCGCGTTTATCCCGCAAGCAGCGGGTGACGCCCAGAAAAATCGGAAGGACAGAAAGGATAATCCCTGCATAGTCGCAAAACAGCCTTGCAGTGGCTCCTGTCACCCTGTCCTTGCTGCATAAAGCTTCAAATTCTTCTGCCGCCTGTTCATATGTCATGGGGACGCTCACCCCACGCCCAAGGCTTTCCTTGCTGTAAGAGCTGCCTGCGCCTATGATCTCACTGGCTTTTTCCATATATGCGCAAAATTCTTCATAGCCCAGCGTTTCCTTCGGGACAACTTCATACCTTACCTGTGCATTAATGGCGCCTTCCATGGTGCCCTGGTCATAACCGCTGAAATGTTCTTCTTCCTCCTGCACCAGTTCTTCCCAGCTTTTCCCGGTGCAATCCTCAATGATCCCTTTTATCTCTGCCAGCTCCGTTTCATTCAGCGTCACGCTCCGGATAAACCCCATGGGGTATGTGGCATACGAATTCCAGCCTGTTTCTGAAACAAGGCTTGCAAGCGTAGAAGCCATGACTGCAGATGGGTCATGGGTAACCGTGGTCCCATAATAGTCCTGCCCTGGGACTGGCTGTTCCATTCCGTCTGTCATTTCACTGCCTAATTGGCTGGAAAGGAACAGGACAAATACCGCCACATACAGATAATAGACCATGCTTTTTAATACCTGTTTACATTCTTTCCAAAATAACGTCCCAAACATGCCCGCACCCCCTATTCCCTGCCCTGCAAGGCAGAAGCATGGCCCATAAGGTACATATAGGCATCCTCTACGTCCGGGTTCGCTGGCTTCGCCCCTGCCATGGGCAGCCCATCGGCAACAATTTTAATGCTGGCAGTACTGCCATTTGTAAGGATCCCGGTCACAAGGAACTGCTCCTGCACCATGGGAAGCTCCATAGCAGACACTTCCATGGTATAAACTTTTCCACGGACGGCTTCCAAAAGCTGGGAAACTGTCCCATGGAACAGGATTTCCCCTAAGTTCAGCACTGCAATATGCTCGCAGGTGGCTTCTATGTCCCCTACAATATGGGTAGACAGGATAACAATACGGTCTTTTGCGATTTCGCAGAGCAAGTTGCGGAACCGCACCCGTTCCTCCGGGTCTAAGCCTGCAGTAGGTTCGTCTACCACAATGATTTTCGGGTCGTGGATAATGGCCTGTGCAATCCCCAGGCGCCGCTTCATGCCACCGGACATGGCCCGCACCTTTGTCTTATGCTGGTCCCCCAGATTCACTTTTTCCAGCATCAGGGGCACCTTTTTTGCCCGTTCCTGTTTGCCCATGCCGGACAGCACGGCCAGATAGTCCAATGCTTCGTAAGCCCCCATGTTCCCATACATGGAAAAATCCTGGGGAAGGTAGCCGACAATTTTCCTGATTTGGCTGCATTGGCTGACGGGAATACCGCAGAGTGTAACTTCCCCGCTGGTCTTTTTGGCCAGCGTCACCAGCACCTTCATTAAAGTAGTCTTTCCAGCCCCGTTTGGGCCAAGAAGGCCGAACATCCCTGGGCCGATTTCCAAATTTACATGGCGCAGGGCCTGTTTTTTCCCAAAATGTTTTGATAAATCCTTAATCTCTATTTTTGTTTCCATTTTTCCGGTTACTTTCGCAGTAACGCCTGCCTCCCTTCCTGTTTCAGGGGCTTCTGAATTCCTGCCCCGGTTCTGGAATATAGTATAAAAAGAATTTATCTACGAATTTCCTATAAAATAATAGTACTTTTTCTAATACTGGGCGCACCCCTCTGGGAAATGTGCAATCTTGCATCTGGCCCTGCACATCCCTTATTTTCTGCGCAGGCCTACGGACAGCGTGGCGGCCGCAATCGCCCCACGGCTGATGCTGTTCTGCAGCGCCAGCCTTCCTCCATGGATTTCGCAGAGCATCCGGCAGATAGACAAGCCAATGCCAAAATGCTCCTGGCTGTTTTCCTCCTCGCTGAAATACGTTTCGGCGCCCAACTGCAGCGCCTTTTCCGAAAACCCCGGCCCGTCATCCTTTACAAATATTGTAAATTCTCTCCCGGCCAATACAGCCTTTACCTGGACCTGCCCCTCCCCATAGCGTAGGGCATTGCCCAGCAAATTTTCAAATACCTCCATCAGCAGGTTTTTGTCCAAAAACAGCTCCTGCCCGGAAATGCTTGTATGCAGGGTAATTTCCTTATCCGTGTTCTGCCGGATTCCCTCCAGGACTGTTTCCATCTGGCCCACCAGCTCCTGCAGTTGCAGCCATTCCCCAGAAAGCTCCCATTTTTCCATTTTCTGGATGGTAACCATAGTGTTGGAAAACTGCAGCAGCCGTTCTTCCTGCTGGTGCATGGCAGTTAGCTTTTCTAACAGCATTTCCTGCGTGACCTTGCCTTTCGGCACATACCGCTGCAAAAATTCCGTATAGCCCCGGATGACAGTTAAAGGCGTACGGATATCATGGGCAAAAGCTGCGTTGATTTTCCGCTGCTCCTCCTGCTGCCTCCACTGATCCTTCTTCCCTTTCAGGAGCCCCGCCCGCATCTGCTCCATTTCCCGGCAGAGGGCGCCCATTTCATCCTGGCTGCCCCAGACAATATCATGGCTGTAGTCGCCCATATTGATATAGGCGATCCCTGTCTTAATGGCGGCAAGGGGCTGCTTGATTTTCGTATCCAAAAAAATTTTCCCTACAATGCAAAAGCAGGCAAAGACATAAAGGTACAGGCAATAATAATAAAACCCGCCCAGCGCCCACAGCAGCATGCCCTCCCAGCTTCCTACCTTTCCGAATCCCCCTGTCTGCAGCAAGCGGAAGGCTTCCGCGCCGGATGCTTCCTGCTGGCGTTTTACAAGGACCTCTATCCATGCAAGGCAGACATTCCTCGTAATCCAGTACATGGCTCCTACCCCCAGCATGCCCACGCAGAGATACCATACCAGCGCCCGGGCCAGGGACTTTTCCTGCAGGAATTTCCCAAACTGTTCTGACTTTTCTTCCAACCAATCCATTTTGAAACCTTCCCTCAATTTATTGCTGGCAGCCTACGCCCAAAAATCAGCCAACCCATTTATATCCCACGCCCCAGACTGTTTCAATATGCTTTTTGCCCTTGTCAATTTTCTGGCGGATCCTGCGGACATGCTCTGCAATAATAGAAGCATCCGCTTCCCCGTCAAACCCCCGGACTTTCTCATAAATCTGCTCTTTCTCAAACACCTGCCCGCTATGGGAAATCAAAAGCTCTACAATGGAAAATTCTGTTTTCGTCAGGCCTGCGCCCTTTCCGTCCACAAGCACCTGTCGGCCGGAAAAATCCACCGCCAGGTTCCCGGTGAAATAGACATTGCTGTGCTGCTGCCGCCGTTCCTCCCGGCGCAGGTGGGCCTCTACCCGCGCCATCAGTTCTTCCATGCCAAAAGGCTTTACTATATAGTCATCCCCTCCTGCTTTAAACCCGTTTACCCTGTCCTGCTCCTCTGTCCGCGCAGTAAGGAATAAGATAGGGCAGTCCACATAATCCCGGATTTTTTCACAGACCGTATAACCGTCTATGTCCGGCATATTGATATCCATAATGATCAAATCTGGCTGGTATTTCAGGCTTTCCATAGCTTCCATCCCATTTTTAGCTGTATATGCCACATAACCTTCCATTTCCAAAGATTCCTTCAACAGGGTGCGGATGCCTTCCTCATCGTCTACGGCAAGTATTTTTTTCATTCCATCCTCCTTTTACCTTACTTTAATTATACCCGTATCTGCTTCAAATGGCAAAGGAATTTTTAACGTACAAGTTAAATGACAAGGAAGGCTGGGTGTGGTATACTGGCAGAAACAGATAGAAATACGAGATTAGCAGAACAGGAGCGTGATACTATGACAGACCATGAATTGCTGCTTGCTATTTCAGGCATTATGGACAAAAAATTAATCCCTATTGAAAACAGGCTTGATGCGATGCAGGATGAAATCCACATTATGCAGGGTGAAATCCGTAACATGCAGGGTGAAATCCGTGACATGCAGGGTGAAATCCGTAACATGCAGGGTGAAATCCGTGACATGCAGGGTAAAATCTATAGCATACAAGGTGAAATCCGTGACATACAGGGTGAAATCCATAACATAAGATTATTCCAAGAAAATGTTATCCTGCCACGGCTTAACACCATTGAATCCTGTTACATGGATACTTATGAACGCTACAAAAGCTATGCAGACAAAATAGAATCCGTCTTTGCGGATACGGAACTGCTCAAAAAAGTAGTATCAGAACACAGCGAAAAGCTGCAAAAAATTTCATAGCCCTCTGCATGCCAAAAAACAGCAGGGTATGCCACTGCATATTACTATGGCGGTTCAATTCCAAAGATTTACCAAATGGTTCCCCCATACATCATCTATAGTGATGGAGGAACCATTTGGAAAGGCTTCTTTCAATGTTATTAACTTGGAATGCAGCTCTTTTCTGCCTTATTCCTTATAGGCAATTATGCATTTACCCCAAAGTGTTGGAACAGCAGTTCTTCTGCTTCTTTGGACCAAAGGCCCTTATGTTTCTTACAGCACTCATCCAGTTCCTGATAGAACGGATCTTTTTCCCCTAATTTCCCAAAATCTTCAATAGCTGTCATAGGCATGTCGAACTGGGTATAGGCGAGCTTTTTGCCGCCTGGGATATTCGGCAGGTTTTTGGTGGTTTCTACGATAGAATCCATGCCCCCTACATGTGTTACCATAACGGCTGAATTGATTAGCCCTTTTGCAGATTTCTCAATGGCTTCTTTCATATCGTCTGTATTCCCGCCGGTAGAACCCATAATTTTTGTCCTTGCATAATGGCAGTCATAGAGGTTCATATTAGCGGAAAACTGGGTATCGGTAGGCCCTGCAAAAAAGTTCATGCAGCCATCTTCTGCCAGAAGGCGGTTCCCCATCTCTGCAATGCTTTTTACCGGGGCATATACGAAAACATCGCTGTATCCCTTCCCGCCTGTGATTGCTTTCAGTTCTGCCACTGGGTCTTCCATCCCTGCTGTGTTGACATAGTGGAGTTCCACGCCTTTTTCTGCTGCTTCGGATTCAGGAATCACTTCTTTTGCCCGGGCAATCTTTGCGTCATTGATATCAGTCACTACAATGCGTTTTGGCTTATTTTCAAAGGTAAGCCCGTAGCTGACTGCCCCAAGCCCCATTGGGCCGCATCCTCCAAGGATTAAAATGTCGCCGCCAGCCAATGTGCCCATTTTATGCTCATAAGAAAGATGTTCGTTATGGTAGTTGCTGTGGTAGCCGCCAATGCAGCAGCTCATGGGCTCGCCCAGGGACGCTTCAAAATAGCTGTCCCCCTCATACTCCCAGATACATCCTTTCTCAATCACATCCCCGGGGAAAATGCAGTAGGTTGACGCGCCGCCAAAATATTCATAAGAATATCCGGGAGATTCCATCTGGCCAGGGATGGCTGGCTGCTGGGCAAATTTTTTGCCTTCGTGGAACTGCCCTTTCCACTTTTCCCCTACCTTTACAATGTCGCCGGTAAATTCATGGCCGATAATGACCGGGTGCTCCGCTACATTTTCCGGCACGCGTTTGTGGTTTTTCCCAGCCTGCACCATTTTCCATGTAGACATGCAGATACTGTCGCTAACCACCTTCACTAAAATTTCGTCTTCCTTGATTTCGGGAAGCTCAAACTCCTCCAGCCTGATATCATTTACTCCGTACAGCCTGACTCCTCTTGCTTTCATAATGCTACCTCCTATTTTTTATTTGATCTGTCCCGGCCTATCCGGGAACTAAATTGATTGCCCTGACTATCTATGGATGGCCGCCAACTGTGCCCGCCCCTTTGGATGCGCCTGTTCCTCAGCCTGCCCATGGTCCCGGTTATGGGACATATGGAAATTATTTTATTTTAACTTTTCCATGACCCAGCCAATATCGTTTGTTTTCTTGAATTCTTCCAGGGTTTCTTCATCCTCCAACATGCCGCAGATTTTTTCCAAAAGTTCCAGATGCTCGTCGCCAACGCCTGCAATCCCAAAGATTAACTGGGCTTTATCCTCGCCAAAAGCAACGCCTTCCGGGTACTGCATCACTACGATTCCCGTTTTCTTCACTGTCCCCTTGGCTTGGGAAGTCCCATGGGGGATTGCCACCCCAAGTCCCATGTAGGTCGTCAGCAGCTTTTCACGTTCCTGCATAGCGTCTATGTAAGATGCATCCACATAGCCCAGCTTTGTGAGAAGCTCCCCGGCTGCCCGGATGGCATCTTCCTTGGAAACCGGCTTTAGGTTCAGCTTTATCCCATCTTTTACTAAAATCTCTTTCCCACTGTTTGCGGAAGGTTTTTCTGCTGCACCCCCTGCTGGCTGCGGAGCATTGTTTTCCTGCCCGCCCGCTGCAGACAACTGCTCAAACAAGGTATCCAGCGCTGGGTCTGCCAAAAAGTTGTTGATGGTTACGATCTGCGCATGGGGCACGCATTTCCTTGCCCGTTCTACTAATGTCACCTGGACAACTGCAATGTCGCAGTCTTGCGGGATTGTATCCACGGATGTATTGATCACTGTCAAATCCGGCCTGTTTGCTTTAATACGGTTCCGGAACTTCGTTGCGCCCATGGCAGAAGAACCCATGCCTGCGTCACAGGCAAACACTACTTTTTTCACCCCTTCTGCGGATGTAATTGCTGCTGGGGCAGCAGTCCCTTTGGCCTGTGCCTTCCGGCTTGCCATTTCTTCCTGCGCTTCTTCAAGGCTTTTGCCTTTCGCCCTGCGGACAATGGCCGAAGAAACCACAAAGGAAATTACAGTGGCAATTACCACGCCTATGACAATCTGGACAATTTTATCTCCCGGCGCCATCATCAGGTATGCAATAATGGAACCTGGGGAAGCAGGCCCTACCAGCCCGCAGCCAGTCAGGTTAAACCAGAAAATGGCCGCCACATTCCCTAATATGGGCCCCACAATAACAAAGGGGTTCATCAAAATATACGGGAAATATATTTCATGGATACCGCCCAGCAGATGGATAATCACTGCCCCGGGAGCAGACTGCTTGGTTTCCTGGTCTTTGCAGAAAAACATATAGGCCAGCAGTACCCCAAGCCCCGGGCCAGGGTTTGCTTCCAGCATATACATAATGGAGCGTCCCGTTTCTGCTGCCTGGGCAGTTGCAATCGGGGTAAAAATACCATGGTTCAATGCATTGTTCAAAAACAGCACCTTTGCCGGTTCAATAAAGACGGCAATCAGCGGAAGCACGCTGTGTTCCACCAAGAATGTTACCCCGGCGGACAATATCCCCAAAATCACGTTCATTAACGGCCCAACTGCAAGGAACCCAAACATCGCCAGCAGCATGCCCAAAATCCCTACGGAAAAATTGTTAATCAGCATTTCAAAGCCTGCTGGCATATGCCCTTCCATGGCGTCGTCAAACTTCTTAATGCAAAAGCCCGCCAAAGGCCCCATAATCATGGCTGCCATCAGCATAGTGGTATCCGGGTCGCTCATAACCGCACCCACTACTGCAATTGCAGCCACCACGCTGCCCCGCTCACCGCCAATTAGCTTCCCGCCAGTCGACGCTATTAAAATTGGAATCAAATAAACTAATATTGCTGAAAAAATTGTTGCAAACCCCTCATGCGGAATCCAACCGCTGCCGTTAAAAAATGCAGCTAGGAAACCGAACGCTATCAACGCGCCGATGTTCGGCATAATCATTGCTGATAAAAATTTACCAAAGCGCTGAACTCCATTTTTCATAAATAATCTCCTTTAACATCACACCCCTGACGGAACTACAGCCTAGTCCCTGCGCAGCCCGGATTGTATTCCCCTGCCCTGACGCTTCCAAATCAAATTACCTGCACCTGGCACTCCCTGCATTCTTCCAGAAAATCCTGGGGAAGGTTTCCATCGGAAATAATAATGTCCACATCTCCCAGCCCGCAAATAGAATATGTACTCTTGACTCCCACTTTGGAAGAATCCATCAGGACAATGGCCTGCCCTGCCTGCCCCATTACCGTCTTTTTCAAAACGGCTTCTTCATCTACGCCGCAGGTAAAACCTGTCTGGCTGCAATAACTGGTAACGCCCATAAATGCCTGGTCAAAGTTAATCCTCTGCACTTCCTGTATGGTATGGATACCGCATACCCCCATGCTGTACCGGTTCATTTTCCCAGCCAGCACGTGGATGTCTGGTTCCTTTAACTTGCACAGCTCTGCCGCACAAGTCAGGGAATTGGTATAAATCAGGTTTGACTGGTCTGGCATACAGGACGCCAGCGCCGTAGTGCTGCTCCCTGAATCTAAGAAAATTGCGGTATCTTTGCGGATAAAATTTAATGCCTTTTGGGCAATCAACTGCTTTGCCTCAATATTGCGCACCAGCCTACGGCTCAGCATATCGTCAGTCCCTACCACAACATCCACAGACTTCGCGCCGCCATGCACCCGGACAATCCGTTTTGCTTCATCAAGGGTTTTTAAATCTGTGCGCAGTGTCATCTCTGAAATTTGGGGAAATTTTTTCTTTAGCTGTGCAAAGCTGATATTGCCGTTTTGGTTCACCAAATCTACGATTGTATTCCTGCGCTGTTCCATTGCATCCATTTTTCTACCTCCCAGGGTTCCATAACCCAAAACTGGCTATGCCCCCTTCTTTTCATTTTTCCATTATCTACCCCTTTCATTTTAGCATATTTTTTTACTTCTGCAACCCTTGCTTTCGTTTTAAAAGTTTACTCAGCTGTAAATTGTTGTTACGAAAGTTTGTATTGTTATAATAACAGGTTTTCGCCAAAATGTCAACTATTGTTTCAAAAGTTTTTATATACTTTTAGTATTATTTTAAAAGTTATAATATTCAGATTCCTTTTGTTATAATCATTATTCTAAAAAATCAGTAAAATATTTGGGCTTTTCTACTATTATCGAAATAACAATATTAAGTTTTGATTCACAAATACCGGAAAAGGAGTATTTTGACCCCCTAATCCTTACAGGAATACGTTTGGAAAACTATATTCAGAAATTACCAAGAATGGAATGAGATTTTATATAAAAGATGCTTTTTCAAAGCTTTTAAAGATAACCAGTTACATTTTTGCTTCATCCCCGCTGCCTGCAACAGTCCGGAACAGGAACTTGGGCAGTGCCCCTCGCTGCTTACAGCGGGATGGCCTTATGGGCTACTCGTCCTTACAAAATAGCGCAATGCATTCATCTATCACATTTTCTACGATCCTCACCTGCTGGGGTGTCAGCTTATCTAATTTTTCGGAGAGCAGCAGCTTATCTTTATCAATAATATCCCCTGTTAAAAGATAATCTGTGCTAACGCCTAACGCAGCCGCTATTTTCATCAAATTCTCTGGCCGCATCCCCCGTTTCCCCGACTCCGCATAAGAAACAAACTGGGTCGTCAGCTCACTCTTTTCCGCCAAAGCCTCTTGGGTCAGGCCAAATTTTTTCCTCCGGTCCATGATTCTTTTCCCCATTTCCTGCAAACACAGTGCTGCATCCATCTTTATACCACCTTTCTTCTTCTT
>Ga0137308_101297_pt1 | contig 25788 bp, 22 predicted proteins | sample Inofrocosms_June_FD_97181 | JGI IMG/M metagenome (GOLD analysis project Ga0137308, IMG submission 97181) | Mouse cecal microbial communities from Vienna, Austria - N-Acetylneuraminic and N-Acetylglucosamine D2O microcosms_June | ecosystem: Host-associated > Mammals > Digestive system > Large... | reverse complement strand
ACATATGGAACTGGTCCGGAAGATATATATTGCGCCAGTTCCGTCACGGTAGCCTCTTCCATTTCGCATACATAACCCAGAAACAGAAGCCAGGAGACCATACCAGGTTTCCCGGCTTCTGCTTTCATGATACCATTCATTCACTGTACCGTATTGGTGATCTTCCCAATCCCCTCAACCTCACATACCACCACATCCCCGCTCTTTAAGAATCTTGGGGGTGTGAAGCCTATTCCGGCGCCTGCGGGGGTGCCTGTGGAGATAATGGTTCCTGCTTTCAGGGTCATGCCCCGGCTCAACTCGCTGACAATGTGATCCAGTCCAAAGATCAGAAGGCTGGTATTGCTGTCCTGACGCAGCTCCCCGTTGACATAGGAACGGATCCCAAGCCGGGGAGGATAAGGTACAGATTCAGTAGTCAGGATGCAGGGGCCCATGGGGGTAAAGCCGTCCAGGCTCTTGCCGAAGTACCACTGCTGGTGGCGATTCTGGATATTCCGGGCGCTGACATCATTGATAATGGTGTAGCCGAATATATAATCCTTTGCCTGTTCCGGCAGCACATCCTTGGCGTCCTTTCCGATGATGATGGCAAGCTCTGCCTCGTAGTCCAGACTGTCCACGATATCCGCGTGGGCAGGAATGGGCTCCCCGTCTGCCACAGCCCTGTTGACCCGCTTGGAAAAATACACCGCATGGGGACGTTCTCCGGCAAAATCCTCATTCTTATAACGTGCGGACTCCTCCGCGTGGGCCATGTAGTTGATGCCCAGGCAGATCACATCCTGCTCCGGCACCGGTATCGGAGGCAGCAGAGTCACATCCTCCATCCTGGCTGCCCCCCGGATCCCATAGGGTTCCTGCCGGGAGGTGTATTCCAGAAGCTGCTTTTCCGAATCTGTCATCTGCCGGATAGCTTCCAGCATGGTCTTGTACTCCGGCCCGATGGATTCAATGGGAAATACCCACTCATGATCCTCGCTGACCAGTCCGACACGAATCTTATGTTCTACCCGGTATGTAACTAATTTCATCTCTGATGCCTCCTGTTTTCTGCCTGCTGGCATGTGGTTTGTCTACGTAATTATAACCTCTTTTTAGCAGGTGCACAACTCCAAAAAGGGATTTTCTCAATACCAATCACCAGCATTCCCAGGGCACGGACTTCCCGGTAGTAGCCGGACAAGCAGCCGGACCGGCAGGTATCGTTATAGACCACAAGCCTGCTGCCCCGTGCATCTCCCACTGTATAGTGGGCGCCGAAGGGATAAATGTAGAGATACAGAAAGAAACTGTGGCAGCCGATCTTCTGTTCCTGCCGTTGCCGCCCCCGGTACCAGTAATACCGCAGGCGGACATCCTTCAGCTTTCCCAGCCTGCGGATCACATACCAGGGGCTCGTCCCCCACAGACCGGCCAGCATGGTACGAAAAAACCACCCTCTCCCTATCTCTTCCAGAAGCTCCTCATAAGCTACCGGACATCCCAGAAGCTGATACAGATTGTAGAGGGCCACGGATCCGCAGCCGTTGGCTGCCACATTGCCCAGAGGGCCATAGGTTCCCCTGACCCCGGTAAGCTGATGCTGGTCGTGAATAAATTGTGTCTTCATAGTTTTAAAATATAGGCCATGCGGCTCTCCAGCAGCAGGACTCTGGATGCCAGAAAATCCGCGTCATATAAGCCATCCATAGAATATATAACCATCTTGAGTTTCTCCAGCTCCTTCTCCCAGTCTGCCGGGATTTTCAGCACCGCCCCCAGAGAAACCAGGAACTGGTAAAAAGCTTTCCCCTGCAGATTAAAGGGACGAAACGATATGGATTCAACAGCTTCCATAACATTGTCACTGGTTATCTCGTCCACGTCATCCTGTACATACCAGCTAAGACCATAATCGAAAAATGGCGCCATTTTATAGAAGCCGTCCCTGTATATCATATCAATATTACTTAGATGACGGTCAGGGTTGCCGTTTAAAAAATCGGTCATAAACAGATCAAGAAGGTACTGTCTGATCCCTTCTCCCACATAGGATGCCAGAAACTCTGCCAGCTTCTCAAATTTCGCTGCCGGACTTTTCTCATATAAAATGGAATACCACAACTGCCCTGACATTTTCCTGATCAGAGTCTCTACTGACAAGACATTGCCCCCACCCGAATAGTCATGGGACACAACAGCCGGAAGCGTTCTGCGCCCCATCTGCCAGATCCCCGGCTCATATCTCAAGGATGGGAAGCCGAAAGTCTGGTTCACATGATAGCTCAGCACCTCCGCAAATGACTCCGCCCCCAGGGTATCTGCCTTGTACCATCTTCCGTCAACCAGATTCTTCCGCTGGCAGCCGCCTGACGCTGTTCCTCTGCTGTATGACGCTACCTGCCATCTCCTGCTGCTGGTCATGGTTCCATCTCCATCCTGACAAGCTTAAGTCCAAACCTGTCCTGCGCCATCCTGCCTTCTGTGACTTTGATAAAATCAAGGGGCGCGTCTGACTCACACCCCAGCTTCTGGATCCACAGCTTCTTATCCACCCGTGTATCCTCCAGGCATCTGCTCTTAATCAGCGCCTCCACATCTGCCGGCCCCACCCGGGTTCTGGTCCCGAATGCCAGTTCCACAGGAGACCTGGCCCTGGTACTGTTTTCAACCGAAACCATCCCCGTCACCGTGTCGTAGTCAATCAGCGAACGCATCTCCCCTTCATAGGTCCATAAAAGCGTCATCCGCATCCCATCACTCCTTTTTTTACGTGGCAGCCCAGATTCACCTGACACCCACCATAACACGAAATCCGGCAAAACGCACCATCGCACATCCTGCCGGATTCTCCTTGTCATGTAAAATGGCAGCCGTTCAGACCCCTACCGACCGGTTTCATAAAAATCACAGCCTTTTCAGAATCCCCCTGTCACCGGACCCTCTCCGGGAATCCGATCTTCTTCTGGACCTTGCGCAGGGTCTTATTGGAAACATACTGCGCCTTCTCCGCATTCTTCTTGATGATGCCATCCAGATAGTCCTTGTTCTTCTGAAGATCTGCGAAACGGTCCTGCAATGGTTTCAACACGCCCACCACAGCTTCTCCCACAGCCATCTTGAAATCTCCATAGCCCTTGCCCTCAAACTCCTTCTCCGTCTCAGCCGGAGTCTTGCCGGTGCTGGCGCAGTAGATATCGATCAGGTTGCGGATGCCAGGCTGCTCGTCGCAGTAGCGGACGCAGGCCTCTGAATCCGTCACGGCACGCTTGAATTTACGGATGACCGTATCAGGATCGTCCATCAGGTAAATGCTCCCGTTTGGATTCTCATCAGACTTGGACATCTTCTTCGAGGGATCCTGGAGACTCATGACCTTCGCCCCTACCTTGCCGAGATAGATCTCCGGAACGGTGAATACATCACCATAGATGGCATTGAATCTCTGGGCTATGTCGCGGGTGATCTCCAGATGCTGCATCTGGTCAATACCCACCGGAACCACATCTGCCTGGTACAGCAGGATATCCGCCGCCATCAGAACCGGGTAGGTGAACAGACCTGCGTTGATATTGTCCGCATGTTTAGCCGCCTTGTCCTTAAACTGGGTCATGCGGTTCAGCTCTCCCATATAGGTAAAGCAGTTCAGGATCCAGGCCAGCTCCGCATGGCCGGACACATGGGACTGGTAATAGATGCAGTTCCGCTCCGGATCCAGCCCCGCCGCAATGTAGAGGGTCAGCAGGGTGCGTGCACGCTTGCGCAGCTCCGCCGGATCCTGACGGATGGTAATGGAATGCATGTCCACGACACTGTAAAATGTCTCATAATCATCTGCGATATTGACCCAGTTCTTAAGGGCCCCCAGATAGTTGCCCAGAGTCAGGTTGCCTGTGGCCTGCATGCCGCTGAATAATACTTTTTTTCCGTCCAACATAGTCTTTTTCATCTCCTTTTTCAATTGTGCTAAGTGTAACACTGCCGGGGAGAATTGTCAATTCGCTTGAGGTCCTCTTCCGGAGCATCCAGACGCCGGAGTCTGGCGTAGTCCCCGTCAATCTGGTGTACTACATAATCACAGGGACCCATTATTCCACAAAGTCCTTTCTCATAGGGGTAAAGATATCCAGGAGCACCGTATCCTCCAGGATCTGGACACCATGAACCGCGTCTGGCTTCACATAGTAGGTGTCTCCGGTCCGCAGTTCCTTGTCCTCGCAGCCCTCTTCCTGATAGATCAGGCGGCCGGAAACGATGTATCCGATCTGCTCGTGAGGATGGGAATGCTTTGCGCCCACGGCGCCTTTGTCAAAATGAAGCTCCACGGTCATCAGGTTCTCACTGTAGGACAAAATCTTTCTTGTGGTGCCGCCCCCCAGATCCTGGGCAGGGACTTTTGCATTTTCAGTGTACATGTGAATTCCTCCTTGAGGTGATTTATCATGACAGCACCGAAAGGGCCACAAGATGCCCTTCCGGACTGTTATGAGGTCTGGATTATGAAAGCTGGCACCGTTCAGGGCTGTTTTCTCTTATAAGAAAGTATGCCGCGCTGTTCAGGGCCGTTTTTCCTTATGAGAAAGTATGCCGCGCTGTCCAGGGCTGTTTTTCCTTATGAGAAAATATGCCGCGCTGTTCAGGGCCGTTTTTCCTTATGAGAAAATATGCCGCGCTGTCCAGGGCTGTTTTTCCTTTCTGTTACAGTATACCACACCCGTCTGCGTTTTACCAAACAGAATATTCCAAAGACGATCAAACCTGCAGCTGCCAGAATACTCCCGACGCCCACAGTTACCAGCAGTGTCCGTGTAATCTTCTGCCACAGGGGGACTGGTGTGTCTTCGATGACTGTTTCCGGCGGGCTGGGCGCGGTGGTCTCTGCCACGGTGACCCTGGACGGCACCGGCTTATAGACGGCAACGGTCTGCCAGCCGGATCTTTCCGGAAAGACAGCCGTTCCGGTATAGGTGACCTGATAATCAGCCAGCAGCTTCTGTCCGGCAGCCAGGGCATCACGGCGGAGTTCTCCATCTTCTGCCGTATAAGCGGGGCCATCCCACACGATGGTCTCTATACGCCGGACAGAAGGCGAAAAACCCGCCATCTCAAGAAGAATTGCCTCGCTGCCTGCCAGCTGGGGTTCTTCTTCGTTATGGGGAATCTTCAGGTCCCCCAGCTCATAGTAGTCTGCATGATAGCCATGGAAGGTAACCGGAAGCCAAAAGCCGTCCACCCAGGCTTCCCCTGTTCTCTGCTGCTGTACGCTCTCACAGTCTACGGTCACAGTCTGTCCGTCCCACTCCGCGCTGACCTCCATGTGCTTTGGGAGCTTCGACGGATCCTCGATCTGGAGATACTCCTCTGTCCTCTGAATCTCTTCCTGACGTCCAGGGAACCGGACCGGCACCGTCTCCCACCGGGCCAGCCGCCAGCTGCGGCCGTCTGGCTCTTTTCGGCTTTCCTCCGGTTTTGCCAGAAGCTTCTGATCCAGGACCGCCGGGGATTTTACTATCAGGCTGCCGTCTTCCTGGAGAAGGCTTCCTCCGGCCAGGGAATCCGGCTCCAAAGCAGCGCTTTGCTCCATACCTGTCTGGTCGCCATCCGGCCCCTCTGGCTCTCCCGGATCTACTGCCGCAGGGTTTCTCCGCAAGTCTGCAAAGCCCCCGTCCGGAAGTCCCTCTGGCCGGAACATTTCCTCTGACCCGACGGATTCACGGGCAAATCCGTATTCCTGATCCAGTTCTGCCGCGGACACCTTCATCTTCGTGACCGTGCAAAGCTGTACCACGATCACCGCAGCCCACATGGCCGCCTGCATCCTGCGCACCTTTTTGTGTTGTTTGTTCAAATATTCGTCTCCTTTCGTGAAAACATGACAATAGTTACCATGGGTAACAGCAAAACTGCTTTAGCTGCTACTGTGAAACAAAGTGGAATAACCGGTTAAGAACTAACCAGTCTTCGAAAATCTCCGCCAGACCGACGGGGAATATATTCATTATACAAAAAGGGCCTGAAATAATCAAGCCCCAAAAACCATATGATACAGACGGTCCATCTCCTGGTACTCCGGGTAAGCTTTCATACCGGAAAGAGCCTCCAGGATCCCGGACGCATACCACTGATGGGAAGCTTTGCGTTTCTCATGGAAACGCTGCCAGACCTGGTCGCCGATCATCAGGTAATCCCGCGCGGTGGAACGCATATTGCTAAGCTTGTCCGCCAGGGTCAGAATCCGGACCTCTATGGGGGCGTCTGGCAGATGGTAAATCGTGTGAGCCTTCCGTTCCTGCCAGCTCAGTGTCTTGTCCTCTGTCTCGAACTGAACCAGCTCCAGAATACGTGGGCCGAATGCCTGCCCTAATTCCCCGGAAGTCACCGGGGTATCCTCCAGAACATCATGAAGATACGCTGCCGCAATCACATCCTCATCCCTGGTCATCCCGGCCACCAGAAGCGCCACCTCCATCGGATGATAGATATAAGGGATCCTGCTCCCCTTCCGAAACGCTCCCTCATGGGCGATCCTGGCAAATTCCGCCGCCTTTTTTATCATGTTTTCTCCCTGCCCTTTCACCACAGCCCTTCGTGCTTCTACTTAAATCCCGATTTCATTTTATCACATTCGGACCATTGTGAAAACCCTTACAATAAAAAAGTTAAGATTCCGGCTACAAACCTTTGTAAGAAAATGTTCACTTGTAAAACCCTTCCGTTTCTGCTATGCTAGACCTTATCAAAATACAAAGGGGTCTTTTGCTATGCCACGTACTCAGAAAACAACCTACCAGTCTCTCCGGTATGACCGGCCCAACCGTGACGGAGGCTTTCTGCATTTATTATTATTTTATATTCTGCCCTTTATTGCTTTTAATGCCATCCTGTTCTATTGTATCACCTCCCGGCCCAACATATCCCTGGAGCTGGCTGATACCAATGACTATCTGACCACCCAGGCGACCCTGAGGATCAAATCCCACTTTCCGGTGAAATCCATGCAGGTAAATCTGGAGGGGGAGGAGATCGCTTTAGAGGATATGAAAGGGAAGACCTTTGTGATCCCCCTGACCAAGAACGGCGTTCTGGAGGTTCGTGTGGAGAATTTGAATGGTATGTCCACCACCCTCTTCGAGCATGTGAATATTCTGGATGACAATCCCCCCTCCATTGAGGATACCTCCATCAATGACGGTGTTGTGACCCTGACGGTCAAGGACAGCCAGTCCGGCGTGAATTTTGATTCCATCTATGCGGTCAATTCTGCCGGCGAACAGATGGAGCCCCTGACCGTAGACCGGGCCACCTGCACCCTGTCCTACGAGATGGACCCTCAGGGACTCCATGTATTTGCCCAGGACAAAGCCCAGAACGAAGTCCAGGCCAACTTTACCTCCCACAAGGAAGGAGATACTGAGACGTTAGACGGCGGCGTCACCGACCCAGAAGGCGGGGCGGAAGGAGCTGAAGCCGTTTCCGGGGAAGTCGCCGCAGAAGGCGCCACGTAAACATCCTGAGGCCAAAAGCAGGTAAGAGTCACACCCTGGTTCACTCTTTTTCTGCGCTTTAGAGACAGATAACCAGGGCTTTCCAGGATATTTCCAGCGATTTCATACCCGATTTTGTGCAGAATTTAATTTTCAAACACGATATCTGCTGTCTGCTCATCCTGATGACCGTTCACGGCATCTGCCGCCTGCTCATCCTGATGACCATTCCCGACGTCTGCTGTCTGCTCCTCCGCCTGACCGCTCACGGCATCTGCCGCCTGCTCATCCTGCCCGCATCTTCCATACCAGCATGCCAGTTGGCGGCACCGTCTGGCCAGTTGGGGTGTAAAGGCTTTCCGGTCCATCCGCCAGCGCCAGTTCTTCCCCAGGGTGGAGGGTTCATTGATCCGGGCCTCATCTCCCAGCCCCAGATAGTCCTGGAAGGGGATCACCGCCAGCCGCGCCACACTGCGCAGGGCCAGACGGATGAAATCCCAGTGGATCTCCGATACCGGCGTCCAGGTATTTCCCAGGTAATTAATGGCGAACTTCTTCCCTGGGGAGTCCAGGGTCTTGTACCAGCCCTGAAGTGTCTGGTTGTCGTGGGTGCCTGTGTAGACTACACAGTTCTCCTGGTACTTGTGGGTCAGATAAGCGCTGGACTGAGTATCGTCAAAAGCAAATTCCAGAACCTTCATCCCTGGAAATCCTGTATCCTTCACCAGCTGCAGCACCGACGGAGTCAAAAATCCAAGATCCTCCGCAATCAGATCCAACTGACCGAACCGTTCCTTCATCACTTCAAAAAACTCCAGCCCAGGCCCTTTTTCCCAGTGCCCGAATTCTGCGGTCTTGTCCCCATAAGGGATCCAGTAGTACTCGTCAAAGCCCCGGAAATGATCCACCCGCACTACATCATACATCTGATAGCAGTATTCCATCCGCTTCATCCACCAGTCATAACCGGTCTTCCTGTGATAATCCCAGCGGTACAGCGGGTTACCCCACAGCTGTCCTGTAGCGGAAAATGCATCCGGCGGGCATCCTGCCACTCCTTCTGGTTTTCCCTCCTCATCAAACTGGAAAAGCTCCGGGTGGGACCAGCTGTCCGCTCCGTCAAAGGCCACGTAGATGGGGATATCCCCGATAATGCGGATCCCCTTCTTATTGGCATAAGCTTTCAGCTTCCGCCACTGCTCTTCAAACTTGATCTGCTGGAATTCATAGAACCGGATCTCATCAGAAAGCTCTTCCTGGTAACGGGCTATTGCCTCAGGCTTTCTCAGCCGGATATCCTCGTCCCACAGCTCCCAGCTCTTTCCGCCAAAATGATTCTTCACCGCCATGTAAAAGCAGTATTCCCGGGTCTCACAAGACAAGGTATCCTCTTGTCTTTCCGGATGTCTGTCCTCATGGGCCTGCTTAACCTTCCACCGTTCATAGGCCTTCCGCAGAAGAGGGAACCGGTTCTCATAAAGCTTCCCGTAATCGATATCCTGTTCATGCTGCCCGAAATCCGCCTTGTTGCACTCTGCCCTGGTCAAAAGCTTCTCCCGGATCAGCTGCTCCAGATCGATAAAGTAGGGATTGCCGGCAAAAGCGCTGAAGGACTGGTAAGGGGAATCTCCATATCCTGTAGGCCCCAGAGGCAGGATCTGCCAGTACTGCTGTCCGGCCTCCTTAAGCTTATCCACAAACTTGTATGCTTCCCTGGAAAACGCACCGATCCCATACCGGGACGGCAGACTTGACACCGGCAGAAGTATCCCACATTCACGTTTCATTATTCTTCTCCTTATTGTTTACAGATTAATTCAATTCACAAAATCATAGCCTGATCGTATATCTAAAATTTCTCTCCGCATTTGGGGCAGAACTGGTAATCCTCATCTGTCTCAAAGCCGCAGACTCTGCACCGTTTCCCGGAAGCTGTGATCTGACCGGCCATGCCATCTTCTCCGGCCTGACCGCCAGCATGGTCTGCCTCCGGCAAACTGCCATAGCCCTGGCTCCCATAGTCATATCCTGCCGGGATAATATCCTCTGGAAGAGATTTTATCTCCCCGGTTTCAATGGCCCGCCCCAGCTCTGGGCTGATGGCCACGCTGCGGCCGCAGCAGGTAGTACGCACATGGTAGCAGCGCCCCCATTTAAACAAGGGAATGAAGAAAAGACTCAGATAAGAATACACCATATATACTTCCAAATGTCCGTATTTCCCACAGCCTGGGCAGACAACAAGCTGGTCAAAATCCAGCTTTTTCTGTCCCTGGCCGCCACCCATAATAAAAAACATATCTGCTCCCTCCCGGAACAATCCCTTCTGATCCGTTGCGAAACGGCATACCCAATAGTATGCCTGGTCCTGTCATTTCCTGACAGTCACCGTCACTCTTCAAAAAAGCTCCCAAGCCCGCACCAGCACCGGCTCTCTGCGAACAGCTCTGTCAGTCTCTGATCCAGCTTTCCCTTCTGCGCCATCTGATGCAGGATATTCAGGGCCTGGTTTACCGGAATCCCTGGCTTGTAGGGTCTGTCATCCGCCACCAGGGCATCAAAAATATCCAGAATCGTAATGATCCGCACCTGATAGGGAATCTCATCCCCTTTCAGACCTTTGGGATATCCGCTTCCGTCCAGAAGCTCATGGTGGGCTGCGGCCCATTCCCGCACCCGTGAAAGATCCCCCGGAAACTGGAGCTCTGAGAGAATCTTGTCTGTATATACTACATGCGTCTCCATGATCTGACGCTCCTTATCCGTCAATGTCCCATGGTGGATACTGAGAACTTCATATTCCTCCCTGGTCAGCCACGGCAGCTGCCGGCCGTCCATATCCCGGTAATAGGTCTGCTGCATATCATAAAGCTTTCGCAGAGATACAGCATCCACGTCTCCCCACCGGCTGATCCTATGGATCATCCCTTCCAGCTCTCTGGTGGTATGTATCAGGCCCTCCAGATCAGCAGCACTGATCCTGCCCTCCAGACACTCAATCCTGCCGCCCATCCGGATGATCTCCATCCGCTGGCGGATCAGCATCTCCTCCTCCGGCCTGAGCCGTGTCCGCTTGTTCATGATCCCAATAGGGATTACCAGCTTGCCCAGGTCGTGGAGCCATATAGTCATGAGGATCTCCTCCTGCTCCAGGGCATCAAAAGGAGCCGGTTCTCCTGCCTCCTCTGCCTTCCGGTTCAGATAGTCCAGAAACTGGCTCCCGCTCCAGACCATATGTCGTGTGTGGGTTCCATTATACGGTGTCCTCTCATCCACCGCCTTGGACATAGCCCGCACAAAGGAGTAAAACAGCTCCCTGAATTTCCCGCTCTGCTCCATACAATCCTCTTTTAACTCCTCCATGATTCAATATTCCCTCTTCTGTGTGTTTGGCCTTCATTCAGGGCCTGAGAATAGTTTTATTATAAACTATTTTCATGTCAATTGCCATAGTAATTTGAATACCGGCAATCAATGGTGTAACAGTTGTTATTGTTCATGACCAGATTATTTTTGAAACCGGCAGATACCAGCTCCGGAACATCCCCCATGAACATTAATAAGCCCGCCACCAGGCGAGCCTACTAATGATGCTTACTATAACTATATCCCAGGCGGATATTTCCAAAAACCGTCTCCGCCGGTGTTCATGTTCCTGATTCCCATTGGCTCCGGTCTCCCAGGTGCTTTAGAGTGTGTCTGAAAATTGCTTTCCGGTAGCTGTGCGCTTCACTTTGTGGGACACCGAAGGCGCCCCTTGTACAGATGCCGGGAATGAATTTTCAGACACGCTCTAAAGATTGCACCGCAATAGAATGGAGACAACTATGAAGAAAATCAGTGTGCTGATCCCCTGCTACAATGAGGAGGAGAATGTAGAGGCTATCAGTCAGGCAGTACTGGAGACCCTGGAGCGGGACCTGCCCAGGTATGATTATGAGCTGGTGTTTATTGACAATGACTCCAGGGACAATACCCGGCCCATCCTGCGGCGGCTCTGCCAGGAGAACCCAAAGATCAAGGCCATCTTCAATGCGCGGAATTTCGGTCAGTTTAATTCCCCTTACTATGGGATGCTGCAGGTCACCGGGGATTGTGTGATTGAGATGGTGGCGGACTTCCAGGATCCGGTGGATATGATTCCCAAGTATGTAAAGGCCTGGGAGGAGGGCTATAAGATCGTTATAGGCATCAAGACCAGCAGCCGGGAAAATCCGGTCATGTACTGGCTGCGAAGCTGCTATTATAAGCTTATCAAGAAGCTGTCAGATGTGGAACAGATCGAGCATTTCACCGGCTCCGGCCTCTATGACCGGGACTTTATTGAGGTGCTGCGCCGGCTGGATGACCCCACCCCCTTTCTGAGGGGGATCGTGGCAGAGCTGGGCTACAAGCGGAAGGAGATTCCCTACGAGCAGCCCAAACGCCGGGCGGGAAAGACCCACAACAATTTTTACCGGCTCTACGATGCAGCCATGCTCAGCGTCACCTCCTACACCAAGGTGGGACTGCGGCTGGCCACCTTTGTGGGTGGTGTCAGCTGCTTCGTGAGTATGGTGGTGGCCGTAGTTTATCTGACTATGAAGCTGATCTGGTGGGACCGGTTCCCGGCAGGTATGGCCCCTATGCTGATCGGTATGCTGTTTCTGGGGTCTGTGCAGATCTTTTTTATCGGAATGGTAGGCGAGTATATTCTGTCCATCAACCAGAGGATTATGAGACGGCCCCTGGTGATCGAGGAAGAACGGCTGAATTTTGAACCGGCGGCAGATCCGGCAGAATAGCCGTGTTCTCAGAATAATAGTGAAGAGGAACCCAGGACTATGAAATATAAAATCGATGTTGTACGTATCCGTGAAAATTCCATTACCCTCAACGGCTGGGTGGTGGGCAGGACCCCCCAGTCCAGACCGGCCTTCAGGGTGATTGATGCCAGCCGCCAGCCGGTGAAGTTCAGGTATGTATCTACCCGCCGGGACGATGTGAGCCAGATATATTATAAGAAGGTTTTTGACCGGGATTTTGGTTTTGATATCCAGTTCCCTTATGAGCGGGGGAAGGACTACTGGCTGCTGATCCGCTGCGACGGCAAGGTCACCCGGATCAAATTCAATGAACAGCTTATTGAGAAGCGGGCCAGCGTAGCCCACAAGCGTCTTGAAAAGATCCGGGATCTGATGAATATGGAGACGGTCCGGGTAGCTGTGGAGTTCGGCAGAAAGCACGGCCTCAAGGCCCTGATCCTCAAATCCCGCCACAAGCTCCAGGGCCTGGACAATGACTATGATTACGGCGAGTGGTACAGCCTGACCAGCCCCACTCCGGAGGAGCTGGAAAAACAGAGAAAGAAGACATTTGCCAATCCTCCATTGCTGTCCATTGTGATCCCGGCCTACAAGACCCCGGAGAAATACCTCCGGGAAATGCTGGACTCCATTCTGGCCCAGACCTACTCCCGCTGGGAGGTCTGTGTGGCCAACGGAAGCCCCAGAGGCGAGGGCAGGATCGTGGAAAAGGTCATGAAGCAGTACGCTGCCAGGGATTCCCGGTTTCGCTGGAAGGATCTGGGGGATAACTTAGGCATTTCCGGCAATACCAATGAAGCGATCCAGATGGCTTCGGGGGACTATATCATCCTGGCTGACCACGATGACACTCTGCCGGAGCATGCTCTCTATGAGGTGGCATCGGCTATCCAGGCACATCCGGAGTGTGACGTCATCTATTCAGATGAGGACAAGCTGGACATGGACGGGGGAGCTCTCTTTGATCCCCATTTTAAACCGGATTTTAATCAGGATCTTTTGACCAGTGTCAACTACATCTGCCATCTTTTTGTGGTAAAGCGGCAGCTTCTGGACAAGGTGGGAGGCTTTCGCCATGAGTTTGACGGCGCCCAGGACTATGATTTTATTTTCCGGTGTACAGAAGCGGCCGGAGGCATTTACCATATACCCAAGGTGTTGTATCACTGGCGGTGTCATCAGGACTCTACAGCCAGTAACCCGGAGAGCAAGCTGTATGCCTTTGAGGCTGGCGCGCGGGCGATCATGGCCCACTATGAGCGGTGCGGAATTCCGGCCAGGAAGGTGGAAAAGGGTGTGGACTATGGTATCTACCATACCACCTTCCGGCTGGAACCGGCAAATCCCCTGGTGTCTGTGATCATCCCCAGCAAGGACCACACAAAGGATCTGGATCTGTGTATCCGTTCCATCCTGGAGCGGGCCACCTACAGGAATCTGGAATTTATCATCATTGAAAACAACAGCACCGAGGCGGAGACATTTGCCTATTACAAGAAGATCCAGAAGGAATTCGCCCAGGTGAAGGTGGTGACCTGGGAACGGGAGTTCAACTACTCGGCCATCAATAACTTCGGCGCCCGGTACGCCTGCGGTGAATATCTGCTGTTCCTCAACAACGATACGGAGATCATTGCCAAGGGGATTTTCGAGGAAATGCTGGGCTTCTGTCAGCGCCCGGAGGTGGGGGCGGTAGGCGCCAGACTGCTGTATCAGGACGATACCATCCAGCATGCCGGGGTGGTGGTGGGCTTTGGCGGCATTGCGGGCCATACCTTTATCGGTCTTCACGAGGCAGAGAACAGCTACTTCCACCGGGCCATGTGCGCCCAGGATTACAGCGCCGTCACAGCAGCCTGCATGATGACCAAAGCCTCTGTCTTTAAGGAATGCGGCGGCTTCACCGAAGAACTGGCGGTGGCGTTTAATGACATTGATTACTGTATGAAGGTCCGCGCTCTGGGAAAACTGGTAGTATATGCTCCCTATGCGGTCATGTACCACTACGAGTCCAAATCCCGGGGCCTGGAGGACACGCCGGAAAAGGTAGCCCGGTTCAACCGGGAGATCGCCATCTTTGCCCGCCGGTGGCCCGACATCCTGAAAAACGGCGATCCCTACTACAATCCCAATCTGACCCTGCGCAAATCCAACTTTGCTTTGCGGGATCTGCTGAAGGAGAAGATCGGGGAGCCTTATAAATTGGAAGTATAGTTCAGATGTGCGGCGGCTGCCGCCATAGGAGGAACACCGGAGTCTTCTTGTTTTCGATGGTTTTCGGAAACTGGAAGATGCACATCGCGTCAGGAGAAAAAGAAGGAAAATAATCATGGCAAAAATAACAATCATTATTCCCAATTACAATGGCGTCCACTTCATGGAACCATGTCTGGCAGCCCTTTCACGACAGACCTGCCAGGATTTCCGGCTTCTGGTGGTGGACAACGGCTCTGGTGACGGCAGTGTAAAATGGCTGAAGCAGCATCAGATCCCGGCCATCTTTCTGCCGGAGAACAGAGGCTTTTCCGGCGCGGTCAACGCAGGGATCCGCAGGGCAGATACCCCCTATGTGATCCTTCTGAACAATGATACCGAGCCTGAGCCGGACTATGTGAAGGAGCTTTTGCGTGCCATTGAGGCCTCCCCGCGGATCTTTTCCGTGAGCCCCAAGATGATCCAGCTCTACCACAAGGAGCTTATGGACGATGCCGGGGACATGTACAGCATCATGGGATGGGCCTACCAGCGGGGGGTGGGCCAGGAGGAGACGCGCTATAACCGTCCCTGCCACATCTTTTCCGCCTGCGCCGGAGCGGCCATCTACCGCCGCGCCGTCTTTGATGAGATCGGCCTCTTCGATGAGATGCACTTTGCCTATCTGGAAGATATTGACGTGGGCTATCGTGCCAAGATCGCAGGCTACTACAGCCTCTACTGCCCCCGGTCCGTGGTATACCACGTGGGCAGCGGCACCAGCGGCTCCCGTTACAACTCCTTTAAGGTACGTCTGGCGGCCCGCAACAGCATTTACTTAAACTACAAAAATATGCCCTTTCCCCAGCTTGCAGTCAACAGCGTCCCCATCCTTCTGGGGATGATGGGAAAATACTGCTACTTCCGCAAGACCGGCTTTGCACGGGACTATCTGGCCGGAGTCTGGGAAGGTATCTGTACGGCCCGCAAGACGAAGAAAGTGCCCTGTAAAAAGGAGAACCTGGTCAATTATTTGTCTATCCAGTGGGAGCTGATGTACGGTGCGGCCCTTTATATTTATGAGTTTTCCAGACGGCAGCTTAAGAAAAAGCACAGAAACCAGTGATTGCTGCGGCAGCTTAAGCAGATATATCCCTTGAGCTGTAACTTTCGTAACAGTTTGTAACAGTTCAGGCAGGCCATCTTCCTGCCCCGAAAATGCCGGGGACAAGAAGCCCATCTGAATTGTTACAAAAGTTCACTGTTTTGACATAAGATTTAAGAAAAAATTTATAGTACATTAAATTGTTTTCGTGTATAATCGTTAAAGCGTATCTGGAAAAATGTAAGGTGAAATACTATGATTAAAGATAACCAGAAGCGGCTCAACCGTCTTCATGTACTGATCGATGCACTGGTCATCGTGGTGGCGTATGTACTGAGCTGGTTTGTGTTTATCGGAAGCTACTGGTTCCATTCGGGCAGAGAGGTGCTTCCGCCGCGGATCTATCTGAGTGCACTGGTTGTGATCGTACCAGTGTACCTTTTGCTGTATGCATTTTTCCATCTGTTCACCCCCAAGCGGGTGCAGGGCCGAAGGCTGGAATTTGCCAACATTTGTAAGGCGAATATCATTGGTTTGTTTTTGTTTGCCTTGATCCTTTACCTGATGCGGAAGAACCTTTATCTGCAGCATTTCTCATCCCGTGTTGTAGTGGGCTTCTGTGCGGTCAATATTGTCCTGGAGACCCTGGAACGGAATGCGATCCGTATGGTTCTGCGTTCTATGCGCTCCAAAGGCTACAATCAGAAGCATGTACTGCTCATTGGCTACAGCCGTGCCGCGGAAAGCTATATAGACCGGGTGCTGGCCAATCCGGAGTGGGGCTACCAGATCCGTGGCATTCTGGATGACCGCAAGCCATGGGCCGAGGATTACCGTGGTATCCGGGTGATCGGCAAGACAGCGGATCTGGAGGAGATATTATCCTTGAATGTTCTGGACGAGATCGCCATCACCCTGAGCATCCAGGATTACAGCGGCCTGGAGGCTATTGTAGCCGCCTGCGAGAAATCCGGTGTGCATACAAAATTCATTCCGGATTATAATAATTTTATTCCGACAAAACCATATACGGAGGACCTGCAGGGTCTGCCGGTGATCAATATCCGCCATGTTCCCCTCAATGATCTTCTGAATGCGACTATGAAACGGGCGGTGGATATTTTTGGTGCGCTGGTGGCCCTGGTGCTGTTTTCTCCGGTGATGCTGGTGACGGCTGTATTGATCAAGGCTACATCTCCGGGGCCGCTGATCTTCAGCCAGGAGCGGGTGGGCCTCCATAACCGTCCTTTTAAGATGTACAAGTTCCGCTCCATGGAGGTGCAGCCGCCGGATAAAGAGAAGGTTGCGTGGACAACCCCCTGTGATCCGCGGGTGACACTTGTGGGAAAGGTGATCCGTAAGACCAGTATTGATGAGATGCCTCAGCTGTTTAATGTGCTGGTGGGCGATATGAGCCTGGTAGGGCCGCGGCCGGAGCGGCCGCTTTTTGTGGAACGGTTTAAGGAGGAGATTCCCCGTTATATGATCAAGCATCAGGTTCGTCCCGGTATGACCGGATGGGCCCAGATCAACGGCTACCGGGGAGATACTTCCATTGCAAAACGGATTGAGCATGATCTCTATTACATTGAAAACTGGACCCTGGGACTTGATTTTAAGATCTTGTTCCTGACATTTTTCAAAGGGTTTATTAATACAAATGCGTATTAGGCCAGCAAAAAGCGCCGGGAGAGTATAGTGCGGCGGCTGGTATATGATATGTGTGGAAATGAGGTGACACATGGGTCGTGATTATGATGAAGAGATGGGAAGCCCCAGGGCGCCCAGAAGCCGGAGAAATATAAGCAGGCGCAAAGGTGAAGACGACGGATTAAAGGTTATGAATGATTCGTCCATTCATCCGGTACGGCTCTCCGGGGACGGGGCCGCCCGGAGGGTGAACGGCGGGGCCGGAGAGGAACGGATGGCCGGGAATACTATGGGCCGGAGAGTGTCCGGCAGCGCCGGGGGAACCTATGCTTCCGGCAGGGAGCGGATGTCCGGAACCGGCAGCGTCGGCGGGACGCGAGGGTCAGGAGTTTCCGGCAGGGAGCGGATGTCCGGAACCGGCAGTGCCGGCGGGGCGCGAGGGCCGGGAGCTTCCGGCAGGGAGCGGATGTCCGGAACCGGCAGTGCCGGCGGGACGCGAGGGCCAGGAGCTTCCGGCAGAGAGCGGATGTCCAGATCCGGCGGCGCCGGCGGAATACGCGGGACGGGAGCTTCCACAGGCAGATCCGGATCCGGCAGCGGAAGGACCGGCCTGAGTCTGCGTCAGGAGCGGCAGATCGCCAAGCGGCGGAAGCGCCGGCGGATCATAGCCATGATCCTGGCAGAGTGCCTTGCCCTGGTATGTATCTTCGGCTATGCCTATTTCCTGCGTCAGTGGAATCAGCTGCAGCGGCCGGAGTATAACATCAAGAATGTGGAAAACAAGGACATTTCTTTTGAGACTGTGGAGAAGATGAAGGGCTACTGGACCATTGCCGTCTTCGGGGTGGATGCCAGGAGCAATGCCGTGGGCAAGGGAACCAATGCGGATGTCAACATTATCTGCAACATCAACCTGGATACAGGGGAGATTAAGCTGGTTTCCGTATTCCGTGATTCTTACTTAAATATCAGTGAGAATGGTTCTTACAATAAGATTAATGAGGCTTATTTCCTGGGCGGCCCGGAGCAGGCGGTAGCGGCTCTGAACCGGAACCTGGATCTGAATATTTCCGATTATATGACCTTCAACTGGAAGGCGGTGGCAGATGCCATCAATATCCTGGGCGGAGTGGATATAGAGCTTAGCAAGGCGGAATTTTACTATATCAATTCCTTCATTACAGAGACAGTGAAGGTAACCGGGATCGGTTCCTACCAGCTTAAGTCAGCGGGCATGAACCATCTGGACGGAGTGCAGGCAGTGGCTTATGGGCGTCTGCGCCTGATGGATACGGACTTTGCCCGCACAGAGCGCCAGAGGAAGGTGATCCAGCAGGCATTTGACAAGGCGCGGCAGGCGGATTTCAACACTCTGAAGCAGGTGCTGGGAACGGTATTCCCGCAGGTAGCCACCAGCATCAATGTAGACGATATTTTCCTGGCCCTTCCGTCGGTGAATAAGTACCATATCGGTGAAACCATGGGATTCCCCCAGGCCCGGGGAGACGCCAGGATGGGTAAGAAGGGGGCGGTGGTAGTGCCCCAGACCTTGGAGAGCAATGTAATCAAGCTTCATGAATTCCTGTTCGGAAGCGAGGATTATACGCCTTCCGATACAGTGAAGAAGATCAGCGCCAAGATTTCCGCGGATTCCGGTATGTATAAGGAAGGAAACTATGTGGAGAAGGTCCGTACGGACAGTGGAGTGATCCAGCAGCCCAAGGCGACTACCGGGGCTGTCCGGGCCCAGGATGATGATGAAGAGCCGGAGACCACAAAACGGAAGACAGAGGAGACCAGCCGGGCCGGACGGGAGACGGATGAGGATGGCAATTACCTGGATCCAGATCCGGATGATGAAGACGACGATGACGACGAGGAGCCGGAGACCGACCGTTACGGGAGGCCCCTGGGCTTGAGACCAGGTATGAGTGTGCAGGAGACCGACGAGAACGGCAATCCGGTGGATCCGGATGATGGGGCACCGGGCAACAGCCATGGCAGCACCAGTCCCACACAGTCAGGTATATCAGACCGTCCGGGAGACACGACTACTCCCACCGGGGCCGATGAGTCAGAGGGACAGAATTACCCGGGCGGAACCTATCCGGGCGCGACAAACCGTCCGGGGGATCCTACAGAATCCACCTCCGCAGGCAATCAGGGAACTACCTGGCCAGGGGGCGTGAATCCGTCAGGAGGAAATACGGTACCAGGAGGCACCAGTCCAGGGGGATCCAGTGTTCCGGGGAGTACGAATCCTGCCGGAGGGACGAACATGCCGGGAACTACCAGCCCCACGGGCGGCGCTGCAGCGCCGGGAGGCACCAGCCCCACAGGCGGCAGCACCACACCGGGCGGTACCGGACCGGGAGGTATCCCTACGAATCCAACAGGCGGAAACACGGGGCCAGGTACCGGCCAGGTACCGGGGCAGGCTGCCCAGATCCCTGGTTCGTCCGGTGGAAATAACGGACCGTCCACTGGCCCCGTGTCAGCGCCGGGGCAGTAGCAGTATACTTTGTAATCAATTTGAAAACGGGTGGAATATCGGTAACGATCCGGGAACACACACGGCTGGTCCGGAAAAGAATGGGCCGGCCGGAAGGTTTCCTGCAAATGGATATACCGCCTTAATAAATAGATTATAATTCCATCACATTTTAGACACAAAAAGTTGTTATATTTTGTGTATAACATGAAGATAAGAAAGGGGATTATAATTATGTACGATAACGAACAGAACCGATATGATGATTCCTTCTCTTCTGAATATAGAGAGGAACACACAGAAGGCAGACCCCAGGAGCCGGTAAATCAGGGCGCAGAGCTTCAGATTCACGGGAGCCAGCCGTCAGGAAGTGCGCAGGGCGGCTGGAGCAGCCAGAGTTATACGGAATCCCGGATGGAACCGGGGTATCAGGCCTACCAGTCAGACTGGAATGCCCAGGGGAGTCAGGAACAGCAGAAGGAGCAGCAGTTCGGGACATCCCACTATGCCAACCGGGTGAATATGTCCCATATCCCCCAGGAACGGCCCAGGAAGAATGGCAATCTGGCAGGAAAGATCGCCGGAGTCACAGCCGCCGCCATGCTGTTCGGAGTAGTGGCGGGAGGAACCATGTTCGGGATCAATACGGCGGGGCGGTATGTGATGGAGCAGATCAGCCCGGAGGAGGAGACCCAGGCACCGGTTCAGGTGACAGTGGGGAATGCTGGTACAGACAATCCTACAGCGCCGGCGGTTTCCGGCCTGACCCAGACAGTTTTGATGGATGTGTCTCCCATCGTCAAAATGGCTATGCCGTCGGTGGTGGCAATTAACAATACAATGGTGGTGGAACAGCAGCTCTGGTTTGGGCCTACCCAGCGGGTGGAGGTTCCCAGCAGTGGTTCCGGTATCATTGTGGGACAGAATGAAGAAGAGCTTCTGATTGTCACCAACAACCATGTGGTGGAGGATTCCAAGGAACTGTCAGTAACATTTATCAACAATGCATCGGTGAATGCGGGGATCAAGGGGACGGATTCTGAATCCGATCTGGCAGTCATCGCAGTGCCGGTCAAGGATATTCCTTCCGATACCATGAGCCAGATCAAGGTGGCAGTGCTGGGTGACTCGGACGCGCTGGAGGTAGGCCAGGGTGTGATCGCTATCGGCAATGCCCTGGGGTATGGCCAGTCCGTGACAGTAGGCTATGTCAGCGCCCTGGACCGGGAGGTCAAGGCGGAAAATGATACCAGCCGCAACCTGCTCCAGACCGATGCTGCCATCAATCCGGGCAATAGCGGCGGCGCCCTGCTGAACATGAAGGGCGAGGTAGTCGGAATCAACGCAGCCAAATATTCTTCCACAGAGGTGGAGGGCATGGGCTATGCGATTCCTGTTTCCAAAGTGCAGGATATCATCAATGAGCTGATGAACAAGAAGACACGAGTGACAGTCGAGGAGACGAAGCAGGGATATCTGGGAATCCAGGGACAGAATATCGACGATACAGCGGCGACCATGTATGATATGCCGCGGGGGATCTATGTATATAAGATCACCGAGGACGGCGCGGCTGCCAGGTCCGATCTGCGTGAGAAGGATATCATCACCAAGTTTGACGGCCAGACCGTACGTACCATGGCGGATCTGAAGGAGATGCTGACCTACTATGAGGGAGGCAGCACCGTGAATCTGACAGTACAGTCTCTGGAAAACGGAGTGTACAATGAGCGTATCGTGGAGGTTACTCTGGGTGTCAGGCCTCAGGCAGGAACAAATTAAGAAATAGATGAGTGCGTAAAAATGCCAAAGCCGGGAAAAACCCGGCTTTGGCTCATTGCGTTTTTTGGTGACGGGTGTTTGCAGTTGTCCAGAGGTGCTTCCTGGAATGCTGTACTCTCCCTGGCAAACGCGCTCTCGCTGAAAAAATAAAATCACTATAGAAAGCAGGTTGTACGTGGACGAGAAGAATTTGAATGATCAGGAGATAAGTAATGGTCAGGATGGAGCAGACGGACAAGGAGGCCAGTCCAGCCAGGGCGGTCAGAATGGGAAGGACAGCCAGTCCGGCCAGAAGAGCCAGGAAGTTCAGGGAGAGCAGGGGGCCCAGGCTGGTGGGCACTCCCATGATGACCAGGAATATGAGAAGATATGCTATATGTGTCACAGGCCGGAAAGCAAGGCAGGAGCCATGGTTACCATGCCAGGAGGGCTGAGCCTGTGTCATGCCTGTATGCAGAGAACTTTTGATACCTTTGCGTCAGGCAGTATTGACTTGTCCAGACTGGATCTGTCCAAGATTCCGGGGATGCCTTTTATGAGTGTGTTTCCGGGAATGCCGGGGGCGGCCGGGACGCCGGGAGGTCCGGAAGGCACGGAGGAGTGGCCTCAGATGCCGGGGCAGAAGAAGCTTAAGAAGAAAAAGGCCGGGAAGGAGCCGGGATTCCAGTTGAAGGATATCCCTCTGCCACATAAGACCAGGCAGCAGCTGGATGCCTATGTGGTGGGCCAGGATCATGCCAAGAAGGTGATTTCCGTGGCTGTCTACAACCATTACAAGCGTGTCTGGGCGGAGAGTATGCGTAAGGCCCAAAAGTCTGAGGAACAGCCTGAGGAGGATGTGCAGATCGAGAAATCCAATATCCTGATGATCGGCCCTACCGGAAGCGGGAAGACCTATCTGGTGAAGACCCTGGCCAGACTTCTCAATGTACCACTGGCCATTGCAGATGCAACATCCCTGACAGAGGCGGGCTATATTGGTGATGATATCGAAAGCGTAGTCTCCAAGCTGCTGACAGCAGCCGGGAATGATGTGGAGAAAGCAGAGCGTGGGATCATATTCATTGATGAGATTGACAAGATCGCTAAAAAGCGCAATACCAATACCCGGGACGTCAGTGGTGAGTCTGTGCAGCAGGAGCTTCTGAAGCTTCTGGAGGGTAGTGATGTGGAGGTGCCGGTGGGCTCCAACCAGAAGAATGCCATGACACCCATGACCACGGTGAATACAGACAATATCCTGTTCATCTGCGGAGGGGCATTCCCGGATCTGGAAAGGATCATCAAGGAGCGGTTGTCGAAGAAGGCGGCCATGGGGTTCGGATCGGTTCTCAAGGACCAGTTCGACGAGGATCCCAATATCCTGAGCCATGTGACCAGCGAGGATCTGCGGACCTTTGGCATGATCCCGGAGTTCTTGGGACGTCTGCCGGTGACAGTGACCCTGGAGAAGCTGACAGAGAGTCTCCTGGTACAGATCCTGAAGGAGCCGAAAAATGCCATTCTCAAACAGTATGCAAAGCTTCTGGCAATGGATGAAGTGAAGCTGGTCTTTGAGGATGAGGCTCTGGAATGGATCGCCCAGGAAGCTCTAAAGCGCGATACAGGAGCACGGGCATTGCGGGCAGTCCTGGAGGAGTTCATGCTGGATATTATGTACGAGATCCCCAAAGACCCCAACATCGGCTCTGTGATCATTACAAGACCCTACCTGGAGAAAACCGGCGGCCCCCTGATCCAGATGCGGGGCTAAAGTGTGTTTCCCGTTACAATACCAGAAGGCGGCCAGAGATTCTCAAAGTCCATGGTCTGTACTGCTTTGGATCACCTTTTGGGTGTTGCCCGTTTTTTGCGGATGGGGATCAGCAGAGCTACCGGATGCTGTTGAATGCGCCGTAAAGATCCAGGGTTCCATAGCCCCATTCCCGGTTGGGGTAAACCAGCACAGGATTCCGGTTGGCTCCACGGATGAACATGGTTTTGACAGAGGCGCTGCTTAAGGTGGTGGCGTTGTTGTCAACAATGCCCCAGGTGAAGATGTCTGCAATGGCGCCCGCAGTGACAGCGGCGGCTACAGAAGAGCCGGTACGGCCGGCTACATTGACACCTGGCGCGGCAAAATCCGGCTTGAAGCGGCCATTGCGGGCGTAGCCGCGGCTGCTGTGGATGTAGATGCTGTTGTTGGTGTGATTGTAGGTGCTGACGGTGATCGGCATGTCGGCATTGCCTGGTTCCGTGATAGTGGTATTAGGGTCCGGACGCAGGAACATGGTCTGGTCGGTGATGAAGTCACGCATGGGCAGCCATATATGAAATTCTCCGGACAGGATCACGGCGGGGTACACCCGGATATGCCAGATGCCTTCGGCCGGACGGTCGAAGCGCATGAAGATCAGCTGGTTTCCGGAGCCGGATTCATTGTTCAGAAAGTTGACGGTAACGCTGGTTCCGTCAAAGCGGAAGGGGATTCTGATATCGGTTTCAATCTGGATTCCGATCCTTTCTACCACCTCGCCCGAGGGGGAGACAAATCCGACGGTGTAGAGCTCAGAGCTGCTGGCCCACAGCTCCATGCAGAAGCCGCGTTCATCCGGGCCAACCCGCAGTTCCACATCATCGTAGCCCTGGTCCGGGTGGACCGTTCCCATATAGTGGTGCTGGAAGCCTACTTCATTGCCGGCAGCTACGGAGAAGGCAATGCCGGTGGCGCTCTCAAAGTTCTGGATCTGGTTGCACAGTGGGGAGGTGCCGGAATGGCTCCCCTGGTTAGTACCCAGCCCCAGGCATACCACCAGAGGCATCTGGAACTGGTTGGCAAGTCCGGCCAGATAGCTGATTCCCGCCATGATGTCATTTTCCTGAAATGCATCCGCATCCGGGTGGATCAGGAAATAGTCCCGGAGATATTCCTTGGCCGGCTTGAGCTTCACGATGGCCAGACTGGCTTCCGGAGCGGCTCCGTGAAAGTCGGAAGGGAACATGGAATTCTCCGGGAACCGGGCGCCGCGGCTGCCGGCAGCGATGGCAGCCATGAAGGTTCCATGGCCATTGGTGTCCCGGGTGGGAACCAGGCTGTGGGGATTGTCGGAGGCCAGGGCCGTATTGAGATCATCCTCATCGTAGGTGGCACCATAGAAGGGCTGGAAACCGATGACCGGCTGCGGCATATGGCCGGTGATGATGGTCTGGTCCCAGATCCCCCGGATGCGGGTACTGCCGTCAGGGTTGCGGAACAGGGGATCCGTATAATTGATGCCGGTATCAATTATCCCCAGCAGGACACCCCGTCCGGTGGCCCGCAGTGTCGGCTGGTCCAGGATCGCCGGGATCCCGCTGCTTTCCAGGGCTGCCGAGTCCAGAAGCCCATACAGCTTGGGAATGGCGGAATAGTACTGGCGGGCAGAGGTCAGGAATGGTACATTGCTTTTTGGGATATATGCAACTGCATATTCCTGGTCTATAAAATTTACACATGCTGTATTGGCAACCTGGTAGGCGATTTCCTCGCTGCGGGAGGAATAGGTAAGGATAAAGTCATAATAATCGCTGGATTCTGGAGAATAGATGCAGTCTTGCGTGGCAGTTCACTCCTTTGGAAGGCGGTCAGTATCAGTATATGCCGGAATGGGGATAATTAATTACTGTTAAAGTCCATCAGCGCAGGCGCCCGAACCGTTCAACAGTTCAGATACCCCCTGAACTGTTATATGGGATTGTCCTTGTGCGGCCCTGGCAATTGACGGCTGCCCTGATTGTATGGTACACTGTCTGCAATGGTACAGGAGCCTTCTGGACAATTACCACTGTTTACGAGCGCAGATACAATATGGAAAAGGCTGAAATGGAACAAGGAGGGTATTCCTATATGATTTATGGTGTGATCATTTTACTACTGGCATCTGCAGATCTGGTATTGAAGCAGCTTGTGGAGCGGCAGGAGCCGGAGCGGTTTCCACGTCCCCTGGAGGGAACTAATGGAAAGATTCTGCTCTACCAGAACCACAACCCAGGCTTCCCCTTTGGCTTGTTTAAGAAGTATGGAGAGCTGGTGCGGATGCTGCCTCTGGCGGTGACCTCAGCCCTTGCAGGCGCCCTGGCAGCCCTGGCGGCCGGGAAGGAGCATATCGTCCGCAAGCTGGCTCTGGCCACAGTAATCGGCGGTTCTCTCAGCAATCTTTACGACCGCTTTGTGCGCAGATATGTGGTGGACTACTTTAGTGTCCAGATCGGCCCCCTGAAGAAGGTGGTTTTCAATCTGGGGGATATCTGCGTATTTCTGGGCAGTGTGGTGCTGAT
>Ga0137308_101295_pt1 | contig 25828 bp, 29 predicted proteins | sample Inofrocosms_June_FD_97181 | JGI IMG/M metagenome (GOLD analysis project Ga0137308, IMG submission 97181) | Mouse cecal microbial communities from Vienna, Austria - N-Acetylneuraminic and N-Acetylglucosamine D2O microcosms_June | ecosystem: Host-associated > Mammals > Digestive system > Large... | reverse complement strand
AATGCGGATCTCTCCGTTTTCGTCTGTTCTGTAGATACCGTTGCTGTCGCCCACCACGGAGTCGACGCCATTCACTATAGGTAGGGAATTTTTGAATAGCCGGAAGCATGTTTTCCTGGACTACGAGCCGTCTCCTGACGTTACGCCGTACCACCCCGCCACCTACAGGGAAATCAGGGCGTGGGTATTGCAGGAGTACGGCTTGAAGGTTTCTTCCCGGTATGTCACCCAGGTCAAGCGGAAGCATGGCATCATTACCCAGGGAGGCCAGAGCCGACCGCTACCGGAGGGCGTGGAGCCGCCGCAGGTCCCGCCAGAGATGGAAACAGCCATTGAGGCCGCCCTGCGGCACTTCCATATGCTTTGACAAATTGATGCCCGCCGCTTCGGCGGGGACGACGCTTTCCATGTCATGCGGCAGGCGTGCCACGGCAGGCTGTCGCCGGAGTACAAGGACATACTCACCTCCCACGGAATCTCCGGCCTGCCCTGGGATACGCTGTGCGCCGCCGGGTATCTGTACCCGCGCGGCCAGTGCGCCGACTATATGTATTGGGCGCTGGCGCTGCTGGCGCGGGAGCTCCGCCCCTGCCAGGTGTAATTTCGTGCCGTTTGGAATCAAATATTGCCTTTGCCGGCATGGCGAAACGGGCTGGGGGAGCGTTCCTCCGGCCCGTCCCGTCTTTTTTGGGGGGGCGGCGGCTCGCGGATACAATGCGGGGTTTTCCTAAAATGCACCCATAAATGAGGGCTTTTTGCCAGTTCACGTCTTGAAATTCCGCCCGGGTTACGTTACAATATCGGACAAAGAAACAGATGGAGAGAGACATCATGAAAAATACAGACAGATCGTTCGTGCGCCGTACCGCCCTGTTGCTGGCCCTGTCGCTCCTGTTCTCCCTTGCCGCCTGCGGCAAAGCCCCCGCGCAGGACGGAGGCCAGGGGAGCGACGCTCCGGCGGAGGCCGTTTCAGATGCTTCCGGGCCGGACACCCCGGCTTCCATGAAGTTTTACAAAGATAAGGTTGACAGGATGCCGGTATCGGACGGTTCCTCCCAGGGCCTGCTGTATTCGGAGGTCCTTGATTTTGAGGCGGACGGAAACCCGGAGCTGCTGATACTTTCCATAGACGACTTTGCGAAAGAGACGCCCGGTTCATTCCTTATGTCCATATACCGGTACGAATCCCATGGGATGTGCTGCCTGATGAACTATTACATCACCCTGGGCGCCGGGGGCGGACTTTCACTGGTGGAGTCCGGCGGGCGGCTGTATCTGGAGAGGTACGGGTGCATCCGTGAGGAATCCCAGGGGGTGGTCGGGTACATGGATAACAGGGCATACTACGGTTCCGTCGCCCAGAAGGACGGCGTTGGCCGGTTCTGCGACGACGCCCCCAACCCGGGCGAGTACGACTGGGACGCCGTAGACGCTCTGCGCCGCGACTGGTCCGAGGGCCATGCCGCCTACTTCATACAGCCCCACGACGAGCGCGGGCTCACCAATGGCAGCTCGGGCTATGACGCGGCCACCCGCGAGGAGTACCAGGACGCGCAGGACAGATATACCACGAGGGCCGTACTCGCTTACAGCCCGGACGGGGAAAGCATCGTCATCAAGCCGGAAGACGTGCCGGAGCGTCCCGAGCCCCCGGAGCCGGGCCCGGAGGAATCCCAGCCCGCCCAGTCCGACCCGGTGGACCCCGGCCCCGCCGAATCCCAGCAGCCGGAGGAGCCCGCCCTTTCCTTGGCACAGTACGCTGGGACCTATCAGGCTTACAGCGACTTTGTAGGGGCTTATGGCGGCGGACTGCCCCTGCCCGATCTGACGGTGGGCGGGGACGGCGTATTCACCGGCGGCGGGACAGGGTTTGGATACCGGTATGAAAGCACCGGCGCGGCCCCGGCCTCCATTGAGCAGAACGCGGATGGAACCATCGTGGTGCGCTTCAGCCAGAATGAATATTATACCATTTTCCCGGTGGGGCAGGTCCCGCCGAATTACGCTTCTATCGCCAATTCCGAGATGGTGAATCTGCAATACTCCTACTTTGACGGCGGCGTCATGGAGATCGTATATTACGCCGATCCCGGTTCCCTGGGCTGACGGAAAAAGCTGAAACGAAACAACCAGAGGGGGTGACAACATGGACAGGGATGCTCTCCTGACGCTGGCCGGCGTCGGGCTGGATGAAACCGAGCGCCTGTCGCAGGAGCTGGGCAGGCCAATTGACGTGGACCGCAGCGCCCTCGTCATGCTGGCGCGTATCGCGATGCACCAGCCGGACGGCGAGGACTATATGCGCGCCCATGTGCGGATTCTCGTCGAGGACATGGTCCGGCGCTTCCCGGACCGCCCGGCGTACAAGTACGAGTACGAGCCCCCGGACGCCGACGAGCGGCGGCAGGCGGGGCAGTTCCACTCCGGCATGTCCCTTTTGTAAGCCGCTGGCGCGGCTCACAGTGGGGGAAGAAACGGGGGTTGACAGGCGGGTTGGGATGTGCTACCATGAAGCCCTGTCCCCGGTACGCCCGGAACAATCTCATAAAAATTACGATCAACATATCAAGGATTTTTGAATGTGGCTAAGGCTGCCAGTCTGCCCATTTGACCTTGGTATGTTGGTTTTTTATGCCCAAAACCGGGCAGACGCGGCCGTCGCCACAAAAAATAAGGAGGAATACCGCTATGACATTCGACTTCCGATCCGTCCCCTGCGGCGACCAGCTGGCCGTTACCTTTTTCCCCGGCCTCGTGGAGCGTTCCCTCCGGCATTTCCTGGAGGAACAGGGGATCACCGGCTGGAGCATCGTCTCCAAGCGGGACGCGCTGGCACGCTTCCCGGACACGAAAGTCCCCGAGGACATCCGCCTGTGCCCCGGCAGCCCCCGCGTGGAGACGCGGGTGAAATGCCTTGTGTCGTACTACGACCCCGACGCGATGTACGCGGAGATCCTGAAGGTCAATGACAGCCCGGAAAACAGGGACTACCTGGCGGGGCTTTCCGAACATTATCTCAAACAGGAGGAATGCGCGATGGAGGACCAGCGCCCCGGTCCGGCCCAGCCCTACCCCTGGTACGACGACCGGGTGGAGGCCGTCCGGAAGGAGTACGTCAACCCCTGGGCAGAAGAGGACGAGCCGGAGCCGGAGCAGTACGACACCCCCAGGGCGATCTACGGCTACCTGGACCGGCTGGTCTGGAAGCAGGACGCCGCGAAGAAAGCCGCCGCCGTCATCGCCTACAACGCCTTCCAGCGGGGCGTCAAGTCCAACGCCCTGTTCATCGGCCCCAGCGGCTGCGGCAAGACCCACATCTGGCGCTGCCTTCAAAAGATTTTCCCGGGCCGCATCGTGATCGAGGACGTTTCCAACCTCACCAATGAGGGCTGGAAAGGAGATAAGAAGTGGGCCAATCTGCTTCAATCCGCTATCTTTCGCAACGGGCATCACAACATCCTCGTCCTGGACGAGGCGGACAAGATGCTCATGCCCAAAATCGGCTCTGGCGGGAACGTCAGCGACAGCATCCAGTCGGAGGGCCTGACGATGCTGGAGGGCGCCCGCGTGGATGTGAAAATCAATTCCGTCATCCACTCCATAGACACGTCCAAGATCAGCTTCGTGCTGTGCGGCGCGTTCTCCAGCAAGGCCCATGACGCAGCGGAGAAGGACGCCGGCAGCCGCATCGGCTTCGGCGCGGCCCCCAAGCCCGTACAGCCCTACGTCCGGCCCTTGGGAGAACAGGACCTCATCGACTTCGGCGTCATGCCGGAGTTCCTTGGCCGTATCCAGCGGCTTGTCCACCTGGAGCCCATGACCATGGATGACTACCGCTCTATGCTGGACAACTCCTACAGCTTCCTGGCCCGTATTGGGGAGCACTATAAGGCGGAGATACGGCTCACGCCCCAGAAGCGGCAGGAGCTGGCCGAGCTGGCCTGCCGGACGGGGCTGGGCATCCGGGGCATGGAGAACCAGATCCGGCAGCTGGTGGACGACGCCATCTTCGACGACTGCCGGCGGCGCAGCTTCGAGTTCTGAGGGGAGGACAACATGGAGCTGATTTTTGATTTTGACCAGCGCCAGGGGCTCGCAAACGTCCGCTTCGAGGGCCTGGACGGCACCGAGGACGTGGCCTCGATGAAGCAGGCCCTTTCCCTGCTGAAGATACGCAACCCCGTCATACCCTTCGCCGATGCCGTAAAAAGCGGGGCGTACGACCACGTGCCGGACGCGGAGTACAAGCGTATGCTCGACACCATGACGTTCATCAGCGAGCTGTGGCGTTACCCGGACGAACCGGGAGAAGCCCCGCAGAAAAGTGAAATGAACGCGCTCGCGCTGCTAGCCAACACCATTGAGGCATTGAGCCAGCTCAATGCCCAGTATCAGATGGAAAATCTCGAAGAATCTTGAATTGCGACTAAACGGAGGGAATAGCCATGTTGAACCACATCGTCACCATGGGCCGCCTCGTGCGCGACCCGGAGCTCCGCCACACCCAGTCCGGCATCCCCGTGTGCAGCTTCACCGTCGCCTGCGACCGGGACTACAAGGACGCCAACGGCGACAAGGCCACGGATTTTATCGACATCGTGGCCTGGCGCAACACCGCCGATTTCGTGTCCAGATATTTTACCAAGGGCCGCATGGCCGTCATTGACGGGCGGCTCCAGCTCCGGGACTGGACCGACCGGGACGGCAACAAGCGCCGCAGCGCCGAGATACTGGCAAACAGCGTCCACTTCGGGGACAGCAAGCCCCAGAACCAGGCCGCCCCGGCCCCCGCCGGCGTACCGGCTGGCGGCGGCTACGACGCGGATGACCTGGAAGGCAGCGGCGATCTGCCGTTCTAATCACATACAGGCGTACCCAAGCGGGAGGATGAAATAAGCCTCCCGCTTTTTTCACGCCCAAAATCAACGCAAAGGAGGATTCCGGCTATGGATTTTACGCATTTCACGCTCAAGCAGGACGGCAGGTTCGCCGGCAGCTCTGCCGTATTGCACCAGGCCGTCATCGCCGCCGCGCGCCTTGCCGCAGAAACCGGCAAACCCGTCACCGTCATGGCGCATGTCAGGGGCGGAGGGACCCGGAAGGCCGTATTCAACCCGGACGGAACCAACGACAAAATCTGGAATATCGACAAGGGCCAGCCCCTCACGCCCACCGTCGGGCAGGTCTACGTCAACCGGAGCGGCGGGAGATACCTCTGCCGCGCCCTGGTGACGGATCATGGGACCCAGTACTTCAACGCGGCGGGCTGCTCCAGCAGTACCACCGCCTTGTTCCAGAACGTCAAGAGCGGCTGGACGTTCACAGCCAAGGGCGTCATCCAGTACGTGGACGGGACCATCGAATGGGACCACAGCAGCGACGGATGCTTCAAGGAGGTGGAGGACGAGTGAGCAGGAATCCCCAGGACGCTCCCCTCCCCGCCGCCAAGTTCGAGCCGGCGGCCACCGCCATGGTGGAGCTGACCGAGATCGACGGCATGGAGCAGGGCGCCATCCTGCGCTTCACCGACGCAGGCCGGTCCGGCCGCCCCAGCGGGGACAGGGAACTGCGTACCTGCTACGGCGATCTGTACGCCGTTGTCAACGCCCTGCGGGACTACGCCAATATGTTGGAGAGCGTAATCCCGGAATGGGGCCTGACGGGCTATCATGCCGCCGTCTACGAGCTCCACGCCGCCCGCTGCCGGAAAATCGCCGGGAAGTACGCCGCCGCCATCGGCTACGACTACGACAAGGCCATGGAGCAATGCCTGAAGCGCCGCGCCAGGGACAGCTCCGGCGACGACACCGGCCTGGACGGCCTGGAGGCGCTGGCACGAAAGCGCCGGAAACCGGACGCCAGCAATCAAAGGAAAGGAAGCTGACAGACATGACCAACAGAATCATGCTCCGCGCCCACGCCGACGAGAACACCATCCAGTTCCGCACCGTCAGCGCACACATGAAGTCGCCTCAGCGGTTCTATGTCACTTATGACGAGCTTGACCGCCTCCAGCGCGACGGCTGCATCATCACCAATGATATCCACTCCTTCGCGCGGCTCTGGCTGGACAAGCGCCGCGACCGGATCACGTTCGAGTTCACCTGGCTCACCGGGCGCGGCTTCGACCGCGTGGAGGGCGTGGAGCAGACCATTCACCTGCGCTGGTCCGCGTTCCGGGCGTTCCTGGAAACCTGCCGCCAGCCGGACGGCCTCAAGGACTTCAAGGCCATCTCCCTGGACGTATCCCGCCGCCCCAGGCTGGTGTTCGACGGCAACCAGGCCAATCTCCGCGCCGCCATCGGCAACGCGCAGGTCCGGCACAAGCTGGGCAAGGCCCTCATGACCAACTTCGACTGGCCCGACGCCGATGAAATTCATCTGTACAACGACTTCACCCCGTACTCCTTCTTCTTCCGGGAGTTCCGGGGAGAGAAATCCTGCCTGTGCGGCGGGCTGATTCTCCACGGCCAGGAGGACATGAGTAAAGCGTACTATGGAATCCATACCTGAGCTTGGAGGCTGTACAACATGGCACGCTCTACGCCCCGGCCAAGCTCCACTTGAATAGGGGGAATGTTCATGGACGGTTCAAAAGCCCGCCGTACCCGCAATCTGCGGTATAAGCGGCCCGCGCTGGCATCGCTGGGATATCATGCGATACGCTTAGAATTATGGGACATCCGGGAAGCCTGTGCGGATATCCATTGGTTTACCGACCAGGATGACGACACATTGCTCAACGCCTTGGACGGGAATGAGGATGAGGTCTGGGAGTTCAAAATGGCCTTTTCCGACTTGGAGGCCAAGGCGGACAGTCTGGAGGAGGTCATCGGAGAGCTCTACGGATGGGACGGCGACATGGAGCGGACCTTCAACGACTGCACCGTGGCGCTGATCGGCAACCGCTATCGGACCATCGGCTTTGACAGTGAGGAAGAAGATTACTTTGCGCTGACCTCTTACGAAGAAGGGGTGGCCCAAACGGAGGCCGGGAAGCGGCTCATGCGGAGGACAAAAGCGGACATGATCGCCACCATCGGACAGTGTCTGGGAATCCTGCTGGCATTTTTTGACCTGCGGCAGCAGTACGACTACCTAAAGGCCACGTTTGATATCCTCCGGGACGAGAACACATCCCTGCTGCAGACCATTAAGGAGATCGATGCCGCCTATGAAGCGATTGCCATAGAGAGGCGATGGAATCGCTCCAGTGAGGCGGTCAGGAGATTTGACGCTCTGCTGTATAATCTGCCGGATCGGGTATGGATCGAATAACGGCAGCGAGTGGTTGTTGGTATGAGCAAGGCGTACTATGGAATCCACACCTGAGATTGGAGGCTGTACAACATGGCAATGCGCCACACCCCGGCCAAGCTCCGGCCCCTCTCCGCAGAGGCCCAGGAGCTGGCCCGACAGAATATCCAGACCGTCGCGGGGTTTTTGGGCCATCACCGGCTCACTGACGATTGGTACGACACTGTGATCTTCCGCTACCTGCTCACGGTCCAGAACTGGCTGGACCGCCCGGAGCTGCATCGGTACGCGTTCAGCACAATAGCATGGCGGGCCATGTCCAGCGCGGTCAGCAACGAGCGCCGGAAGCAGGGGCGGCGAATCCGGGCGGTGAGCCTGGACGCCCCCGTGCCCGGCGCCGACGGCATCACCCTAGGCGATACGGTCACGGCGGACGATCTGTACTATATCCCATACCAAATGGAGGCGAGTTAAATGGAAAAGCACGAGAAACTGACGCTCACACTTCTGGGCCGGGACAGCTGGTCCCGCCCCGTGTACGAGGGCAGCGACGGCAATTTGTATGTTGATACCGACCCCTGCGCCGACTGTCAGCCGCGCATCTGCACCAAGTACCGCAACGCTTTCAACGGCGAGCCGGACATTCCCGTCCATGCGGAATTTACCTTCGTGCCTCACCGGGACACTTGGTGAAGGACTGCCTGTCCTATCGGGCATACGGGGAGAAAGGACATATTTCATATGAATCTCACCATCAGACCCATGACCCCGGCCGAATGCAACTACTGCTTCAGCTGGAGCCCCCACCTCATGGCTGCGGCCGGCTGTATCGGCCACCTGCGCGGCGACATGGGGCGCGAGGGCAATAGCTTCTACACCACCTGGTTCGACCACCAGGAGGACCTCAAGACCCAGGCGTTCAAGGACGAGCTGGATATCGTGGTCACCGCCCTGCGGTTCGATGCGGCCTATGGCGGTGCTCTGGCAGACCGGAGCAAGCTGGCCGCCTACTGCCGCGCCCACCCGGAGAGCGGAATGGGTACCATCAGCCTGGAGTACGGCTTCCGCCTGGACACGGACAACTACGCCTACGCGCTGCGGCTCAATCCCGACTGGGGCGACTACAACTTTTATCTCTACTGCTACGTCCGGGAGAAGCTGGATAACCACATGGCCGAGTCCAAGCGGGGCATCCGCTTCGTTACCCCTGGGTATCGAGACCTGTTCCGGCTGGCGGACGGCGACGGCATCCGCATTATATCCCCGGACGGCAAATACAAGGACCGGACCTGCCGCTATATCAGCGAGACCCACATGACGTGCGGCTGGGACGACCGCCTGTACCACATCCACGACTTCGCCGAAGAGATGGAGCGGGCCGGGAACACGGTCATCCCCCTGCGCTCCAGCCTGCCGAAGAAGTGCTTCGCCGCCCTGGAGTCCACCGGGGAGACCGTCGTCATCCACCGGGGCGTCAATGGCTACACGCCCACGGGGCAGCGCCCGGAGGGCGTAAGCGGGCAGGAAGGGGCCGACGCGCTCAACGGGCAGCTCGGCGTCACCAGGGCCCAGGCCGCCGCCATGCTGGCTGGCTCCATGTTCGGCTGGGCGTGCCCTGGAGCCGACCCCGCCAACTACGACGAGCAGGGCAAGCCGGTCAAGAATAGTCCGTGACCCAAGGCCCCCGCCTTAAAGGCGGGGGCTGTCGTCATATTAGACCTGTACCAATTTCAACAAGGGGGAATCATCATGTTCCATGAACCCATGCCGGACTGCGTACCGGAATACTACCGCAGCAAGCAGGAGGAAACCGACCGCCGATACGAGCTGCAAACGAAGCAGCAGGAGCTTTATCAGGCCAACCGGCAGAAGATCGATGCCGCTATCACGTCCGGACTCCACGTCCTGCCCTTCGGCGGTTACGATGCCTGCTGGTACTGTCCGGATGTCGACCACGACACCATGACGGATGCCGGCGACGACACGTGCCGCGTGATCTGCCGGAACCCGGCCTGCCCCCAACACCAGAAGGAGGTATCACAATGAACCGATACGCAGACTTGAAGCAGCGCCAGCAGCAGGAGTTCAGCGCCTTCCCCATGCAGTTCGCGTTCTCCAACCAGCAGTTCGCCGAGGCCATGGCTGCCCTGGGCCTGGAGCCCACGGACACGGACAAGGTCTACAAGACCCCCGGCGGCGGCATCTACCGGCGGGAGGACGGCCCACGGCTCAAGGAGATGATGGACCGGTTCGACCGGGAATTGCAGGAGGCCATCGCCGGCGACCAGACCGGGGACGGCTTCATCTACGAAATGTTCCTGTACGAACTGAACGTCCATGAGTACGGCTACACCATGGACACGGAGGATACGCTTGACGCACTCGGCTATACGGTGGAGGAAGTGCTCGGAAATCCCCGGCTCAAGCGCGGCATCGAGAAAGCCGTGACGGAAATCTGCGGGAGGGACTGATATGGAATACACCGGGCACGGCCTGCAAATCACGCTGGACGAGCTGCGCCACATCCTGGAGTACGCGGAGAACCGCGTCAAGTACGACAACATGGAGCCCTGCGTCTATATCAAGCCCGGAGACCATCCCCGCATTATTCAATATTGCTGCTACGCCGAGTGCAATCCCATCGACCACACATACGGTGCGAGGTGACTTATGGAAATTTTCCACGACCACAGCTATGTCAGCCAGGCGGAGCGAGAGTTCATCTCCCGTGGCTACGCCTGCGAGAGCTTCTACTCCCTGCGCTTCAGCTTCGTCTACACCGAGGCACAGAAGGCGGAGAACCAGGCCTATGCCGAGGCCGTCGGCCTGGACAGCGACGCATGGAGCAGCTGCATTACCGCCAGCGCCCGACGGCGCAGCGAACACATGGAACGGATCGTCAACCTCCTGGCGCAGAATTTCAAAATATGCCAGTACGATAAGGAGGAAACTGTCCCGCACAACTCCGATTGGGACCTGTTCTTCTGGTGCAATGATTTCAGCTCCACCATGCAGGGCCTCCTGTCTGGGAGGGATTACGGCTACTTCACGCTGGCCTTCAACGATAAGCATGACCATGAGCGGCGGCAGAAGGTCTATAACCGCGCCATGCGCATCCTGGAGCTGTTCTCCGACGACGAGAACCTGCATATCGCCGTACAGTACACGGCCATCATGGATGACGCCAAGATCAAGCGCGACGCGGCGCTGGCCGGTCTCGGGATCGCCGGCCGGAACTGCGTATACAAAGGCATGGAGGGCCGAGTCGAAACCAACGGGGAGGCACTGTTCTTCCGCAAGAAGCGTTCCCGCAAATATGTGTACCGGCTGACGGACGCGGCGGTCCTGTCGCTTTCCTGGCAGCTCTCCGCGTAGACCTGACCCGCCCCGGAGGACACGAGGGCAGAAGGAGGGATTCTATTGGACAAGCTGAAACAAGCCGTCTCCGACGTCCTGGACACACTTCTGAGCGTTGAGCGCCAGGAGGACGGCACGTTTTCCTGCGAGATCTACGCCGACTACCGGGACGAGATGGGCGACAAGACGGCCATCAAGATATCGCGCTCCGAGTACCCCATGCAGACCTTCTGGGAGCATCTGGACGAGTGGTATCAGGACTACCAATGGGAATTGGGGGACGAGCTGGAAAAGGAGGTCCGCGCCAAGCTGACCGCCACTGACGGCCCGTACCCGGAGGGCTTTTCCGACGAGGACGACGACAGGATGCTCGACACGCTGCACAACCTGGTTTATTTCAAGCTGCCCGATGAGCACTTCATGAAGCAGTCGTTCCATGTCAACATCATGGTGGACACCGGCGACGGCAATGTTGATTACACCCTCAACAGCGCCTATCCCTGCTGGTACGGCAAGTACGGCGAACCCATCGACCCCAAGGCGGGCATCGCGTGGCTTGCCAAGACCCAAGGCTACACCAGGGGCAGGCTGAAACGCGCCCTACAGGAGGGCGATATGGCCGAGCCCAAGGGCTTTTTGCAGTCCATGCGGGTGGAGCTCGCCAACCTGTCCTCGGCCATGAGCACGGTCACGTTCCTGGTGGAGCTGACCCTGGAGCAGCTGATAGAGCTGAACCGGCTAATCCGATTGCAGGACCGGGATGGTGTCCACTACGACAGCCGGAAAAATCCCTACTGTGGGTACATCATCATCGACAAATCCACCGAAACCGGGCTGTACGACCCGTGGAACGGCGGCGGGAGCGTCTTCGAGATCCAGCTGGAGAAGGACGTGAAGCTGCCAATCAAGTACATCCGGTCGGCGCTGCCCGACGGCGGCGACGGCCATTCCGTCGGCTCCGTCTATGGGATGTGCGGCTCGGCCTGGACGCGCGGCGGCGTCAAGACCATCCACGCGCCGGTCAAGATGGCGGCGTGAACCTTGGCTGAAAGCCGAAAGGAGAACACCTATGCCGTATATTTTCCAGCATATTTGCCGCATTGTTATTTCGCGGGACCATATCCAGCTCATCCGCCGGGCGCTGGCGGAGCCGGATGTCGTGAGCTCCGATACCGACACGATCTTGGGCAGGGCGGATCTGTGGGACGGGAGGTACATCGAAGCCCGGCTCTGCGGACGGCCCGGCCAGACCGCCCTCCTGGCCGTCGTGCTGTACGATTTTGGCGGCGAGCTTCAGACATACCGCAACTCGACCGAGTACCAGACCGGCTTCGAGTTCACGCACGAGGGAATGGAGTTCATCGTCGGCTTCGTGCCGGAGGAAAGGAGGAAGCGCCATGAATAAAGCACGTAGAAAGAACATTCAGGATGTTGTCAATCAGCTGGAGGATCTGAAATCCACCTTGGAGGACCTTCAGGGCGAGGAAGAGGAATACCGGGACAACATCCCCGAAAACCTTCAGGGCTCCGAGCGGTACGAGAAGGCCGAAGAAGCCTGCGACACCCTCAGTGAAGCGGTGGACGGCCTGGAAAACATTATCACCAGCCTGGGCGAGTTGGCGGAAGGATAGATGGTCGCATACACGACTGGCCCCCCTTACCGGCACTTCACGGCCTCGGAGATCGACGCCGCCAACGACACGGACCTGCCGGACCTGCTGGCCTCCCTGGGCTACCAGGTCAGGCGCGTCGGCAGCTACTACTCCACCAGGGAGATGGACAGCCTGCGGATCAAAGACCGGCGCATCTGGTTCCGCAACTCGGAAAACACCGGCGGCGACGCCATTGCGTTTGTCCGGCGGTTCTGCGGGATGTCGTTCTCCGAGGCCGTCCGCTATCTCCTGGCGTTCAACGGCTATCCCACGGATTCCGCCATCCCGCGCCCCATACGGAAGACCAGGCCGCCTCCCCGGGAGCGGCCTGCTTTCGTCCTTCCCCCGCCCAACGGAGACAACGAACGAATACGCGCCTATCTGCGTGGGCGGGGCATCGCCCACGGCGTCATTGACGATTTTATCAACACGGGCCTGCTCTATGAGGACGCCAAATACCACAACTGCGTGTTCGTGGGGCGTGACGGGGCCGGGAAGGCCGTGTTCGCCGCCAAACGGGGCACCTGCGACAGCGTACCGTTCCGGGGCGACGTGGCCGGCAGCGACAAGCGGATTGCCTTCCGCGTACCCTGTAACCCCGCGCTGGATCGGGTGGCGGCGTTCGAGGCGCCCATCGACCTCATGAGCTGGTTCACCCTCCACGGCAGGTCCAACGCCATCGCCCTCTGCGGCCTGTACGACGGTCCTCTGGAGACGTACCTGGCAGATTATCCGCATATCAGGCGGATTCTTCTCTACCTGGATGCCGACGGGCCGGGGCGCGAGGCCGCCGGGAAGCTCAGAGAAAAGTACCGGGGCCTCGGCTATGGGGTGGAGAAGCAGTTCCCGCCGTCCGGGAAGGATTGGAACGAATTTCTTCAACAACGCGTGAAGGGGCGGTGAGCCGCTTTGGCGCGGCTCCAAGGGTATTTGTAGAGTTTGAATGGAAAGGAGTGCCGCAGATGGCAGCGAAAGTCGAAACCTACCGCCAGATGGCGGACCACGCCACGGGGAATCTGACTGCCCAAATCAAGGACTGGTCCAAGTTCCTGATGATGGCGGGGCAATTCTACAAATATAGCTTCCTGGACCAGGTCATGATTTACACCCAGCGCCCTGACGCCACCGCCTGCGCGGAGTTCGACCTCTGGAACCATCGCATGGGCCGCCGCATCCGGCGCGGCTCCAAGGGGATCGCCCTGCTGCGTTACCGCGACGGCAGGGTGTTCCTCCGCTATGTGTTCGACGTGGCCGACACGGAGCGCCGGGAGAACGGCCGGGACCCCATGCTCTGGCAGTACCGGGACGAGTACGAGAACACGGTCACGGCCCGGCTGGAGGAAGCCTTCGGCGTCCCCGGCAGCAACGGCCTCGCCAAGCAGCTCATCACCCTGGCTGTGCAGTTCGCGGACGAACACTGGAACGATTTCAAGGATAAAATCATGCTGGCCGTCCATGGCAGCTCCTTGGACGGTCTGGACGAGGACAACGTCGCCCTGCGCTTCCGCAGCGCCGTCACCGTCAGCCTGTCGTTCCTGCTGCTGGCCCGCTGCGGCTTCGACCTGGACAGCTATTTCACCCCGGAGGACTTCGAGTGTATCAGCGAGTTCGACACCCGTGTCACCATCCTGACCCTGGGCAATGCCGTCAGCGATAGCGCCAACGTCATCCTGCGGCAGGTGGAGCGCGCCGTCAAGGCGTGCATGGCCGGCAGGGCCATCACCCCTCCGGCCCCGGCGCACCAGACGGAGGAACGGAAACCCTTGGAGGATACCACGGCGGCGGGCAATGGAAAGCCCGCCGCCGCTTCTGTTTCCCGTCCCAAGCCGGAAGCGCCCCCCGCCGCCTCTGAGCCGCCCCAGGAGGCCCCGGGACAGCTTGCCATGCCGGGATACTCCGAGCCCGCAGCGCCCGCTCCTGGGCCCGTACAGGCCCGGCAGGAGGCCCCCGCCAGACCAGCCCCTGCGGCCGTTAACTTCCGCATCACGGACGACGATCTTGGCATTGGAGGCCCCAAGGCCAAGTATGCCGCCAACATCGCCGCCATCCGGGCTCTGAGGGCCATTGAAGCCGACGGGCGCGGGGCCACGCCGGACGAGCAGGAGATCCTTTCCCGCTACGTGGGCTGGGGCGGCGTCCCCGACGCCTTCGAGCCGGACAAGGCCGAGTGGGCCAACGAGTACGTCGAGCTGAAGGCCCTGCTGACCGGGGACGAGTACGCTTCGGCGCGGGCCAGCACCCTGAACGCCCACTTCACGCCGCCTATCATCATTCGGGCCATTTACGAGGCCCTGGGCCGCATGGGCTTCCAGTCCGGCAACATCCTGGAGCCCTCCTGCGGCGTGGGCAGCTTCTTCGGCTGCCTGCCGGAGTCCATGTCCGCGTCCAGGCTGTACGGCGTGGAGCTGGACGCCATCTCCGGCCGCATCGCCCAACAGCTCTACCCCAAGGCCAACATCGTGGTGAGGGGCTATGAGCACAGCGCGTACCCCAAGGACTTCTTTGACGCCGCCGTCGGCAATGTACCCTTCGGCGATTACAAGGTCAGCGACCCCGGATACAACAAGCTGGGCTTCACGATCCACAACTATTTCCTCGCCAAGGCCCTGGACCAGCTCCGCCCCGGCGGCGTCATGGCCTTCGTCACCAGCCGCTACACCATGGACAGCAAGGATTCCACCGTGCGGAAGTACCTGGCGGAGCGCGCCGATCTGCTGGGGGCCATCAGGCTCCCCAACAACGCCTTCAAGGCCAACGCCGGGACGGACGTCGTGGCGGACATCATCTTTTTCCAGAAGCGGGAGGAACCCGCCGTCGAGCTGCCCGACTGGGTAAGCGTCATGGAGAACCAGGACGGCTACCCGATCAACGTCTATTTCAACGACTACCCCGAGATGGTGCTGGGATGCCCCGGCATTGAGAGTACCCGGTACGGCCACGACTACACCGTGCACCCCGCCCCCGGCGCAGACCTGGCCGAGCAGCTGCAAAGGGCCGTCGCCCGCATCCACGGCCAGTACCGGGTCCCCGAGGTTGCGGAGCTGGAGACGAAGGAGGCCGAAGGCGAGACCATCCCCGCCGACCCCTCCGTGAAGAACTTTTCCTACACCGTCGTGGACGGCGAGGTCTGGTTCCGCGAGAACAGCGTCATGGTCCGGCCCAAGCTCAACGCCACGGCAAGGGCCCGCGTCAAGGGCATGGTGCAGCTGCGGGACTGCCTCCAGGAGCTGATCGCGGCGCAGATGGAGCCGGACGCCCCCCTGGACGGCCACCAACGGCGGCTGAACGCCCTTTACGACGGCTTCACTGGCAGGTACGGCCTCATCAACAGCCGGGGCAACCGCCTGGCCTTCAGCCGGGACAACTCCTACTACCTGCTGTGCTCCCTGGAGGTGCTGGACGACGACGGCAACCTGAAGCGCAAGGCGGACATCTTCACCAAGCGGACAATCCAGAACCGCCAGCCCGTCACCCACGTGGACACCGCCCAAGAGGCCCTGGCCGTCTCCATCGGGGAGCGGGCCCGGGTGGACCTGCCCTACATGGCCCAGCTGACGGACAGGCCGGTATCGGAGTTGACGGATGAGCTGGGCGCAAGCGGCACCATCTACCGGGACCCGGAAACCGAAACCTGGCAGACCGCCGACGAGTACCTGTCCGGCAACGTCCGCCACAAGCTCCGGGAGGCCCAGCGGGCGGCGGAGGATAACCCCGCCTACCAGCCCAATGTGGACGCCCTTGCTGCGGCCATCCCCAAGGACCTGGAGGCCAGTGAGATTGAGGTGCGGCTGGGCGCCACCTGGATCGCCCCAGAGTACATCCAGCAGTTCATGTACGAGACCCTTCAGACACCGAAGCGGCAGCAGGAGAACATTCGCGTGATCTACGTCAAGGCCACGTCGGCGTGGTTCATCACCAACAAATCCTGGATCAACGACAGGGACGTCGCCGCGCATACCACTTACGGCACGGACCGCCGCAGCGCCTACGAGATTCTGGAAGAGTCCCTGAACCTGCGGGACGTGCGGGTCTACGATACCGTTACCGACCCGGACGGGAAGGAACGCCGCGTGCTCAATGCCAAGGCGACTACCCTGGCGGCCCAGAAGCAGCAGATGATAAAAGACGCCTTCAGGGACTGGCTCTGGCAGGACCCGGAGCGCCGGCGGGAGCTGGTCCGGGTCTATAATGACATCATGAACTCCGTAAAACCCCGGGAGTACACCGGCAGCCATATCGTGTTCCATGGCATCAACCCGTCCATCCAGCTCAAGCCCCACCAGCTGGGGGCCATCGCCCACGTGCTCTACGGCGGCAACACGCTCCTGGCCCACGAGGTTGGGGCCGGGAAGACCTTCGAGATGATCGCATCGGCCATGGAGTGCAAGTACCTGGGCCTGTGCAGCAAGTCGATTTTCGTCGTTCCCAACCACCTGACCCAGCAGACCGCCGCCGAGTTCCTTCGGCTGTACCCCGCCGCCGACATCCTGGTGACAACGAAACGCGACTTCGAGACCCGGAAGCGGAAGAAGTTCTGCGCCCGCATCGCCACCGGCAACTGGGACGCGGTGATCATCGGGCACAGCCAGTTCGAGAAGATTCCCGTCAGCTATGAACGCCAGAAGAAGATCATCGACGGCCAGATTGACGACATCACCGCAGCCATATCGGAAATCAAGGCCAGCAGCGGCGAGAGGTTCACCATCAGGCAGATGGAGAAGATGAAAAAGGACCTGAAGGCAAAGCTGGAGAAGCTCAAGGCCGACTGGAAGAAGGACAACGTCATTGCCTTCGAGCAGCTGGGCGTGGACATGATGCTGGTGGACGAGAGCGACAACTACAAGAACCGTGCGAAACGTTGCGCTACAAGTAGTTGCTGACAACAACGGCGAAAAGCGCCAGGTGGTTGCACTTGTAAATCAAGAAAAGACCATAGAGAACTCAAATCTCAAAATCAGGGGTGAAATTCCCCTGCCGTACAGAGTCAATGCCGGAGCGGTCTGTCAAACCGCAGGCAGTACGCGGGCTGATACTCCGCTGTGCGCTGACCATCTGCAAATGGGCAGGGTGCAAGAGCGTGGTGAAGTCGTAGCCTGAAAACCTAAACTTCCCGCAAGGGAGGCATGGATAATAATGGAGCGGGTCTCCGTAAGCCTATGGCTATCCGTAAGTGAAAGCTATGCAGCATCGTAAGAGCGAGGCACTCGAAAGAGTGAGAATTGGAAAAGGTGTGTGCGGCTGGTTTTTCCGCATATGCCCGGTGGAATGAAATGTCCACCTGGAATCATGCAAAAACTGTGATTCAAAGCATGATTGGATTTTCCCGGTGTAAGGTAGCGGCCTAAGGGTTTCAACGGTCAGAAATGGCCACAAGGATAGAGATTTGGGAACGTTTGAGAGCCTGTAGTTGGAGTGTTGCAGCACGATGAAGGTACAGGAAGTCAGCCGTACCATAGTAGTCTGAGATTGGGAAAACCAATCACACGGGGCTGAAATGCCCCACGGCGAAGGGTACGAGTCAAGTTGATTTACAAATTTCACAAAACGAGAACCAAACAACTCCCTGAAAGATGGGTGACGAACTGCGAGGTGAGAGCCTTGTGCATTTGAACGTCAGGTTTTCAACAGAAACAGGATTAAAAGAATTTCAAGACCTGCTATACGTAAAATCAGGTCAGGGAATTTCCTTCACAGGACTGTTGGAAGCAATGGTCAATGAAACGACCATTGTTACTGCTGTTCATAACATCAAGTCGAACAAGGGCAGTAAAACCGCCGGAGTAGACGGCGTGTCGATGGACAGATACCTGCAAATGCCAAGAGATGAACTGATTACGTTGATTCAAACAACTTTCGCAAATTACAAACCGAAACCAGCGCGGAGGGTTTATATCCCCAAAAGCAACGGCAAGCGGAGACCGCTGGGAATCCCCACAATGTTAGACCGAATTGTCCAGGAATGCGTGAGAATCATACTAGAACCGATATGTGAGGCCAGGTTTTATCCCCACAGCTACGGGTTCCGGCCTTATCGGGCGCAAAAGCACGCGATCCGGGATATTATCAATGTTATCAATGCCAGTTGTAAATCACCGGACCAGCCGGTCTGGGCAGTAGAGGGTGACATCAAAGGGTGTTTCGACAACATCAATCACCGGGTACTGCTTCAAAAGCTATGGCACATAGGTGTACACGACAAAAGAGTTTTGAAAATCATCAGCCAAATGCTGAAAGCCGGATACATCGAAAGCGATTTGTTTTACACAACGAAAGCAGGAACGCCCCAGGGCGGCATTTTATCCCCTCTGCTATCCAATGTGTATTTGAATGATTTTGACTGGTATGTGGGACGTACCTATATGGAGCCGCACCGCCAATGCAAACACAAATGTAATGATACCCGGCGCTTGAAGTGGGCCGGAGTCACGCCCAAGTATAATTTCCGCTTTGCGGATGATTGGGTGATTCTGACATCTACACAGCGCGAGGCCCTTCGCTTAAAACGTGAATTGACAAAATACTTCCGATACAAGATGAAGCTGGAGCTGTCCCAAGAGAAAACCCATGTTACCGATTTGCGTAAAGAAGGAATCCATTTTCTTGGATTTGTAGTCAAGGCAGAGCGCAAACGCAAAACCCCCGACCCCAAAACCTGGACGCCGTTTCTGGTGGGTAAACCATTTCCAGATATGGAACGCCTTGGAGGGAAAATCCGTAAACTTGCAAAAGAAGTGCGGAAAATCGGGATGTGCGAGAAAAGCAATACCCAAGCGGCGCAAATCCAATATGTGAACTCGGTTATCATGGGAATCGCGCAGTATATCCAGCCTTCCATTTGTTCCAGCGCCTTTCACGCAATCGACCGCAGGGTGAACAACACCGCGCTGGCGACCTGGAAAAAGATGTTCCCTAAGCAATATAACGAGATGCAGGTTCCGCTGAAAACACTCTGCAACCTCCCGCACCGGCATGAGGGGTATGACAGTACAACATTCGCGGTTGAAATTGAGGGGGAATGGTTTGGAATCACCTATGCTTTTATTTCACACAGCAACTATGAAAGCAAGCCATTTGACCAGAAAATGACCCCTTACACAGCAGACGGGCGGAAACGGTATGTAAACTATCGTTCCAAGCACAAGCCTTTACCGTGTGACCGCCCATCCATCAATACCCCGGAAGATATTGCACTGTCTGTGTATGCCAAAGGAAAGTACAACTTTGAGTATTTTATGAACCGTGAGTACGCCTACAATCGGGATAAGGGCAAATGCAAGTGTTGCGGCAGGACTTTTTCGGAAGATGTTCCTAAGTGTTGTCATCACGTAAACAATAAACTTCCCATCGAACGAATCAACAAAGTTCCTAATTTGGCATGGCTATGTGAATCGTGCCACCGCATGGTACACAACAGTCCCATTCCGTCTGGCATGAACGCCAAGACGGTACGCAAAATCGAGAATTACCGCAAGAAATTAAAAATGTGAAATTTGTAAGTGCGCTGTATTCCGCGAGGGTACGGCAGTATTGAAATCAGTAGAAAGTAAGTCAACTTGATGGTAGGCCGGGTGCGGTGAAAGCTGCACGCCCGGCGTGAGGTGGGGGAAAACGCGGAGATTGCTTCAAAGTGTTACCTATCACCATTGTTCCTCTACACCAAAATGAGGAATGTGGCAGGGCTTTCCAGCGCCGAGGCCCAGAAGTCCAGCGACATGTTCGCCAAGTGCCGCTACCTGGACGAGATCACCGGCGGCCGCGGCGTGGTCTTCGCCACCGGCACGCCCATCAGCAACTCCATGACGGAGTGCTATACCATCCAGCGGTATCTCCAGTACGACCGCCTGATGGAGATGGGTATGGGCGCGTTCGACAGCTGGGCCTCCCGGTTCGGCGAGACGGTCACGGCCCTGGAGTTGGCCCCCGAGGGCACCGGCTACCGGGCCAGGACCCGCTTCGCCAGGTTCTTCAACCTGCCCGAGCTCATGTCGATCTTCAAGGAGGTGGCCGACATCAAGACTTCCGACCAGCTGGACCTGCCGACCCCGGAAGTGGAATACCACACTGTTGTCTGCAAGCCCACGGAGCACCAGAAGGCCCTGGTAAAAGAGCTCTCCAAGCGGGCCGAGAAGGTCCATTCCGGCAGCGTTGACGCCCATCAGGACAACATGCTGCGCATAACCAGCGACGGCAGGAAGCTGGGCCTGGACCAGAGAATCATCAATCCGGCCCTACCCGACGAACCGGGCACCAAAGTCAACCAATGCGTTGCCAACATCCTGCGCCACTGGCGCGACGGCGAGGCCGACAGGCTGACCCAGCTGGTGTTCTCCGACATCAGCACCCCCGGCAAGGCCGGCTTCAACATCTACGACGACATCAAGACGAAGCTGGCCGCCGCCGGGATGCCCCTGGAGCAGGTCGCCTTCATCCACGACGCTGCCACCGACGAGCAGAAGAAGGTCCTGTTCGCCAAAGTCCGCTCCGGCCAGGTGCGCGTTCTCATCGGCAGCACCCAGAAGATGGGCGCCGGGACGAATATTCAGGACCGGCTCATAGCCTCGCACGACTTGGACGCACCATGGCGTCCAAGGGACCTTACGCAACGCGCTGGACGCATCATCCGGCAGGGAAATGATAACGAAAAGGTCCACATCTACCGTTATGTGACCGAATCGACCTTCGACGCCTATTTGTGGCAGACCTTGGAGGCCAAGCAGAAATTCATCTCCCAGGTCATGACCAGCCGGACGCCCCTGCGCTCCTGCGAGGACGTGGACGAGACGGCCCTCTCCTTCGCCGAGATCAAGGCCCTGTGCGCCGGGGACCCCCGTATCAAGGAGCGCATGGAGCTGGACGTGGAGGTCGCCCGGCTGCGCATCATGAAGGCCGATTATCAGTCCAAGAAGTTCCGGCTGGAGGACAGCGTCATGAAGCGTTTCCCTGCCGAGATCGAGCAGACCGAGGCCATAATCGCGGGCATACGGGCAGACATGGAGACGTTGAAAGCCCACCCGCACCCGGAGAACGGCTTTGCCGGCATGAAGGTCCACGGACGCAATTATCTTGAGAAGGACAGGGCCGGGGAGGCCCTCATGGACGCCGCCGCCGCCATCGCCGAGACGGACCCCGTGGAGATCGGCAGCTACCGGGGCTTCGGCATCACTGCCCAGATGATCATGTTCGGCGACCACAAGGTCAGCTTCAAGGGTGCTGTTTCCTACACTATCGACCTGGGCGAGAGCGCCACGGGCAACATCACCCGCATCGACAACGCCCTGGCGAAGCTCCCGGAGCACATGAAGGAGTACCAGGCCAAGGTGGCCGACCTGCGCCAGCAGATGGAGTCCGCCAAGGCCGAGGCCGCGAAGCCCTTTGCCATGGAGGCGGAGCTGCAACGCAAGTCCGCCCGGCTCGCCGAGCTGGACGCCGAGCTGAACCTGGGCGGCAAGGGCGGCGGGAACGCGGCGGCGTGATAAACCAAGATAGGGCGGTCAGGCTTCGGCCTGGCCGCCCTCATACGCTATCAGTCATAATCAAGGAAGATACGTACCATGGAAAAGATTACTTACACGGCGGCACGATGGCCGTCCATGGGCCGATGAAACTGACAGCGCGACTTGCAAAAGTCCGACAGGCTTCAGGTGTCCAGAACATAACGTTTGTACATATCCCGAGCCTTATCATCGTTTTCAAAATTCAGCTCCAGGTATGCGTCTTCGCTCATCGAGTTAAACGCCTCGCAAATCTGTCCGGTGATGAAATCAAGCATCGGAATGTGAGTTTTAACGTAATTTTGGATGTACGAGTCCACCGCGCCGCAGGACGGAGCCTTCGCCAGCAGCTCGCTTATGTTCGGATTCTGTTCCAGGAACCACTTGTGCAGCAGCGTAACCGCTGGATGGTCATCGCTGGCGTTCGACCAGGTGATATCGGTCAGAGTCTGCTGGACTAAATCCTCACCGAGCCGATCATCGACCAGGCATTCAAAATACCCTTTGAAATTCTCCTGGTCGTATTCTATCTCAATCCGCTTGCCGTCGGCGTCCCGCAAATCGAGCTCACTCGGGATGTCCCCGACCCATGTACAGGCGCCGCAAGGCGCTTCTCTGACCCAATCGACGAAATAATCAATCAGGTGGTGGGTCAAAAGGTCAACATCAACGCTCAATTCGTTGAAACAACCATTCTCCATAATCTCGGTCAAACGCACGGCAGCCTTTTCCGCCTCGTATTCCCTAATGATCTCGGGGTCAGATGCGGCACCTGGCCGCAGATAGACAATGCCCAGCCTCGCGGCCTCAATGTCCCTGTCCATTTCGCCGCTCGCTTCGTATACCTTCATCCATCCTTTCTTGCATTCCCCGCGCTTAGCGAGCTCTCTTTGCTTATCACCCAAAACCCTGCTACGAAGCTTCTTGATTTCTTGCCCAGCCCTGTATTCCAGGAAAGCATCCATGCTGTTCAGTCTACGCTGGTACTCCGCTGTACGGCTCTTAATGCGCTCCATTATGGAAACCACCTCCATTTTATACAACTATATCACAAAATATTTGAAATAGCAAATATTCCAAAACAAAATTTTTACATTATCAATAATGATGAGGATACGTACCATGGAAAAAATCACTTACGGGGAGCTGAAGGCGCTGTTCCTCCAGCACGAGGGCACCCGCCCCGAGAAGCACCTGACCGGCTGCATCGTGTTCACGGAGAACAGCTTCGAGAAGCCCTATCCCCTGGAATCCAGGAGCTACGTCGTCTCCAGCGACAACAAGGCATACCGCTCCTGCATGGGCGGGTACAGCATCTTCGCACACAACCTGGACGGCAGCGACCCGCACATCCGCCTGGAGGCGTACATGGCCGAGGAACGCGGCGGAAAGGACAGCTGGAGGGTGGAGTATTGCTACCTGATGTAGCTCAGAAGCCCCGGAAAATGTCATCGTAGGAGCATTGGTATATCTTTCGCAATGCGGACAACTCGCTCACCCGGACGTTGTAGTCGCCGGATTCGATATGGGCGTAGAAGTCCCTCGACATGTCGATGCCCGCCACTTGCAGCTGGGCGGCGACCTGCTCTTGCGTCAACCCGGCCTGGTTCCGCAGCTGACGGAGGTTCGCGCCGATACAATAATCCTGCTTGACTTTCTGATCCATGCGCACCCACCCCCATGCCGTTTGTGTGGCAATCCACACATTTGACTTGATTATATAGGATGATGCGCTTATAATTGCGTGGTATACCACACAGACGGAGGAACCGACAATGAAAGATTTTCCTGACCGGCCGCATTGCTGCTGCTTCACCGGGCATCGGCCCGAAAAGCTGGAAATAGGCCCCGATCTCGTTATCCGGCGGCTGGACGAGGCGATCACCGCCGCCATAGGGCGCGGATACACGGCGTTCATCTCCGGGGCCGCGAAGGGGGTTGACCTTTGGGCGGCGGAGCTGGTCTTGGAGCGCCGGCTCTCCCGGCCAGAGATCCGGCTGGTCTGCGCCGTGCCCTATCAAGGCTTCGGCCTGCATTGGAAGGGCGGGCACTCGGAGCTGTTCGCCAAGGTCATCTGGGAGGCGGACGCCGTCCACTATGTCTGCGACTCCTACTCCCGGTCCGCGTACCAGCGGCGCAACGAGTGGATGGTGGACCGGTCCTCGTTGCTGATTGCCGCCTACACCGGCGTCAGCGGCGGCACGCGCAACACGATTGAGTATGCCAGGAAGCAGGATGCGTGCGAGATACAGTACCTGGAGCTGGCGGCAGAGGGCCAAGCCGAAGAAGGGCGGCTACGCCGCCCCCAGGGGTAATAATAGAGCGAAAAGTATGGAGAGCGTAGCACGGATTTCCCGTACTGCGCTCTCGCTATATCGACAGGAGGCATGAAACATGGGATTCTTTTCTGAGATCGCCAGCGAGGCCCGCCGCAGTGGGCGCGCCGCCGCAACGTCCCAGCCCGCCGAGCCCAAGCCCGAACCGGCTCCGACCGCACTCGAACCCACTCCGGCCCCGGAGCAGCCGCCCGAACCATCGGCCCACACCCCTCCGCCGCCCGAGGTCAAGCTGGCCGTGGAGGACGTCGCCCCGGATGACGATGCCAGGCGCAAGGCCCACGAGGCCGCCGAAGCCAAGCGCAAGGCCGAGTTTGACGCCAAGCAAGCCGAGAAAAAAGCGGCCCGGCAGGCCGCGCTTGACCGTATCGCCGCCATGGCCGCCGCCGATCTGCTGGCCGCGTCCGTGGAGCGCGTCGCCGCTGACACGGAGCGGCTGACCCGGCGCAACATGAAGGAGGCCGTGGCGGAGCATATCCAGGCCAAGTGCCGGGAGGACGCCGCCTTTGCCATGTTGGTCGTGGACCCCGCCAAGTCCATGATTAACTGCTTCCAGTATATCAACAGGAAAGCTCAGGAATACGCCGAGCAGGAGATGAAGGACAACGGCACCGAACGCACCGGCGTCTACGGCTTGGACGTGCCGGACGGCCTATGCTTTCAGTGGGCCGAGGACTATTTCAAGGACGAAAATGCCAAGGAGGATCATAATGAAGATGAAAAATTCGTACCCAAGCCGTATGTACCTGCTTCCGCAAATCGTAAGACGGCCAAGGGCAAGACAGCCAAAAAGCCGACTCCTGCGGCGAAGACCAAAGCCGCGAAGCCGAAGGATGCCGGTATGGAGCAAATCAGCCTGATGTAAGGAGGGGTGGAAATGCTGGACAAAAAAGCCCTGCGAAAGTTTACCGCTGACAATCCTGCCCCCGCCATCCCGCCGGGGCATGGGCTACTCCATGCCCCGCAGGTGGACTACATCGTCCGCACCGCCGTCAGGATTATCGGCCACCGCCGGACGCTGGTACTGTACATCTACGACCGGGAGCGGGCCGCTGGCGGCGATTCCACGCCCGTCTGGACCATGTTCCAGGCGGGGGAGGACTATATCACCCTGGCCCGGAGGGGGGACGGCTCCACCCGCTGGCGCGAGGCCAGCTTCGAGCGGCTGGGCAAGGACTATTCCTTCACCAGGAAATGCGTGTTCTACTCCGCCCCGGACAATCAGAGGGTATGCAGCTTCTTCCACGACCATAACCACGACGGCATGGAAGCTCTGACCTACGCCCAGCAGGCCATCCTTGACAAGCGCAGCACGGAGCGCCAGCTCAGGCGGGAGAGGCGGACTATTGACCGTATGCGCCCCCTCCACGCCCTTCCCCGGAGCCTGGAGGACTGGGTACGGCGCGAGGTCATGCCGGCGTACTTACGTTGCGGGCACACGTCGGTGCGGCGTCCCGTGACCGGGATCTGCACGTCCTGCGGGAAGGAGGCCACGCTGCCCAGCGCGGCGCACAACAGCAAAATTACGTGTCCCCATTGCAAGCGGAAGCTGACGGTCAAGTCCGCTGGGAAGATGGGGCGCCACTATGACCGCGATACCGTCCAGGTCATTGAGCGGATCAGCGGCAATGAGGTCGTGGCCCGGATCATGAAGGTCTGGCACGACTATGACCGCGACCATCTGGCGCCCACGGAGCGGATATACGAGAACGCCCGCGTATTCATCCGGCTCGGC
>Ga0137308_101292_pt1 | contig 25936 bp, 36 predicted proteins | sample Inofrocosms_June_FD_97181 | JGI IMG/M metagenome (GOLD analysis project Ga0137308, IMG submission 97181) | Mouse cecal microbial communities from Vienna, Austria - N-Acetylneuraminic and N-Acetylglucosamine D2O microcosms_June | ecosystem: Host-associated > Mammals > Digestive system > Large... | reverse complement strand
AAAATGCCCCTTTACGCCCACCAAGTACGGGGCGCAAATATGGCCCTTATCACTTTCGGGTGGGTACCGCCCGGAGACACAAAAACCAATGATAGGAGCGTGAGAGCATGACCCAAACGAAAGGCATCGTTTATCTTTCTGGCCCGATCAGCAGCAACCTCGCCGGATACCATGAAGATTTCCACCTTGCCAGAATGCTGGTGGAGAAAGCAGGATACACCCCGGTTGATTCTTGCTTTTTGCCCCTGGGCCTCAAGGAAAGCGACTATATGAGAATTTCCCTCGCCATTTTGGAGGCGGCGGACACGGTGGTCGCATTGAAGGACTGGACCAAGAGCCAGGGCGCACAGATTGAGTGGGCCTACGCCCAGCGGACCGGCAAGCAGCGCATGACCCTCGCCCAGTTTTGCGAGATCAACAACGTACTCGCCTCCCCGGCGGATTTGGAGGTCGGCAAGCGTGAAAAAGCAGGGTAAGCGCAAGGCACCGGCACCGGCGGAGCCGCCCTCCAAAGGTATGAGCATTGACGCCATCCTGGGGCAGCTTGCCAGCATGAAGGACAACGCCAAAAGTTTTATTGACGGCAACGACCCGGAGGCGGACGCCATATGGGCGGCGGATATTGCAACTTGCGAGGCCGCAACAGACATTTTGACCGCCCTGCAGGATGAAGGGATAAAGGACCCGGAGCAAGTCCGGGACCTGATTCACGATTACAACGCCCTGGCCGCACAGTACCAGAACCTCCACCAAAAATATGAGGTTGAGGACAAGCCGGTCCGGCTCGGCAACACCTTTATTTGCCCCGCTTGCAACCGGCAAATACGGCAGCTTTACGCCGCCCATTGTTGGAGTTGCGGCAAGCGGCTGGGCTGGGGGAGGTAGCAGGATGTCAAAGGTTAAGGTCACTTGTGAGGCTTGCGGGAAAGCGGTTTTCAGATACCCGTCCCAGGTGAGCAAGCACCCATTTTGTAGCAGGGTATGCGCCCGACGGTTTAACGGTGAACGGATGCGCCTCTATAACCAAACAGAGAACCCCATGAACACGGCCAACGGCTGGACGCAAGAGAAAAAGGACGCCGTCCGCACCCGTGAACAGGCAGCAAAGGGGAGCTGCAAGCCGAATACATACCCAAAATTTCACGGTCGGCATGAACACCGGGCAGTGGCCGAAATGATGATCGGCAGACCGCTCCGCCACGGAGAGGTGGTCCACCACATCAACGGGGACAAGCACGACAACCGGCCCGAAAACCTCATGGTGTTCAGCAGTCAGCAGGAACACGTTGCATACCACGCCGCCCACCCGGAGGAAAGCGGCGTCTATTTAGGAAAGAGAGGTGATGCCACTTGACAGCACCAGCGAAGATCGCCCCCGGAACGGGTAAAGGTTTCGGGTACCTCTTTGAAATGGGCTGCGGCCCAGCAAGACCCTAACGGCCATAGCCACCGTTGGAGCCGGGTACCAGATGGGCCACGTCAAGCGGGTTTTGATTGTAGCCCCCACCTCGGTGGTTGCGGTTTGGCCGAAAGAGTTTAACGAGTACGCCGCTTTCCCCTATACCATACGCACCCTCCTGGGGGACAAGGCAAAACGGCTCAAGGAACTTAATGACCTTGTACGTTTCCCCTACCAGCACTTAAAGGTGGCCGTTATCAACTACGAAAGCACCTGGCGGGAGGACATTTTCGAGGCCCTTGTCGCCTATGACGCCGACCTGATTATTTGCGACGAAAGCCAACGCATCAAGACCCACGACGCCGCCCAAAGCAAGGCCCTCCACCAGCTGGGGGACCGGGCAAGGTACAAGCTGATTCTGAGCGGCACCCCGGTCCAAAACCAGGCAGTGGACATTTTCAGCCAATACCGTTTTTTGGACCCTTCCATTTTCGGAGATAATTTCTATTCTTTCCGTAACCGCTACTGCGTGATGGGCGGATTCAACCAAAAGCAGATAGTCAAGTATAAGGACCTTGACACCCTGATCCGGAAAGAACATAGCATCGCCTACCGGGTAACAAAGGACGAAGCCCTGGACCTTCCAGAACAGACCTTTGACGACAGGGTGGTCCCCATGAGCAAGAAAGAGCGGAGCATATACGACCGCCTCCGGCGGGACAGCTATGCGGAGCTTGAGGGCGGCGGGACGATCACGGCAACCACGGTATTGACGAAACTGCTCCGGTTGCAGCAGTTTACCGGCGGTTTCCTTGTAGAGGACGACGCCGCTCGGCCCAAACTTGTGAGCCGGGGGAAGTTAGACGCCCTTGAGGACATCCTGCAGGACTATGTTGTGGAGGGTCGGAAAAAGCTGGTCATTTTCGCCCGTTTCCTTCCAGAGATTCACGAAATAGAGGCCCTTTGCAATAAGGTCCTCGGCAAGGCCGGAATGAGGGCGGTCGCCATTTACGGGGACATAAAGAAGGAAGAACGGGGAGCCATCGTCCAGCGTTTCCAGACGGACCCGGAGACAACGGTTTTCGTAGGGCAGATCGACACAGCAGGAACCGGCATAACCCTAACGGCGGCGGATACTTGCGTTTATTATAGCGTCAATTTCAACTTTGCCACCTATAGCCAGAGTTTGAGCCGGATACACAGGATCGGCCAAAAGAACCGTTGCACATACATTCACCTGGTAGCAGATCAGACCATCGACGAAACCATACTCCAGGCCCTGGCCAAAAAGGAGGATTTAGCGAAAACGGTGGTCGATAATTGGAGGGCCTTTTTCTAAGGCCGGAAAGGAAAAAGCATGGAAAACGTTACAATTTCTCACTTTGAGAACGACACCATCCAGGAGAAGAAACTGGAAAGCTACGGCTGGGAAAAGCATGATTTCCTCGCCGGTCAAGAGCTGACGGTTACGATCACCCTCGGGGAGTACCGGGAATTGGTTTCCAGCAAGGCCACCGCCAAGCAGGAGATCGATGCTAAAGTCATGAAGGTCGCCGCCCTTGAGCAGGAGTTAAAGAAGCTCAAGGAAGAAGCGGACCGCCTCAAGGCCGAAAACTACGACCTTCAGAACAAGGTCCTGGCGGCACAGGGCCGGAACCACGGCCAGCAGCCCCCGGTCCAGGACGGCGGCACCGAGGAAGAAGGGAGCGGCGAGGAATGAGCAAGGATAAGCAGCCCCGCCTCTGCCCGTTCAAAAAGATCATTGAGAAGGACTACAGCGGGAAGACCGGCAAGGCCACGATCAACGAGCGTTTCGCCCCTTGCGCCGGGGAGCGGTGCATGGCGTACCAGGTACCCAGTTACGGCCACGGGGAGGGCGGCGACCCCACCTGCAAGCGGTTGGAGGGCGGCAAGTGAGGGCCTATATGCGGATTGAGCGGACCGACATCCGCCCACCGAAAACAGAGGGGATAAGCGTCGCCATGATGCCCCTGCGGAGCAACGTACCGGACCCTGGCTCCAGAGATTGGCAGTTGACCGCTTGCCCCCATTGCGGACGGGAATGCTGGTATCAGACGGAGAACGCCGAAACCTTAAAGGCATTTCAGCCCGATATTAAATTTCTTTGTACCGAATGCGCCTTGACCGTTGCGGCGGGTGGCGTTGGTAAATGAGCAGAAGGGAAGGACAACTATGGAACAGCAGAAACAGCAGCAGCCTAAAGGGTTGACCGATTTGGTCAAGGACCTCCGGGGCCTCCTTGATGAAAAGGACCGGCTGGAGGCGGACACCAAAAAGAACAAGGCCGACATTGAGGCCAAAAAGCAGGAGATCATCCAGCAGATGCTCGACGACGACACAACCCGGATTTCCTGCGGCGGGTACGTTTACACCCTCCAGGCAAAAACCGCCTATAACAAGATTGCGGACGACACCCTGGATGCGGAGGGCATCGACTACCTGGACACGTTGCGGCTTGAGGGTTTCGGCCACCTTATCAAGGAAACCGTGAACACCCGGACCCTGCAGAGTGCTATGGCCGCATACGTTGAGGAACACGGGGAGTTGAGCGAGGGCCTTTTGACCATCATTAAGCCCTATGACTACAACGACGTCGGCACCAGGAAGGAGGCAAAGAAAAAGAAATGAAGCCCGAATATGAACAGCTTGAGCTGGACACCCGCCCTGCCCTGCTCAAGGCGATCACCACCGTAACGGCGGACGCCGTAGAGACGGCCTACGAAATGACCCGGCTCCACAATGAGGCGGCAGCGGAGGAAGGGCAGCACGTCCCCGGCCCGGTCCATAACCGGCATGAGGCATACGGCATCGCTGCCGAGCAGATGGGGAAGATCAACGGGGCAGTCAAGAGCATAGCGGACGACACCAAAAAGCTCCTGGGGATTCTTTCGGACCCCAACAGAACGGCGGTCGAGGCCGTGAGCGACATCCACAATAGCACCCTTGCGGCGGCGGTTGTCCTGGTTACGGCGGCGGCGACCATGAAGCGGACTATGCAGGACCTTTACCACGCCGAAACCCACGACCCCGGCCCCACGCCCCTGGATGAACTTGCAGAAAGCGGCGGTTTCCAGGAGGCGGAGCCGATCAGCAGCACCGAAGAAGACGAAGACGCCGGAACCGGCGACAATGAAACGGAGGAATAAAGATGGCACAGCAGAAGAAGACCACCGCCCTGGCAGTTATGGACGATTTTAAGATCGTAAGCCGTTACGACGGCATGACCCCGGAGGACCTGGAGGAATTGCAGGACCAGCTTGAGGACCTGGACCAGGACACCGGCATCGCTTGCCGGAGCATCAAAATCCCCTCCGGCGGCGGCACCGCCTACGAGGTCCAGGGGGAGGACGACGACACGGACCCCATGAAGACGATCACCGGCGTCGTTGTTTTCACCCACCGTTTGAGCGGCTACTGGCCCAACGCCTACGGCAGCAGCAACAACCCGGAGGACAAGCTCCCCACTTGCGCCAGCATGGACGGCAAGACCGGCATTGTGCAAAAGGGCGACAACACCGGGGAGGTTATCACTTGCGAGACTTGCCCCTGGAATCAGTACGGCACCGCCAGGGACCAGGCCGGGAACCAGGCTCGGGGAAAGGCTTGCAAGAATATGCGCCGCCTTTACATCTTGATGGACGGGGACCCGAACCTTTACCTTTTGACGGTACCCCCCACTTCCATCCGGGACGTGAACAACCAGCTCGCCAAAATTGCGCCCTACGCTGATAAGGTTATCACGCTTTCCCTTGAGAAAGCCACCAACGCCGGGGGGACCCCCTACAGCAAGGTCGTCGTGAAGAAGATCGGCGTCCTGCCCCCACCCGCCGCCGCCGTTGTGAAGGAACTGCGGCACCAGATCAAGGCCCAGTATAAAAACATGGCGATCACGATGGACGACTACGCCGCCGCCCCGGAGCGGGGCAAGCCGGTTGACGTTTCTGCCGATGATTTTGACGACGATCCGGCCCCCTTCCAGGAGGCCCCGCCCCACGACGACAGCGATGCCCCGCCCACCGGCGGCGGAGAACCCCTCCCCTTTGCTTGAGCTTGCACCCGGCGGGTACCGCCCCCATACGGTACCCGCCCCATGCCCCACAGGGGCGGACACTATGAAAAACGATAAGGAAATGGCGGTGGTGAATTTATGGCGGCAATGGACAACGTAGACCTCGACAGGATCGTTGACTATAAGGCGGAGTACACCGCCGCCATGAGCCGGGAAAAATTGAGAATTTCCGGGGACAGCATCCTGGGGCTTTGCCCCTTCCATCAAGAGAAAAACCCCAGCTTTTCTGTTGACCTCAAGACCGGAAAATGGAATTGTTTCACAGAGGGCGAAAGCGGGAACTTTATCACCTTTTACGCCAAGCTGCACAACATCGACACCGGGACGGCGTACAAGGAAATTTTAGAGAAATACGGCGTTTCACGGGAGGCCCCAAAGAAGGAGCCGAAAAAGAACAGCGGCAGCGGCCTCGGCTCCTACAGTTTGGAGCAGTACAGCAAGGACAAGCAGCTCCCGGCAGATTTCCTCCGGGACATTTGCCGGACGGATACAGGCCGGGACCGGGACGGTACCACATTCCTGCGGATTTCATACGCCGACGCCACCGGGCAAGAGATCACCTACCGGAAACGCTACGCCAAAAAGGAATTTAGGTGGCGGACAGGCTCAAAGGGCAAAATTCACCTTTACGGGGAGTGGAGGCTTGAGAGCATCCGGGCAGCAGGGTGGGCCATTTTGGTCGAGGGGGAGAGCGATACCCAGTCCCTATGGTACATGGGCCTCCCCGCCATTGGAGTGGCTGGGGCTACCCTTTTCAAACCGGAACAGGTTGAACTTTTGCAGGGCTTGAAGCTATACGTCCACAAGGAACCCGATCAAGGCGGCGACACGTTCACGGCCAAGATTTACAAGTGCCTCCGAGACGGCGATTTTACCGGGACCGTATATCGCTGGGATTGCGCCCACCTTGACGCCAAAGACCCCTCCGACGTTTACCTTGCCCACGGGCAGGAGAACGGCAGCAGCATGATCCGGGAGGCCCTGGCGGCGGCGGAACTGATAGACCTTGAAAAGGAGCTTTTGCCGGAAGTGATACCAGGCGCACCGGCCATCTTGAGACAGCCGGAGGCGTGGATTTATTCAGAAAGCGGTATTTCTTCCATTGACCCCAAAACCATGACCCCGACGTGCGTCTGCAGGACCCCCATAATTTTGACCCAACGCCTCAAGAGTATTGAGACGGGAGAGGAAAAGATGGAGGTTGCATTTAAGCGGGACGGGCAATGGACCTCGGCCATTTACCCCCGTGACGCCGTTTTTTCAAGCCGGGGCATTTTGGACCTTTCCCGGCTCGGTTGCACCGTAACCAGCGAAAACGCCCGACAGGTTGTAAAATTCCTGGGAGCATTGGAGGCGGAAAACATAGACCTCATACCAAAGGCCGATGCGACCTCCACCTTTGGATGGCAACCCGGAAAGCGTTTCCTACCCGGCAGATCAGAGAACCTGGTCCTTGACATTGACCCATCCCAGCGGAGCATGGCGGCGGCGTATTGCCAGAACGGCACCCTTGAGGGCTGGCTTGCACACATGGCCCCCCACCGGGAGCGGGACAAATTTAGGTTTATTCTTGCGGCCAGCTTTGCAGCCCCGCTCCTGCGGATTGTAAAACAGAGGATTTTCTTTGTATACAACTGGGGCGGCAGCAAGGGCGGCAAAACCGCCACCATGAAAGCGGCCCTATCCGCCTGGGGGGACCCGGAACGCCTCATGATTAGCTTTAATACCACCATAGCCGGACTTGAGCGGACCGCCGCCTTTTATTGCGACCTCCCCCTGGGCATTGACGAACGGCAACAGGCCGGGGACAAGCAGGGCTTGATCCAGCAGCTTGTCTATATGGTTTCCGGCGGCAAGGGCAAGATCAGAGCCGCCAAAAACGGGGGCCTACAGACTACATACCAGTGGCGGACCGTGGCCCTGGCCACCGGGGAAGAACCCCTATCCACTGACACCACCATGACCGGCGTCTCCACCCGTGTCCTTGAGATTTACGGCGGACCTTTTGAGGATGAAACGGCGGCAAGCCTCATGCACCAGCAAGCCGGGGAAGATTGCGGCTGGGCCGGACCGGCCTTTATTGAGCGGTTGGTCCAGACCGACGAGCGGCAGATCATAGACGCCTATGAGGAAATGCACCGATACGTCCGGGATATAAGCGAGGGGAAAAACGGCTCCCACATTGCCGGGATTTCCGTGGTTGCCCTTGCGGACGCCCTTATTGATTATTGGTTTTTTGGAGCCAGGAAAGAAGCAGCCTGGGACCGGGCCAAACGGATGGCGAAAAACATCCTCATTGACCAGGTAGAGGGGAACGCTACCGACGTAAACGAAAACGCCGTCCAGTTTATTGTGGACTGGGTACTTTCCAACAAGGCTTACTTTGGGACTAAGGCCATAGGAACGTGCCTCGGATTCAGCAGCGACACCGGGAACACGGTTTATATATTCCCCTCCATGCTGAACCAGGCTTTGAGCAAGGCCGGATATTCCCCCCGTAAAACCATGAAATACATGGCGGAACAGGGCCTAATTGCTACAGAGGTGGACAGATCAACGGGGAAAAAACAGTATTCAGTAAGGAAATGGTTTGACAACAGGACCTCCCGCTTTGTTGAATTTTACATCGGAAAAATTGCGGAGAGCAAGGACCCCGTGGAGGCAGCGGAGGAAGAAATGGACGAAAGCGAACCGACAGAGGCGGAGATCAACGCCCAGGAAAAGATCGGAGGCTTTACCGAAATTGAAGACGGCGACGGCAGCGACCCGCTCCCGTTCTGAAAACCTTGCATCTAAAAATAGTAGCAATGATAGGAGCAAGGGAAGGAGCAAGGCGGGAAATGCCCACGGGGAAAGGCTTTTGAGGCTTTCATTGCTCCTATTACACGATATTCTCCTATTACACTATTTATATTGCAATTTTGCATTTTACACACGACATATGCAAAATTGTAAAAAATAATAAAACGGTGGGTATTTCTTGAAATTAGGAGCAAGAAGCAAGGACAGGCGGGAAACGCCGACGTGTCAAGGCTTTCCCCCTTGCTACTGATTTTCGGAGAAGTAGCAAGACCCGGCAGAAAACCACCTATAAAGGAGGGTTGCAAAAATGACGGACGGAGAGCGGCTCCAAAAGTTTGACGCTGATTTTCAGAAATTGAAGAAGAACCGGGAAAAGGTGCCGCTTGAGCAGCTACAGACCCGGTATGCGGACGCCTACAATGCCCTGGTTGCGGAGGTACAGGCCGGGGCCGATTGGTATGCGGATACCTACATCAACCTTTTAGTCAGCCATTTTCCCCGACACCCGGAAGACACCGCCGGGAATGAGTGGCTCGACAAGCGGATCGCCGCCATACGGGAACAGGAGGCCAAACCCGGCGGCAGGGTTGAGCGGTACCGGGCCGCACTTTTGGAGCGGCTGGACCGGAAAGCGTATGAACAGCTTGTATGGGAGATTTACAACCGCCTTGAGGTTGAGGCTTTCGACCCCTACTGGCAGCGGCACAACAGGTGGGTGGGAGAGTCGGGGCGGCGGCGTTGGATTTACAACGATATAACCCGGAAATTCTGGTGGCCGAAAACAGAGGGCTACCCCGCCAGCGGATGCTGGATAAACCGGGACTATACCGGCCATGACAGCAGATTTCCACCCTACATCAAGGAGGACCCGCCGGAATGATATGGCATCAATCATACAGGGCAGACCCGAAAGCCCGGGAGGTAGCAGACCGGCATTATAACCGGCAGAAACCGGGGACGCCTAATTTTGTACCACCCGGTCGGTGCTGCGTATTCTACACAGAGAACCAGGGCGGCAAGGCTCTATGGGTAACATCTTTCCCGTTTGCTCAATACGTCAGGCATCAATGGGCCGGGGCCTGGGTTTGTTCGGCTTTTCGGAATGAGGGGGCCGGAATCGCCTCCGCCATGATCCGGGAGGCGGTAGCAGCTACACGGGCATATTTTGGAGAGCCGCCGCCCCTCGGAATGATAACATTTATTGACACCAGGAAGGTGCGGCCCACCATACGACACGGCAAGGAAACCTGGGGCTATACCTACGAAAAAGCCGGTTTTCACCTTGCAGGGAAAACAAAAGGCGGGTTGCTTGCGTTTCAGCTTTTGCCGGAGGATATGCCACCGCCAGAGACAGCACTCCCACCCATAGACGAATGCCTCCAACTACGCCTTGACCTCAAAGGAGGATATTCATGATCGTCGGCCTCATTGACGTAGACGGCCACAATTTCCCGAATTTGGCTTTGATGAAGCTATCAGCGTGGCACAAGGCCCAGGGGGACACGGTAGAGTGGTGGTCCGGGTTTGGGGAGTATGACCTCGTTTATATGAGTAAGGTTTTTGATAGTACATATTCCCCGGACGCTATGGAGCCGGTAAACACCCGGCAGATCATCAAGGGCGGCACCGGCTACGGCCTGGACAACCGGCTCCCGGATGAAGTAGAGCATATTTACCCGGACTATTCCCTTTACCCCGATTTCACCAAAGAGACGGCCTACGGATTTTTAACAAGGGGATGCCCCCGAGCCTGTGACTTTTGCATAGTTGCCGGTAAGGAAGGGCGGCGGTCGGTGAAGGTTGCGGACCTTGCGGAATGGTGGAGCGGTCAAAAGCGTATTGAGCTATTAGACCCGAACCTTTTAGCGTGTTCGGACCACATGGACCTATTAGGGCAGCTTATCAGTAGCAGCGCACGTGTGAATTTTAACCAGGGACTTGACGCCCGCCTTTTGACCCAGGAAAACATAGAGGCGATAAACGCCATACGGATAAAGGACATACATTTTGCCTGGGACTACATGAGGGAGAGCAAGGCCGTTTTGAGAGGGCTGCGGCTCTACCGGGAACGGGCCAGCAGGAAGGTCCACGGCGACTGGGGGACGGTTTACGTCTTGACGAACCACGGCACCACGATGGAAGAAAACCTATACAGGGTTGAAAACATCGTAGAATTAGGATATTGCCCCTATATCATGATTTTTGACAAGCCGAACGCCCCGAAAGAAATAAAAGACTTGCAGCGTTGGTGCAACCGGTTTGTTTATAAATCAGTACCCAATTTTTACGACTATAACCCGAATTGGAAAAACAGTAAGGAGGACAACGATGGACAGACAAGCATTGATTTCACGCTTTGAGGCGGAGATGGGCAAGATCAACCGCCCCGGCATTGACAAGCTCATGAGCTACATTCAGAGCAGCGACTTTTACACCGCCCCGGCAAGCACAAAATTTCACCTTTCCTGCGAGGGCGGACTCCTGCAGCACAGCCTTAACGTTTTGGACGCCTTGCGGGGCCTGTTGGTTTTCAACACGATCACCGGCCTTTATGAGTACCAGGTCGCCGGGAAGGTGGCGGCAGAAATTCCCGCCGAGAGCGTAACCATTGCGGCCCTGTTGCACGACATTTGCAAAACCCATTTCTACACCACCGCCATGCGGAACGTGAAGAATGAGAAGACCAACAGGTGGGAGAAGCAGCCCTATTACACCATTGACGACAAGATGCCCCTGGGCCACGGCCCAAAGTCCGCCATGATCGTAAAGCAGTACATTGAGCTGACCACGCCGGAGATGTACGCCATTTGGTGGCACATGGGATTTAACGGCAACTTTGAGAACGACACCGCCGCCGGGGCCAGCTATGGTACCCCCTCGCCCTTGCCCTTTACACGGCGGACATGATGGCCTCCCGCCTCATGGAGGCAGAAGCAGCGAACAAGGCCCTCTTTGCGGAGCCGCCCCAGGCCACCGCCGGGAGCTTTGGAGAGGACATCGGCACCGGGGAGCCGGACGCCCCGCCCCCGGAATCGGAGTGGCAGGAGGCCCCGCCCATCAAGGAAGGAGCGTAAACCATGATCGAATTTAAGGACAAAATCGACGAAGCGGTCGCCACGGTTCGGGGCTATTGCGCCAAAGTGAAAAATTGCAAAAAGTGCCGGTATGTTACCCAGGACGGGCAATGCCCCTTTATGTTGGAGGAACCGCCCTGCGACTGGGACATGGACAACCAGAGGCACCGCTTTATTATTGGATGGCTGAGCAAGCAGCAGGAGGCGGACAAGTGACCGCCCCGGCCAGCCCTCACAAGGAAAGCTATTACCAGGCCAAAATCCTCCAATGGCTCAAGCGTACATACCCCGCCGCCTTTATTTGGAAAGCGGCGGCGGGGCCGTACAGCCAGGGCGGCATCCCGGACGTTTGCGCCATTATCAACGGGCATTTTTACGGGTTTGAGGTTAAGAGGCCGGAGGGCGGTCGGCTTTCCAAGCTCCAGGAATTGACCATTGAGAAGATCAACGCCGCCGGGGGCACCGCCGCCGTTGTTTCCTACCCGGCGGACGTTCAGCGGATTATTGAAGGAGGATAAAAGTGGACGAATACAGAGAGGGCGAACTTATCATTTACCAGAACGGGGACCGCTACGAGGTCGGCAAAATTAAGCGGCTGACAGAAACCGGGGCCTTTGTTTGGTACAGTGAGGGCGACACCGCCGCCAAAACGCCCTATGAAGCCATGCACAAAATTACAAACGGTTTCGCTATCAAGGAAACGACCCTGGGCGGCGACGACGGGAGGCGGCGGTTATGACGTGGGCGATGGCACACCCGATTTTGACCTTTATCCTCATTCTTGCCGCACTTGTGGTGCTTGAGGAATCAGTCGCCAACATTTGCAGGGCTATAATTCAAAGCAGACAAAAGGAAACGGAGGAATCAGGAAATGAGCAATCAGCCGGAAAATAAACAAGTAAACGGCCTGATCGCTGCCCTCGGGGGTTTTGCGGAAATGGCCCATATTTTCTATACCTCAATGATTGAGGCCGGGGCCACAGAGAAAGAGGCAACCGAGGCCATGAAAGCCTATGTTTTCTCTTTCTACCATGAACAGATTGAGGACGCCAGACGAAAGGAGAAGGAACAGCAGGATGGGGAAGAAGCGTAAAAAGCCGCCCTTTGTGAGGCGGACCGGCAAGGCCCCAATTTCAAAAAAGCAGCTTGAGGCAAAGGCGGCGGAAACCGGCCTAACTAAGCTCCCCACCATATCCCTGGTTGCGACCATCAACACCATGCTCGGCATTTTGCAGGACCGGGGCCTCCAGATCAGGGACTGGGACGACAGGAGCAAGGTGGTCCACAAGCTCAAGGTTATAAGGGGCAACGTTTACATTTTGGCACCCCATGAACAGCCGGAAACGGAGGCAGGGCATGGCGAAAGCGGGGAACACGACACAGGCCAATGAGCGGCGGGTTTTGAGGAAATACCTCGCCCGATACTACAGAGCCAAAGACAAGCGGTCCATTTTGCAGGGGAGGCTCCGGGCATTGAAACGGGAGCTTGACAGGGGGGGCTTTATGCCCCCCTCCCCGGTCCAGGAAATCGAGGCCAAAATTCAGCGGCAGACGGAGGCGGCAGAAAAAAGCGTCCTTGAGATCATGGAGCTTTTGGAGCGGTTGCCCCCCGATTCTACGGAGCGGACCATTTTAGAATTACGGCACATAGACTGCAAGACCTGGGCGGACATAAGCAGGACCGTATATTTAACACGGACCCCATGCGCCAAGTATTACAACCGGGGGCTTGACGCCCTCCTGGGCATGAGCGAGGTCCGGCAGATCATAGGGCTTGAGGAAATAGCCGGGGGTTGATCGTAGGGATTGGCTCCCGGTTTTTCTATGCCCATTTTTACCCCGCTTTTTCAAAAGGCGATTTTTGCCCCCTTGAAACAAGGGGCTATAGCCCCACCGTATTTTTAGGCCCTTGCATTTACGCCCCCAGGCGGAGCCGGTTTTTTAGGCCCCGCTTTTGGAAGGCGTTTATTTTTGGCTACCAGGGACAAAGCCCCCTATATACAAGGCCCCTTGTCGCCCCCATATAAGGCCCCGTGTGCAAGGGCCTATTTGGGTGGGGGTTGTATACGGCGTGAAGCATAGGCAAGGCTCTTTTTTCTTTTGGAAAAAACGCCCCTATTTGAGGCATAGGCAAGGTATTTATACCCCCTAAATTGAGGGCCTTTGTCGGGGCATTTGTGGGCCATACAGAAGGGTTATACAGGGCAGTCAATAGGGAAAATACAAGCCCAGGCAAATCGAGTACACAAGAGTACATTCACTTGTGTTATCGTTTGAGCGTGAACATCAAGCGACGTTCACAATGCCATAGCTGCCCTCCTTCCCTTCCCTTGCGGAGCGCAGGACGAACTGCGCTCTGCAGAGGGGAGGCACCCGCCAACGGCGAAGGTACTTCCAGACCCGCCTCCCCATGCGGGGCGGAGGAAGGCGCGATGTTTTTTCGGTTGAAAATGAAAATTTTTTAGGCGTTTCGTTACGCAAAGGGGGTCGGACCGTGAAATTTGAGCGTAAAAACCTCGCTGACTTGCGCCCTGCGGAGTACAATCCGAGGAAAAAATTGACCCCAAACGACCCGGAATATATACAAATCCGCAACAGTTTAACAGAGTTTGGCTATGCCGACCCCATTGTGATAAACGCCGACGGGACCATTATCAAGGGCCACCAGAGATGCACCGTCATGATGGATTTAGGGTATACAGAGGCGGAGGTTATCGTCCTCGACATACCCGATAAGGCCAAAGAAAAGGCCCTTAACATAGCCCTAAACAAGATTACAGGCAAGTGGGACAACGCCATCCTAAAGGATTTGTTGGTTGAGCTTGACCTGGAGGGCTACGACTTTAGCGTTACCGGCTTTCAGCGGACGGACCTGGAGGACCTAATCCAGGAGCTTGACATCCCGCCGGAGGCCACAGAGGACGGCTACGACGCCGAACAGGCGGCGGCGGAGATTGAGGTCCCCGAAACCCGCCCCGGCGACCTATGGAGGCTCGGACGCCACCGCCTCCTCTGCGGGGACAGCACCGACCCGGAGGACGTAAGGCGGCTCCTGGCCGGTAAGGCCCTGGACCTTGTGATCACGGACCCGCCCTATAACGTTGACTACGGGGAAAAGGTTGACTTTCTAAAAAAGTTTCGGACGGACGAATGCCGCCCGGAAAGCACCATCCAAAACGACCGCATGAGCGAAACCGGGTTTTATGATTTCCTCCTTACCACGTTTCGGAATATCAGCGAGGCCATGAGGCCGGGGGCCGGGATTTACGTTTTCCATGCGGACACCAACGGCCTCCCTTTCCGGCAAGCCTACACCGACGCCGGACTAAAGCTGGCGCAAGTCCTGATTTGGGAGAAACAGCACTTTGTGCTGGGGCGGCAGGACTACCAATGGCGGCATGAGCCGATTTTGTACGGATGGAAAGAGGGAGCCGCCCATTATTTCATCAATGACCACAAGCAGGACACCATCCTCCTGGAGGATGAAACCGATTTTAAGGCCATGAACAAGAAGCAGCTTTTGGCCTTTATTGAGGACTACATCCGGCAGTACAAGGACCTCACCACCGTCCACTATGAGCCAAAGCCGCAAAAGAGCAAGCTACACCCCACCATGAAACCAATACCCCTGGTGGGCCGCTTGATGAACAACTCCAGCAAACCCGGCTGGGCCGTTGGTGACTTTTTCGGCGGCAGCGGTACCACGCTGATGGCGGCGGAGCAATTAGGTCGGACCGCCTACATGATGGAGTTTGAACCCCGCAACGTTGACGTCATAGTGAAGCGGTGGGAAACCTACACCGGGCAAAAGGCGGTGCTTTCCAATGGCTGAACTTGATAACTTGAGCCTTGAGGGTTTCGACCTGGGAGCCGCCCTCGGTATTTCCTCGGAGGCGGAGGCCGCAAAGAAGACGCCGCCCCCGGAGCAAGGCGGCATCAAGGTATCCCACAGGATGGGAGCAAGACAGCTCTGGCGCAAGGCGGCATCCGAAAAAGCCCTTGAAGACGCCATGCCCTCCTGGCATTTCCGGGAAGGGGATTGCTACCATTGCTTTTCTTTTGGAGACGTTGACAGTTTTTCCTTTTTCAAAATGGTTTTGCGGCAGCAGCCCATAAAATACGCCGCCATTTCAACGTGGTGCATGGCCGGGGAGGACGTTACCGACCTACGCAAGTGGCACGAAAAGGGCCTTGTCGGCAGAGTTGACTTTTTCATGGGCGAGATTTTCAAGGGCAGTTACCCGGACGTCTACGCCGCAACCAGGGAATTTATTGCAGAGTGCGGCGGACGGCTGGTCATTTTCCGAAACCATTCCAAAGTAATGGCCATTGAAGGGGAAAGGTTTGATTGCCTGATTGAGAGCAGCGCAAACATTAACACGAACCCCCGGAGCGAAAACACGGTGGTCACCGTTGACCGGGATTTAGTAGGAGCCTACATCCGGCTCTTTTCAGAGATTATCCCATTCAACCAGGACTGCGGGGCCGCACCCTACGAACGGAGGCAGACAGATGGCAGGGACAAACATGGGAATGTACCGGGTTGAGGTTATAGCCCAGCTTTTCGGCGTAACCGTCCGGCGGATTCAGCAGCTTACACAAGAGGGGGTACTCCCCACCACCGACACGGTGGAAGGGCGGCGGTATGATTTGGTCCCCACCATTCAGAGCTACGTCCAGTATTTGAGCGATAAGGCATACGGTAAAAACCGCTCCGAAAAGGAGACGGAGCTGCGGGAGCAAAAGCTCCAGGCGGAGATCGCCCTAAAGGAGAGCCAGGGCGAACTCCACCAGTTGAAGACGGCCATCGCCGCCGGGAAGTACATAGCGGTCGAGGAAGTGACGCTGGATTATCAAAAGTTTTTCGTGACTTTCAAAAAATTTGCCATGAGCCTCCCCTCCCGGATTTTGGACGCCATCACTGGGTTTTCTGAAATAGACCCGTTGAGCGCAAGGCGGCTCGACAAGATGATTCAGCACGAAATTCAAGGCTTGCTTGAGGCTTTCGTGGTCGCTGGCGTGACCGAAAAACCGAAGGGCAAAAATGCCAAAGCCTAGAAATTGGCGTATCAGAAAATACCTTGTGACGCCATACCAGAAAAAGGCTCTCGAATACCTACGCCCCCCGGAGGATATAAGCGTATCCGAGTGGGCGGAGAAATACCGGGTATTGGATACAAGCTCCGCCATACCCGGCCCCTGGAAGAACAGCAAGACCCCGTACCTTGTCGAGATTATGAACACTTTCCTTGATTCAGACGTTGAGGAAATTGTTTTCGTGAAGCCCACCCAGGTCGGCGGCACGGAGGCCATGCTCAATATGCTGGCCTACATAGCCGCCCAGGACCCGGCCCCCACGTTGGCGGTATACCCGTCGGACGAATTAGGGGAAAGAGTAGTAAAGAAGCGAATCCGCCCCATGATCTACGCCTCGCCGCCGTTGCGGCAGCGGTTTAGGGCAAGCGAATCCTCCACCTCTGAACTATTCTTTGAGGGCATGAGCATAACGGTCACCGGCTCCGGCAGTCCTTCCCAGCTTGCGTCGTTCGCCATACGGAACCTGTTCCTTGATGAGGTGGACAAGTACCCCGGCGCAACCAAAAAGGAATCGGACCCCATATCGCTGGCCAGGGAGCGGACCAAGACTTTCCACAACAACCGCAAGATTTACATTACCAGCACCCCCACCCTAAAGACCGGCCACATTTGGAAAGCCCTGGAGGGGGCGGACATTGTAAAGCACTACTTTGTCCCTTGCCCCCATTGCGGCAAGTATATAGAGCTTATCTGGAAACAAGTGAAATTCCCGGATGATGAAGGTATGAGCTACGCAGACCGGGCGGAATTTGCCGCCTACGTTTGCCAGGAATGCGGGGCCGTGATCACCGACCGGCACAAGCCGGAGATGCTCCAGCACGGGGAGTGGCGGACCGTAGAACAGCGGACCCAATTCCCCCGCAAGGTCGCCTTTTGGCTTAATACCCTCTATTCCCCCTTTGTGAGGTTTTCGGAGATGGCAAAGGAATTTTTGACCAGCAAGGACGACCCCGACGCTTTCCAGAATTTCACGAATAGCTGGCTGGCGGAGCCGTGGGAGGATACCAAGCTCAAGACAAGCGCAGACCTTGTCCTTGAGCGGCAGACCGCCCTGGCGGAGTACACCGTCCCGGCCTGGGCAAAGGTTTTGACCGCCGGGGTAGACGTACAAGAGACGTGCGTTTATTGGACCATACGGGCCTGGGGCAATTACCTCACAAGCCAGAACATAGCCCACGGACAAGCCGGCTCTTTTGCGGAGGTTGAGCGCATCATGAACCTCCAGTATATACGGGAGGGAACCGGGGACCCCCTGGTGGTTGCCCTTGCCCTGATTGACAGCGGCGACAACACCGATCTCGTTTATGATTTTTGCGCCAGCAATTCAGAATGGGCCTTGCCCAGCAAGGGCAGCTCCCACCCGATGGACACCCATTTTAGGCTTTCCAAAGTGAACCGCACCGATAGCAAAGCCTACGGGATGCCCCTGGCCATCATTGACACCGGCAAATACAAGGATATGATCGCCGGACGTATGAGGAAAGAGAACGGGACCGGGAGCTGGATGGTCTACGCCGGGTGTGATCGGACCTACGCCGAACAGGTCACGGCGGAGCATAAGGTCAACGTAAAGACCGCCGGGGGCCGCACCGTACAAAGCTGGGTATTGAAGACCACCCACGGGGACAACCATTTTCTTGATTGTGAGGTTTACGCCATGTGCGCCGCCGATATGATCGGGGCCAGGACATTCCACCTCCAAGAGGTTGAGGTCCAGGCCCGGACAGAGGCGAAGCCGGACCCGGACCCGGCCTTTACCCCGGAAGAAAACTGGATAACCCAAAATGAAAATTGGTTAGGAGGATAGGCATGGCAGAGGAACAAAAGCAGCCGGAACGGCAGACCATAGCGCAGCGGCTCCTTGAGGTTGATACCGCTATCCACGCCGTCCTTTTAGGAGGCCAGAGCTACAAGCTCGGCACCCGCAGCGTTACCAGGGCGGACCTCGCCCTCTTGCGGCAAATGCGGGATGATTTGGCGGCACAGTTACAGACAGAGGACAACGGCAACCTCCTGGGCGGCGTTGTTGTTGCAGTATTTGAAGGGCGGTAGACCATGAACATTTTAGACAGGCTGATCGGCTGGATTAACCCGCAAGCCGGGGCGGAGCGGGAGGCATGGCGGCAAGCCCTTGAGGAAATGAGGCACTACGACGCCGGGAGTTACGGACGGGCAAACGCTAACTGGTATGCCATCAACCAGAGCGCAGAGACAACCGACCGTTACAGCCGGGATGTTGTACGGGCCAGAGCCAGGGACCTTGAGCGCAACAGCGACGTCATGGCCTCGGTCATAAGCCCCTTTATCCGCAACGTTGTCGGCAAGGGCCTGATTCTCCAGGCCGAAACCGAAAATCAGGAGCTTAACAAGGAGATTGAAAAGCTCTGGAAGGTTTGGACCAAAAAAAGAAATTGCGACGTTACCGGCACCCAAAGCCTAAACCAGATGCTCCGCATGGCCGTCCGGCGCAAGAAGGTGGACGGCGGCATCCTTTTCGTGAAGCGGTACACAAAGGGCGGCGTCCTCCCGTTCAAGTTGCAGCTTTTCGAGACGGACGAACTGGACGCCTCGCAGATTGCCCCGAAACACCAGGGGAACCGGGTGGTCGGCGGCATTGAGTACGACCGATTCAACGCCCCGGTCGGCTATTGGATACGGCAATACACCCTTGACGGCATGAGCATTTCGGACCCGGTTTTTCTCAAGGCGGACGATGTGATTTTCTATTTCAGCAAACGCCGCCCCTCCCAGTTGCGGGAAATGAGCGATATGAGCCAAACCGTGACCCGTGTCCGGGACGTGAACGAATATATAACCGCCGTTTCGGTCAAGCAGCGGATTGAGGCTTGTTTTGGCATTGCCGTAAAAAGGAACTACCCCACCGGCGGCATTGGCCGGGTAAATCAGTACAGTGGCCCCGTCCAGACCTACGCCGGGAAGACCGTCACCCCCGGCATGATTCTGGAAATGAACCCCGGAGAGGAAATACAGGCCATCAACCCCCAGGGACAGGCAAGCGACGCCTCCAGTTTCGTCAAGCTCCTGCAGCGGCTTACCGGGGCGGGGCAGGGTATCAGCTATGAGGCCACGTCCAGGGATATGAGCCAAACCAATTACAGCAGCGCAAGACAGGGCCTCATTGAGGACAGCATGACCTATGCGGAGGAAGACGAACTGCTCCTGGATATTCTTGATGAAATTTATGAGACGTTCCTCATTTCCGCCGTTCTTTCCGGGGCCTTGACCGTTCCCGACTTTTGGCAGCGCAAAGAGGACTATTTTAACCACCGTTTTGACAAGCCGCCCAAGCCCTGGATTGACCCCAGCAAAGAGGCGACCGCAACACAAATCGCCTTGCGTACCGGGCAACGGACCTTTAAGCAGATCGCCGCCGAAAACGGCTCCGATTGGCAAAAACAGGTTGACGATATATGCGAGGTCTTGAAGTACGCAAAAGATAAACACGGTATAGACCTGGGAGGTGTGATTCTTGGACAGAAAAAAACAGACGGCCTATATGAGGGCGAGGACCCCCCCGCAGAACCCGGAGTGGCCGGGGCCGTACAGCCACAAGACGCCCCTGCAGATGATAGCGGAGAGGGCGGCACCGGCGACGGCGGCGGGGACGGATAACCACCGCACCCTCGGCACCGCCACCCTCCAGCGCATGGAGGGGGAAGGGAACGAGCGGAAATTTACGCTTTCCTTTTCCTCCGAGGAACCCTATGAGCGGTGGTTTGGCCTTGAGATTTTGGACCACGCCCCCGGAGCGGTAGACCTCCAGAGGATAAACGAGATCGGCTGCTTGCTTTTCAACCACAACCGGGACGCCGTGATCGGCAAGGTCAACCGGGCATGGCTGGAGGGCAACCGGGGGATGGCAGAGGTGGAATTTGACACCGACGAACAATCGGAGGTCATTTTTCAGAAGGTAAAGAGCGGGACCCTTAAAGGGGTTTCGGTCGGATACCGCATAGATGCCCTTGAGGAAGTACAGGCTGGAAAGACAAGCGCAGACGGCAGATTTACCGGACCATGCGAGATCGCAAGGAAGTGGTGGCCCTTTGAGATTTCTATTGTTTCGGTACCGGCAGACGCCACCGTCGGCGTTGGCCGTGAGGCGGGGCAGCAAGGGAAAATTCCCTTGAGCGTCTGGGAAAGCCAACTTCAAATAAACAAAAATTCAGTAGGAGGTTAAGACCATGAACAAGAAGCAGAAAAGACGCCTTGCGGCTATCCAGCGTCAGCAGGCCCTGGTGGACGCCGCAAAGAACGGCAAGCGGCAGTTGACCGCCGAGGAGGAAGCCGAGATGCAGACCCTCCAACGAGAAATTGAGCAGCTCACCACGGAGATCGCCGCCGAGGAGGAGCAGCAGCGGAGCCTGGGCGGCGGCGGAACGCCCCCGGCGAACCCCACGCCCCCCGTTACCCCTCCCGCTCCCACCGGCGGACAGGATGAAGGGCAGCGGCAGCTTGAGGCGGAGCGCACCCGCACCCTCAACATTACCACCATGTGCCGGGATTTCGGCATCGAGGACGCCGACCTCCAGCGGTACATTAAGGACGGCACCAGCGAGGACCAGGTCCGGGCCGCTATCCTTGAGAAGCTCCGCCAGGACAAGCCCCCCCTCGGCACCGGCATCCACGTCACCGAGAGCGGGGAGGATGAATTTAGACGGGACGCCTCCGAGGGCCTCCTGCTCCGTGGCGGGGTTGAGCTTGAGAAGCCCTCCGAGGGAGCCGCCCACTTTTCCCACATGACCCTCCGGGACCTTGCCATTGAGTGCCTGGAGCGGGCCGGTGTTTCGGACGCCCGCCGCATGAGCAACGACGGCCTCCTGCAGGAGCTTTTCTCCCGGCAGTATTTCAACCCCACAGCGGCCTTTCCTTCCATTTTGGATAACGCAATCGAAAAGGCGTATGTCCAGGGCCACCGCACCGCCGCCGTCACCTTCGACCAGTGGACCCGCAAGGGCAGCTTGAAGGATTTCAAGGTCCATGACAACAACTACCTCGCCGGTCCCGTCGGTGACTTTTTGGAGGTCCCGGAGGGCGGAGAGCTGAAGAACGACAAGCCCACCGACGCCAAGCTCCCCACCCGCAAGCTGAAGACCTACGGAAAGCAGTTTACCCTTTCCCGGCAGGCGTTCATTAACGACGATATCGACCTCGTGACCCGCATCCCCGCCCGTTACGCCGCCGCCGCCCGGAGGACGATCAACACCCAGTGTTACACCATCCTCATGAACAACCCCCCCATTTACGACGGCAAGCAGCTTTTCACCGCCGCCCACAAGAACATCCTGACCACCGGCACCGGCATCACCCAGGCGGCGGTCCAGGCCATGATCCTGGCCCTTTCCACGCAGAAGGATGAATTTGACCAGCCCATTATCGTGCGGCCCGGTAAAATCATCGTTCCCGCCGGTTTGGACTTCGACATTTACACCCTGTTCAACAGCCCCACCATCCGCCGGATGGAGACGCCCGGACAGCTCGGTTTTGTTTGGGACATCTACCATGACTGGGGCATCAACGTGATGGACTACCGGGGCTGCATCAAGAACCCCGGTATCAAAATCAACAGCCCCCTGGGCTAAAGCAGAAAGGAGCTAAACAGCCATGACGAAAGCGGAATACCTCCAGAGAGGCGAAAGCCTCGACTACACCAACGCCACAGAGGACACCATCCCCGACGGGGCGGTCGTGACCATTGGGAGCCGCATCGGCGTCACGGGTTGCCCCATCCCCCCCGGCAAGACCGGGAGCCTCCACGTTGTCGGCGTTTTCGAGATCGCAAAGAGCGGCACCGCCGCCGTTGAGATGGGGCAGACCCTCTATTTTGACGGCACCGGCGTAACCGATACCGCCGGGGATGTTGTGGCCGGATATGCCGCAGCACCCGCAGACGCCGCCGCAGAGACGGTCCTGGTACAGCTTAATGGCTGACCGGCTGATCGCCCTTGACCGCATCAAGGTCGGTTTTCGGGAATACGGCCCAGGGGACACGCTCCCCCCGGACCACCCGGACGCCGCCGCCTGGGTAGAGAGCGGAGCCGCCACCTGGAGGCCGGAAGACTACCGGCCCCCGGCGTGGGTAAGGGCAAAGAGGGCATCAGCTACCCCCGGCCTCCCCGGTACCGCCGTAGGCGGGGAGGCCACCGGGGAGGATTTGGTGGGCCGGGTACCCATGACAGAGCAAAGGAGGCGACGCCCGTGGGCTTGAGCTTTAAGGAGATTCTGCAGCAGGACGTGAAAAACGTATTCCTTAACCCTTTGGAGTTTGGGGAAACCCACCTTGTCAACGGGGAGCCTATGACCATCGTCCTGGACGACGTAGAGAACATAGAGCGGGAAAAGAAAATGAAGTCCCACATGGACGGCATTTATACCCGGCAAGTTTTCTTTTACGTTGCTTCCGCCGATTTTGGACCCCTACCAAAACAGGGCGGCATGATTGACCTCGACGGCCAGAAATACATCGTTGTGGACGCCACCGACGAATGCGGGATTTACGCCATAACGATGGAGGCCAACAAGAGCCACGGAGGCCGCAGGGCATGAGGCAGAGAATCGACACCGACCGGGGCCTGTTGGTCATTGAGTACGACGGCGCACTCGTTGACGCCGTAGGAGCGGCCCTGGGGGACCTTAAAAGCCAGCGTTTCAAGGTCCTAAAGAACGCCGTAAACGCCACCGCCAAACAGGCGCAAGCCGCCCTTGTGGACAAGGCGCAAGCGGAATATTCCGCAAAGAAGGGGCCTCTCAAAAAAGCCGCCTCTGAAATAAAAAAGGCCACCGATTCAAAACCGGAGGCCACCATCGGAGTAAAAGGCACTACGCTAGAATTGCGGGAGTTTAAGACCTCCGCCCCCAAAAGCGGAGCAAAGGCCAAAATTCTAAACAGCAGCACCCTAAAGCTCATTCAATCCCAAAAGGGCAGCAAGGCGAAAGCCTTTCTTGCCACCTTTGAGAGCGGCCACTCGGCCATCGTTCAGAGGCAGGACGGGGAAACGTACCGGCGGGACGGCGCAAAGCGTCAAGCAAAGTATGGCCGTCATATTGATATGACCCGTATAAAAAAGCTCCTTTCCATTTCTTTCCCGAAAATGGTCGGTGGCTCGGCGGTTTTGGGAGAATTGGCCCCCGATATTTACGACACCCTGCTGGAGAACGTGAACAAGGAAATTAGGAGGGTAATGCGCACATGAACACAAGAGAATTACACACCGCCCTCCTGGATGATCTTGAGGACCTTTTTAAGGACCGCACTTTTAAGACCCCGCACAACACGATGGAAACCCCGAAAACCTACCCGCAGGAGTTGCCGCCAGAGGACGCCAGGAGCGAGGAAGACCCTTTTCCGTACATCATAGTGCGGCTTGACCAGGGCGGCGTGGATACCCCGACAGACCCCCACAAGGCAAGGGTTATTTTGGTTATCGGCATCTATGACGATGGCACCGTCGATTTTAGAGAGCCGCCCCCGGCAGACGGGGAGTGGGACAACCGCAACTTTGGGACGATGGCCGTCCTGGAAGTAATTGAGCGCATACAAGAGCATTACGAAAAGCGGCCAGCCCTATGCGGCGGGAAATTCTACTTTGACGGCCCCTTTCATTGGGCCTTGCAGGATGAAAACAGTTTTCCCTATTACTACGGGGCCTGTGACCTCACCTTTACCCTTGCGGCACCCCGCAAAGAAAGGAGTAATTTCGTATGAGCAAGACAAAAAAGACCATGTACGTCGGCCCCACCCTTGAGGCCATCGCCGCCCGAAACACGGTCTTTGAGAAATTGCCGGACGCCCTGGAGGCGGCTATTAAAAAGCGGCCTTACCTTTCCGGCCTTTGCGTCCCCATTCCCAGCCTCGCAAAGGCCCTCCAGCAGATTGACCGGCAGCAGGGCAACATTTACACCCTATACAGCAAGGCGGAGTCCGAGAAAGCCGCCATTGAGAAAGGAGAGTAAGCAAGATGGCATTTCAGCATGGCGTCCGAGTATCGGAACAGCCCACCAGCCTGATCGCCCCCGTTTTGGGTACCGCAGGGCTGCAGGTCGTTTTCGGTACCGCCCCCGTCAATCTGGCGGAGGACCCCTATAACGTGACCAACACGCCGGTTATTGCCTATTCCTGGTCCGAGGCCGTGAAGAAGCTCGGCTATTCGGCGGACTACGCAAAATATACCCTTTGCCAGTCCATGTATGCCAGTTTCCAGCTTATCGGCGTTGCCCCGGTCGTTTTCGTCAACGTCCTGGACCCCAAGAAGCACAAGAAGAAAATCGACCCCGCAACGGTACAGGTTGAGGACATGGAGGCTCTTGTCCCCGTGACCGGCCTCCTGTTGGATACCGTAAAAATTTCCGTTCCCGCCGGGGATGGCGGCGGCGACCCCACCGCCCTGGCGAACGGCGCCGATTACCTTTTGAGTTTCGACGATGATGGTCAGGTGCTTATTACCTTGACCACCGCCGGGGCCGGGGCGGCAGCTACCACCCTCACCGTTGAGGGGACCGCCATCGACCCGGACGCCGTGGACGAAAACGACGTGATCGGCGTGAGCGCAACCGGCGGGGAAAAGGGCTTTGAGGTTTTGCGCCAGGTATACCCCAAACTGGGCATGACCCCCGGCCTTATCCTTGCCCCCGGCTGGAGCCACATTCCCGATGTTGGCATTGTTATGGCCGCAAAGACGGAGGAAATTAACGGCTATTTCCGTTGTGAGGGCTTTATTGACATTGACAGCACCGCCACCGGCTGCACCGCCTACGATAAGGTCAAGGTTGCGAAGGAATCCGCCGGATGCACCAACAAGCATATTATGGCCCTTTGGCCTTGCATTGCCGTCGGTTCCAGTTGGTTTTGGTACAGCGCAATCATGGGGGCCTTGACCGCCTACATTGACGCCAACAACGACGACGTCCCCAACCTTTCCCCCTCCAATAAGCTGATCGGCGTGACCGGCACCGTCCTGGCGGACGGAGAGACGGAGGTCGTCCTGGACCAGCTCCAGGGTAACGCCGTCAACAGTTTCGGAGTAACCACGGCGATCAACGTCAACGGCTGGCGCACCTGGGGCAACCGTTCCGCTTGCTACCCGGCCAACACCGACCCGAAAGATATGTGGTTTTGTTGCCGCCGCTTTTTCAGTTGGTGGGCCAACAGCTTTATTTTGACCTACTTCCAGAAGGTTGATGATCCGGCCAACGTTCGCCTCATTGAGACGATTGTCGACACGGAGAACATCCGGGGCGGAGCCTACGTTTCCGCCGGGAAGTGCGCAAGGGCTGAAATCACGTTCAACATGGACGAAAACCCCGTCACCAACCTGATTGACGGCAAGCTCACTTTCCACCAGTACCTCACCCCGTACCCCCCGGCGGAGGACATTCACAACATTCTGGAGTTTGACCCCTATGCGCTTGAGAGCGCACTGGGGGCGGCGGCAACCTAAAGGAAGCCTGCAAATAAAA
>Ga0137308_101287_pt1 | contig 26043 bp, 24 predicted proteins | sample Inofrocosms_June_FD_97181 | JGI IMG/M metagenome (GOLD analysis project Ga0137308, IMG submission 97181) | Mouse cecal microbial communities from Vienna, Austria - N-Acetylneuraminic and N-Acetylglucosamine D2O microcosms_June | ecosystem: Host-associated > Mammals > Digestive system > Large... | reverse complement strand
GCCAAATCGAAGCTTCAGATAGCGCATGAAGGAGCAACTCCTTATTTTGCAGACGCAAATACCGTAATGATTTGCAGAAAGCTCTATGCACAACCCTACGACCCTGCCTGCTTTATCGATAAAAGCTGCGACGAGAAAAACTATCCCAACAAGGATTACCATACCATGTATATCGTTGAGATTGAAAAAGTTCTGGTCTCCTAAAAGAAAAAGCCTATGGAGCACCAGTTTACCTATCGAATAGAAGCACAAGAAGCAGGACAGACGATAGAATATTTCTTAAAAAGGCGGGGCTATTCCCGCCAGATACTGATTCAGCTAAAAAAGACCCCGGATGGCATCCTTCGTAACGGTATCTGGGCTTATACCAGAGACCGCTTAGAAGCTTGTGATAAGCTTACAATTCGCCTGGTCGAAAAAATGTCATCTGAACAGATAGAGCCTGTTTTATTGCCCTTTGGCGTCGTCTACGAGGATACCGACCTTTTGGTTGTCAACAAGCCAGCGAAGATGTCGATTCATCCATCGATGAATCATCACAACGACACACTTGCCAATGCAGTAGCCGCATACGCACTGAAAAAGGGCGAGACCTATCCCTATCGCTGCATCAATCGTCTGGACCGTGATACCACGGGACTTTTGATTCTTGCCAAACATATGTTAAGTGCTGCAATTCTATATGAGCAGATGCGCGAGAGAAAGATTCAAAGGACGTATCTGGCTCTGGTAAAAGGCAAGATAGCATCCTCTGGTATACTTGACCTTCCAATTGGCCGAAAGCCTGGCTCTACGATTGAGCGTATCATTGATTACGAACACGGTGAGCGTGCAGTGACTCATTATACGCCCATTCGCACAGGCGATAACTGGACACTTCTAAAATGCATCCTAGAGACTGGTCGCACCCATCAGATACGGGTGCATATGAGTGCGATAGGACATCCATTGCCTGGTGATTTTTTATATGGGCCAGAAGATACAGAAGCAGAACGCCAGCTGCTTCATTCCTTTCGATTGTCTTTTACTCATCCCATTACCAAAGAACCAATGGTATTTACCGAACCCCTTCCAGAAGATATGAAAGCCTATATGAATTCTGATAGTAAAGGAGATTACTTATATGAAATTTCAGATGATACACGAGAATTATAACGTAGCCGACTTAGACAAATCCAAAGCTTTTTATGAAAAAGCCCTTGGTTTAACTGAGTGCCGCCGGAAAACCGCAGAGGATGGTTCTTTTATCATTGTTTATCTAAAGAACGAAGAAAGTGACTTTGAACTAGAACTCACCTGGCTTCGCGATATGAACCGTCCTTACAACCTAGGCGACTGCGAGTTCCACTTAGCTTTTCGCGTCGATGATTATGAAGCTGCCTATGCGCTTCACAAAGAGATGGATTGTATCTGCTTTGAAAATCCATCTATGGGTATCTACTTTATTCAAGACCCTGACGGCTACTGGCTGGAGATTGTTCCGACGAGGTGATTATAACCTAGCTGGTACAAATTGTGGAAAGCATGAATGAAAGCAGGTAATGCATAGTATGAACATGCAGGAATTAGAACAGTTGATTTATAAGGGTGAAAAAGTAGATATAGAGTACAAGGAAGCAGAGAATAATGTACCACGCTCTGTTTATGAGTCATATTCTGCTTTTGCCAATACAAAGGGTGGTTATATCATTCTTGGTGTGAAAGAGGACAAAAAGAAACTACTCCCAAGAGAAAGATTTATTATACAGGGAATTCAAAATTCCAAAAAGCAGGTAGAGGATTTCTGGAATACCATTAATAGCAGCAAAGTTAATCGCAATATTTTAAAAGATGAAGATGTATTTATTGTGGAAAAGTCTGGGATTAGTCTGATTGTTATTAAAGTTCCAAGGGCAGATTATAAAATGCGTCCAATTTATATTGGTGAGAATCCATACAAAGGGACATTTAAGAGAAATAATGAAGGTGACTATCATGCAACAGAATATGAAATCAGAGGAATGATTCGTGACCAGAATCCAGATGGCAATGATGGAATGATTTTAGAGTATTATACGATGGATGATATTGATAAGGAGACATTGCGGAAATATCGACAGATTTTTGAAATTCGAAATGATGGGCATGTTTGGAATTCCCTTGATGATAAATCATTTCTTGAAAAACTTGGAGGATATAGAAAAGACAGAAGAGAGGATAAGGAAGGGCTGACACTTGCTGGTTTAATGATGTTTGGAGATGGACTTGCCATACGAAACGAGTTTGACAATATTTTTATGGATTATCGCAACGAAAGCGAAATTACAATGGATATTCGATGGAATGACAGGATTACCTACGATGGAACATGGGAGAATAATCTGTTTAATTTTTTTACCAAAGTCACACCTAAATTAATGGAGGATTTGAAAAAACCATTTAAACTTGAGGGAATACAACGAATAGATGAGACTCCAGTGCATAAAGCAGTGAGAGAAGCATTTGTAAATCTTATTATACATGCCGATTATTTGATGGATGCAGGTGTTTTGAAAGTGATAAAAAAGTCTAATAGTTTTGAGTTTACAAATCCGGGTATTTTGAAGCTTCCTTTGGAGGATATTTATCGGGGAGGAAATTCAAAATCAAGAAATCCACATATGCAAACCATGCTTAGAATGGTTGGATTTGGGGATAATGCAGGCTCAGGCTTTCCCTCGATATTGGCAACTTGGAAAGAGAAAGACTGGGTGGAACCAGAGTTAATAGAAGATACTAACCTTAATCAAGTGACACTTTATCTTAAAATGGTTTCAATATATGGAGGACAATCAGCAGAAAAATCAGCAGAATCAGCAGAAAAATCAGCAGAAATACAAAAGGCATTGCTATCTGAAAGACAGAAACAGATACTTGCGTGCATGGAGCCAGAAGTATTGTATAAGACAGAAGAGATTGCTGAAAAAATAGGATTAAAAGGACCAAGAACAAGACAACTGCTGAATGAGTTGGTGGCAATGGGAAGGTTGACCTGTACAGCTGCCACTAAAAACAGAAGGTATATACGACTTGAAAATTGAAGAATGGAAAAAAGAATTATTCCCTCCGCTCTCTAAGCGAATAAACACACCCACAATAATCCTGTCGGTACATGCCATATTCTTTTGATAGCTCTGTGGAGCGTTTATATCCATTTTTCTTTTTAAAATCATTTGGAAGCCAGCTTATTCCATATTCTTTGGCAAGCTGTTCTCCGATTTCGTTTAATCTTTGTGAATTTTTTAATGGACTAATCGAAAGGGTCGAGGCAAAATAGTCGAGACCCTTTTCTTTTGCCATCTGAGCCGCTTTTTCTAACCGAAGCCGATAGCAGGCAAAGCAGCGTTCGCCCCCTTCTTTGATATGCTCCAATCCCTTTACACAGCGATAAAATTCGTCAGGAACATACGTTCCTTCTGTAAAAGTCACTGGATACTTGGTTGGAAGTGATTGAAGAAAGCGCATCTGTTCCTCTGCCCGCATATGATATTCTGACTCCGGGTAAATATTGGGATTATAATAAAATACCACAATCTGAAAATACTCTGACAGATATTCCAAGACATAACTGCTACATGGCGCACAGCAGGAGTGAAGCAAAAGTGTAGGAGCTTGCTTTTTTTGATAAAGTTCTTCTAATAGTATATCTAGTTCTTTTTGATAATTTCGTTTATTCATATTTTTATCCTCTGTTAATACCTTAAAAGATAAGAATTGTTTCGTCAAGTCTAAAATTTCCAAAAATAACAGTTGACAATGTTTCTAAAATGTTGTATCTTTGTATTAAATAAGTAATACAACAATACAGCTACAGAAAGGAGTGCTTAAATGGAATGGAAACTGGATGACAATCGCCCAATTTGGATGCAACTGCAAGAACAACTCACTAGAAAAATATTGTCCGGGTGGTATCGGGCAGGGGAGAAGTTGCCAAGTGTCAGGGAGTTGGCAGCAGAAGCTGGCGTCAATCCCAATACCATGCAAAGAGCTTTGGCTGCTTTAGACAGCGAAGGGCTGACCGTAACGAACCGGACGACCGGAAGGAGTGTAACGGAGGATGAAGCTATACTAGAAGGGATGAGAGCTTCTCTGGCAGAAGGAATTATAAAACAGTTTTATGATTCTGCTGCAGAACTTGGCTACACCAGGGAGCATGCGCTAGAATTGTTAAAAAGGAGAGAGAAATAGATGGATAAAATGTTGATACAATGTCAAGATGTCTGGAAGCGCTATGGAAATAAAGAAGCGCTTCGTGGACTGAACCTTCAGCTAGAGGGCGGAAAAATTGTGGGACTTCTAGGCCCGAATGGCTCTGGTAAGACTACTTTGATTAAAGTGTTAAATGGTCTTTTGCAGCCAGAACAAGGACTCGTTCTTATTGATGGAGAGACGCCAGGACTTTATACAAAATCTCTGATAAGCTATCTTCCAGATAAGCCGTATTTCTCAGGATGGATGAAAGTCAACGATTTATTTGAGCTTTTTGAGGATTTTTATGCAGATTTTGACAGAGCAAAAGCAGAACAGATGTGTAAAGTATTGCAGATTGACAGCAATCTTCGGATGAAGACTTTATCAAAAGGAACCAAAGAAAAAGTGCAACTGATTTTGGTGATGAGCCGAAAAGCAAAGCTCTATCTCTTAGATGAGCCTATCGCTGGTGTAGACCCGGCAGCAAGAGACTATATTCTTACTACCATTTTAAATAACTATAATCCAGAAGGAACTGTGCTTATCTCTACACATCTTATCTCCGATATTGAAAGGGTACTAGATGAAGTTATCTTTATTCAAAATGGTCAGGTGATTCGTCAGGAATTAGTGGACGATATTCGGGAAAAAGAAGGAAAATCAGTGGACGAATTGTTCCGGGAAGTCTTTCGGACGATACCTTATGGCGGAGGTGCATGGTAATGCTTAGAAAATTAATCAAATATGATATAAAATCCATCTCAAGAGTCTTTATCCCTATGTGGATATTGACGCCGATTGTGGCGCTGATGCTAAGTTTTTCGATTCGTGGAATGTCAACCTGGACCCAAAACATTATATCATCAGGTTTTATGGTTGCTGGTAATGGGATTTTAATGATGGTGATGATGCTGTTATTTTTTGGCATTATGGTAGGACTTTTTGTGATGACTATCTTATTTACCATTCAAAGATTCTGGAATGGTCTTCTAAAAGAAGAAGGATATCTGATGTTTACCTTGCCGGTAAAGGTGTGGGAGTTGATTGTCTCAAAAGCTATCACAGCCACCATAGTCAGCTGCATCAGTATTTTAGTAGGTATCTTCTCTAGTATGATACTGGCAGTATTTTCAACGGATGAGTTTATTACTTCCCTGGCATATGCATGGAAATATATGTTTGGAGTTGTCTGGAAAATAGATGCCAGATTTATCGTAAATTTTATATTGTGTATTATCTTGTTTATTGTAATGCTGGTAGAAAATGTCTATCATGTCTATACCGCTATGGCAGTTGGACAGCTTTGGCAAGAACATAAGATACTAGGCTCTTGTCTCTCCTATGTGGGAATTTCTATGATAGTTTCTATCTTAGGTAATGTAATGGAGACCATTTTTGTGGAGATTTCTCCATGGGACTGGGATTTTTATATCAATGAATATATGGATGTGATTTATCTTCTGATACTTTTATTTATCTCTGTCATGCAGGTGCTGATTTATCATGTGATTACTGAACGGATTCTCTCTACCAAATTAAACTTAGAATAAGGTTTTTCCCTGGAGGATGTCGCAATGTGCGGCATCCTCTGCTTGATTTTGTCGACTTCTCTATCACAAAGGCGAAAATTTGTTCGATTTTTGTCTTGTTATTTTTATCAGGATTTTGTATAATGGGTCTTGTATTTCATTTGGGAAATCAGAATTTGATAAAGTGAGGAGTACACATATGGCAAACAACACTTATGATGCAGGCAGTATCTCTGTCTTAGAAGGACTTGAAGCAGTCCGCAAAAGGCCAGGTATGTACATCGGCAGTGTTTCAACAAAGGGTCTGAATCATCTCATCTATGAGATTGTGGACAATTCAGTAGATGAACATCTGGCAGGATTTTGTAGCCAGATTGAAGTATATCTGGAAAAGGATGGCTCCTGCACCGTGTCAGACAACGGACGTGGGATTCCGGTGGGGATGCATGCCAAGGGAATGTCCGCAGAGCGTTTGGTCTTTACGACCTTACATGCCGGCGGCAAATTTGATAATTCTGTCTATAAGACAAGTGGAGGACTGCATGGGGTTGGCTCGTCGGTTGTCAATGCATTATCAGAATATTTAGATATTGAAGTCTCCCGCGATGGATTTATTCATCATGACCATTATGAGCGTGGGAATCCAACGATTGAACTGATAGAAGGCCTGCTTCCAACGATTGGCAAGACAAAAAAGAGTGGAACCAAGATTAATTTTCTGCCGGATGCAGAGATTTTTGAAAAGACCCGCTTTAGGGCAGAGGAAGTCAAGAGCAGGATGCATGAGACTGCTTATCTAAATCCTGAACTGACAATTATCTTTGAAGACCGTCGTGGGTCTGAGATAGAGCATATCGAATACCATGAGCCAGATGGACTTTTGGGCTTTGTAAAAGATTTAAACCAAAGCCAGGAGACCATACACGATGTAGTCTATTTTAAAGGGGAAAATGAAGGTATCACCGTAGAATGTGCATTTCAGTATATCAATGAATTTCATGAAAATGTTCTGGGCTTTTGTAACAATATCTATAATGCAGAAGGTGGTACGCATATCACAGGCTTTAAGACTATCTTTACCTCCGTTATCAACAGCTATGCCAGAGAACTGGGTATCTTAAAGGAAAAAGATGCCAACTTTACCGGTGCCGATGTCCGAAATGGTATGACAGCTGTTATCTCCATCAAGCATCCTGACCCTCGTTTTGAAGGTCAGACCAAGACAAAGCTTGACAACCAGGATGCCGCCAAAGCCTCTTTAAAAGTGACAGGAGATGAGATACAGCGCTATTTTGACCGAAATATCGAGACTTTAAAGGCGGTTATTGGCTGCGCAGAAAAGGCTGCCAAGATAAGAAAAAGCGAAGAACGCGCCAAGACCAATCTCTTAACCAAACAGAAGTTTTCCTTTGATTCCAACGGAAAGCTGGCCAACTGTGAGAGCAAGGATGCCTCCAAATGTGAAATCTTTATCGTAGAGGGTGACTCTGCCGGTGGCTCTGCCAAGACCGCGCGCAATCGTGCCTATCAGGCGATACTGCCCATTCGCGGCAAGATACTGAATGTTGAGAAGGCCAGCATTGACAAAGTTTTGGCAAACGCCGAGATTAAGACGATGATTAATGCGTTTGGCTGTGGCTTCTCAGAGGGCTATGGCAATGATTTTGATATTACAAAGCTTCGCTACGACAAGATTATTATTATGGCCGATGCCGATGTGGACGGCGCGCATATCAGCACGCTTTTATTGACTCTTTTCTATCGTTTTATGCCAGAGCTTATCTATGAAGGACATGTCTATATTGCAATGCCGCCACTCTACAAAGCGATGCCATCTAGAGGCAAGGAAGAATATCTCTATGATGACAAGGCTCTAGAACGCTACCGCAAGTCCCATCGTGCTGCCTTTACTTTGCAGCGCTACAAAGGGCTAGGTGAGATGGACGCCGAACAACTCTGGGAGACGACGATGGACCCAGAGCAGCGAAGGCTCAAACAGGTGGAGATAGAGGATGCAAGACTTGCTTCTTCGGTGACTGAGATGTTGATGGGGACAGAGGTTCCGCCAAGGAGAAGATTTATCTATGAAAATGCCGTAGATGCAGAGCTTGATATCTAGGGCAGGAGGAAGAACATGAATGAAGATAGGATTATTAAGACAGAATATTCGGACGTGATGCAGAAGTCTTACATAGACTATGCAATGAGCGTAATTGTAGCCCGTGCTCTGCCAGATGTACGAGATGGCCTGAAGCCTGTACAGCGAAGGACACTCTATGATATGCATGAGCTAGGTATCAAAAGTGACCGCCCCTACCGCAAATGCGCCCGCATCGTAGGGGATACCATGGGTAAATATCATCCGCACGGCGACAGCTCTATCTATGAAGCCTTGGTTGTAATGAGCCAGGATTTTAAAAAGGGACTGCCATTAGTAGATGGACACGGCAACTTTGGCTCGATAGAGGGCGACGGCGCAGCAGCGATGCGTTATACAGAAGCCAGACTTCAGAAAGTCAGCGAAGAAGTGCTTCTTGCGGACTTAGATAAAGATATTGTAGACTTTATCCCCAATTTTGACGAGACTGAGAAAGAGCCCAATGTCCTGCCCGCCCGGATTCCACATCTGTTGATTAATGGCGCCGAGGGAATTGCAGTCGGTATGTCAACAAGCATCCCACCGCATAACTTAGGAGAGACCATCGATGCCATGAAAGCCTATATGAAGAATCCTAAGCTAACCGTTGAAGATTTATTACAGATTATGCCAGGACCAGACTTTCCAACTGGCGGTATTGTTGTCAACAAAGATGAGCTGACCGAGATCTACAAAAGTGGCAGCGGTAAGATTAAGCTTCGCGGAAAAGTGGAAGTGGAAAAAGTAAAAGGTGGCAAAGAACAGCTGGTAATCACCGAGATTCCCTATACGATGATAGGAGCCAATATTGGCAAATTTTTAAATGACATCGGAACGCTTGTGGAGACCAAAAAGACTACAGATATCGTGGATATCACGAACCAGTCTTCCAAAGAAGGAATTCGCATTGTCTTAGAGCTGAAAAAAGGCGCTGACACAGAACTTTTGACCAATATGCTCTATAAAAAGACCCGCCTAGAGGATACATTTGGCGTCAATATGTTAGCTGTGGCAGATGGAAGACCAGAGACTTTAGGTCTTCTGTCTATCTTTGACCATGTGATTGATTTTCAGTTTGAGTTAAATACCAGAAAATACCGGACACTTCTTAACAAAGAACTGGATAAGAAAGAGATTCAGGAGGGCCTGATAAAAGCCTGTGAGGTCATTGACCTGATTATCGAGATACTGCGTGGAAGCAGGGATATCAAGATGGCAAAAGCCTGTCTAATCAGCGGCCAGACCGAAGGGATTGCCTTTCGGAGCGAGCGTTCTAGAAAGCAGGCAACAAAGCTTCGCTTTACCGAGCGCCAGGCAACAGCGATATTAGAGATGAGGCTGTATCGACTGATTGGGTTAGAGATTGAGGCGCTTATGAAAGAACATGAGGCCACAATGAAACATATCGCCCGCTATTCGGAGATACTAAATAATTACGATGAGATGGCAAAGGTCATTATCAAAGAATTAGACCAGTATAAGAAGGCATATGCCACACCAAGAAAGACGGTAATTGAAAATGGCAAGGAAGCCGTCTTTGTAGAGAAAAAAGTGGAAGAGATGCCGGTGGTCTTTTTGATGGACCGTTTTGGATATTGCCGGACGGTTGACCAGTCGACCTATGAAAGGAATAAAGAAGCCGCAGACAGTGAGAGCCGCTATGTGATTTCCTGTAAAAATACGGACAGAATATGTATTTTTACCGATAGCGGTAAGCTTCATACAGCAAAAGTTTTGGATTTGCCATTTGGAAAGTTTCGGGATAAGGCATTTCCCATAGATAATTACAGCAATTTTGACAGCGGGCAAGAAGAGATGCTCTGCCTTGTCAGTATGGAAGAACTGCTCCAGAAAAAAATGCTCTTTGTAACAAAGCAGGGCATGGGAAAGATTGTGTGCGGGCAGGAGTATGATGTGCGCACAAGGACGAGTATGGCGACAAAGCTTTCAGAAGGCGATATGGTGCTGTTAGCACAAAAGATAGAAGAGGAAGAGAGCCAAGTGGTACTTTGGTCAGAAAGCGGATATTTTCTTAAATTTCTAACAGAGGAGATTCCCGAGAAGAAAAAGGCAGCTGTAGGTGTAAGAGTGATGAAGCTACAGACCAAAGAGCATATAGAGGGGGCTTGTCTGTTTGCAAAAGGAGAAAAGGGAAGTATTTGTTACAAAGAGAAAAATGTGGAATTACAAAGACTACGCCTAACCGGACGCGATCAGAAGGGAACAAAGCTTCGGGTATAGGAAGGAGAAAAGGGATGCATTTTAGGTATGTAATTTTTGATATGGATGGTACATTGCTAGATTCCATACCATATTGGGAGAAGTTAGCGCTTGGCTATCTAAAAGAACTAGGGATTGAAGGACCAGAAGGGCTAGATAGAAGACTTTCGATGATGTCAATACAAGAAGCAGGTGTCTGTCTGCGGGAGGAATTCCTGCTACAAAAGTCAGCAGAAGAGATATGCTATGAGCTTTGTGAAAGAATTCACAAAAATTACAGAGACGACATCCTACTAAAACCAGGCGTAGCCAAGTGGCTATCCCATCTAAGAGAACAAGGCGCGCATCTATGCATAGCCACCGCTTCTTCCGCCAACATCGGAAAAGCCGCCCTAGAGCGAAACAAAATTCTTCCCTATTTTGATTTCCTAGTCGACTGCGAGATGGCCGGTATTGGCAAGATAGACCCCGCCGTCTATCACCTTGCTGCCCGAAAATTCGGAGCATCCCCTAACGAATGTACCGTCGTCGAAGACGCTGCCTTCGCCCTGAAAACCGCCAAAAAAGCAGGCTTTTTCACCATCGGCGTCTACGAACCCTCCGAACAAGACCAAGAAAGCATGAAAACATACAGCGACCTCTACATAAAAAACTTTCACGAATTATTATAACTCTCTTTCCTCCTATCAACACCCAGGGTCAGGCAATGGCAAGGGGCTTGGGGGTGGTACAAATAGTCCGATACATTCTATGCAGACATTTGAACCACCCCCAAGCCCCTTGCCATTGCCTGACCCGTCCTCCCTATTTTTTTTAAAGCCAGTGAAACTTTTCGCTTACCCAGCCGGTCTAACTTTCAAAACCACAAGAGAAAGGAGGATTTCCCATGAAAGCTACCGACAAGGAAGCCCTGATTCACGAGCAATTAATAAAAAACTACGAAAAATATTACCGGATTGCCTACAGCTACACCTTCCAGGAGCAAGATGCTATGGACATCGTTCAGGAAGCTGCCTATCGTGCCATCCTAAAAAGTGAATCTCTTAGAAATCCCGAATACGCAGACACTTGGATTTGCCGTATTATCAAAAATGAAGCGGTACGCTTCCTAGAAAGATACAAAGGCCGCACCGTCACGATGGAAGAACTTCCAGAAGAAGGAAGCGAAGACCAAATCGAAGACTTAGACCTAAAACAAGCCCTTACCAGACTCAATAATGAAGAACGCACAATCGTCGTCCTAAAATATTTTGAAGAAGAAAAGCTGACAACTATCGCGCAGATTATGGATCTGAATCTAAATACCGTAAAAAGCAGACTGTACCGCGCGGTAGAAAAACTAAAAAAATATATGGAAGGAGGAGCAGAACATGGAAAGATGGAAAACGGAATATCATAATATCCAAGTCCCCAAGGAGGTCAGAGAAAAGATGGAAGAAGCCATAAAAAGAGCACAGGAAAGCAAAAAGAAAGCCAAAAAACGCCGCACTATCCGTTATCTGCAAAGTGCCGCAGCGGTTATTGCGATTGTACTTATCCTTCCCAATACAAGCCAGACAGTTGCCGCTGCTATGCAGCAGATACCACTTTTAGGGGATTTCTTTAAAGTGGTGACGGTACGGGAATATCAGGTGGAAGAAGACCGCTATCAGGCAGATGTCAAGGTCCCGGAAGTAGTGCCAGAAAGTACAGATACTATTCCAGAAGAGACCAAAGAAGAAGCACAAAAGAGTGCAGAAGCCATTAACTTTGATATTCAGAAAGTCACCGATGAACTTATCGAAGAATTTAAAAGCACCATGGAAGAATTTGAAGATGGCTATGGAGATATCTATATAGACAGCAAAGTGCTTGTCGACAATGAAAAATGGTTTTCCCTTGATTTGGTACTCTATCAAGGCGCCGGCAGCGGTTATGAGCGTCACCGCCATTATACCATCGATAAAACCACTGGCAAGCGTGCCACACTTTCTGATTTCTATGAAGAGAACTATATCGAGACCGTCAGCGAAGAAGTCAAAACGCAGATGCGCCAGAGAATGGCTGAGGATGAAAATGTCGTCTATTGGGTTGACAATAAAGATATACCAGAGTGGAATTTTAAGTCGATTGCAGAAGACCAGGATTTTTATGTAAACTCAGATGGAAAAGTTGTTATCTGCTTTAACGAATATGAAGTCGCTCCAGGATATATGGGATGTGTGGAATTTGTGATGGATAATTAAAAAAGTTCTGGTATTTTGACAGCTTTAAGAAATTTTTAAGAAGAATTAAGAAGATTTTCCTTTCGTCTTGTAGTAGAATAGAAGAAAACTGCGTTTATATAGTGTAAATGCATTTACCGGGAGGATAAATTATGTTTCTGTTTCTGGCGCTTCTAGACAGTATGGAGGAACAGGAGAAATTTACAGAGCTTTACCAGCACTACAGACATTTTATGTGGTATGTAGCCAATCAGAAGCTGCAAGATGACTATTTGGCAGAGGATGCGGTGCAGGAGGCGTTTTTGGCACTGACAAGACATCTTGATAAGGTGGAAGACGTCTATAGCCCGCGCACTAAGAAATTTTTGGCGACGATTGTAAGAAGTAAAGCCGTGGACCTCTTAAGAAGGCAAAAGCCAGAAGAAGAATTTGTCGAGTATCTGGCAGAAGAGAGTGGAAGCGCAGATATCTTAGAGCAGTATCTGACAAAGGAAAATTATAATTGTCTGATTTCCTGTATTTTAGAGTTGGACGACAGCTACCGCGTAATCTTCGAGTACAAATATATGTACGAGCTAAGCGACGCACAAATCGGGGATATTCTTGGAATTTCTGCGAAAAATGTAAATGTACGGTATTTTCGCGCAAGGAAGAAATTACAGGAAATGATTTTAAAGGAGGGCGACCGCTTTGAAAGAGCATAATGGATTTTCCGCAGGGGAAGAACTGCTGTCACAGGTACTAGAAGAATGTTTGGAGGAAGATTTAAGCTTTGTTCCACCAGAAGGGGAGATTGCCAGAGGACATCGGTTTTCTGATAATTTTGAAAAAAAGATGCAGAACATCTTTGACGACTCTTCTAGTCATATACAGAAAAAGAAGATACAGAGACATTTTTTACCAAGCTATCGACAGGCGGCAGCGTGTATTTTGGTGTTTGTAGTCTGTGGAGGACTGTTTTACTATATGATAAAAGATTCTGTAAAAAGTTTTACTTCATTTGACGAGGAAGCTTCTGTGGAGGGGATAGCAGAAGACACCAGTGACGAGATAGCTGCAGGTGCCATGGATGCAGGCAATGGTCTTGCAGAAGAAGGTAATGTGGCTTCAGAACCAGAGACAGAATCTCAAGATGGACAGACAAAGGATTATTGTGGTAAGACCGTCTATCTGGCCAAGCAGCAGGAAGTGCCGGATATGTTGGAAAACATAACAACTCTGGTGAATTGTCCTGTACTAGATGAGGAGAATACGATACTGTATCTAACCATTGGAAATACTGGAGAAGATGATTTTCAGTATTGGAGTCAGTGCGAGCTGGAAGTATGGCTTGTGGATGGATGGTATCGTATTCCTCTAGAACAGCAGGAAGAGGGAGAATGGATTACACTAAAAGCAGGCATGGCTGTTGACGAAGAGGTTGATTTGGCATTGTATCAGATTGATTGCAGTGCAAAATACAGGCTGGTCACATATGTCGGTGAAGAACTCCTGGGTGCAGAATTTACATTTGAAGAAACCTTTATAAAAACGATGGAAGAACTGGAGGAATAGGGCTTCAAGAACAGGAGGGAAAGATGAAAAAGAAGATTTGTGTGGTATGTTCGTTGGCTGTATGTTTGCTGATGGCAGTATCAGGCTGTGGAGGTGGTGTAAAGGAATTTGCGGCAGATACCGCGGCGTCTGCAGTGCAAAATGCGAGTGGGGGCAGCTTTGCAGAAGAGAGCTATGAGATGGAGGCAACAGCTGAAGACGGCGGAGGGATTACATCCGAAAATGGGATTGAGCCTGTATCACAAAATGGGCGAAAACTGATTAAGACGGTGCGCTTAGAGATGCAGACCAAAGAGTTTGACTCGGTGGTGGATGGCATCAGCAAAAAGGTACAGGAGATGGAAGGTTATGTGGAGAGTTCTTCGGTATGGGGCAACAGCTATTACAATACCAACAATACTAGGAACTCTGACTATACGGTGCGGATTCCGTCGAATCGGTTAGATGAATTTATTGAAGTGGTCAGCGGGCTTGGAAATGTCACTTATAAAAATGAGAGCGTGGAAGATGTAACGCTTCAGTATGTGGATGTGGAGAGTCGTCAGAAAGCTTTAGAAACTGAGCAGTCTAGGCTTATGGAGCTGCTTGAGAAGGCAGATAATCTTGAGGATTTGCTGACGATTGAAAGTCGGCTGTCAGAGGTGCGCTATGAGCTTGAGAACTATGGAAGCCAGAAAAGGCTTTTGGATAACCAGATTGATTACAGTACCGTGTACATTACCATTACAGAGGTGGAACGGATAACAGAAGTTGGAGAACGTACGTTTTTTCAGGAGATTGGAGACAGATTTAGTGAGAGTCTGTATATCGTTGGAGTCGGAGTCAGAGGCTTTATTATTGGAGTGATTGGCTCACTGCCACTGCTGGTTGTGTGGGGGGCTGTGATTGCTTTGATTGTGTGGATAATTCGAAAGGCTTTCTATGGCAAAAAATGGGAGAAAAAACCAAAAAAGGAATATAAGATAAAGATTGAAGATGAGCCTAAAGAGTAGATAAGTGACAAAGGGCTGCCAGAAAATACGATTTCTGGCAGCTCTTGTCTGTATGAACAGATAATGGATTAGTTTTTTTGGAGAATCGTGCTGCCGTGAAGGTCTAAAAGAGGGATAGGGAGTAGGTGTTTCTCTTTACAGAAGAGGTCTACGGCTTTTTTGGCACCTTGAAATTGGGTGCTGTTGTAGTCATGGATTAGAAGGATACCACCAGGGACTAATTTGGGCCAGAAGGCCTTTAAGCCCTGCAAGGTGGGCTCGTAGAGGTCGGCATCCAGACTTACAAAGGCGAGCGAAGAAAGGTCCTTTGGAAGGGTCTCTGGGAAGTGGCCTTTACAGAGGATGGCTTTTTCAGGGTAAGGAAGACGGGATAGAACTTCTTCCACACTGGTGTCATGAAAGTCTTTTTTTATAGGGGCAGCGTCTTTTAGCGTCTCTTTTTCGATTGCTAGGTCGGATTCCATAAAGCCTTCAAACGTGTCAAAGAGATAGAGCGGGCGGTTTGGAAAGAGACGATTTATCTCAGCGGCAAAGGCTCCTTGATAGACTCCAAGCTCGGCGACAGCGCCTGGAAGATTTCTCTGGTTGATTTCCTTTGCCAGAAGGCGCAGATGGGCTAGGCGCAGGTCCATTAACTGCCGGAAGAGGTTTAGATTCTGGACAGGCCCCTGATAGCCTAATGTTCTTAATTGTTTTTCAATGGTGAGCGCAGCGTCTTTGTTTAAAATCGTGATAAAGACAAGGTCTGGGTTTAGACTGGGAATCTCTTTTGGGTCTATAACCGGGATTCCCTGTAGGGATTGTCCCCATTTTTGGGAATTGTTGTCAGCGATAGCGATAAGCTTACTGTCTGCAAGAAGCCAGTTGGCTGCCATCTGTCCACCCTGACCACTTCCAAAAAATATGATGTTCATAAGATGCTCCTTTCGATTCTATTATTCTTGAATTAGAATAATAAATGATATTGACCACTTGGTAAAAATCAACTATACTGGTTTTGTAAAACAGTAAATATTGTGCATTTTAACGGTGAATATCGTAGGGATTTGCCTTGGTTATTTTGCAATCTGTTGTTATTGTAACAGATAAAAGAAGCTTTGAACAGTAATTTTGCGGTATTGGGGGAAATGTACAAAAACAGCATCTAGAAGTACCATAAGGGGGACAGATGCAGAACAAAATAAGGAGGTTTTTGAATGGTTAAAAGAGTTCTAATTATCAACGGAACAGAACGCACCATCGTGGTTGAGGGAACAGAGTCACTAGCTCAGGTGCTTAGAGACCGCTTACTTTTGACTGGTTGTAAAATCGGTTGTGGAGAGGGCCATTGTGGTGCATGTAACGTAATTATGGATGGGAAAGTGACCCGTTCTTGTATCACCAAGATTTCCAAAGTGCCAGATTATGCGAAGATTGAGACGATTGAGGGTATTGGAACCCTTGATAATCTGCATCCTCTGCAGGCTGCATGGGTGGCACATGGCTGTGCACAGTGTGGTTTCTGTTCACCTGGATTTATTATGAGCGCAAAAGTACTTCTTGAGAATAACCCATCTCCGACAAGAGAAGAAGTACGTGACTGGTTCAACAAGAACCGTAATCTCTGCCGCTGTACTGGTTATAAGCCACTTATTGATGCTGTTATGGATGCAGCAAAAGTGCTTCGCGGTGAGATGACAAAAGAAGATTTGATGTTCGTTCCTACGGACAATAAGATTATCGGCACAAGTTATGCACGTCCATCAGGTGCTGCAAAAGTAACCGGACAGTGGAACTTTGGTGCAGACGAGATTAAGAATCTGCCAGAGAACACCTTGCAGATTGCACTGGTACAGGCAGAAGTATCTCATGCTAATATCAAAGGCATTGATTGCTCTGAAGCAGAGAAGATGCCAGGTGTTGCCAAGATTATTACCTACAAAGATGTTCCAGGTAAGAACCGTATTACAGGTCTTATCACCTTCCCAACCAACAAGGGAGATGGATGGGACAGACCGATTCTCTGTGATGAGAAAGTATTCCAGTATGGCGATGCTATCGCAATGGTCTGTGCAGATACCGTAGAGCACGCTAAGGCAGCAGCTAAGGCAGTAAAAGTAGACTTAGAAGTACTTCCGGCTTATATGTCTGCTCCAGAGGCTATGGCACCAGATGCAATTGAGATTCATCCAGGTACGCCAAATGTCTACTATGAGACCAACTGTATCAAAGGCGATGAGACCGCTCCGATTATGGAAAGTGCTCCAAACGTAATAGAGGTAGAGGCATATTGTTCTCGCCAGCCACATCTTCCAATTGAGCCGGATGTTGCATATGCATATACAGATGAGCAGGGTCGTATCACGATTCACTCCAAATCCATCGGTATTCATCTGCATCATGCGATGATTTGTGAAGGTATTGGTGTTGCTCCTGAGAAATTAAGACTAATTCAGCTTCATGCAGGTGGAACCTTTGGTTATAAGTTCTCCCCGACCATCGAGGCTTTGACAGGTGTTGCTACTTTAGTAACCGGTCGTCCAGTGGCACTGAACTTTGATATGTATCAGATGATTACATACACTGGTAAGAGAAGCCCAGGCTTTATGAATATCAAGCTTGCAGCAGATGAAAAAGGTAAGATTTTAGCACTCGAAGGCAACAACTATATTGACCATGGTCCATACTCTGAGTTCGGTGACCTGTTGACTCTGCGTCTTAGCCAGTTTGTAGGCGCTGGTATGGATATCAAAAACATCCGCAATAAGTCACAGACCGTATGTACGAACCATGCATATGGCGCAGCTTTCCGTGGCTATGGTGCACCACAGTCCTTTATGGGCGGCGATATTGCACTTGATGTAATGGCAGCAAAGATGGGTATTGACCCATTTGAGTTCCGTGCAATGAACTGCTACAAAGAGTCTGAAGGCTCCACAACGCCAAACGGCTGTAAGCCAGATGTCTACTGCTTAGAGGATTTGTTTGATTTGGCAAGACCAAAATATCAGGCGAACAAAGCTTATGCAGAAGAACTGAACAAGACAAAGAGCGAAGACGGCAAGTATAAATATGGTGTTGGTGTATCCCTTGGTATCTACGGTTGTGGTCTAGATGGTGTAGACTCCTCCGAGGCTTGGGCAGAGCTTAATGAAGACAATACCGTTACTATCTACAACTCCTGGGAAGACCATGGACAGGGTGCAGATATTGGTACATTGACTCATGCACATGAGACGCTTCGTCAGGCAGGTATTACTCCAGACAGAATTAAACTTGTGATGAACGATACTGGAATTACTCCAAACTCTGGTCCGGCAGGTGGTTCTCGTTCAAACGTTATGTCTGGTAACGCAACACGCGTAGCTTGTGAGCTTCTGATTGATGCAATGAAGAAGGCAGATGGTACCTTCCGTACCTACGATGAGATGAAGGCAGAAGGCCTGGCTCTGAAGTATGAGGGTAAATGGGTAGCTACGGATTGTTCCGATTGTGATATGGAGACTGCACAAGGAAATCCATTCTCTGTCTATATGTATTGTATCTCCCTTCCAGTTGTTCGTGTAGAGATGGCAACAGGTAAGGTAAAAGTTGTGAAGTTTACAATGGTATCTGACTTTGGTACCATTATCAACAAGATTGTTGTAGATGGCCAGGTTATGGGTGCGATTGCACAAGGTATCGGTCTGGCATTGTCTGAGGACTTTGAGGACCTGAAGAAACATACAACGCTTCAGAAATGTGGTATTCCATACCCGAATGATATTCCTGATGATATTGAGCTGGTTTATCAGACCAACCATCCACGTCCATTAGGACCGTATGGTGCAGCAGGCTGTGGCGAGGGACCACTCGCAGCTCCACATCCGGCAATTCTGAATGCAATTTACAATGCAACCGGTGCACGTGTAACGAAGATTCCTGCACGTCCAGAAGTTGTAAAGGCAGCAATTGACGCGCTGTAAAAAAGGATAGAGATAGAGCTGTCGCAAGTGTGGCGGCAGCTCTGTCTTTTTATGTTTATTATCTGATTTGAGAATAATAGGGGGACAGGATGGAAGAGAAGGGGTTTGTAGGAAAGCATTATTTGATGAAGCAGGCTTTTGGGCAGGAGGAGCTGCATAAGAGAGAGGCGGTCTGTACCAGGGAGGATTTGCCCGCTTGTATGGATACCTGTCCGTTAGAGATTGATATGCGCAGTGTCTGTGCCTATGTGGCAAAGGGAGATTTTACAAAGGCAGCGGGAGTGATTCGCACAGCGACGCCTTTTTTGTTTTTACTTTCAAAAAACTGTGGTGGAGCGTGTACCAAAGCGTGTATACTGTCTAAGATGGGAGATGGAATCTCCCTTCAGGCATTAGAGAGAGCCTGTGCGCTGTATGGGGGCGCAGGGACGATAAACCGTTTTATGCTTCCAAAGAAGAAACAGAAAGTGGCAGTCATTGGGGATGATTTGTTTGCGCTTGCATGCTGTTGGGAACTTGGGAAGAAGGGTTATGAAGTATTTTGGTATACGGTGTGCATTACGATGGAAGAAGCACTGAATGGTTGGGGGCTTACAGAAGAAGAGAAAAAGTTAGAGCTTCGGGCTTTTGGCGGGCTTCGGATTGAGAGAAAGACACAAGAGCAGCTTCTAAAAGAGAATCTGCCAGGATGGGCAGAGGGAATGGATGGCGTGATAGTATCGCCAGAACTTTTGTGGACAGGCATTTTAGATGGGATTATAAAGGTAGAGAGAAGAGAAAAAGCAGAGCAGATACTGGCGGAAGCCAGATATGCGGCGCTTATGACAGACCGGCAGATGCAAGGAGTCCAAATAGACCAAGAGAAGAGAGAAAAAAAGGAGAAAAGCCGGCTTTTTGTGACCTTAGATGGGGTGGAAGGTTCAAAAACCGTGACAGATATAGAGCATGTGACAAAGGAGGGCGCGGTAGAGGAGGCAAAGCGGTGTATCCAGTGTCAGTGCTTAGAGTGTGTCAAAGGATGTGCTTATCTGCAACACTATAAGAGGAATCCAAAGGCGGCAATTCGTGAAATATATAACAATATGTCCATCGTTATGGGTAATCATATGGCAAATGGGATGATTAATGCCTGTGATGAGTGTGGACAGTGTAAAGCGGCATGCCCTAATGGATTTGACTATCCCGATGTATGTAAGATTGCAAAACATACAATGGTAGAGACGAAGAAGATGCCGCCATCTACGCATGAATTTGCACTTCTAGACCAGGAGTTTTCCAATGGGGAGGCTTTTTTGGCGAAGGCGCAGCCGGGGTATCAGAAATGCAGATATCTGTTCTTTCCAGGGTGTCAGGCAGCAGCCGTATCACCAGGGACTGTGGAGGCTGCTTATAAGGATTTGCTTTATCGGTTAGAGGGTGGCGTGGGACTTTTGCTTGGCTGCTGTGGGGCGATATCGAAATGGGCAGCGAGAGAGGACCTTTTGAAAGCTTCGATGGAGCAGTTTACAAAGGTATGGCAAAAGATGGGAGAGCCAGAGCTTATCTGTGCCTGTCCGACTTGCAAGCAGGTATTTGAGGAATATACAAAGGTCAGAACGGTTGGCATCTGGGAGGTACTGCTTGATTTGGGTGTGGAGAAGGTGACATCTAAGAAGGTGGCGCTTCATGATGCCTGTGGGGCACGTGGCAATCAGAAGATGCAAGAGGAGGTACGTGCGTTTGTAAAGGCACTTGGCATAGAGGTGGCAGAGGTTCCGTTTGAAGGGGATTTGGCTCCTTGCTGTGGCTATGGGGGGCTTGTAAAATATGCAAATAAAGAGGTCTCTATAAAAAAGGCAAAGTTTGCAGCAGACAGAAGTGCATATCCGGTGCTAACCTACTGTATGGGATGCAGGGACCAGTTTCAGAGAGTGGGAGCAGATAGCTGTCATATCTTGGAGCTTTCCTATGGGGTGGAGCCTTTGCCCGTGCCGGATTTGTCAGCGAGAAGAGCGAATCGGCTTTTGCTAAAGCAGAAATTGCTAAAAGAGATTTGGAATGAGGACTGGGAGGTGGATGTGATGCTGCCAGTAGTGTATCAGGATGGCGTAAAAGAACAGATGGAAGAACGGATGATTCTTGAGAGCGATGTGCAGGAGGTGCTGAAGGCGTATGAGGATTCTGGTGAAGCGGTATTTGATGAAGAGAGCCAGTGCCTGGTGGCAAATTATCGGATGGGGAATGTGACGTTTTGGGTGAGATTTACCAAAAATGAAAAAGAGTATGTGGTGCAAGGAGCGTATAGTCATCGGATGACGGTGGAATAAGCAGGAGTGTGTGGAACTATAGATGACGGGATTTGGATATTAGGAGAGTTTGGGTATGGCGGAGAAAAATTATTATACAATTGACCCTATGGGGAAGCTGACTTGTACGAAGTGTAAGATTGCTCTGGTGAAGGGAAAGGCTACGTTTGGGTATCTGGGGAATGCGTTTCCAGTGGAGCTTCCGGTCTGTCCTTCGTGTGGGTATATCTATGTACCAGAGGAGTTAGCGGTGGGGAAGGTGCTGACCGTAGAACGGAGTCTGGAAGATAAATGATAGGGTCACATCCTGGTGGAATTGGTTTGACACAGAGGTTATTTGGATTGGCAGAAGGAGAATGTCTGGTTAAGGGGGTGGATTTGGGGGCAGGAGATGGAACGTCAGTTCGATATCTAAGAGAGAAGGGGTATCAGGTGACAGGAGTGGATAACCAGGAGTTTGATGGAGAAGCTGTGATATGGGGGGATATGACAGCGATGGATGTCTTGGAGGGGAGTCTGGATTTTTGTCTGGCAGAATGTAGTGTCTCTGTCTGTGGAGATGGAAGGAGCGCTCTTTTAGAGGCGTATCGGGTGCTTCGGCCAGGGGGAAGTCTTTTGTTGTCCGATGTGTTTTTTCATAAAGAGGAAGCACCATTGCTTTCGATGCCAAAGCCTTTGACGTTTGGCTGTTGGGAGAGGGAATTTGAGAAGGCGGGTTTTGAGATAAAGGCGATGGTGGACGAGACCGCTCTTTGGAGAGAATTTTTTCTGGAGAGTCTTTGGAATGGAAACGCAGATGCGGGACTTTGTGAATTTTTTGGCAAGACTGGAAGGGCGCAATGTGGGTATTTTCTGGCTTGGCTTAGGAAAGGAGAAGGGGATGGATTTATTTGACCGGATGTTAGAGTTGTCCAACCAGGGATTTTATTGTGCACAGATACTTTTGATTCTGGCATTGGAATCGGAAGGGAAAGAGGATTCGGATTTGATTCGGGCGATGAGCGGATTAAATGGAGGATTTGGATTTTCCGGGCATACTTGTGGGGCGCTTAGTGGCGGGTGTTGCCTGTTGGGGTATTTTTGTGGAAAGGGCGAGGCAGAGGAGATAGAGGAACCTCGGATGACAGAGATGATACAGACATTTGTGGAGTGGTTTCATAATAGTGTGGGTGAGACGTATGGAGGGTGTAACTGTACGGATATTTTAGAGGGGAATCCGATGAATAAGATGCAGAGATGCCCGGAGGTGGTAGAAAGTGTCTTTGCAAAATGCATGGAGCTTTTGACAGAATATGGGATGCTTGCTTTATGAGATACAAAGGGTTGATTGCGGCAGCAGGGCGTTCAAGCAGGATGGATGGATTTAAGCCGCTGATGAGGCTCAATGGATTTCCAATGATTCAGATGACGGTGCAAAGCCTAAGAAATGGCGGGATTGAGGACATTACGGTGGTGACAGGCTGTAGGGCGCAGGAGATGGAGGAGGTACTTCGACCGCTGCATGTACGGATTGTGGAAAATAGGGAGTTTGCTTCAACAGATATGCTTGCATCGGTTCGTATGGGGCTTTTGCAGATAAGAGATGCAGATGCGGTGTTCTTTTTGCCAGGAGATGTACCCTTGGTGGCACCCAGAAGTATTCAGAAGATGAAAGAGAGGCTTTCTAAGGTAGGCTCTAGTGGACTTCAGGTGTTACAACCTGTGGTGGGAGAAAGGGAAGCGCATCCTCCGGTTCTGTTAAATGGCGGGGCAGATATCGTACTTGCCTATCAAGGAGAGGGAGGGCTTCGGGGAGCTTTTAACTCCATGCGGATGGAGCAGATGGAGTTTCTGGATACAGGGGCTTTGGCAGATGCAGATGTACGGGCAGATTTCGAGCGGCTTTTGGATTATGCCAAGAAGAAAAGGGGAGTTTCTCTATCTGTCTGTGAAGAACTGTATAAAGAAGCAGGGCTTTTGGAGCATATCAGAAAGCATGGTAAGGCGGTCGGTGATTTGGCTGCTTCTATGGCAGAGCGGTTGATTGCACATGGAGCATGTCTGGATGTGGAACTCTGTAGAAGCGGGGGGTATCTACATGACCTCTGTAAGCTTTCTAAAGAGCACGAAGCGGCAGGAGGAATCTTTTTAAGAGAAAGGGGGTATGAGGCGTTAGCAGAGGTGGTAGAGCGCCACAAAGGGTTTTTTGAAAAGCCCGCTACGGTCTGTGAAGAGTGGGTGTTGGTATGTCTGGCAGATAAACTTGTACAGGAAGAACAACGCGTGACAGTTGAAGAACGCTATCAAAAAGCGTTTGGTCACGCGTCAATAAAGCCATGGATTGTGAAAAATATAACAATTTGTAAAGCATTAATCAGAGAATTCGAGGTGATAACAGGTGAGCGATTATAAGGCGTATATCTATATGAACAATGCAGCGACATCCTGGCCAAAGGCGCCAGGGGTGGCAGAAGCAATGGCGGAATCGGTACGTGCGATTCCAGGAGAGGCGAACCGTGGAGGGGTTGAGGATTTTGATGTCTTTATGGAGGTGCGTAAGGAGCTGGCAGCTTTGATGGGAGTTAGCGATCCTTTGCAGATTGCGCTTGGCTGTAATTCTACCTGGGGGCTAAATCAGGCGATATTTGGATATCCACTTTCTAAGGGAGATACCATCCTCTATACAAAGGCAGAGCACAATGCAGTGCTTCGCCCAGTACATAGGCTTATGCAAAAAGGAATACAAGCAGTAGCGCTGCCAGTGAATCAGGTGGGAAGACTAGAGATTTCGACTCTTAGAAAGGCATTAGAAGAATATAAGCCAAAGCTTTTGATACTCACGCATGCTTCAAATGTAACAGGGGCAATTCAGGATGCAGAGGTGCTTGTAAAAGAAGCAAAAGAAGCAAATACAGCGGTACTTTTAGATGTGTCACAGACCTTGGGATGTGTGCAGGTGAAGTTAGAAGAGTGGGGGGTAGATATGGCGGCATTTACGGGGCATAAGTATCTGCTTGGGCCACAGGGGACGGGCGGGGTGTATGTAAGACCTGGTCTAGAGCTGATTCCTCACATTATAGGGGGTACTGGTATAAAAAGTGATCAAAAAGAGATGCCAGAAGAGATGCCGTTACATCTGGAGGCAGGTACTGGAAATGAGCCATCTTACCATGGACTTTTGGCAGCGCTTCGATGGAGTATAGAGCATCCAGCAGATGCAGAAGCTTTACATGCACGGACAAACAGACTTTCCCGGGGGTTAGAGGAATTAGGATGTAAGGTGATTGTGCCAGAAGGTGTTACAACGCCGGTGGTATCTTTTATAATACCAGGAATTTCTTCTGCGGATGCGGCGGATATCCTGACCGGAAGTTATGATATTATCCTTCGCACAGGCCTTCACTGTGCACCGGATATTATGGAAGATATTCAGATGCCAGGCGGAACGATTCGTCTAAGCCTGTCACGTTTTACCACAGAGGAGGAGGTAGAGACGGTGCTTGAGGCAGTGCAGGAGCTTGTGGAGAGCGGAGTATGAATTATATATGTAAAAAAGTGGAGAACTGCTTTGCCGAAGCCAGGACCTATGAATATAAGCTTCCAATCACCGGGGCAGAGCTTCTTGTCTACTTAAAAGATTGGGAAATCCGGGAAAATCACAAGTTTCGCCGCCCGGTGTTTTCGGCGAAGCAAGGAGCTTTGGAAATCAAAGGAATCTTAGCTTCCAATGTGGTAAAGGTAAATTATACTGCCAAGGGGTGGGAAGAAGAAAAGGAGCAGATAGAGGCATGGATGGAGAAGATAGAAGTGGAGTTGTAATAGGAGAGACAGAAAGTATCTGTCCAGAATGTTTGGAGGTCATTGCTGCAAAAAAGGTGGTAAAAGAAGATGGTATCTATTTAGAGAAGACATGTAAAGAGCATGGCACGTATTCAACGCTTATCTGGGAAGGAACACAGGAGTCATATAAGGAATGGGGGAGCGATATAAAGCCTTCAGACCAGATACCAAGTGCCAGAGTAACAGAAAAAGGATGTCCTTATGACTGCGGGCTTTGCAAGGCGCATGAGCGCAGAGGATGTTGTGTGCTTTTAGAAGTGACAAGCCGCTGCAATCTGCATTGTCCGGTCTGTTTTGCAGCGGCTGGAGAGGCTGAAAGTAAAGAGGTACCACTTGAAGAATTAGCAGAGCAGATGGATGATTTGATGGCACATGGGGGGCCATTTAACCTACAGCTTTCTGGAGGGGAGCCAACAATGCGGGACGACTTGCCAGAAGTAATCCGTATCGGCAAGGAGAAAGGATTTTCTTTTTTTCAGTTAAATACCAACGGACTTCGTCTGGCCAGGGAGAAAGGCTATGCCAAAAAATTAAAAGATGCCGGGCTTTCCTGCGTTTTTTTGCAGTTTGATGGCATAACGGACAGCGTTTATCAGGTGCTGCGCGGACAGGCACTCTGGGAGCAGAAAAAGGCTGCGATTGATGCCTGTGAAGATGCCAAACTTGGGGTTATCTTGGTGCCTGTTATCACGCCAGGAGTCAATGAGGACCAGGTAGGAGCGATTCTAAACTATGCCAGAAGCAGGATGCCAGTGGTACGCGGCGTGCATTTTCAGCCAATCAGCTATTTTGGAAGGTGCCTAGAAGCACAGGGAAGCTACCGGATTACCATTCCTAAGATGCTAAAACTGATGGAAGAACAGACAGAGGACTGGATTGAACATACACATTTTACCGGGGGAAATGCGACGAACCCGTATTGTACCTTTCAGGCAAATTATCTGCGGCAGGCAGATGGAACGATGAAGCCTATGATACATGGAACGGCCAGAGCATATGCGACGTCAGAGCAGGCCAGAGAGTTTGTGGCCCGCCAGTGGGTTGGACCAGATGATGGAGGAGCGTGCTGCTGTGGCGCAGAGGCAGAAACATCGAAAGTGAATGATTGCTGTCAGCCCGAAACACAAGCCCAAACCTGTTGCTGCGGCAT
>Ga0137308_101285_pt1 | contig 26118 bp, 27 predicted proteins | sample Inofrocosms_June_FD_97181 | JGI IMG/M metagenome (GOLD analysis project Ga0137308, IMG submission 97181) | Mouse cecal microbial communities from Vienna, Austria - N-Acetylneuraminic and N-Acetylglucosamine D2O microcosms_June | ecosystem: Host-associated > Mammals > Digestive system > Large... | reverse complement strand
TCCGCCGAATAAGGGAACAAGCGCCGGTAAATGCAAACCGCTTCCGGGCCGACGTTCGGGTTTTCCGGTCTGAATGAAACGACGTATTCATGATGTGGCGCGGCCCGCCACAACTGTTCAGCAAAGGCAAGGGCGTTCCGCCATGCGGCGCGCCGGTTCGCTTCCAGCCGCGCGGCTTCCTCTTCCTCTCTGCTGTCGAACGTTTCAAAGAGGACCGAACCCCCGGCGATTTCCAGCGTTACACGGAGGGAAAGCCATTCCGCCGGTTCCTCCGTGTACGTTCCCCAAACGGCGCGGGGCTTGTCCTTTGTTCCTCCGCGGGTGATCGTCACCGCCGCCGGGCTTGTCCAGTCCGGGAACGTGATTTTCCTTTTCATGCGTCCCGCTCCTTTCTATCCGTCATAGCACCCGCAAGGCGCGCCACAAATGCACCCGCCGGGGGATTCCAGGAAAAGATCATCAAAGGTTATTTGCGCGGTTTCAAACTCTCTTTGCCGCTGAACCTCTGCAATGTAGCTTTCCCATGACCATCGACGGCCCAGCCCCTTTACCGTTTGAAGCGTCGGCGCGGCCACGTGTTCAATGTCTACCGCACGCCGGAACAAATCGGGGTATTTCTCCCAAAGTTCCAGAATTTCAGCTTTCTTCATTGACGGGCAGAAAAAACAACTTGATTTTCCCGGTCGCGGAAGTCCAGCCCGCTCGATCACGCGGACACATTCAGCCCGGTTCCAGCCCCATTCGTAAAGCGGATAATGATTTTCGTACTTTTTATTTGCTTCATCCGCCGGGGCCGCGTGTTGGACGCGTCGCGTTTCGCCTGCGTCGTACCCGATGAATTTATGTACCCGCCGCCCCGCGGCCCATTCTGCCCGGCAAGCTGGGTGGTTGTTGCAGAATTTTTCTTGCGGGCCGATCTTGTGCTTTATGGAACATTTCTTGAACCCGTATGCAATCGACGGCAAGGTTCCAGAACGCAAGCACTCTTGTTCAAGGGTCAGCCGGTTCCCGTCCTTGTCCACGCAATTAACCGCCGTGATTTTCGGCAATCCGTGTTTCACCAGCCATTCGTCGAACACTTCGATATATTCGTAAGTGTGCGGCTGTTCCGCGCCGGGGTCCGCAAACAAGATCAGGTCAACCGGGATTTTATGCAGATACATTCCGACGATCATTGCGGTGCTGTTCGTTCCTCCGCCGAAAGAAACAACGTTCATTTTTCCTCCCTCTCTTCCGCCGCGGCCTGATCGTTCCCAGCTTCAAGGGTCAGCCACCAGCCGGGGTTGTTCCTGAATTCCTCATGCGGGCAAGCGTCACACCCAAGGTAAAGGCAATCGGCGCAAAAACGTGCTTGAAATTCCGTGTCCCACGGTCCATGAATGACCGGCAAGGCCGTAAGGAATGCCCCCAGCGTTTCCCGGCTTTCTGTTATCTTTTCAAACTGCGTCACCGTCGAAACCTCCTTGCAGGCTGTCCGTCGGGGTCCGGCCCCGTCGCCTGAAATTCGCCTGTACTGTCTGCTGGGCGATAACCGGGTTGTAAGCCCGCCGCCGGTTCCGGTCCAGAACCGGCGCGCCGTCCTCTCCGACGGTTTCCCCGCGCTTCAACTCCCGATAGATCGTCGCCGTGGTAACGCCCAGCCGTCCGGCAATATCCGCCGGGCGCGCGTTCGCCTGATACAGCGCGGCAATCTCTCTCCGGTCCGAAAAAGTTATGTATTTGTAGTGTCGCGCCATGCTTTCACCCCCGTTTCTTCTTTCTCCAGCGGCGGGGGGGCAGCCCCGCCGCCTGCTTTCTGTTCTGTTTCCCGCTCCCCCTGCGGGTCCCGTTTCCCGTTCCCCGCCGCTGTGCTGTCAGCTCCCGCGGCGCTTGCCGCTTTCGCGCCGACGGGTTCCGCGTCCTGCTCCGCTCCCTGTTCTGCGGTGTCGGTGTTCTCCGCCGCTTCCGCCGCGGTCTGTTCGGTCTGCGCCGATTCCTGCTTGCGCTGATATTCCACCGTCCCCGGAATGTCCGCCCGGTATGTTTCCCGGTAGTCCTCTTCCGCCCGCTTGTACAGGTCGTCAAAGGAAATTTCAACTTCACCGTCATAAACCGGCGTGTCGCCATATTCCACGCGGTAAGTGTCGATCAGGCCGTTTTCGTCGTAGGTTGCGAAAATGTGAATCTGGCTGAAATCTTCCGCCCAAAAGGTAAAGCCGCAAGAATCGCTTACGATGATCGCGGCGCACTCCGCTTGTTTCGGCATTTCCTTTGTGATGATTTCATCACAAGAGCGAATACCGAAATAGCCGCCGTTCTTCGTGTAGAGGTCAGCGGCGCAATCTTCGTCGCAAACCAGCGCGTTGTTTTCGTCGCGGTACACGGTTCCCCAGCCGTCTTTCGCGGCCTGCCGGTAAGTTTCGGTCTTGCTGTACGCCTTATACACGGGAACGCTGGCAACCGCCGTCACGAAATAGCGCACTTCCCATTTTTTCTTCATCTTTTCGCCCTCCCGCTTGATTTTCCGGCCCGGTTGTGGTATAAAAAAATAAATGCGATAGAACCGAACCGCCCCGTTCGTGGGGCTTCGTGTTCTTTCGCATTTAATATTACAACCTGCGGCGGACAATTTCTATGTTACGGATATTGACTTGAAAGGCGGTCCGTAGTATCATTCCCTTAGGCCGGGAGGCGTTTGGCTTCCATGCAAACCGCGCGGAATCCCGCCTCCGGCAAAGAGAACCAAGACTACAGAATGGGGGATATCCTGCGATGAAAAAACTGCTTTCTCTGACCCTAGCGCTGCTGCTGCTTTTCACTCTGGCCGCCTGCGGCGGTTCCGATTCCGGCGGCGGTTCCGATTCCAGCGGCGGCTCCAGCAGCGCCGGAAGCGGCGAGGTTCAGGCTGAGGACGGTTACGCCGAGGCCCGCACCGGCGACCTGGTACATTCCTATTTCATGGACTTTACCGTAAACAGCGCCTACACCACCGGCGACTACCATGGTCACACAGCCCCGGAGGGTATGAAGGTGCTGGTAGTAAATATGAGCATTAAAAATACCTTCAACGAAAGCCTGCCCATGTACGACGACGATTTTCAGGGCCAGTGGACCGCCAGCTCCGAGACGGACGAATTCGCCTGGCCCATCACTGAAGCCGAGGACGGAAGCGACCTGGAAGTGGTGTCGGAAGAGCAGCTTCCCGCCGAGTACGAGCTGGCGGTAAACGAAACCCGCACCGGCGACCTGGTCTTCGACGTGCCCGCGGACGAAAAGGACTTCTCCATCTCCCACCTGGAGCTCTTCGACGACGACAGCGAAGGGGACACCTTCTTCGTGTTTTTCACCGCCGAGGAGCGGTAAGCGCAGTTTTTAAAGCGGAGCGGCTCTGCCGCTCCGCTTTATGTTATCCCAGGCCCCGGGCCAGCAGGAACAGCAGGCAGGTGTGGGCGGGATAGTAGACATAAAAGAACCATTTCCAGCCCCGGCCCCTCTCCCCGTTGTAACGGAGCATCAGCGGCAGCGCCAGAACCATCATCCACTGGACGGGGAACACGCCGTACAGCGCCTCGGCGCTGAATTGGTAGATGCAGAAAACCAGGTACACGGCGGCCAGGGCCTCCCGGCGGTCCCGGAGGAAGTACATGGCCAGCCCCAAGGCGATAAACTCGAAGCCGAACTCGTTTACCGCCAGGTTCGGGACCACTCCGGTGAGAACGTCCCCGCTGAAATTCCGGGTGAAGGGCAGCAGGAACGGGAGAAGCCCGTAAAGAACCTGGACCAGCGCGGCGGCCCCCAGCAGCAGCCCGCCCCGCTTGCGGTCCCGCTGGTACAGCTCCACCGCGCTGATGAGAACTCCCGTCAGAAACAGCGGCAGGAAAATGTTGTGGTTTCCATAGCCCCCCTCCGGGAGGAACCGGGTATTTAAGAACAGGCCCAGAGCCGTCATGAAAAGGCTCATCAGGTAGAGCCGCAGAAGGTACCGCTTCCGGCTCCGGGTATGGGCATAGCCCTGGACCATGCAGAAGAGAAACAGGGGATAGGCCCCCCGGCCCAGCCAGCGCAGCCACGCCGGAGCCGCCGGAATGTACAGCCCGATGTGGTCCAGGGTCATGAGAACCACCGCCGTCAGCTTCAGAGAAAACGTCGTCATCGTCTCAGCTCCTTATTAAAAAAGTACGGGCAAAAGGCCCGCTGAGAACAAAACGGGAAAACGGGGCCGGATTCTTCAAAATAAGCCCGGAATTTTCCTGGTTGCTATTTCCATCCAGGCTTGTTATAATGCCCTCATAAGTACAGGCCCTTCGGGCCAAAGCAAATGAATTTGACAGAGAGGAGACATTTTTATGGATCGCTGCGCGATGGCGTATCAATATCACAAGGAGGGCTGGAACTGCGCCCAGTCCGTGGCGGCGGCCTGCGCCGGTTTGGCGGGCCGGACGCCGGAGGAGGTCCTGCCCCTCCTGGGCGGCTTCGGCGGCGGCCTGGGCGGCAGCCACGAGGAGGTCTGCGGCGCCGTCAGCGGCGGCGCGCTGATTTTGAGCCTCTGCTTCCCCTTTGACAAGCAGGGAGACCAGGAGGCCAAGCGGAACATCTACCGCGTCACCAAGGAGTACCGCCGCCGCTTTTTCGAGGTCTTCGGCCACACCCGCTGCGGGGACCTCCTCCGGGCCAAGCCCGGCGTAACGGACAAAAATCCCGCTTCCCAGCGCCTGGGCGTCACCGCCCACTGCGACAACATGATCGTCACGGCGGTGGAGCTGCTGGAGGCCCTGATTCAGGAGGAGCGGGAAGGGGGCACGGCATGAGCCACGAGCACAAGAAGCGCCAGTTCAGCAGCCAGTGGGGCTTTGTCCTCTCGGCGGTGGGCTCGGCGGTGGGCATGGCCAACGTGTGGGGCTTTCCCGCCAAGATGGGCAGCAACGGCGGCGGGGCCTTCCTCATCGCCTACCTGATCTTCATCGCCCTCTTCGGCACCGTGGGCCTGGCGGCGGAGTACGCCGTGGGCCGCCGGGCCCGGACGGGGACCCTGGGGGCCTATGAAATGGCCTGGGGCACCCGGAAGAAGGAGCTGGGCAGGGCCGGGGGCCTTTTGGGCTGGCTGCCCCTGGCGGGGTCCATGTGCATCGCCATCGGCTACGCGGTTATCATCTCCTACGTGCTGAAGGCTTTCGCCGGCTCCCTCACCGGGGAGCTGATGACGGCGGACACCGCCGCCTGGTTTGAGAGCTTTTCCCTGGCGGACTACTCCGTGATTCCCTTCCACGCCATCGTGGTGGTGGGCACGCTGCTGACGCTTCTGCTGGGGGCCAAGAGCATCGAAAAGAGCAACAAGGTCATGATGCCCCTCTTTTTCCTGATCTTCCTCATCCTGGCGGTGCGGGTGGCCTTCCTCCCCGGCGCGGCGGAGGGCTACCGCTATATGTTCTCCCCCCGGTGGGAGGAGCTGCTGGACCCCATGGTGTGGATCTGGGCCATGGGACAGGCTTTCTTCTCCCTGTCCATCACCGGAAGCGGCATGATCGTCTACGGGGCCTACCTGGACACGGCGGAGGACGTGGCGAAGCTGGCGAAACGGACGGCCCTTTTCGATACCATCGCCGCCCTGGTGGCCGCTCTGGTGATGATCCCCGCCTGTTTTGCCTACGGGCTGGACATCGGGGCGGGGCCCTCCCTGCTCTTTGTCACCCTGCCCCGGATTTTGCAGGACATCCCCCTGGGGCGGCTGTTCGCGGTGATTTTGTATATTGCCATGATCTTCGCTGGGGTCAGCTCCCTCCAGAACATGTTCGAGGCGGTGGGGGAATCCCTGCTCCACAAATTCCCCAAGCTCAGCCGAAAGGCCATGCTGGTCCTGCTGTGCGTGGTGTGCCTGGGAATCGGCCTGCACATGGAGCCCATCTTCAAGTGGGGCCCCTGGATGGACATTGTGTCCATCTATATCATCCCCATCGGGGCCACCCTGGGGGCGGTGAGCTGGTTCTGGATCATGCGCCGGGAGGATTTGATGGACGAGGTGGACAAGGGCGCGGAGAAGGCCCCCGGCGCCTGGTGGTATCACGTCGGGCGGTATGTGTATGTTCCCTGCGCCGTTATCCTGTGCCTGGTGGCGCTGTGCATGAAGGTGGCGTTCTAAACAAGCTATAGAAAAGCGGCGGGGAATTTCCCCGCCGCTTTATTTAAGTTTTGGAGCTCCGGCTCACAGCAGCCCCTGAATCAAAATGATCAAAATCAGCACCGGCAGGACGAACTGGAAGTAGGGCCACAGCCAGCGAGGCATTTTCAGGCCCTGCCCGGAGTTGGCCTCCTCCAGATAGCGGTCGTAGCCCCAGCCGCTCTTGCTGACGCAGAACAGCAGGTACACCAGGGACCCCAGGGGCAGCAGCAGGTTCGAGACGAGGAAGTCCTCGCTGTCCAGCACGTCCCGTCCGCCGATGAGGTGGAGTCCGCTCCAGAGGTTATAGCCCAGGACGCAGGGCATGCTGGCGATGAGGATGAAAACACAGTTCGCCAGGGCCGCCTTTTTCCGGCTCCAGCCGAAGTTGTCGATGGCGTTGGCCTGGAGGTTCTCAAAGACGGCAATGACCGTGGAGAAACTGGCGAAGGTCATGAACAGGAAGAACAGGGACCCCCAGAGGCGGCCCCCCGCCATATTCAGGAAGACCTTGGGGAGGATCATGAAGATCAGCGCCGGGCCCTGTCCCGGTTCCACGTCAAAGGCGAAGCAGGCGGGGAAGATGATGAGGCCCGCCATCAGGGCCACAAAGGTGTCCAGCAGGCAGATGCGCACCGCCTCGCTGGTGAGGGTGTTGTCCCGGCTCATGTAGCTGCCGAAAATCTCCATGGCGGCAATGCCGAGGCTCAGGGTAAAGAACGCCTGGTTCATGGCGGCGGTAATGACATTGCCCAGGCCCGCCTCCGCCGCCCGCTGGAAGTCGGGCAGGAGGTAGAACTTCACGCCCTCCATCCCGCCGGAGAGGGTCAGGCTGTGGACCGCCAGCACAATGATGAGGGTCAGAAGGCCCAGCATCATCCACTTCGTGATCCGCTCAAGGCCCTTTTGCAGGCCGAAGCTCACCACCAAAAAGCCCGCCAGCACCGTCAGAACCATCCAGACGGTCATCTCCACCGGGTCCGCCAGCATGGCGGAGAACACGCCGTCCACCGCATCGGAGGCAAGGCCGTCAAAGGCCCCGCCGGCGAACTTGAAGAAGTAGCCCAGCATCCAGCCGGAGACGGTGGTGTAGTACATCATCAAAAGGCAGCAGCCCGCCACGCAGAACCAGCCGTGAATGTGCCACTTGCTGCCCGGCTTCTGGAGGGCCTGATAGCCCTGCACGGCGCTCTTGCGGCTGGCCCGGCCCACCGCCAGCTCCATGGTCAGAACCGGCACGCCCATGATCGCCAGAAAGAGCAGGTAAAACAGCACGAACACGCCGCCGCCGTTCTCCCCGGTGACATAGGGGAATTTCCACACGTTGCCGATGCCGACGGCACAGCCCGCGCTTACCAGAAGGAAGCCCAGGCGGGATTGAAAACGCTCCCGTTTCATAAGTTTCTCGTTCCTCTCTCGTATATTTCGTTGCAAAACCCACCGGCGGGAAATCCCGCCCCGGGCAGATTCTCTTATGATAGCGGTCCTTAGCGGAAATGTCAATGCTTTCGTGGCGGAAAGGGCGGAAAAAGACTGGAACGGCAAGCCCCGGCCGAAGCCGGGGCTTGACAGAAAGGCCGTTTCGGCCTATAATAATTCCAGGCGCCGCGGCAAGCGGTTGATCCGGCTAGATTATTACAGCTTCAAAAGAGAAACCGTCACCCTGCCCGGTGGCGGTTTCCGCTTTTTACCTTGATCGTTATCGTCCAATGAAGGATATGGAACGTCCATGTAATCGCCATCCCGTCACCCCCTTTCGGGGAACGGGACCAACCGCCGCCGTCTTTTCGCGGCGCCTATCCCTGCCATACCGCAAAATCCGCCGACACGCAAGGCCGGAAAGGAGGCCCCCTATGACGGACTGCCGGACCCGATACCCCCTTCTGCTCATCCACGGCCTCAACTGCCGGGACGATTGGATTTTCCCCTACTGGGGCCGTGTGGCGGACATCCTCCGGGAACATGGGGCCGCGGTTTACCTCAGCGGCCAGGACGCCTGGGGCAGCGTCCCCGGCAACGCCCGGGCCCTTCTCCGCCGGGCGGAGGACATCCTAACGGAGACGGGAAGCGAAAAGCTGAACCTTATCGCCCACTCCAAGGGCGGACTGGAGGCCCGGTATCTCATCTCCACCCTGGACTTCGCCGGGAAAACCGCCTCCCTCACCACCATCTGCACGCCCCACCACGGCTCCCGGGCGGCGGCGGAGTGGCTGGCGCGGGAGCGGGTCTGCCGGATTGCGGGCCGGGGTCTGGAGGGCTTCTGGCGGGCCCGGGGAGACCGGGACCCGGACTTCCCGGCGGCGGTAAGCGCCCTAACCCCCGTGGCCATGGCCCGCTTCAACGAAGAGAACCCGGACAGCCCCCTGGTCTACTACCAAAGCTGGGGCGCCCGGCTGGACGGGGCGGGCTGGGACCCCATGGACCGCCTCCAGCTCCGGCTCACCAGGGCCGACGCCCCCACGGACGGCCTGGTCTCCCCGGACTCCGCCGCCTGGGGGCGCTGGCGGGGCACCCTGGCGGGCGTGTCCCACCAAGACGCCGCGGGAGGGCGGCGGCGGAAGCGTCCCGGCTTTGACGCCGGGGAGTTCTATATCCGCCTGGTTCAAGAGCTGGCGGAGATGGGATTTTAAGGAGGACTTTATGGAACGATATGCGCAGGCCGCCCCGGCAAAGGTCAATCTGGCCTTAGACATCCTGGGCCGACGCCCGGACGGCTATCACGAGATGCGCATGGTAATGCAGACGGTAAACCTCTGCGACGCCGTGACGCTGGAGGAAGCCGGGGAGGGCTTCGCCCTCTTTGCCCAGGGCCTCGTCCTCCCCCAGGGGAAAACCCTGGAACAGCGGGCGGCGGAGGCGTTCTTCGCCGCCATAGGACGGCCCCGGCCGTCCCTCCGGGTGACGCTGGAGAAGAAAACCCCGGCCTACGCGGGCCTGGGGGGCGGCAGCGCCGACGTGGCGGCTTTGCTGCGGCTGCTGCGGGAGAGATACGCCCCGGCCATGCCCCGGGAGGCGCTGGAGGCCGTGGGCGGGCAGATCGGCAGCGACATGCCCTTCTGCGTCCGGGGCGGCACCGCCCTGGCGGAGGGCCGGGGGGACCTGCTGACGGACCTCCCCCCCCTGCCGGACTGCCGTTTTGTGATCTGCAAGCCGGACTTCGATCTGCCCACGGGGCCCATGTTCGCCCGGCTCCGCTTTGACGGAAGCCTCCCCCATCCGGACGTGGACGGGATGTCCGCCGCCCTGAAACGGGGAGACCTGGCGGGCGCGGCAGGGCGCGTGGGCAACGTGTTCGAGACGGTGCTGGAACCGCCGGAGCGGCGGGAAATCCAGCAGATCAAGGAAGCCCTCCTCCGCCACGGAGCCCTGGCCGCCGCCATGTCCGGCTCCGGCCCGGCGGTGTTCGGCCTCTTTTCCCCGGAGGCGGAAACCAACGGGGCGCTGGAGGAGCTGGGCCGCCGCTATGCCCAGGTTTTTGAGGCGCTCCCGGTTGGGCGGCTGCTTTAGAGCAAAACCGGCACCTCACGCCGGAGGGTCAGGCTCTCCGGCGTGACGGCGCAGTCCCACGCGCACACCCGGACCCCCGCGGCGGCGGCCTCCCGCAGGGCCGCGCCGAAGGCGGGGTGGGTCTCCTCGTTGGGGGCCACGCTCTTCATGCCCTCCATCTGCACCACGAAGAACAGCGCCGCCCCCAGCCCGGCCTCCGCCGCCTTTTGCAGCTCCCGGATGTGCTTTACCCCCCGCTCCGTGGGCGCGTCGGGGAAGCGGGCCGCGCCGCCGTCCTCCAGGGTGACGCCCTTGACCTCGATCAGGAAGAGGCCCCGGGGGCTCTCCACGCAGAAGTCCAGGCGGGAGTCCCCATATGCGTACTCCCGGCGGAGGACCGCCCCCTCCGGCAGGCGGGGCGCCAGCCATTCGGCAAAGACCCGGTTGGGCGCCTGGGCGTCCATGTTTACCAGCAGCTCCCCCTTCCGCACGGCAATGAGGTCATACGCCGTCTTCCGGCCGGGGTTTTTGTTTTTCTCCAGATAGACGGCCGCTCCGGGGACCAGCAGCTCCCGGCAGCGGCCCGTATTTTTTACGTGGACGGTCTGGACGGCTCCCTCCGCCTCCACCTGGGCGATGAAGCGGTTGGGCCGGGCGAGAAAGCGGCCCGGGACCACGGTTTGATACTGCATAGCGGACTCCTTTCCGGCGGGGCGGGGAAATTTTACCGGTTTCTTAACGGATAAACCCGCTGCTTCCCGCCCCGGATTCGTAAAATTGTACCATGTTTTATTACTTACGTCCAGCCTCCGGGGACTAGGCAAAAAAGCCCTGATAAAATTTCTCCAAAGTCATTGTTTTTTTCGGCGGAAGTTGATACAATAGCCCTGCATCTATATTTATAGGAGGGAGCATATGCCAGAATATGGAAGTTTGTTTGTCTGCCTGATGGGCATGGGCACCGTGTTCTTCGGGCTCATCTGCCTCATCGTCCTGACGACGATCATGGGCAAAATCGTGGGAGGCCGCCCGGCCCCCGCCGCCCCGGCCCCTGTTGCCGCCGCCCCCGCCGCCCAGGAGGGGAACCGCCAGGAGATCGCTGCCGCCGTCTCCGCCGCCATCGCGGAGGAACTGGGGACCAGCATCACGGGCATCCGCATCGTATCCATGAAAAAACTGTAAGGAACAAGAAGGAGAGAGCATCATGAAAAAGTACAGAGTCACCGTCAACGGCACCGCCTATGAGATTGAACTGGAGGAGCTGACCGGGGCCGCCCCCGCGCCCGCCGCCGCGGCCCCCGCTCCGGCCCCCGCCGCCGCTCCCGCCGGAGGCGAGCAGGTCACAAGCCCCATGCCCGGCACCATCCTGGACGTGAAGGTCAGCCAGGGCGCTTCCGTGAAGAAGGGCGACGTGCTGATGATTTTGGAGGCCATGAAGATGGAAAACGAAATCATGTGCCCCTGCGACGGCAAGGTGGCCTCCATCAACGCCGCCAAGGGCGCGGCGGTGGAGTCCGGCACGCTGCTGTGCGTCATCCAGTAAGGCGCTGGAGGGACTGGAATGGAAGCTATACTGGATTTTGTAAACAGCTCGGGATTCGCGCTGTTTGCCCAGGGGGACAACTGGAAGTGCCTGGTGATGCTCCTCATCGCGTGCGGCCTTCTCTACCTGGGTATCGTCAAGAAGTTTGAGCCCCTGCTGCTGGTGCCCATCGCCTTCGGCATGCTCATCACCAACCTCCCCGGCGCGGAGATGTACCATGAGATCTTCTTCGCCGGAGGACACATTCACTGGGACCTCATCGGCGGGGCCCCCGTCACGGCGGAGTTCCTGGCGGAGCTGGCGGCGGTGGACGTTTCCGACGCCGTGCTGGCTACCGCCACGGTGGGTCAGTCCATCACGCCGGGCCTTATCGACATCCTGTACCTGGGCGTGAAGCTGGGCATCTATCCCTGCCTGATCTTCATGGGCGTGGGGGCGATGACCGACTTCGGCCCCCTGATTGCCAATCCCAAGAGCCTGCTTTTGGGCGCGGCGGCGCAGCTGGGCATCTTCATGACCTTCGTGGGCTGCCGGATGTCCGGCATCTTCTCCTCCGCCCAGGCCGGGTCCATCGGCATCATCGGCGGCGCGGACGGCCCCACCGCCATTTACGGCGCGACCAAGCTGGCCCCGGAGCTCCTGGGCCCCATCGCCGTGGCGGCTTACAGCTACATGGCCCTGGTGCCGGTCATTCAGCCTCCCATTATGCGGCTTCTGACCACTGAGGCGGAGCGGAAGATCGTTATGAAGCCCCTGCGGCAGGTCTCCAAGACCGAGAAGATCATCTTCCCCATCATGGTCGCCATCTTTGTGGCCCTGCTGGTGCCCTCCGCCGCTCCTCTGATTGCCTGTTTGATGCTGGGCAACCTCTTCAAGGAGTGCGGCGCGGTGGAGCGCCTGAGCAAGACGGTGCAGAACGAGCTCATCAACATCGTCACCATCTTCCTGGGCGTGTCCGTGGGCGCTACCGCCACGGGCCGGACCTTCCTGAGCCTCCAGACCATCGCCATCATGCTGATGGGCATCGTGGCCTTCGGCTTCGGCACCGCCGGCGGCGTGGTTCTGGCCAAGATCATGAACCTGTTCCTGAAAGAAAAGATCAATCCCCTCATCGGCTCCGCCGGCGTGTCCGCCGTGCCCATGGCCGCCCGGGTCTCCCAGGTGGAGGGCCAGAAGGCCAATCCCAGCAACTTCCTGCTGATGCACGCCATGGGCCCCAACGTGGCCGGCGTCATCGGCTCCGCCATCGCCGCGGGCGTGATGATCTCCCTGTTCGGCTGACGTCCAAACAAACTGCACTGCGCGAATCCCGCCCTTCGGGCAGGCTTCGCTCCGTTCCATTTGTTTCTCCTCTCCCCACCGCAACCGCTCCGCTGGGTTGCGGCGGGGACCCCCATTTGATTCTTTCATAGGAGGCAATCTATGTCTATGGAATTCCTCTCTAAGAAGCCCCTGTATATCACCGACACCATCCTCCGGGACGCTCACCAGTCCCAGGCGGCCACCCGGATGCGGGTGGAGGACATGCTCCCCGCCTGTGAGGTGCTGGACTCCATCGGCTACTGGTCTTTGGAGTGCTGGGGCGGCGCGACGTTCGACTCGTGCATGCGCTTTCTCAACGAGGACCCCTGGGAGCGTCTGCGGAAGCTCCGCAAGGCTCTGCCCAACACGAAGCTCCAGATGCTCTTCCGGGGCCAGAACATCCTGGGCTACAAGCACTACGCCGACGATGTGGTGGACGCCTTCTGCCGCAAGTCCATTGAAAACGGCATCGACATCATCCGGATTTTCGACGCCCTGAACGACGTGCGGAACCTGGAACAGGCCATCAAATCCACCAAGAAATACGGCGGCATGGTGGAAGCTACCCTGTCTTACACCATCTCCCCCATCCACAACGAGGAGTACTTCGTGAAGCTGGCCCTGGAGCTGGAGCAGATGGGCGCGGACGTGATCTGCGTCAAGGACATGGCGAACCTGCTTTTGCCCATGGACGCCTATTCCCTGGTGAAGAAGCTGAAGGAAACTGTGAAAATCCCCATTCACCTCCACACCCACAACACCACCGGCACCGGCGACATGGTCTATCTCATGGCGGCCTACGCCGGAGTGGACATTGTGGACACGGCCCTGAGCCCCCTGGCCAACGGCACGGCCCAGCCCGCCACGGAGTCTTTGGTGGCCACCCTCCAGGGCACCGTCCGGGACACCAAGCTGGACCTGAACAAAATGAGCGAGGCCGCCGCCCACTTCCGCAAGGTCGCCCAGAAGCTCAAGGAGCAGGGCAGCCTGGACCCGAAGGTGCTGAACGTGGACACCAACACCCTCCTCTATCAGGTGCCCGGCGGCATGCTCTCCAACCTGATTTCTCAGCTGAAGCAGGCCAACAAGGAGGAGAAGTACTACGACGTGTTGGCGGAGATTCCCCGTGTCCGCAAGGACTTCGGCTATCCCCCGCTGGTCACCCCCACCAGCCAGATCGTGGGCACCCAGGCCGTCATGAACGTGGTGGTGGGCAAGTACAAGACCTTCCCCAAGGAGTCCAAGGGCCTCCTCCGGGGCGAGTACGGCCAGGTTCCCGGCGAGGTCAACGAGGAAGTCCGGGCCCTGGCGGGCATCAAGCCCGAGGATGTGATTACCTGCCGCCCGGCGGACCAGCTCCAGCCGGAGGTGGAGAAGTACCGGGAGGAGTTCAAGGACATCGCCAAGAGCGACGAGGACGTGCTGTCCCTAGCGCTGTTCCCCCAGGTGGCACCCAAGTTCCTGGCTTGGCGGGACGGGCCCCATGACGAGCCCACCGCCGCTCCTGCCGCCCCGGCGCAGAAGGCCGCTCCGGCGGACCCCAACGCCGTGCGGGAGCTGTTTGTGGAGTTCAAAGGCTGAACCTTTTTCTTGAAAGAAAAAGGTTCCCAAAAAGAACTTTAGCCCGCTCTGGCTGTCTGGTGGTTATCCAAACCAGAGCGACGGCAACGGAGAATTGCTGAAATGAAAAGAGGACGGTATCGTGAGATACCGTCCTCTTTTTTACCAGTAGCTGTGGTGAAGCTCATAGTTGTCAATGGTCAGCTCCAGCGTGTCCAGCGTGCCGCCCGCTTCATCATACAGCGTCACCTTGACCGGCAGGTCACAGTGGAGGATGGACCTGCCTCCGCTTTTGTCCCCTTTGATATAGACGCTGTACCAGTTGTACGCCGCTCCCTCCAGGCCGGTGTTGGGCCCCCAAACGCCCCAGGTATCCGGGTCCTCCTCCCGGTAATCAAAGGAGAGCAGGGCGTCGCTGACCTTCTCCCCCTGATAGGCGAAGGTCTTTTGCTCCCCAAGGGTCAGCTCGTACTCCTCGGTCTCCGGGTCGTATGTCCGGGTGGTCCGCTGGGCCGTCACCTCCACGGAGGCGGAGGCCGCCCCGGCAAAGTCCCCGGCCACGTACAGCGTCCCGTTCACCCCCGTGCACAGGGCGTCCCGGCTCATGGTCAGGTTTCGCCGGTACTGCGGCCGGACCTCCAGGCCGTGGCGGGTAAAGTCCGTGCTGACGTAAGTGTCTCCCGTCCGGGCAATCAGATAGGTGGTGTGATGGGCGAGAAGATCACCGTCATAGCGCATGGAGCTTTTCTCCACCAGCACCAGCACCGGCTCCAGATCGGAGAGGAGATACAGCCGCTCCACCCGGTCCAGCATCCCCCGGACGGTGTAGGGCGGGAAGCCCAGCATTGTATAGACCAAAGCCCCCAGCAGGGCGCACAGGGCCAAATTTCGGGCCGTCTTCTGTCCCCGGCTCATGGCTCCTCCTCCCACGTCACCCGCAGGGCCCAGTCCTGGCCGGAGAGCGGATAGGAAACCTCCGCCCACCGGGGCGCCTCGTCCAGCACCAGCCTCACCGTCTGGCGGAAGCGGGTCCAGCCGGAGGACGCCGCTTCGGCGTTGTAGGTCCAATACCGGCTCTCCGGCCAGATCCAGGAGGCGCGGTCACGTTCGTAATACGACAGCTCCCCCCAGCCGTCCCGCCAGGTAAAAAACCAGCTCCGTACGCCGTACCAGGGTTCCGTCCCCAGCGGGTCCCGCATTTTCATCCAGAGGCGGACCTCCGCTACGGTATGTCCGTCCTCCTCCGTCACATCCCCAGGAGCGGCGTAGAGGGTGCCGTGCTCCAGCTCCGCCTTGACCGCCGAGGCGGGAGGCTTCTCCCAAGTAAGCTCGTCTATGGTGCGCTCCACTAAGGAGCCTAGGCCGACGGTCCAGAAGAGTGTCACCAGCGCCAGGAGCGCCAAGGCCCGGAACAGCCACCGGCTCACCTCCCACAGCCAGCCAAGCCAGGGCTTATGTACCTTATCCAGGGCCCGGCCCACCTCCTGGGCGTCCCCCATGGCCTCCAGGGCCCGCTCCGCCGCCAGCGCCGGGTCCCGGCCCAGGCGCAGGAGGTCCTTTACGTGGTCGTCGTAGTGAACCCGGAGCTCCTGGGCGATGGCCTTCCGGTCCGGCTGGAAACGGACCTGCTCACACACGGTGTCCACCCAGATTTTAAACGCGTCTCTCATAGCGCCCCTCCTCACGCCGGGGAGGCGCTGTTGACCACCGCGTCCACCTGTTCCCGGAAGGTCGCCCACTCCTCCTTCCGGGCATCCAGGGCCCGGCCGCCCTTCCGGGTGATGCGGTAGTACTTCCTTGTCCGGCCCTCCGGGGACTTCTTTTCCCGGACGCTGACCAGCCCCTCCGCCTCCAGGCCGTGGAGGATGGGATAGAGGGTCCCCTCCTTCAGGTCGAAGACGTGGTTGGACCGCCGGGCCAGCTCTGTGATCATCTGGTAGCCGTACATCTCCTCCCCCGAAAGCAAAGAGAGGACCAGCAGCGTCGTGCTGCCGCTCATCAGGCTCTTGTCAATTTTCATGGCGCGCCTCCTTTCAGAATGCCTCGGTCATCTATGGTTATTATACATAGATGGCCGAGGTTTGTCAAGCGCCAAACGGCGCGCCATTCCGCCCTGGAGATCAGGAAGGGGCGGACACAGCGGTCCGCCCCGGGGAAAATACCTCTTTTCAAGTATAGGACCGCTCCACCCGGACCTTGGCCTGGAAGCCGCTGTCCAGCACCTGGACGGCGCTTTGGATCTTCTCCTCCACCTCCTGGTCCGTGAGGCGGAAGTCGAAGGGCACCGCCGCGTCGAAAATCACATGGGCGTGCCCCTTCCGGGGCACCACCCGGAAGTCGTGAATGGTGATGTCCCCGTCGATGCACCGGACCAAGGCCTCCACCCGCTTGCGGGTCTCCTGGGTGACGCCGTCGTCAGTGCACACCGGGTCCATGTGAATTACCGCCTCGCAGCCCAGGCGCTCCCGGAGCTCCCGCTCCACATGGTCAATGCGGTTGTGGAGCTCCAGCAGTTCTCCGCTGGCGGGGACCTCGGCGTGAAGGGAGATCATTCGCCGCCCGGGGCCGTAATCGTGGACGATGAGGTCGTGGACCCCCAGGATGGGCTGGTGGGACAGGACCAAGGACCGGATTTTCTCCACAAACTCCGCCGAGGGCGGCGTGCCCAGCAGGGGGTCCATGGTGGCCTTGACCGCCTGGACGCCGGACCAGAGGATGAACAGGGCCACCAGCAATCCCCCCCAGCCGTCCAGAGCCACGCCCGTATAGCGCTCCACCAGGGAAGCGGCCAGCACCACCGACGTGGCGGCGCAGTCGCTGAGGGAGTCCAGGGCGGCGGCCTCCATGGCGGTAGAGCCGATGCGCTTTCCGATCCGCCGGTTGTAAAAGGCCATGTAGAGCTTTACGGCGATGGCGGCGCAGAGGACCGCCGTCACCCAGGGGCCGGTCTCCGCCGGGACAGGGCGCAGAATTTTCCCCACGGAGGACTGGGCCAGCTCGAAGCCCATCAGCAGGATCAGCATGGCCACCACCAGGCCGGAGAGGTACTCCATCCGCCCGTGGCCGAAGGGGTGCTCGTGGTCCGGCTTCTGCTCCGCCAGGCGAAAGCCCAGCAGGGTGACCACGGAGGACCCGGCGTCGGAGAGGTTGTTGACAGCGTCCGCCACTACGGCGATGGACCCGGAGGCCAGGCCCGCCAGCAGCTTTCCCAAAAACAGCAGCAGGTTTAAAAACACGCCCACCCCGCCGCAGAGGATGCCGTAACCCCGCCGCAGCTGGGCCTCCGTCTTCCCCTCGGGCTTGAGGAACCGGCGGGCCAAAATTGAAATCACGGACTCCACTCCCTTCCAGGAACTCATAAACGTTAGAGGATATGCGGAAGAGCGGCATGTTGATACCGCTCTTTCCCCTTTATTTCTTCCCCGGCAGAACCAGTTTCATGTGGCAGCACAGGTCGTCCAGGTCCCGGTCCGTGGCGGCGGGCACCCGGAGCCTGGCCCCGCAGTCCCGGCAGATGAGGTCCACGGCGGACCGCCGGACCTCCATGCCGTAACGTTCGCTGCCGCAGGCGCAGGAGATTCCCTTCCGGGCGGCGATGTCCCTGAGCTCCGAGAGGACCTCGTACATGATAACGTTATCCAGAAAGGCCTCGTTGTCCCCCTGCCGCTTCTCCTTCTCCGCCAGGACAGCCAGCTCCCTGAGCTGCCGGTCCACGGTGCCCTCCGGGCCGATGAAGCAGCAAAACTGCTTCGTCCCGGCGCAGGCCAGGGCCACGGCCCCTTCCAGCACCTGTTTCCGGGAACAGACGGCGGTGTGGGTCCCCCCGCAGAGGCCGCAGGGGACGGTGAGCCGGTAGCGCTCTCCGTCAAAGGCCGCCGTCAGGGCGGAGCCGCCGCAGTCACACTCCACCTCCGCGCCGGAGGCCTCCAGCGCAAAAACGGAGCGCGCCTTCATAACGGGCTTCCCGCATTTTGGGCAGAGATATCCGAAGGTCCGCATCTCCTCGCGCATGGCAAAGCACCTCTTCCACGCTCCCCGCCGAGTCCGGGGAATCTGTATAGTTAGAATTTAAATTTTACCATAAGCCTTTGGCGAAGTCCAGTGCTTTTGTGCATACTGCGCAGAATTTCTCCGCACATAACCGCCCCTCGTCCTCCGCCGCCCGCAACCCGGCGCGGCCTTGGCGGGTGGAAAGCAAAGGAATTCCCCATCCGGCAAGCGGTAAGGGGAATTCCTTGTCTATCGCTGAGAGAAAAAGCGCCGTCTCATTTATGTATACACGCGCAGGGGGCCGTCCAACCGGCGGCAGGCCTTACTTCAGGCGGAACGCGGCCACCAGGCTCTTGAGGAGGCTGGCCTGGGAGGAGAGCTCCTGGCTGGCGGCGGCGCTTTCCTCACTGGTGGCGGAGTTGGTCTGCACCACGCTGGAGATTTGGTCAATCCCCTCCGTCACCTGGCTGATCGCAGCGGTCTGCTTTTCCACCGCCTCTACCACGATGGACATCTGGGTCGTGACGCCGCCGGCGCTGACGCTGGTGCGGTCCAGGGACTGGGTTACCTCGTTCACCACATGACTGCCCTCGGCCACGGCGGCGATGGAGCTTTCAATCAGGTCCTTGGTGGCCTTGGCGGCTTCGTCGGACTTGTTGGCCAGGTTGCGGACCTCGTCGGCCACCACGGCGAAACCCTTTCCGGCCGTTCCGGCCCGGGCCGCCTCCACGGCGGCGTTCAAGGCCAGGATGTTCGTCTGGAAGGCAATGTTTTCGATGGCGGCAATGATTTTGCTGATTTCCTCGGAGGAGCTGGAGATCTTGCCCATCGCCACGTTGAGCTGCTTGACGTATTCCATGCTGACGCCCAGCTGGCCCCCCGCCTGTTCCACAAACTGACCGGCCTCCTCCGTGGCCTGGGCGGTCCGCCGGGCGTTTCCGGAGATGTCGCTGATGGTGGCGGAGAGCTCCTCGACGGAGCTGGCCTGCTCTGTGGCGCCCTGGGCCAGGGCCTGGGCGGTATTGGACACCTGCTCGGCTCCGGCGGATACCTGTTCGGCGCTTTCCCGGATCTGGCTCATGGTCTCATTCAGCTTGGACTGGATGCTGTCCAGGGAGACCTTGATGGACATAAAGTCTCCCACGTATTCCTGCCGGGCGGAGGCGGTCAAGTCTCCGGAGGCAATGGAGTCCAATACGGAGGCAATCTCGCCGATGTAGGAGCGGAGCCGCCGGATTGTCCTCTCAAAAATAAGGGCTAACTGGCCCACCTCGTCGTTAGAGTGAATGGCGATGCCGCCCTCCTCGCCGCCGGAAAGTCCCAGGTTACCCTGCTCCAGGCGGCCGGCCACCCGGGTAATCTCCGCCAGGGGAGAGGAAACGGTCTTTTTCAGGTACGCCGTGAGGAAAAAGATGCACACAACAATGACGGCGAGGCTCACCAGGATGGTATAGATTACCGTCATAAAAATCTGATGGTTGGCCTCCGCGGAAGAGATTCCGGCAAAGAGGAGTCCGTTGACCGCTCCGGCGGCGTCTCTGGTGGGAACATAGGAGCACAGATATTCCTCATCCAGAATGGTTGCCCTGCCCACATAGCTCTGTCCTTTTTGCAGCACAATTTCAGACAGCTCGGAGGACAACGTGGTGCCCACCACACGCTGCCCGTTCTGGACTACGGTGGTGTAGGCCCGGGTATTTCCTTCAAAGATGGTAAACTCACAGCCCATGCGGCTTTTCAGATCATCCAGCAGCTGGTTGACGTCTTCTGTGCCGCCGGTCTGGCTCAGGACGTAGTCCAGCATATTGGTGCCGTTGGTGCAGCGCTGCTCCAGCATCCCGGTTGCCAAAGAGCGGAACATAATCACGCACATGCCCACGGCGAAAACAACGGATATCATCTGCATGATGACGACCACATTGCCCACTTTTTTGCCGATACGGGTCTGCTTTCCTTCCGCGCTCTTTTGTGAAAACTCAATCTTTTTCATAGTCGCTTACTCCGTCTGTCTGTCAGAATTAAAATCGGCACACAGCCATTTGTCATTATACTGAGGGACCGCCCTTTTTGCAAGCCCTTTTTTATCCGGGGGATGTCCTGCCGCGTGTTTTATACGCCGTGCAGGGGCCGCCCTTTGCCGCGGGCAGGAACCGGGGGCGCCGAAAAGGAGAGCCAGGCGGCGCCTGACTCTCCTTTCTGGAGTAAGCGGGCAAAATCGATTTTAGAGCAGTTTCCAGAAAAAATGAGAAAAAAGGAAGCGAGGGCAGGGAGCGCAGGGCAAGGCGGAGGACGCAGGCGGGCTAACGCCCGTCAAGGCCGGCAGCGCGGCCCTGCGATTCCTGGACCGCTGAACGTTTCTCATGATTTTTGGGTGCTGCTCTAGTTGAACCCCTCCGGCAGGGACTGAAAAACCGTCCGGTTGTGGAGGACCGCGGGAGAATCCGGTTTGCAGGCCGCGGCCAGCTCGTTGAAGGTCTCCGCCCTCTTCTGGTCGCCCAGGCGGCTGTAGCAGACGCACAGCTGGATACAGGGGAGATAGCCATAGCAGTCTGGGGAGACAAAACCGCCCCGGCGGTCGTCCCGGGTACAGGTCAGGGCCAGGGCGTACCAGTAGGCTGCCTGCCGGTACTGCTCCCTCTGGAAAAACCAGAGGCCGATGTCGCAGCAGACCTCAGCCCGGGGCCGGTCATAGGCAAAGGTGCGAAACAGCGCCTCCAGTGCTGCCTGGTCATGGCCCAGCTCTTTATGACAGTAGGCGCAGTGGCAGCAGGCGTCGATGTTGTTCTCCACCCATCCCCGGCCCTCCTCCAAAAACCGCTCAAGGACAGCCAGCGCCTCCTCCCAGCTGTGGTGGTAGTAGAGCTCCCGGCCATAGTAGAACTGCTGGCGGGGCTCCAGTTCCGTTCCCGCATCCAGCTGCGCCTGGTAGATGCGCAGGTTCCGATCCGGGTCGGAGGGGCGGGTCTTACGGTGGGTAACGGCGAAATCCCCATACAAAACGGCTCCAACCGGCGTGATGGCCTCGTGGACGGCTCCCACCCAACTCATACCGGCCCGGTTCTTAATGAGCCGTTCCCGGTAGTAGGAAAAGGTCACCCGGCCGTTTTCGTCAAACCCGGTGTGGTAGGGGGCCATGACCACCGAAACGGAGGGGTCCAGATTCTCTTTCAAGGCCAGAAAGGACGTCTGATCTTCCTCCAGCAGCACGTCGTCGGCGTCCAGCCACATGCAGTAGTCCATGGACGCGTGGGAAAAGGACTCGTTCCGGGCGGCGGCAAAGTCGTCACGCCAGGGGAAGTCATAGATCTGATCGGTAAAGCGGGCGGCGATCTCTTTCGTGCGGTCGGTGGAGCCGGTGTCTACAATGATGATCTCGTCCACCAGCTCCGCCGCGCTTTCCAAGCACCGCTCCAGCACATCCTCCTCATTTTTTACGATCATACACAGGCTGACGCTTACCATAGCGGGACCTCCTTCGATTCGTCATCATTTGCTCCCGCCGGCTTTCGCCGGCGGGAGCAATGTTTTAGCGGCCCAGCGCTCACTAGTCCTCTATCTCTATATCGGAGTCGTGTTCGCTGCCCGCGCTCTGTGAGCCGCTCAACAGGCCAGTTCCATCCAGCCGGACAACGGTCAGGGAAGCTCCCGCGCCGCCGCTCACCAGAACAGCGGTTCCCACAATTGATGTGAAGAGCTGGAGAGAAATGGTGGAGTTGGCAGGCAGAGTAACCTTGATCTGGTTTTCAAAGTTGGAGACGGAAAGGGCCGGGTTGATGGTAGAAGGGACGCTGTTCGTCCCGTTGATCACCAGCCTGGTCCCCATCAGCAGAGCCGCGGTGGTATTCACATGGTAAGAAATCTGATAGGTGCCCGGCGTAGCCACGGTGAACACCGTATTCCCGGCGTTGACCGTAATGTCAGGGGAGAGAAGCTGGGCGTTAGGCAGGGCGATGGGGGTGCCGCCAAGGGCCACCAGGACGCTGCTGCCCTGGGTGTTGGCGGCAAAGGCGGAGGAGAGGGCGGGACCGGTGGCTCCCGTGGGGCCGGTGAGGCCGGTGGCCCCGGTGGCCCCGGCGGCACCCGCCGCGCCTGCGATTCCGGCCAAACCCGCCGCGCCGTCCGCCCCGGTGGGCCCGGTGGCGCCCGTCGCTCCCGCAGCGCCATCCGCCCCGGTGGGCCCGGCCGCGCCGGGGGCGCCAGTGGCTCCGGCAGGACCAGTCGTACCGGTGGGACCCACAGCGCCGTCCGCCCCGGTGGGCCCAGTTGCTCCAGCAGCCCCGGCAGGGCCAGTCGCACCAGTGGGACCAGTTGCCCCCACCGCACCGATAGGGCCTTCCGCTCCAGTGGGGCCTGTGGTGCCCGTGACCCCGGCGGCGCCCTCGGCGGGGCCGGCGGCACCAGTGGCCCCGGTAGGTCCGGCAGGACCGGGCAGGACGGGCGCGGTCATAGCCGCACTCAGCTTGCCGGACAGCAGCATTTGCTGCTCCATGATGTCAGACATGGTGTCCTGCACGCTCTGGTTGATCTGCATGACCTCCGTAAGGGTGGCCGCCTCCCCCAGGCCGGGCAGGGTGCCCAGGACATATTGCAGCTTCTCCCCCTCGGCGTTGAGGATGTGGCTCAGGCTGAGTTCCTCGGCGGCGATGGAGGCAATGATCTCATTGAGGCTTCCCTCGCGGGTCAGCGGGGGGGCGATCTGAGGGAAAGTTGGCATTGACATGAGACATCCCTCCTCAGCTCAGACGGGTAATGGACAGGGTCGCACCGGCGGAACCGGGCAGCAGGGTTGCTACGGAGGCGATTCCGAACATCTGCAGGGAGATGGTGTCCCCGGCGTTCAAATTCAGCAGGATCTCATTGGCAAAGTGACTCAGGGACACCACAGGGGCCACAGTAGAGGCCGTGTTGGGCGTGCCATTGATAAGCAGCCGGGTGCCGCTGGCCAGGGATGCGGTGGTGTTGACGCTATAGGATAGCTGATAGCGCCCGGCGCTGGTCACCGTGAACACCGTATTGGCCCCGTTGACCGTGATGCCCGGGGAAAGCACTTGGCTGTCCGGCAGGGGAATCAGGGTACCCCCTACGACGACGGCCAGGGTCGAGCCGGTGGTATTGGCGGCGAAGGCGGAGGTGGCGGTAATATTGGGCCCGGTGGGGCCGGTGGGACCCGTAACGCCCGTGGCGCCAGTGGCCCCGGTGGGGCCGGTCGCGCCGGTGACTCCGGCTAAGCCCGCAGCACCCGTGGCGCCAGTAGCTCCGGTGGCGCCTGTAGCGCCGGTAGCACCCGTGGCGCCAGTGGCACCCGTGGCCCCGGTAGCGCCCGTGGCGCCGGTGGCTCCTGTGGCTCCTGTGGCTCCTGTACCCCCAGTGGGACCAGTGGCACCGGTGGGTGCAGTCATTTATGCACAACGGTTCAGACAGCTTTTCCGCCGGTCATGCAGAGCTCCTTTTGGTTGTTCTCCACATACTCTGCAATGCGGCGGTATTGATCTGCAAAATTAAACTCAATTTCGATACTCTTGTCCTCGTGGACATAAATTGCGTTGACAAACTCCACTAGAAGCCCGCGGGACAGGCTTTGAATGTTGCGATGCTTCAAAAAGGCTGTCAGGTAGGGGTTGTCGTCATCAATGCCCTGGGCGATGGTCTCGCATTCCTGCCGGATATGGTCAATCGTCTCTTGAAGCTGTTGGGCCTGTTCCTCAAACCGCACTTTCATGCGGCGGTACTGGTCGCGCGTAATATCGCCGTTTTTCCAGTCCATATAAAGGCCGTCCAGAACACCCGCCACCTTTTCAAGCTCCTTGGTTCTCTGCTCCAACAGAGCGTTCAGCCGGAGGGATTCTGTATGTACTACCGGGGCATCGTTGATTTCTTTGATGATTTCGGAAAGAGAATCCACAAACTCAATCTGCTTTTGAACAGCAGCCAAAACAGCCTGTTCCAAAACGTCCAATCGGATGCTGTGCTTGGTACACTTGGCTTTGGATTTATCCCGATTGGTTCTGCATTGGTAGTACACAAGATTTCTGGATGTATGTCGCACCATGCTTTTCCGGCAATCAGCACAGCGGATAAAACCGGCAAACAGATATACCTCCTGTTTGCCCGGCGCGGTCCGGGTGTCCCGCCTGTGCAGGCTCTGTGCCGCCTCAAAGGTATCCTTGTCGATGATGGCCGGTACAGCGTTCTCCACGATGAACCATTCCTCTTCCGGTACAGCTGCTCGCTTGTGGACCTTATAACTGATAACCTTTTGCCGTCCCTGGCGCATTACGCCAATGTACAAAGGATTCTGGAGCATACGCGCAACCGTTGACGGGGACCATAGTCCGTCATTGTTTTTGCAATGCGGATTTTCGTAATGGAATCCTTTTGAACGCTTATAAGCCGCGGGGTTCGGGATTCCATATTCATTCAGCCGCTTGGCAATACCGGCCTTGCTCATGCCCTCCAGAATGAACCAGTTGAAGATGTCCCGGACTACCTGGGCGACATCTTCGTCAACGACCAGCGCATTTTTGTCATCGGGGTCCTTGGCGTAGCCATAGGGAGCGAAGGCGCCAATAAATTCCCCGTTTTCCCGCTTGTGCTTGAATGTCCGGCGCACGTCGGCGGAAGTCTTATAAGCGTACTGCTCATTCATAAAGCCCGTAATGCTGACTTCCAGGCTGTGTACGATTTCCGGGTCCAGAAATGTGTCGATCCTCGGCTGGTAAAGGGAAATGAACCGGGTGTTGTAAAGGGGGATGAACTCTTCCAGAAAGTGGCCTTGGTTTGCGCTGTTCCGAAACGCCCGGGACAGATTCTTTACAATGATGCAGTTGATCCGTCCGCATTTCATATCCTGAACCATGCGCTGAAAATCCCGCCGTTCCAGGTCTGTCGTGCCGCTGGTCCCGTCATCAATATAGGTGTCCACCACTTCATAAAGGCCGTCCTCAAAGAAGCCGGGAATTTCATCGTTCAAGATTTTGTCCTGATTGACAACGGATTCCGAGACAACATTTCCATCGTCACGGGAGAGCCGGATATATTTCCCAATCTTCCAAATGATTTGCCTGGACATGGTTTTGCTGGCTTCTGATTTCCTGATTCTTGCCATACTGGGGAGCCTCCTTTTCTCCCCTCTATAACAATATTATTTTACCATACATGAGGAACAATATCAAATTTTCAAGCCCGAAAAGTAGGCTTTTATCTTCTTGTCAAGTGTTTCTTCGCAGGATTTGAATGAAATTTTTACGGGAGTTTTTCCCACGCGAAAGCAGTACGGATTACCAACCTGGGCCATATAGTTTTCAAGCCGCTGGGCGGCGGTTTCTCCGCTGATCTCTACTTCAAGAATATCCTGCAAAAGAGAGGGGGCAACATCATGGATGCTGATACGCGACATATCTTCCAGAAGGTTTTTATCAATCATGCAAAGCACCTCCTTCTGATTTTATGAGCAAAAGTTAGACCATATCACTTAAACGGCCTAACTTTGGTTAAAATCGCGCCCTTTCTGGAGATGATTTGTGTTCATATTTGTGTCCCACGGTGAGTAATGTCATTAAGTTAGGAATAAGGAGAAGATAAAGTCAAAAAAAGATGTAAAAAGGGGTTGACAAAGGAGGAAAAATGTGCGGCGAAGCTCTGAAAAGTAAACTTGCTTTTCGGGGGGACGCCGCACATGAAATATACACCAAAATTTTTGCGGGGGATGCTGCTTTCTATGATCCGGGAAATGGGGGAGCACCCAGAACAATACGTCAGGCAGCCGGGGCGGGATTTTACCCGTCCCCGGACGCTGGCCTTCGAAACGGTCATATCCCTGCTGCTGACCATGAGCGAAAACAGCATCGGGAAGGTGCTCATCGGACGGTTTCAAAACAGCGGAAAAACACCGTCGGCTTCGGCCTTTGTCCAGCAGCGCCAGAAGCTGCTGCCCGCAGCGCTGGAGACGCTGTTCCACCGCTTCACAGCCCTGCTGCGCCCTGGGAAGACCTTTCGTGGCTATCGTCTGCTGGCAGTGGATGGCTCGTCGCTGAAATCCGCCGCCTACCCGGAGGACCCGGCCTCCTACCGCCCCGGTACGCCCAGGCAGCACGGCTGGAACCTC
>Ga0137308_101227_pt2 | contig 26135 bp, 29 predicted proteins | sample Inofrocosms_June_FD_97181 | JGI IMG/M metagenome (GOLD analysis project Ga0137308, IMG submission 97181) | Mouse cecal microbial communities from Vienna, Austria - N-Acetylneuraminic and N-Acetylglucosamine D2O microcosms_June | ecosystem: Host-associated > Mammals > Digestive system > Large... | reverse complement strand
ACAGAGGGAACGGTTGTGAGAGATTACGGCAACAAGATAGTTGTCCGTCTCAGTAATGGCAAGGAGATAGTGGAATACCGTGATGAAGTAATTATCTATGATTAAAAAAGTGAAGTTATGGGACAAATAGCATTCAAATTCGTCAAATGGGATGTGCCGGAATTGGCGACACTGAAAGACTGCAAGGTTTACAGGTTACGAGAGAGCCTCAATAATGGAGGCAAATTGACCCGTGATGACAAAAATTGGATAACGGAACAAGTAAGAGGATGCTGCCGTTTTCAGAAAGGCATCGCATTGATGGGCTATTACTTCGATTTCTCGGATGTTCTCAAGCGATATTACGTCAAACAGTACGGACATATCACTGAATATTACGCAATAGACAAAACTGCCTTGCGTTCCTCACTTTACGGGAGAATTGAGAATATTGTTGAAGTTAAATAACCAAGAACATGAAAGTTACAATCGAACATGTCTTCTGTCGTTACAGCGATGAAGCAACGGACATTTATTTCCGCATCATCAACACAATCCTTTTTTCAATCGACGAAGCGGAATTGCGTGCCAGCATGGAACGTCTGAAAACGGAAACACATCTTGACGATTATTTCGTATTCGGCTACGGGGCACATCATCTGTGGGTCTGCCAAAGACGCCCCAGCGATCAGGCTAAAATTTTTGAGAACCGGATAATCATGGCTGAATTTTGATGACGGTGGGAACAGGCTGAAATGGATAACGGACAATTTCAGCCACCCGCCATTTCCTTTTGTATAATCCTATCTTTCTTTTTTGGCTGCGCCATATCCTTTTGTAAAACCGGTCATTCGTGAAAAGCGGACTGCCGCTTTGCCGATAAGACAGGTGTTGCCTTTTTCTTCCCCTCTGCTCCTTTCATCTCATCCAGTCGGGACATGATAACCACCTCGATATGCTGCCACGCCTTTTTGTCGCGACTTCGTTGATATTCCCTCACAGTCATGCAACGTTTGGCGAGTTGGTGCTCCTCTTCTTGCTGCCTCAAATCAAGTCGAACTGCCCCCAGTTCCAATCCTGCCGTTTCTTGCGGACTTACGCCGAAACAGACTACATGATGTCAACGGACGGATATGCTCTTTCATGTAACTGAACCCGAAGCTGCTGTCCTCTGCTCTTTTTCGGAATGGCTTTCCAGCGAAGTCATCATCATTTTTCCGTTGCAAAGATAGTATGCAGCCGGGAACGACTTCCGGAAGTCTTGACCAATGGCGTAGCCGCATCAATCTTCCTTTATCGAGCCTTGCGGTTTTACCTGCGGTAAAAATAAAGAGTATTGATACGCTATCCTTGGTGCATCCCTTTTCTGCACCTACTTTTTGAGGCAGCGTAAAATTGATTAAAAACTTCTAAAAGCAATTCATTATGAAAAAGATTGAAAACAATTTCGCAGTAACCGGATTCGTAGGTAAAGATGCAGAAATTCGTCAGTTCGCCAACGCCAGTGTAGCCCGTTTTTCTTTGGCAGTAAGCCGACTGGAGAAGAACGGCGAGGAATCCAACCGCGTTTCCGCCTTTATGAACTTTGAGGCATGGCGCAAGAACGAGAACGCCGGGGCGTTCGACCAACTGACCAAGGGCACGATGCTTACCGTCGAGGGGTATTTCAAACCCGAAGAATGGAGCGACAATGCCGGTGTGAAGCACAACCGCATCGTGATGGTGGCAGTCAAGTTCTATCCGACCGTCGAGAAGGAAGAAGCCCCCAAGGAACCTGTTAAGAAGGGGAAGAAAAAAGGCAAGAAATAATCTCCTGCATTACATGAATAAAGCGGCGTAATAGCCGCTTTTGTTTTACTCATTGCCAATCTATCCTATTATAGCAATTCTCTTGTAAACACGATTACTTGTTCTCTTTTACTGCATTCACGAATGATTTGGCTGGCTTGAATGCAGGGATATTATGGGCGGGAATTTTGATTGTTGTGTTCTTAGAAATATTCCGAGCCGTTTTTTCAGCTCTACGCTTTATGATAAAGCTGCCGAATCCGCGCAGGAATACATCGTTGCCTGCGATCATCGACTCTTTTACATTTTCCATGAATGCCTCTACCACAGTCTGTACGACCGCTTTCTCTATTCCGCTCTGCCGTGAAATCTGAGCGACAATTTCTGCTTTTGTCATTTTCTTCTTGATTTTAATAAATACCCTGCAAAATTACAAAATATCGGCTTGATACAACTATCCGCCTTATTTGTCATCCCGGAAGCTGCTCTTGCTGAAACCACCAAACACTCCTTTCAGGAGTTTCCCAACAACAAAGAATACTAACAATACAATTATAATATCTCCCATAACTCTTTCATTTTAGTTAATACATCTCAATATAAAGGTACGAAAAAACTGCGGATAATGCAAATAATCAGTTGATTTTCAATGTGTATTATTTCATTCAGATATTGCATTGCTCCTGTCTATTTCCGTAGTCCCGGTACACGTCCGGGCTTTCTGTTAAGTTGTACCCTGTATTTATTGAGTATGCCATACACTGTACTTTTGCTCCGGACACCGCTCTCTTTCCATATGTCCCGGATTGAATAACCATCGTTATACATGTCCACAATCTTCTTATCCCGTTCCGCTTTACTCAAACTCTTTTTGGTAAGTATGGACGTATTGATACTTTGTTGCAGGCGCATAATCTTATCAGATGATTTTCGCAGTACGGCCACTTCCTCCGGAAGTGCCCCGAACATCATCAACACTTCTGCAGGTGTCGTATCGGCAAACAGTTCGTTACATGTGTCAATCTTATCATGTATGGAGATGATGCGCACCACTTTAATCCGGCATAACTCGATCAAGGCCGCCAGTTCCCGCAAGCCGCGCACGGCATTGCTGAATTTCGATACCACCAGTTCGTCCCCTCTTTCAAGATTCGACATGAGTTGTTTCCACTTCGGTCTAAGCGTCTCGTGTTTGACCGATTCCTCTATCACTTGTACACAACCGTACTGGAGCATCCATTCCTTGTCTGCGTCAAACGCATCATAGGAGTTTGCCTTGAATATATAGCCAACTTTTGCCATGTCAATATACAATTCCGATGATAATAAGTGCAAAGATACGAGTTTTATTTGAGTGTTCAAATCATACTATATTAAAAAAACAAGAACAGCCCTCAAATCATTCTTTTTCTTTCACTTGTTTTCATTGGAAATCATACTATTAAGTACGATATTGAAAAATGCACAAAATACGATTTGAATGATACGAAGTATCGAAAATTATATATAGTTTTGCGCAAAATAGTACGAAATAATATAGTATGAAAACATTAAAATCGAACTTAAAACTACACATGATTATAGCCAAAACAATTGCCGTTTCTATTGCCATATTCACGTGTGCATCTTGCGATAGCGGAAATGGCAAACGTCTGGCGAATGTCAAAAGCGACCCTGCCGGAACATACAGGGAATATCTGTCCGATGTACGCAAGCTGGACAACCTTTCCATTAAAGACTTGGCCGAACACCTCAAACAATGGCAAACCGTAAGGGATTCCGTTTTCCGGTATCTCGAACGAGACACGCTCGCCCGGTTTCATTCAGTCCATATTGAGGATTGCAAACGGACGCACGATTCCATCCGGATGGAATTTTCCCGACTGGCTTTGTCGAAGCCCTGTACTTATAAGGATGTGCTGCTGGTCAAGGAACAGGTCTCACCCCATCTGAAAGATGCAGAGCTGCATCGTGCGGCTGAAGCAATCCGCCCGTTCTTTGTATCGTTGGACAGCCACCCCGTCTGTCCGGGGAATCGGCAACGTATTCTTGCTGCTTATCGGGACGTGCTGACACAAACAACTGATTATGGCATCCACTGCATAGCCGATCTAACTATTTATATCGAAAAAGAGGATGCCGTATTCCGTGCTTTCCTCTCACGTCTGCCCGATTTCGATGGTGTGGATCTTTCCGATATCACACATGACACGGAGCGATGCTGCTCACAGGTATTCCTTGCCGCCGAGCGGAACGACATCACCTATCAGGACGCGATGGTCTATTTGGCCATGCGCACCAACCGCAGGTTGATTCAGAATGTCCAGACCTGTATCGACAACATCCGCGATAAAAAAGTCAGGACACCGGCACAGGCGCAAGCCTATATCTGGATGTTCCTCCAGCCTTATTCTTCAATGGACGGCTTTTGTATGGCATTGCTTTCATCCGAGGAGAGACAGCATCTTGACACGCTTGCCATGCAGACATCCGACGCTTTCGAGGTTTTGGGTAAAATCCTGCAATCCGGGAACAACCGGCTGGACGAATTGCCCGGAATGCTGTTGGAAGTATTCATACATACCCTGTAACGATATAACACGAAAAACAATATGATTATGTTACGACACTTCTATGATGACTTCATGACGTTCGTTCCCTTGCAACTGCCCCAGTTGCTCGATGTGACGACTATGGAGGAACCGCAGTTCTACGGTGACTATGTACTGCTTACGTTTCCGTTGCGCAATCCTTATGACTTGGACGAGGTGATGGATATGTTCGAGGACGATATGGAGCTGATAACGCTTTATCACCACATCCCTATGCGCTCCGAGAAATTCGGGCATAGCACCTGCGCGTACTCGAATCCGGCTTTCGGACAGATGTTCAAGATGAACGCCAAGACGGATACCGAGGGCAAGGTAAACAGCATCATCGTCACGATCTATGATTCTTTGGAACAGATGTACGGAGACTTGTGCCTCGATTTGGAACTCCATTCCAAAGGCGGATTCTTGAAGTATAAAAAAGACAAGGCCGATGTGCTGATGAATTTTATATGAGGAACACATTGTACCGACAAATGGTCTATTGCATCAACGCCTACCGGACGTGGATAGAGGTTGCCGATGACAATCTTTACAAGGAGAATATCATTTCGAGAACCGACAGGACTGACTACCTCGTTTCCCGCACGCTGGTGTTGCGTGCATTCAAAACGCAAGGTGAATATGCCGAAGGGACAGTATGGCATATTCCGGAGCATGAACTGGACAAGGCGTTGGCAACTTATCGCAAGCAGAACCCCCAATTCAAACAACGCATCAAAAAGGCGGCGATGTACCTTTCTGCTGCAGATGCCGAAACCATTATCCGGTTGGCGACTTATGGCACTGTACAATTGGAACTCATGGTGCGTCCCATGCACATACCCGAAAAACCATACTACCTATGTTATTAAATATTCTGCAACTCATTTTATGTGCTATACCCTTTGCGCTGTCGCTGACATTGTACAAGAGCAACAAACGGTGCATGGCAGTCTTTTACATGGCAATGGCACGAAGCGACAAGGCTCGCAAACTCTATGCGCAAATTTGGCTGATATGCCTGTTACTTTTTCACTATGTATATGCGTGCGGTCATATAGGCGAATTTGGCATCCTGTTATCTACCGGAGTCTGTGCCGCCATGTTCTCGTTCAAGCGGACGGATAACTGGTTCCGCAAGTTGCTGGATTGCCCTCGTGCATTTGTCATCCTTGCATTGGCCGCAGTGGTCATCGGATTCGTACCGCATTTGTACACGCTGTCGGTAACTGTCGCCTTTCTTCTTTTGGCTGCCCTGTTCTATCCCTCTGTTCGGGTCATGTCCGAATGCAAGGACGCAGAAAAACGTACCGAATGGGTGAAGCATTCTCAAACACTGTCCGAATCATATTACGATAATCATCACGCAGGGTTGCCGCATAATGCGGATAACGGCAATCCGGCTCATCCGCAAAATAACAATCATCAAAAACAGGACGATAATGAAAAATAAGCAAGAAATCCCTGCCGTCATAGTGGCGGACGCAAAGGTATTCGACTACCTTAAAGAAAAAGTCGGCGAACGAAAGACACGGACGGAAGCCTATAGTGACCTGCTGGACAAATCGCTGGCAGGTTTTATTTCCCCTTTTCTAAGGAAACAGGACTACGACCTTCAGCCTTGCCAGTGTCATGTGACCATTTCCGACCTTGCGACGGAGTGGCATTGGCATCGTGCCACTGTCCGCTCGTTTCTGGAAACGTTGGAGGCGTTCGGACAATTGAAACGTACCAGGCTCGCAAAGAGCATAGTCATCACCATGCCCGTGCAATCCGGTCAGTCTTCGGCCGCATTCGTTGTACAGCGACAGCCGGACTTTGCCATACAACTGCAAGAGGTATTGTCCGATTGGATAGTTGGCAAAACGACCTCTGCGGATGTCGGCAACCTATGCGGTCAGGTCGTCCGTCAGGCGATGACCGGAATGACCGGATACGAGAGCCGTCACTGTCCGGACAGTCATATCGACACGGCATCGGTACATGCCGGTAAACAGGAAGATGAGATTCGTAAGACCGCCTTGGGATGTATTGCCCACGCTGCCTTGCAACGAGTATTGCGCAAATCGAGATTCGATGACAGCTCGCCGCTCATTGAGTTCTTTCGTCATGACCTCGATGAAGAATGGGTCTCTTTCATCGAGGCATCCAAAGAGCTTGCGGAGCTGATTCTCGATACCGAAGCGCGTGAGACGACCTTAGACACGGACGATGACAAAGAACGCCTCAAATCGCTTCGCAAACCCTTTTTATCGCTTTTGGCAAGGACACAGGAGCCAGCGGATTAAATCGGGAACCGGAAACAGATTGTATAACCTCGAACAATCCGCCTCTGTCCCGTTACAGGTATCCTGCCGGTTATAGGAGACACACGGGCTTGCCCGTATGCCACGAAACAAAGGGAAGGGGGAGCCTAATACCCCGACCGACATTCGTCGGCGGGAGCGGTGTCCATACAAGCAGCAAGCTGGGACACGGCGGATTGTCCGCAACAACAAAAAAACAGTATGACAAATCAGAAACAAGTGCTCGATGTGCATGTGTCGAAAGGCATCACCGCCGCCCAAAGCAACGAACATCTGCGTGATCGTAGCGAACGTGCGGAGAAATACGCCATGAGCAAAGGCAACTACGACCCCACGCGCAAACACCTGAACTTCGAGATTGCACCCGGAGGCAAGATACGTCCCATCGACACGACCCGCAACATCCCGGAACGGATGGCAGACATATTGAGCCGTCGCGGAATCAAAGACCCCAACGAAGGATTGGCTGAACCGAAGTTCCGCACGGTGGTAAATATCATTTTCGGTGGATCTCGTAAACGGATGCACGAACTCGCATTCGGTACGCAGCAGGTGGACTTTGAAGAAGGTGCGGACAACACACACATCAGGAGGGAGGGTGACATCGAACATTGGGCAAAGGACGTGTACTCATTCGTTAGTGGCAAGTACGGTGAGCAGAATATCGCCGCATTCATTGTACATCTGGACGAGTTGAATCCGCACGTGCATTGTACGCTTCTGCCAATCAAAGACGGACGGTTTGCGTACAAGGAGATATTCGCTGGAAAGGACAAGTTTGAATATAGCGCAAGGATGAAACGGCTCCATACCGACTTTTTCACCGAAGTCAATACGAAATGGGGAATGTCGAGAGGAACGAGCATATCCGAAACGGGCGCACGCCACAGAACAACCGAAGAGTATCGCCGTATGCTCTCCGAGGAGTGTACAACCATCGAGGAAAATATCGACCGTCACCGGAAGGCACTCTCCGAACTTCAATCGGACATCCGGCTGGCAGAGCGCAGGGTCAAGGGACTTACGACAATGGTCGATAACCTTGAAAAGTCAAAAGCGGAAAAAGAGGCTCTGCTGTCGGCAGCCGAACGGGATTTGAAAGCGAACAGCGGTAATGCGGCAGAGTTGGCAATCCGGATTCAAACGTTGGAAAAAGAGTTGGTAGGCATCAATAAACAACTGGCAGACAAGCAACAGAAGTTACAGTCCGCTGACCGGCAACTGACCGACCTCAAGGAGGACATGGATGCCATTAAGGATCGTACCGAAGAACTCAAGGAAGAAGCCTACAAGTATTCACGTGATGTTCACTCCAAAGTGGACACCCTGCTCAAAGACGTATTGCTGGAAAGTGTGATCGGTGAATACCGGAATGTATCGGCACAAATGGACATGTCGGAACGGCAGCTATTCGACGGTTCACTCGTTCAATCCATTGCGGAACAGGGCGCAGACATAATGCACTGTGCAACGATGTTGTTCCTCGGAATGGTCGATGATGCCACCACGTTTGCCGAAACTCGTGGCGGCGGCGGTAATAAAAGTGACCTGAAGTGGGGACGTGACGAGGACGAGGACAACCGTGCATGGGCACTCCGCTGTATGAGGATGGCAAGCCGTATGATGCGTCCGGCCATCGGCAAAAAGCCCAAACGGTAAGTGGCACACATCTTACGATAAATCAAAAGTATAACGAATAAAATCATTGGAATATGACGAAACAACTCATTCTTATTTTCGCTGTGCTCTGCTCGTTTCAGGCACACGCAGGTTTACATTCCGTACAGGGAGATACTGTCCAACCTCCGTCATTCTATAATGTCACGGAGGAACTTCAACCGACGCAACCCGTCTATCTCGACGGAGTGGTTCTTCCGATGTCCCGTACCGGCAACTGGTTTGTCAGCATTGCCGGAGGTACGATGGCATTTCTCGGTACGCCACTCGGTTGCGAAGACCTTTTCGGACGCCTGAAACCCTCGTACAGCCTTGCCGTCGGCAAATGGTTCACACCATCGGTCGGTGCGCGTATCAACTACAGCGGTTTGCAGTTCAAGGATGGTGCATTGTCCACTCAAGACTACCACCATATCCATGCGGATTTGCTATGGAATGTACTCGGCCGCAGGTATGCCCGGCAAGATCAAGTGCGCTGGAATCTCGCACCTTTTGCCGGAATCGGACTCCTGCATAATGCCACGAATGGGCATAACCCATTGGCTATCTCATACGGTGTGCAAGGACAATACCGTATTTCCAGACGGGTAAGTGCCCTGTTGGAACTCTCCAACACTACCACCTTTCAGGACTTCGACGGCTACGGACACCCGAACCGTCTCGGTGATCACATGCTGTCGCTGACAGCCGGCTTCACATTTCACCTCGGAAAGATTGGCTGGAAACGTGCGGTGGACGCAACGCCTTACGTCCGTCAGAACGAATGGCTCATGGATTATGCCAACTTCCTGTCAAAAGAAAACAAGCGTTATGCAGACTTGAACGACCGGAACCGTCGGACATTTATTGAACTGAAGAAGATTTTAGAAATTGAGGGACTGCTCGACAAATACGGCAGTCTTATCACGGAAGACAGCATTGGCGAGCATCAAGGTTATCCCACGAATAATTACAGCGGGCTGAACTCACTTATGGCAAGATTGAGAAATCGACACTGGAACGGTATTTCCCCGCTTGATTCGACAAATACCCGATATGGCAATAATGGACGCTCACCCGAAGAATTGGCCATAAACGGTTCGGAGGATATGAAACTTATGCAAGTCGGAGAATGTATCGGTTCGCCTGTTTATTTCTTTTTCAACCTGAATACGGTTCATTTGACGGATGCCTCGCAGATGCTTAATCTCGATGAACTGGCTCGTGTGGCGAACAAATACGGACTGTCCTTAAGAGTAACGGGTGCGGCAGACAGTTCAACGGGGACTTCGGTTCTCAATAATTCATTGAGTACGTCGAGAGCAGACTATATCGTTGTGGAATTAGGGCGGCGCGGTATGCCGGTCGAACGAATCATCAAGGTGAGCAGAGGCGGAATAGCCGACCATGTACCGGTTGAAGCCAACCGACACACGAAAGTGGAGTTGTTTTTCACCGAGGGGGAATAGACCTTTTGTATCAACTGTTATAAATAGCCAGAGTGTCGTTCTGCGGAATGACACTCTTTTTTTATGTACCTCGCTATTCCACAAATCGCAGTATCGGCTATTCTTGTCCGGTGAGATTTTGTATGCAAAGGTACAGTGTTCGGCCGATTGCCAAGTACCGCTATCGCTAACAACATCCGGATTCTCCGACAGCCTTCCGCAAATCGCAGATTTGGGTATTCCGTAGAATCAGTCCGCTGTTTATTTGTCTTATTCGCCCTTTTCCCACTGTTGATTCAGCATAAAAATCAATCCCGACAAGGAAGCCGAAAGAGCTTCGATAATAGGGAAAATAAAAAATCAATAAATCAAAAGACAATGGGAAAATTCGATTTTATCAAGCAAGGCAATCTCCTTTATTGGAATGACCCCGACAATGGCAAGTCTGACGGAGAGTATAAAGTGATTTCCGCACCTGAAGAAGTGGATAGTGACAGCATTATTCTGATTTCAAGCGGTGTTTCGGAAGCAGAGGTATTTGCATCGGAATTATCACCGATACCCACACCGAGAAGTCACAAAGAGGAGTTCCGGAAATGGAGAGCGGAACGGGAAGCTGAAGGTATGGAGTTTTTCAACCGGCTTTCAGAGGTGATGGAAACAGACAATGATTTGGCTGTCGGCGATATGGTGGCGTTCACGAATGATTACGGAGTGGTATTCGGCCCCAAAGAGGTGTTGGCTTTCAGAAAGCCTTGGAATGGCGGCAGATGCGTGTATCTAGACAGTGATGCCTATTGGTTTCCAGACCGTCCGAACCAACTCATAATTATAAGTAAAGGAGGTATGAAATGACAATAAACGGCACTCTCAAACGACTTTGCGGCAATATTGCCGCTGGTCGTTTCAATTGGCGGAAATACTGCAGCCCACAACCTTATTTCGGCTATGAAATATGTGTGACACCATTGCATTGCTCTTATGGACAGATAGGTTATACTGTTCATTTCCCTTATACCAATATGCCAGAAGTGGAGTACGATTGGGAATTGAAAAAGCTGACTATTGACGGTGAAAAGTGGAAAAATTACTTACATAATCAACAGTAAAAATCAATATGACACAGAATTTTTATACCAAATGGCAGTCTTCCATTCTTGCGGATGCAGGCGGTTATGTTTCAAAGGAATACCACAATTTCCAAACCGCTTTGGTACGTGAGATTTCCAAATACGCAGCAGCCGTTGGTGCACAAGTGGCATCCAACTTAAAAGGACATTATGATACCTCATGTTTCATCGAGCGCAACGGCAAGTTCGTTTACATCAATCACTCTTCTACGTTGGTCTGAATGGGCAGCGGCCTAAGAATTGAACTTGATTCGTTTCTGATAAGGACAGCCCAACACGCAAAGAACCACCGCCAGCGACAACAGGAAAGAAAAGTCTTGAAAGAAAGTTCTTCCCGTTTCTGAATACCGCTGTTCCCCGTTACGGCGGGCAATCACCACTTGCAACCCCAAGCTGAACCCGAAGCCGAGCATATAAATAGCCAGAAAACATATTCCGGCAAGGGCGGATGCGCCCAGTTCCACATCACCCACATGCCCCAAGAACAAGGCATCGGTAATGTTTATCAGTTGTTCGATAAGGATGCTCATCATTACAGGAAAAGCGATGAGCCAAATTTTCTTATAGGTATAATTCATTTGTTCAAACCAATATGATACAATAAGCCATGTCGCTTGGACAGCACAACAATCTTGTAGTTTTATAATAAGGGATAATGACAGAACAATAACAGGCAAACTTAAGATATAACCTGTCTATTAATGAATAGCAATAATTGGAAGTGCTATTCGTTGAGCGTAACTATATGCACAACTGCCATTTCATATTGTTGAACAACTATTCTTTTTCTGTTATGCCTGCAAAGATTGCGTTTTTCTCAATTATCAGTTTTAAGAGAAACTATATTTTTGTGCTATACCTATTGTATAATATGCAAATCAGTCCCCCGGAAAGAAAGATAGCTGGTAGAATAAACCAATAATTGTTGCTTATCAGAAACTTGGCTATCCAAAAAGAAGGGAGAAATGAAAATACATATTGGGTATTATCTGTAATCACAAAAGGTATTATTAATCCCACCATAACCAAAGCAGATACTTTTGCAAGTGCCATACCTTCCACTTTATTCCCCGCGTATGCCAAAATAATCATAGCAGCCACAACGCTTAGTATTGTAGCCAATATTGATATTATAAATGTAGTCCATAATGACATACATGATACAGAACAAAAAGAAAGCAGCACGAAAGAAACAATGGCTGCAAATAAAACAGGAATAATCAATCTTGATATAAGATACCCCTTCTTACCAAGTGGGGTGATTGTGATATACCTATTGATTTTCATGTCTGTTTCATCCAATACCACTAAGACCGAAGCGAAGCAAATCATGTAAGGGCACATAATTGCAAGGAATAAATCCAATATCGGATAATATTGGCTGAAATCCTTTAGCATCGGATAATGCTGTACTATTAAAGGGAAAACAAACCTATATATTGCCGCTAATAGTAACGGAATACATATTATTGCAGATAACATACCATCTGAGAATATGTTTCTGATAAACATTTTGAAGGAAATAATATTCTGATTCATAATTATATCGTCATCATTTTTTTTACTGACAGACAAGAAAAAATATACATCGCAATGCACCAAACGCTTATTGCCATTAGAGACATGACACTGATATTTCCAGACATAAGTTCTATAAGGCTTATACTTGGATGTAATAGCATAACTTCCGATTTATAGCCCATTGTATAAACAGATATGGGAGCTACGGATATGATTAAAGTGGAAACCATAATCAGCATAAAGTTATTCATGGTTGAAATAAAAGCGGAAAGTGATATTCCAACCAGTGTGAATAATGCTGAACCTAACATAATTCCAACAGTAAGATGTATGTAGGAATGTTCCATGCCTGAGAACAATGCAATCAGAACTCCACTTAGCAAAGAAATCAGCCCGATAGAAATTACCTTTGACAAAATGTATGCGTGTACCGATATGGGCGAAACTGCTAATGCCTGCATTACTTTTTCGCTTTTCTCGAATAATATGATTGCACCCATAAACATTAATCCAATCAGTACGGGGTCTGAAAATATAAGGGTAGTTGTGCATAGTTCTTTCCACGGCATAGGAAGAATGCGCAATACTGCAATATACACCATTGTAAATAACGTATATAGGGCATAAAAACCATATTTGTATTGTTGCCGAATATCGCCAAGTATTAAACCTTTAAGTTTCATAGTAATTTCCTCCCTGTTATTTCTGAGAATATATTGTCTAATGTTGGCTCATTGCTATGTATTGATAATAAGGCATTAGCTTGAATCAGAGATTGTAGCTTTTTGTCTGTACTTATTTTGTCAAGTGCGATTGTAGTATTTAATTCTTTTTGATTCTCCAAATATGAATATGTTACTTCATTATAACGCCTTGACATGATAAGATTATGAGGAGTGTCCATAGCTTTAATGTTGCCATCAACAATAAATGCTACACGATCACAAAGTTCGGTTGCATCGTGCATATTGTGAGTAGTCAGAATGATTGTTACTCCTTTATTTTTAAGATCAAGAATAATGTTTTTCATCACTTGGGAGTTTGAGGGGTCTAAACCAGATGTTGGCTCATCCAAAAATAACACTTTGGGCTGATGAATGATTGACCGGGCAAAGTTTAATCTGGATTTCATACCTTTGGAAAAACCTGCCACTTTCTTGTTGGCATGTTGTGATAGTCCGACCATTTCTAATAATTGTTCGGCAGGAATAAGCTTACAGTCATATAAAGAACCAAAGAATTTTAAGTTCTCCAATGCGGTGAATTTCTCATAAAAACTTGGAAATTCAAAATCGACACCAATATTCTCATAGAAATGGTTTGGTTTATTTCTAATTTCATGATCATTAATAGAAACACTCCCCTTATATTTAGGGAGCATACCTATTAATATCTTTTGAAGAGTACTTTTTCCTGCTCCAGAAGGTCCTAAGAAGCCAAATATTTCTCCGCTTCTTACTTGAAAATTCATATTCTCAATAAATGGTAGTTGAGAATAACTAAACGATAAGTTTTTTACTGTAATCATAATTTTTTAATTTTATATTGTATGACTAAATATGTTTATATAGTCATATTGTAAATTCAGAGCATCGCTATGTAGCATATTAGCACATAGTCAGTTGATATTATATAATCTTGTTGTGTTGGATTAGTCTTTAAATAGTTGCTGTACTATTCCCCTAACCATAAACTTGAAAACTTCATTGTAAATATCTGTTCCAATTGTTTTCTCGTTTAGAATAGTCAAGAATGCGGCTCTTAAAGCCCCAGCAAATACCTTTGTGTCAATTGATTTATTTTCTGGAATAAATTTCAGTAGTTCGTTTGCCAGCATGGCATCATCATCTACGTGTTTTGAAAGTACTTCTTGAGGGAGCTTTCTACTTAGATATTCCACGTCACTATTCACAAAGACAGATACAAAGTATGGTTTGTTGTTGATTAGCAAGTCAGATATAATATCTGTCAATATATCAACCGTAATATTATTGGTATGCTTATTTATGGCATTCAGAAATTCTTTTTCCAATCTCTTATGATAGTCTATTATTGTATCGAAAAAAAGAAGTTCTTTTGATGTATAGAATAGATAAAATGCTCCTTTAGAAATATTGGCATATTTAACAAGTTCATCTACAGAAGTTTTACGCACTCCTTGTTGCTGGATAAATAGCAAAGCTCCTTCTTTGAGTTTATCCTTTATAAGCTTTCTTTCGTTGCCATTAAATGCCTTTGCCATACCGTATGACTATTTTGTTATTATTGGTCACTGCAAACATACACATTATTTTTGAATTGACAAAGAAATATTGGTTTATTTTTCTCGGAAAGTTACTTCATATCAACTTACAGTTATATCTTTCGACACAAATTAGTCGATGTAAAGTCCAATGTGATTGTCCGCAGGGGCTGCAAATACGGCAAAAGACCCTTTCCCCTCGGCTTGAATTTTAGTCTTGGGAATAACTATACTGCATCTTGCTTCATTACTTGCCGGATTGACCTGTCAATGTCTTCATAGTTAAAGTGAATTAATACACCATGCTCTGAGGGTTTGAAGTTCGATGCATAAGATATAGCACCTACCGTTTGTCCGTCCTGCACGAAACAAGCCATTTTCTCGTTATTATATTCGGCTACCATAAGTTCAACTCCCAAGATTGTTTGATAGAAATTTACTGATTGGTAGAAGTCGGTAACGGGAATTTCAAAGAATGTGATTAAATTTGTTATGTTCTTTTAGTTGCTATTTTGTCCTGCGCTAAGACAGTGGCATAAGGAACTGGATAGAACGAAAGGGATATTTTAGAGGGTGCAACTCACGTTTGTTGCACCCTCCCTGTTTTTAACTTTCACTGTCAGTGAAAGTTTTAGATTTTCTTTCCGATATAAAATACATAGCCATAGAAGCCTTTATACTTATTGTATAATGCTTCTTCAAGATGCTGAAACTCTATGAGTTTCTTTACGGTTTCATTATGAGGATATTTTTCCAGCATTAGTTTACGGGCTTCAATCAAAGGCTGATAGTAATGTTCCGTCCAGCATTTTTCCGGCAATACAAATGAAGCGACTGGGAGATAGCCAGCCCTCTGCATTTGCGCGACTTTAACAGGAATTGTATCTATCTCTTGATACTCCTGCATCCAAAAATCGTGTATTTCAGCCGGACGCTCTTCTGTAAACCATGAGCTTTCCGAAACTGCAATATACCCATCAGGTTTCAAATAATCACGCCATTCATTTATACCTCTCTCAAAGCCGATATTGTAAATAGCACCTTCCGACCATATCAAGTCTAAAGATTCTTTTTCAAAAGGTAGATTGTCCATTGAGCCAACAATCCCCTTTACTCTATTTTGCAAATTCAGCTTTAAGGCATCAAGATTAAACTTGTCAATAAACCCTGAAAAGAAATCAAGTCCTGTAATAGTTCCTGATACATTTTGTGCTAAAACCATAGTTTGACCTCCCGTTCCACAACCAATGTCTGCAATTTGCGCAGTATCGCTCAGATTATCAATGAAACTTAAAGCCTTCAATGTAACATCAGGACTTCCCGGACCTTGCCTTTTAGTATTAAGAAAAAAATCACAAATTAAATTTACATCAAATCCGTAAATTGTGTTGTTATCGTTATTCATTTTCATTGTATATATTGCATACAGGGAAAACATAATGATGCTTTACCTATACACAGATTAAAATTATAATATAAACATACAAAAAGACCTCCCGAAAAGAAATATCCGAGAGTAAACGTAAAGAACAATCTACATTAGAAATGTAGATTGCTTACAACACAATATCCGATTGGTTTGTTTTTTTCATGCGAGCAAAAGTAGTGAATTATTTTATGCCACGCAAATTCAGCTTTGAATTTAGTCATTATAATACTTCATGTTTCATCGAGCAAAACGGCAAGTTCGTTTACATCAGCCACTCTTCCACGTTGGCCCGAATGGATAGCGGTGTAAGAATTGAACTTGATTCGTTCCTGATTCGCACAGTCCAAGACGCAAAAGACTACAGAAGGAGATATAACCAATATTGCAGCTTGGAGAATTTGCAGCCCATGATAGACAACTTGTTAGAGGAATGAACAGCAAAAAAGATGCGGAGCCAAACCTGTTCCGCATCTTTCCTTTCCATACTTATCGGCGCATACCGCCACCGTACTCTGCCTCTTGTAATTCTGCCCGATACTCCTCCAGTTCGTTCAGCTTCTCGTTCACGGCTTGCAGGTTGGCATCCAGCTCGACATTGTGGTCGTACGGAAACCGATGTTGAACAATAATGCCGGCATTGGCAGCCTGTCCTACATCCAATGTATCTGATTCCCGGTTGTATTCCACATACAGCACGTCACCGTTCGGCATCTCGAATGCCGGTATCTTTTGCTGCGCCATAGCGGAGAACTGCTCTGCGGCCATATCCTTGGCTACTTCTTTGATTGTATCTCCGGCAAGATCGACACCGTAACGCCGGATATGGTCACGGACTTCCTGCTCCGTGAATTTCAACATCACTTCGTAGGTTCCCCCGACACTCCCATTGTACACTACGGCAAAATTCTTATCCTCGACAAGAAGGTCGTCACCCTTGTTGTTCGTAGGCGATGAATACGTGTATTTCTCGTTGATGCCGTTGCCGTCGTAATACTCCTTGGCGAGCGTCAGCAATCCCTCATAGTCCCCTTTGTCCTTGAGTTCGTCGAGTTGCCTCGTGTCATCGGTGGACTGGAGATAAGCCACCGATGAATAGTACACCTTTTCTTTCGGGGCAACCTCTTGTTCCTCGCCGATGTGCTGCTCCAACTCCTGCGCAATCTTATCCACCCTTTGCGTAATCAGCGAGGCCGCTTTTTTCACATCGAGCAACGTGGTCTTGATGAATTGCGGCGATTCCTTCAACTCATCGAGCCACCCTTTGAGATAGGCGCAACTGTCCTCCTTGATATGCTTGGTCATGCTGTAACGTTGGGCGACCAGTGCGCTGCCGAGTTCGGCCACCAGTTCCTCACGTGCATATTCCGGAGAACCGAATGAAGTCGGCTTGAACCGGTCGAGCACACTTTCCGCACCGGTCGAGTGCGTCATCTCGTGGAAAAGCGTTCCATAGAACGATTCTCCCGATTTGAACTGCTCCTTTTCCGGAACGATGATTTCATTATTCTTGATCGAGTAGTAGGCACTGTCCTGATGTTTCGGCAAAATCGGACAAATCCAAAGGTTATCCTTTATCATTGTATCGACGGGTGCGAAACTGAAATGCTCGCCACCTTCGATTGCCGGACGCACATTTTCCTCTTCCAGCTTTTTCCACAGTTCCGGACGAGCTTCCTGCAAATTGGTCTGCGCCACATTGAAGACCCGAAAAACCTTCATATTCGGATATACATTATACTCTTTTTTCTCATCATCGGAGAGTTTCTTGTAATCCTCGTATTTAATTTTCTCCTTTGTCTCTTTGTGTATGCAAGTAAATGTGGTCAGCATGACCGGAAAGGATTTCTCGCCACGCAGCACGGAGACACGAGGCAATTCCTTTCCGTCCTTGCCGGGATTATTGAGCCGTTGCACACAGTCGAACGTGCAGAAACGTGGAATTTTGTATCCCTCTTTCTCGCAATGCAGTAACAACATAAATGCGTTCATGCCGTTATACTCGCGCCCTGAAAGATTTTTCGGCCATTGCAACGCGCCCTCGGTGAACCAGGGCTTTTTCCAGTCCTTGCGGATGCTCTCGATTTTCTCGATCATCATTTCCGCGAACAGGTCAAGAGCCTTGTCTTCGCTGTTGGGCCCGTCGGCATTCTTTTTTCTGTACCCAGCCATAAGCGTCACTGATTGTGGTTAGACGAATCCGACACATGCTGTGCAAGCTCTTCTACTTTGCAGGACAGGTTGATTTTACCGTTGTGTGACGACAGGTTCATTTCCCCCTTGGCATCCACCTTCACACCGGCCTGCAACCACTCTTCACGCTCGTAGCCGAAACAGAAGAAGCGTACCCACTGGTACTCGAAGCCGTTCTCGACCTTCTCCGTGCTGAATGCCGAGAACACCGTGTAGGGCTGTTCTTTCTTATCCTTTTTTTCCTCGATGTTCTGACCCACTTTTCCGCGAAATACCAGCTCGCCCTTGATTCCATCCGCATCATCCGCCGAAGCATTACACACCTCATTGGCGAAAAGGTTGAAATAGAGTTTCTCACCCCGGCGTTTGAGATACATCGTACCTCTCACTTCGACATGCGAGCCGTTCCGATAGTCGGCGGTCTCTTCCTGACTGCCATCCTTGCGGACATCCACCTCAATATTCATATTTTGGCCGCCCGTTCCCGGAACCGTTACCTTGAGCGGAAAGGTCAGAAATGACTTTCCCTCCTTATTCGTGCGCATCGACGCATCGCGGCCGATAATGCCGCATACCGTAACATTACATTTAATCATCTGTTTTTCTGTCTTTAATGATACATAGATCATCCGACAAGTGAAACATGGGGTTTATTGATGTTGAACTGTGGGGTATGGAAACTAATCGGGAGCGCGTATCATCGCCCAGACTATCCCTCCGGTGACAACCAGTTGCACGCCCACGATAATAAGTGTCCCTATCCATCCGAACAGGCGATAGCAGAACAGGACGTGCAGGGCAAGAATGGAAATCCCTGCCAGACATTTGCATAGCTGTATCATCACGCATTTTATCATATCGCCATGCCTTTATCTTCTCAGGTTCTCCGTCTGTCCCTGTTGTTGGGACATCCCTTGCTCGAAATTCTGTGATGCCACCTCCGACAGGATAATCGTGTTCAGCATACCGGCAATACGCATCCGTCTGGTCTCCTCCGGAAGAGCGTGATTATTCAACAGGGTCGACAATCGGCTCAGTTCGGTGGCGGTCAGCTCACGTGAGACACGCAATTCTCCATTGTCCACCTGTAGAATAGCCTTGCCGTTCTCGCCGATGGTCAGGTCACAGTTTTTCATGTTAGGTAACAACGGCTTCAAGTCGATGTTCCGGGAGTCCATCGCCGCCGATATTGCCGATTTCTGCTCTTCCTCGTTCCGGTTGTCAATCTGTGTCGCCAAAAGCATCAGGGAGGCGAAAGCGGTCATAGCCATTTCTACAATCGGGTCGTTGCATCCCGACAAGCCCACGCCGCTGTCCTCCGAGGAGAGCAGCTTCTTCATCCAGTCGTCAGGTGAAAGATTCTTTTCGACTGATGGTGCTTCCGCTTCCTTATATTTGGCAAGCAGGTCATTGCCGTTATGCAGCATTTGTTGTTTGAGCTGTCCCTTTTGGGCGATTTCCACCAGATACGCCGCAGGATCTATGTCACGGCGTGTCCCGTCAGCATAAATGTTCGCCACTCCGAAGTGCAAATGCTCACCCGTTGTTCGTGTTCCAGTATTGCCAGATATGCCGAGCCGCCCACCGGCTTGAACCGAATCACCGACCTTTACGGAAACCTCGCGTAGGTGCATATAGGTACATTGTACCTTGCTGCCATCGGCACGGGCATATTCCACCGTCAGCGACTTGCCGCCGGGCGTGTTCTTATTGTGATTGACGGCTATAACTTTGCCGCCGTTCTCCGTTGCCAGTACCGCGTCGCCGTTACACCGTATATCGACACCTTTGTGCATCTGCTGCTTTGAACCGTCCATCGGGTCTTGCCGCATACCGAAAGGTGAGGTCACGAAAAGAAACTCTTTTCGTTCGACAGGGAACGAGTAGCCGTTTGCATTCGTCACCTCCCCAGATGCACGGAGTGGATTGTTCTCTACACCGAACTCCCTGCCTTGCGCTGCCATTTCCTGCATGACCAACCGGTCATACTGCTGCAAGCCGTTCTGTTCGATGATTTTTTGCAGGTTCTCGGCATACTTGCCGCCAGTGGCGTAACCAGCCTTCTCGATACTTCGCGTCCAGCCCTTGTAATCGTCCGGGGACAGCTTGAAGCAACCGGCATAGCGGCTGTTCTCCTTCAAAAAACGGGAGTGGTGTTCGTATGAATCGCCCACGCTGTCATAGCTGCAAAATTTTTCGTCGGGTTTGTCGTCCGAATACAGACCGTATCTGCCGCCTTCGGCAATCCATGAAGGCGTGGCTTTAATACCGAAGTGGTTGTTCTCGTTCTGTGCCAGCCGGCTCCGTCCGTTGCTGCTCTCCAAAATTCCTTGCGCCAATGTCACCGAGGCGGGTATTCCATACCGGCGCATCTGTTCCATTGCATACTCCGCATACTGTGCTGCATATTCCTGATTTCTGCTCATACTACTCCTCCTTATCTATGAATCCCCCGATGAGTTTCCTGCTCGATGTCCTGTTGTTCTGCGGCTTGTTCACAGATAGCGACACGTTGTCCGGCACGCACGAGTTTGGGCAAGTGGCTGTCAAGCTCTTCCTTCGGGAATTCTGCGAAAGACGAAAAACCACGTTCCGGATTCTCCTTTATCGCGATTCCCAATATCTCTGCGCCCTTTACTGCGTCCTCATTATAGAGCCGGTACACTTCATTCGTGCGGATCAGTTGCAGGGCATCGGGATGTTTTTCCTTGAGTTTGTCCCAGAACTGACGCTGTACGGAAACATTTTCTTCGTTTTTCGTATCCTCCGTATGATTTTCCACCACCGTTTCATTCTGGTGTTGTACATTTTCTTCTTGTCTCTGTTCCCCGACAGACTGCCCCTTTTGCAGCACGTCAGCAAACAGCGTGGCAGCCAGATGGCGTTTGTATTCGTTTTTGTCCTCCGCTACCCACATCCGTTGCCATTGCTGCGGAGTAACGCTGCGGGGCTGCAGCTTCTGTCCGTCTATGGTCGCCACGCATTGAATACCATCCTGCTTGGTCTTGAAGACGGACACACGCTGAATTCGGTTCAAATCAATTTCCGGTGTCGGGCTGCCGAACAAATCCACTTTCAGGTCGGGCTTGACCTCTGCCAAAGCGTAATACTTGTATGCCAGCTCCATGCGCACCTTGTCGAGGTTATCCATCGCCTGCTTGAGCGTGGAGAAAAAACGGTTCACGTCCTCCTTGTCGGGATATACGCTGTACCCGTTCTTGTTTTCCGGTTTGATATAGAGTGCCCAGCGGTTCTTGTCATCCTGAATCATTTGCACGGCATCGAAACCGACCTCGTTCGCCCGTTTGACGGCTGATGAAACGTCCAGCGTGGAGAGCATTTCCAACGTGCGGTTCTTTAACCGGGCCAATGTCACCAATTTCTCGGCGAAGTAACCGTCATCGGGTCTGTACCCCAAAGCACCATTGTTATTATAAAAATGCACCTGCTCGATTCCCTCCTTCTGCAAAGCCCGTTCGATACGTCCTTTGTTCATGCCCGGAATCTCGTTATCCGTCTCTGTGGAAGCTCCGGCTGGCAGGATGACATCCGCAGATTTATTCTGCCGGTCAATGACGAGGACGATACTTTTCGACTCTTTGTCGGGATGGCGGCTGATTTCGTTCGCCACGAAATAATGCTTTGGCATCTGCTCCTGCATGGTCGAGGTCTGCCGCCTGTTGCGCATCGTGGCATACTCGATTTTCTCACCCCGTTCCGCCTTACGGATGACTTCGAGCGCATTGTTCACATCGCTTTCGAGCGCATCCGTCAGGCATGGATTCTCCTTGAACTCCCGACACCAGTAGTCCACCGTCTTAAGGCTTTCATCGGACAGGCGTGCAGGCAGCCCCAATTCCAGCATCTTGATTCCGGAAGCCACTTCCACGACAAGACGTTCGTATTTCACCGCATCCTCCGACGGAGCCATGCCGTTCTTCATCACCATGCCTTCCCGTGCAAGCCGCTGCTGGTGTCCCGTAGCACTCACGATCTGCCGCAACGCTTCCTGCACATAGTCGTGGTAATGCGCGAAATCCTTTTGACGCGGCATATAGACCGCATCTTTATCCGTCTCGTAATGAGGAACACCGCTTCCGTCCGAACGCACGGGAACGAGATTGTCCCGCATTTTCTGCAGAAAATCATTGAACCGGCTGCGCAGCCGTCGGTTGTCCGCCTCTGTGTAGCCTCTTTCTTGGGCAGTCCCGTCCTGTGCTACCGCTTCCTCGTAACCCTCCTTGTCCACGTATGGCTGTGTCGTCTGGTCGATATTGAAAAGCGTGCGGATCTCCCGGTTATGGATGCCCTTGAACTGCGCTTTTTGCTCTTCGCTTAATTGAAGATAGGCAGTACGGTCGATGGTTTCTTCCGGATTGTTCCGATTGACATATTTGTTCCAGTTGTAGAAAAGGAACGGGACACCCTGCTCATGTTCCCTTACCGCCGTACCTCGCGCCTTGGCATCGCTGTAGAGCGTGAACAGGTTGGTTTTGCATCCGTATCTGTCCGAATGCAACGCCATGAACAGCGCATTGAACGGGCTGGCGGATACACCCTGCGGATAAAGGCGCGGAAATTTCTTCCCCGAAGCGTTCAGCCAGTGCCCTCCGGCGTTCGAAGCCTCACTCAAGGCCTTGGACAACAAGTCGGTTTGCTTCTCCTGGGCTTTCTTTTCGATTGATGACTTTTCTTTCATATAATCATACTTTTATTGTTCGTAAAATTATTGGATGCCTCGCGTGCGAACGATGGTTTCCTGCTGTCCGTCATCGTAATTCTGCGATGCAATCCGGCGAAGTTGGTCACTTTTGGCAAGCACGGCGTTGGCCAACGTATTCAATGGTAAGGCCCCGGCACGGTAGGCATCCGCAACGGTCGGCATGAGTTGGATAGTGCAGGGCACACGGTCTATCGTGGCTATAAGGGTGCTGCCTTGAAGAATCGGATTTATGATGCGTGGATTCAACGGCTCATCCGCATAGCGTCGGTACTGCACATCGTTTCCTGCAACCGCCTGCAGTTTTCCCTCTGCTCTCCCTTGTAAAGCCTCGTGTCCTGCTTTGTTCAGCAAATTCATGCCGCCCAGACCAACAAGGAGCATTTTTAGCAATGGATTACGCACGAACATACCCGCCACGATACTCGCTATCGGTAACAGGTTATCCACGAAGCGCAACGATTGTGTCTTTCCAGTAAATGCCCCCAACAAAATATCTGGCAACATAGCCATGACATATCCGAGGTTACCCGTAATGTCGCTCATGCCATCCAGTCCCAACGTACCGAGCAATCCGCTCCATCCGTTCGTGTTGGCCTGATCCGTCTGGTCTCCCGGTATGTTTTTTTCTGGGGAAATAACGGGCTGCCTGTTTTCAGTTTCAACCTTTTCCCTCTGTTCCATTTCCGGTCGCGTTTGCTCCAGATTGATTTTGGCCTCCGTGCCGTTCATTTTCGCTAAATCGTTCAGGTAGGCTTCTTCTTGCCCCGGTGCGACAACCAGAGGTATATTCTTGTACCCTGCATCTTTTCCACGTTCCTTTTCATTGAATCCGCTTATTCCGAAAGGATTGTTGTTCCAAGAGTGCATCCATCCTGAAAAATCAAAATTTGATACTGGTATTTTCTTCTTCATCTGCTTATTGGCCACTGTTATAAGCTCGCTTTTTCCGGTCTGTATCGTTGCCGCTTCCTTACGGAAACCGTCGAATACATTTCGTTCGCTGCCGAACACTCCTTTGCTGATGCACTGCTCCACAGAGAGCGTTTCTGGTTTCTCCGGCTCGAAATGGGAGGCAATAGCCGATATTGCCATGTCCGCACCAATGAACTTGGCAAGCGATGCCCATGAACCCACACCGCCCATCATGACGGCATCCGCCGATGCGCCCAGTACGTGCCCGGCTCCTTTTTCCAGTTTGCTGGGACGGTAGGCCGCTTCTCCGCGAGCTTCAATCTCTTCGGCAAGCAGCGAACGGCTCAACGTTTGCGACAATCCGAGAAGGCTCGACTGCGCCGCCTTTCGTATGATGTAGTCGGCCGAAGTCTTGGGCATACGCTCCTTGACCAGTTTGTCAATCATCAGTTGCTCCACACGGTAGTCCATGTATGCGTAGGCAAGGTCGCCGCCGAGCTGTTCAGACAAGGCATCGTACCGTTCCCGTCCCACCTCCTGTACGACAGAATCGCGCCATTTCCCAGCCAAATATGTAAGATCCTGCTGTATATCGGTAGCCTTGGAGATCTTCTCCTTGCACATTACAATGTAATCTTCTGTTGTTTTCGAGTTCCATTCGCCCGTAACTTTGAGTACCTGATAAGGGTCGCTCATCGGCTGTGCCGAAGACGCCATCATGCTCAGTATGCCGCCCAAAGAGGTGGAATACTCCTTCATTTCCTCGCCCTGTTTCTTTGTGAGATAAGCCTGTGTCTTCGACATGACGGGTGCGAGGTGGCACTGGAAATAGTCGCTCACAAGGCGTTCTATCTCCGCAAATTGCCGACTATGCTTGATTCCATCCATATAGTATCCTTATATATTTATTTGTTTCAACAGTTGTTCTTTCGTCTGCTCGATGGCGTTGTGATAAACCTCCATCTGGCGTGGGAAGAACTCTTCCAGCCATTCGTCCTTTTCGATGTTGTCATGTATGAAGCGTATAGCTTGTTCCCGTTCTATCTCTACAGAGGTTTCACCCTCTTCACGGTTATTGAACCATGCTTTCGTCCACCACCGCACACCTGCCCGGTCGGGATATACCGAAACAATCCTCGGTATATCGAAACTCTGTATGTCGATATCCAGTTCCGCCAACGGGTCGATGAGACCGCCGAACGTTACGGCTTCGTCATAAAGTTTTTTTTTACGTCACCGCCCATTGAGGGGAGATAAACCTCATGCCGCAAGGCGAGATAATTCAGGAAGTCCCCGATGAGCAGGTTCTGCACCTTGCAAGCGAGAGGCATGGCTTTATGTCCCAGTCCGAGCGGATTGGCCATACTCGGCATATTCTCGTAGAAATACTCCTTCATCGCGCCCATCGTGAAGATATGGCGGAGTGATTGTTCCGTATGTTCGGGCAGTTTGTATGCTCCACGTCGCAAATCCTCCATGTAATACGGCAGGAAACGTAGCATCAGTTCTTCTATTTTCCTCTTATCCTTTTCATAATCAGTCTGGAATGCCATGCCCGAATCGAATGAAGAATCCGTATCGTATCCTCCCGCCTGACGCATTGCCCGGATATTCCCGTACAGCATGGTCAGGAACTCCAACGGGTTCAGCTCCTCGTCTTTGAAGCGGACTTCAAGATGCAACTTCTCACCGCTCAGGGCTACGGTCTGTCCAGCCTTGACCCGCTGCCCGAATTGGGCAAAGATGTTCGACAAGTGCCCGTATGTCACTTCATACGCTCCATAACGGATGGTCTGGCAGATGCCGTGTACAGGGTCGTTGCCCACGCCCGACACGATACCGCTTGCTATGGCCGAAAGCATATAGCACCGCACGTTGAAGTCGATGCCGTGATGAAAGAATTTCTCTCCCGTAGCGGAATCCGTCTGCTCGCCGTAACCGAGCGACAGCTCCACGTCCTTTCCCTGCGGTTCCTCGAAAGGCATACAGTAGCCGCTCTCGGAGTGCAGAATCATTTCTTCTGTATATTTCATTCCTTATTATCGTTGGTTCGTTATACTATCTTCTCATCCCTCCGCTATGGTTTTGTTCCTCGACCGGGACGGACGGTGATTGCCCTCTCGCTACGCTCTCCGGAACCGATGTGCGAAAGACACCGGCATTATTGCCGATAAGCATCATGCCGAGGAACGCGCCTGCAATCTTGCCTAACCATCCGAA
>Ga0137308_101284_pt1 | contig 26139 bp, 31 predicted proteins | sample Inofrocosms_June_FD_97181 | JGI IMG/M metagenome (GOLD analysis project Ga0137308, IMG submission 97181) | Mouse cecal microbial communities from Vienna, Austria - N-Acetylneuraminic and N-Acetylglucosamine D2O microcosms_June | ecosystem: Host-associated > Mammals > Digestive system > Large... | reverse complement strand
TGGTATCGGACCATATAAGGGAACACAAAATTCCCCCTGGCCCGAAACGCCTCCGGACGGGCGGACCGCTATAAACTTAGCCGTTAATGAAATGTTTCCAGTTACCGTAAAAGTATAAGCGCTGCTGCCGGAAACCTTCGTGCCGCCGATATACCATCCATCAAAATTGTGATACGCTGCCGGAGCCGCCGTTACCGTGATAGAACTTCCCGCGTTCACCGTGTTCCCTCCGGAAGCTGTCCCGCCATCCGCCGCGCTGACCGAAACCGTGTACTGAATGATCCTAAACCTGGCCTGCAGGGTCACATTCCTTGTTAGGGTAAAGGTATAAGAAGCTGATGAGGACACCTTTGTGTTTCCCTCATACCACCCGTCAAATGTATAATAGGTACTGGGGCTTGCTGTTACTGTAACCGAACTTCCGACGTTGGCAGTCTTGCTCCCGAACGCGGTTCCGCCGGCTCCCGCGCTGACGGAAACCGTATACTGGGCGATAAACCTGGCCTCTAATCTTATATCGTCTGTTAAAACAAAGGTATAGGTCGCGGCTGTTGATACCAAAATGTTTCCATTATACCAACCGGAAAATATATAGGAGCTGCCTGGCACTGCTACGACAGTGACCGGCCGGCCTTTCACAAACCTTCCGCCGCCGCTGGCTGTCCCTCCTGTCTGGGCAGAAACGTTGATCATGGCATAGCTGACCATTCCGCCTCTTTTAAATCCGATCCCCATGATCCGCCTCCTTATCTCCTTACCATGCCCTTAACCGCTACCGCAATATTGACCCCTGGCTTTTCCTCCAGCGCGTAAAAGACGATTGCCCCATCCTCTGTCACGGAATAGTTGATATTCACATACCCCTCCCATGCCGCGATATTCTGGGCGTTGGTGGCTCCCTGCGCAGGGATAAACGTGATGTCCACGTTATCTTTGGCGCTGACCCCCGCAACCGCCACACGGTTGGCAAAGGGCGCCGCGTTACTCCACCCGGACGCGGGAATCGTAATGTTTACAGGCTCGGTAAGGCTGCTAAGCATACTCATAAATAATTCTTTCAAATCCTTCAAACTGCTTTTCAGCCAATTTATCTCCCCTAATGCGTCCGTCCTCTCCCAACACTCCTCATCCCATTCCCCCGAAGTATCCTTAATGCATTTATACAAAATCCCCTGATGCATCCGGTAATCTCCCACACAATAAGACAATTCCGGGTCTGGATCATACTCCTGCGCAGTTCCGGCACTGTTTTTCAGCTCTTCAAACTCCTTTCGGGTCTTCTCGTTTTCCCTGGCAAGCTCCTCCTTCACATCCCTAAGTTCCCTCTCAAATTCCGCCCTCGTAATCAACCCTTCTGGATTAATATAGGTGACCACCTTCGCCGCCTCTTCAATGGCCACCTCCAGCGTAAACATCAAAAATTTCTGCGCCTGGCCTCCCTCCGCATAGATATACTGGGGATCATCCTGCAGGTCCAGATAGGCATACAGAATATCTCCCACATCCGGATCCTCCGCGTAAATCCCAATCTCTGACATAATGAACCCGCTTTCGATGCCCTGGGAGCCAAGCTGCATGGTAATCTTGGCCACGTCTCCGTCCGCCTTGCATTTGGCGATCACCGCATCCATCTTATAGCGGTTTAGCCTGACCATGTTGGCCGGGTCATAGCCGGCCGGAAGTCCCCCTGTCCCCACTTCTATCCTGGTAAACTTCAACATGGTTTCCGATGCCAGCACCTTAACCAGCAGCTGTATCCCCTTTTTTGTTATCACAGTTCCCGTCATGCTCTCACCTCATCTTTTTTATGGTAGTAAGCCTCTACATACCTGAAATTTATCCCTCTCGCAAATATGGTGGTTTTCCCCTCCACATTTCGCACAAAGGGATCCGGCCATTCGATGTCCGACTTTTTCGGATAACAGGCTTTTACAAACCTGAAATTACCGTCCTTTACAGACAGGGTTATCGCTCTCTCCAGGTTTTTCACATACGGCTCCGGCTTTATCTCCATTTCCACAAGCATCTCTTTCTTCACGGAAAGATAAAGCCTGGTCTTCTTACACTTCCTTATCCATACGCCGTCCAGGCGGGCCGCGGCCCTTTTATACAGGTTGATTTTATAAATCATGGCCTCCATATCCACCTGCAGATTTGTTTTCCCTGGATCTACAAGCACTCTGAAATGGTATGGATCGCCCCCATACTCCTGCCACTCTTCGATGGAGGTATTCTCGTTATTAAAGATAATATTGATAATCTCTTCCAGCGCTCCCCGGGTACCCAGCTTAATATGCCAGTACAGATAATTTTGTATCAAATTCCGCTTTACCTCGGCAGGCAGAGTCCCGTCGTAAAAAAGAACCCGGTTCTCCACCGCCAGAGCGTCCAGGTAGCGCTCCTCCACCTTTTCCAGGTCAGCCCACATATAAGCCCGCTCCATACGCTCTATAAACTTCTTTTTCTGTCTGTCAAAGGCGTAAGCCAGAGCGATCCGCTCCGGTGTCCTCATTTCAGCCGGAAACGCCTTTGCCGACTCATAATCCGCCAGCTTAATCATTTTCCATTCCCCCATACACAAACTCAACCGCACGCTCCATGGCGACAGAGGTTTCCGGGATAACGGTAAAGGCAGGCGATTGGATAGCCACCCGTTTTCCTCCGGCTGCCCGGACAAATTCGGTCAGAGCATCAGGATTGATGTCCCGCCCTATTTTCGTCTTTTGCCAGTTCAGATATGTATTTTTTGCCTCCTCTATGGACTCCCGGATAGCATCCGCATTGCCCATGTCGCTTTTAGACAGATAGTAAGTGGCTTTTAAGTCATACTCCACCACATCCGGAGCGGAGACAAAATTCCGGTCTGTCAGGGGTATGATTGGATTTTCCCTCAGATAGGCCAGGCATCCGTCACAAAACGCCTTGTCCGGCAACCCCCCGCCAAGCAAAAGGATCCGCACATCCACCACAGCCTCCGCAGGCTCATAGATTTTTACGTCCTCAATGGCGGCGCTGTTATACTGTTTCACCCAATACTCATAGGCGTCTGCCGGGCCGGCCACGGAATAGGAGGAAGGCGCTAAGAAGATTCTTTCCCGGAAGTTTTCCTCTGATTCCTCCCCGGCTCCCCCCTGTGACTTTGTGATATTCTCCACCCCGGCCACATAGGGCACCGGGTCAACAATGGTCTGGATCTGGCCTGGAATGTAGTCATTTCCCACGTCCCCAGCCAAATCACAGATGCAGTCCGCATCCACATATTCCTGGCCTGCCGCAGCCTCCACAAAATCATCTGTGGCAAAATATACGCCATCCCCGGCCGTTATCCGGGTCCCCTTGGGGATATAGACCACATCCTTTCTGACCTCTGACAGAAAGAACCTCGCTCTTACAATAGCCGGCCTCGGTTCCTGGATGAAGGTCTTTTTAAACGCGCCCAGATGTTTCAGGAAATCTCCCCTTGAATATTTCAGCAAATTCATCTTGGCCGCATTATCCAGCATCTCGTACATCTGGTAAAACTGTCCAGCGTAAATCCTTGACTGAATGTGTTCTTTATCCCCAGGCCTTAACACGATCTTCTGCCCGGTCTCCATTTCAAATTTTCTCTGATAATCTTCGATCATGTTATTGAGTATGGTTTCGTAGGTAATATCCTCAATAAAAGAGACATCCGGAAGATTGTAAAGCTTTTGAATATCAGCTGCCATTGTATGTAAGCACCACCTTTGGAATCAGATTTCCGGCATTTCCGGATTGAATAAAGCGGATCTCATCCACAGCTGCCCGGGGCTCAAAGGTCTCGATCAATTCCATGGCGCTGACCGTAAATTTATTCTGGGCCATGTACAGGGGCAGATCCAGGATGTCCGAATCAATGCCTATCTCCCGATTCATGGGGATTGTTCCTTTTGTACAGGTTAAAAGGAATCGTATCTTCTCCACAATCTCCTGACGGACACGCCGCTCATGAGAACCGTTCAGGATGATCTGGACTCCATCTATCACTAACATCGCGGACCTCCTTAATGATACTCTGTGGCCGTCACATTGACAGCTACAGAAACTAGCTCCCCCCGGTTCCACACCTCTTTGTAATCCGCATCCACGCTGTCAATGGTCCATTTGCCATCGCCTACCTTGCGGCCTCCCAGCACGAACGGACAGACCGTGCCGTTTTCGCAAATCTTGATGATCTTTTGAAGCATGGCCCACGGCCTCACGCCATGGCCTGCGATAAACTGCATTTCAAAAGACACGGTCTGATTCCCTGGTCCTTCAAACTCCCGCTCCGGCTTTTTCCTGTACCGCTTGTGGTCGGAAAAGCCGGAGGAAGCCGCCCGTTTCAGGTTTCGAAAGGTACAGAGCTTTTTATCGCTGGTCTGGAACGTCACGCTTCCAAAATAACCGATCATCAGCCTCCTCCTCCCTGGCTTATTGTCCCGCAAACCGTTAGATTTCCTGTGACAGAGACATTGCCCTCTATTTCCAGATTGCCGCCAAACTTCACCCTGTCGCACATAATATCAAGCTGTTTTGTCTTTCGGTCATAGCGCAGGAAACTGCCATCCCCAAGCTCCTTCCTCCACAGGCCTTCTCTCCCCTCAATCGGGCGGTTTGTGTCTGCGTAGGGCGGGATGATGATCATTCCCCTGGTACCGCCGTTTGGAAGGTGTACCACATAGACAAGGGTGTCGATGTCCGGAGGGTTGTATTCATTGGCCCACAGGGGCATGAAAGGCGACAGCGAATTATCCCGGTCTTTATACACCACCTGCGCCGTCCCGTCTTTATAGTTTATGGCTGATATAAAGCCGGCCCTGATGATATCTGACATACGATTCCTTCCCCCTTTATCCTGGTATTGTCAGCGTCATGCCTGGATAAATCCAGTGTCCATTGCTGGATGAAGATTTCCCCTGTGCCTTTGCGGCCGACTCTATGACGCCGGAGTTTGCGTTGTAAATCTGCATGTAGTCTGCCCCTGAACCTAACAGCCTGGAGCTTATTTTCCAAAGGGTATCTCCGGAAACCACGGTGTACGTTTTTCCCTTTGCGCCGGAGTCCGAAGCCTTTTTCGTCGTATCTCCGGATTGGACGGTTGCCACCGTGACTCCTTTCACCACAATGACACTGTGCATTTCCAGCGAACACGTATAGCCGCTTCCCGCATTTTTTTCATGGGTAACGGAATCAATATAGTATTTCCCGTCCAGCTTTCCAAAGCCGGATAGGTTCACACATCTGCTGGCCACGTACCTGGCGTCGCCCCGCAGTTTGACGTTCATAGTCTGACACTGCCGATTGTGGGCCAGGAGTTTGGCTTTCGCCTTGATTTCAGCGTCCTGCAGGTTCTCCGCCGTCTCATTGACCTTCATGATCCTGCTGCCATCCTTAAGCAGAAACTTATAGCTAAGAGTCTTACTGCTTTTGGGGTCTGTGTAGCTGATGGAAACGCCGTCATAGGCTACTGTCATGCCTTTCTTAATATCCCAGCTCGCACACTGCGTCTTATCTATGGTCAGACCGGCTTTCTGATCTTCGTAGTCCGTCTGGTCAAACACCACCATCTTTTTGTTGTACAGCTTCATAGCCAGATTGTAGGAGCTGCACAGTTCATAGGCAAATGCCTGGTCCGTCTTACCTGACTGCTCCAGTTCATCAATGGGATAATCCTGTCCGGAAAAATGAAGGCCAATCCCTGCTTCCCCGGTAATCTGGGTCAGGATCCCCTTGACGGACGTTTTCTTCCAGGTCTTGGATTTCTCCGTCACATTAAAGTCAGATTGGATCGGCGTGGCAATGCCGCCTATGGAGGCGACAGAGGGAGGACCGGAAAAAGAAAGGTCATCCACAAGGAAATACCCGCACCGGTATTTCCGGTTATCCCCTGGGCCTGTCCAATTGGTCAGCACAATCGTGGCTTCCACGTAATCCCCTTCCATCGGAATCCATCCGTCCGACCATTTCCCGCTCCGATCATTCAGCTTTAATGACACCGTGTCCGCCGTCCCGCTGGCATGGTCAACATATTGAAAGCCCTCGACATAGTCTGTGATTGTCTTTGTGATGTCTTTCCCATTATAGGCCACCATAACGGATGATTGTCTTGCCTGCATACCCGCCTCCTACTTTCTCCATTCCGGCAGATCGTCCTCATATTCCTCCGGAATCTCCGGTATGAGGATCTTTGCCCCAGCCGAAAAAACAGACACATCCAGAAAATCAGGGTTACTTTTAAACAGGAGGCCAATGTACTTCACGTCGCCATAAAACTCATAGGCAATGGAGTCCCACATGTCCCCTTGCACCGTTGTGTATATCCTGTTTTCATCCATACATAAGCCTCCCTTCTGCTCCGATGATCTTTATGTATTATGTATCAAATGATGTTCTTGCCCTCTGTCGTTCCCGTTCTGCCAACATCCGGTCAAATTCTGATTGCGATATCCGAAGAGCCGATTCCACATCCTTCTGATTTGCATTGCCCTGAATGATAATTTGGGGCGAATACACGATCTTTTGGGAGTTGTCAGAAGTGTGGGCTTCCCTGGTCTTACTGATGGTGCTGGTATTGTTCACTGTATTATAAAGTTCTTTTGTGACTGAACCGCCATCGGGTGTATCTTTGTTATTTCTTGTCAGCTGCCACGCTTTGTCATAGGCGTCTGCAGCCCCTGTGTTTTGGGGCAATGCCGAACTCACCACGCCGGCAACCACGGTTCGCATGTTTGACCATAACTTGGACAGTGGCAGCACCGCCTCATGTCCGGCCTCGCCGCCGCCCAGAAGAGAATTGCCGCTGGCTCCAAATATGGTCGGCCCGGTCAGAATCCCGCCGTCCTTGTACCATTCCACACCTATTTTCGGTATCTTGGGCGGGTTTAATGAAAAGCTGCCGTTGATTGAAAAATGAGGAAGTTTTATATCTGGAAGTTTCAGTGACGCTCCGGAAAACAGCCCCTTTATTGCATTGAGCCCATTGGAAACTACCGTTTTTGCCCCTTCTAGTTTAGACCGGAACGCAGTTCGGACCGCTTCCAGCTTTCCGCCAGTAATCGTGTTGATCGCGGACATTGTACTCCCAAACGTATTTTTTACCCCCTGCATGGATGCCAACATAACCCCTTTGATGCCACCGCCAGCGGACACATACGACGCCTTCATGGCTTCAAGATTTTCCCGGGCGCTGGACGCGGCCTGTGATGTAAGGGTTCCCACTGTGTTTTTCACGTTGGAAAAGGCTTCGAACGCTGCGTCTTTCACACCGGATAGTTTCTCCGCAACCGTAGTTTTTACTGTTTCCAGCACGGTCCCGGCACTTTCTTTTACATGGTTCCACGTTTCCAGAGCCTTCTGCTTTACCTCCTCCAGCTTTCCGGCAACTTTTTCTTTCAGTTCAGCGAACTTTCCGCCGACCCAATCCTTTAGCTGTCCCGCCTTTTCCTTGATGGTATCCCAATTTTTGTATAAGGCTACCCCAATGGCAACCATGGCGGCGATTGCTGCTATGGCGATCCCAATTGGGCTTGTGAGGAACGCAAACGCTGTCCCCAATGCCGTTGTCGCCGCAGTTCCCGCCGCGCACACTCCGTTCCAAACGGTCTGCGCTGCCGTTTGGGCCCATGTGGCTGCCGTGCTTGCTCCTCTGACAACCGCATCTTTTGCGTATAGGGCATGAAGATATAAGGTTTCTGCCTTATCTTTTATTTTCAGGGCAAGATTGGCCATCATAGCCTGTTTTTCTGCCGCAAATACGGTAACAAGCGCTCGGATGCCGTTTACTGTGTTCAGCGTATCCCTGGCGAAATTTACCATCTTAACTGCCGCTATGGCGCCGGCAATCCCTATGATGGCAGGCTTTACCGCCCCCCATTCATTTAACTTCTCATAAACCGTGCCTGCAGCTCCCGCCAGTTTCATAGCCGCATCCACTACCTTGGGAATCCCTTGGGTTGCTATAAAGGACACGGTTGGTTTCGCAGTCTCAAACGCCTGGAAAAGTTTATCCTTCAAATCCAGGGCAACGGTGATAACCTTATCAATTGCCGGTTTGTTTTCCTCAATGGCTGATTTTACGTTTTTCAGCGAAGTCTGCCCTGTTTCTGCCAGGAACTGGAAAGCCGCGGCTCCCTTGGAGCCCATATCCTCCATCACCGGACGTACCTCTCCCAAAAACGCGACTGTCTTATTCTTAAACGTCTGAACTGCCGGGGCCGCTTTTCCTGACAGATTCTGGATGAACCCGGTCACATTTTCCGTTATATGGGGTATGTAATCCGCAACCGCAAAAACAGCCTCCTTGGCCGCAGGCGCAAATATTTTGCACAGGCGGATCTTTGCGTCATCCACCGCGGAGCCAAACACGGCCATGGCTCCCGGAAGCGTATCTGTGACTTTACCGGCCATCTCCATCATAGCGCCGTCCGCATTGCCAAGTTCTTCTCGCAATGCCTGCCATTCCGTCTGGCCGTCCCTGGTTGTGGTATTTAATCCGGACAGAAGATCGTTTAATGTGTCAATCTGGGTCTTTCCGCCGATTGCCGCCAAAGCGGCGTTCCGCTCCTCTTCTGTCAGGTCTTTTGTCGCATCATTCACAAGTTCAAGGGTTTCTTTAAGCCCTATAAACTTTCCTTCGGAGTCAAACGCGGAAATCCCCAGCTGCTCCATCATCTTCCCGGCCTGTCCGGTTCCGGAAGTCAGGTTTATCATGACCGTATTCAGTTTGTTCCCGGCTTCAGACCCTTTGATTCCTCTGTTTGCCAGAACACCAAGGGCCGCCGCGCTGTCTTTTGCATCGACACCCAGATTATTCATGACACCGCCGCAGCCAATATATGCCTCCATCAACTGCTGCGCTGTCTGATTGGATTTGTTGTTGGCCTTACACGCCACGTCCAGATAACCGGACAGTTCATCGACGGTAAGGCCCAACGCGCTCATGGAATCAGTCACCAGGTCAGAGCATGTGGCAAGATCCATAGACGTGGCCTCGGACAGACGGAGGACAGGCTCCAATGCGGATACGGATGTCTCCACATCCCATCCCGCAAGAGCCATATACCCCAAAGCCTCGCTTGCCTCCGTCGCCGTCTTGGTGGTCTTTTTCCCCATTTCCAGAGCGGCCTCTTCCAGCTTCCGGTAATCCTCCGCGCTGGCCCCGGCAGTAGCCGCCGTATTGGCCATAGCCTGGTCAAAATCCGCATAGGTGGAAATGGCGTCATTCATAACGCCTCCGATTGCCACGGACGCAAGTGCCGCAGCAGCAACCTTGGCCGCCGTCTTTGCCGCCTTTCCGATGGAATCCAGCCTTTTATTTACCCCTCCTACGGATTTCTCAAATGAACTCTGAATCTTACCGCCGATTTCTAATGCCAGTTCGTAGGTTGTTTTGCTTGCCAACTTTCGTCACCTCCTTTGCTAGATCCACAAAATCCTCAACGGGAAGCCCAATGAAAAAATCAATCCCCGTATTGGTGGCCATGGCCAGATGGATTGATGTTTTCTGTATATCGCGCCCGGAATCGTGTCTTATTCGTCTTTGTAGAAAAAACCCACAACCGCGTTTTTGATTTTTTCAATTTCTCCCACCGGCAGCTCCTCGAAGAATTCAGCCGGAAGGCCCGTTACCTTTGTAGCCACAATTTTGGCATATGTGGTGGTACTCTCCGGAACAAAGGAAGAAACCCCTGTCTTATTAAACGCCTTCTCAATCGCCGTCAAATCACGCCCCCGCAGATCCTCCAGCCCCCGCAGATTAAGCTCTGTAAACGTCTCGTCTTCAAACGTAAACGGCCTCCTGAACTTAACGACCAGCTCATCCTGTCCCTCTTTTTTCGGAAGGAGCATTTCCTTTTCCGGCACAGAAGGGGCCGCAACGGGGATATCGGAAACCGGATCCTGGATCGTTTTGCCAATATGCTCCCTTGTCCCTGCCTGCTCGGTAACGTCCTCTCTGTTCGTTTCTGTATAGTTACTCATGGTGTTTTCCTCTCTTTCTTTTTAATTCTGGCGCTTGCGAAACCGGAATTTTTCTCCACAATCCCGCCTGTTTTCGTTCCTATATCTGGCTCCTGACTTTCTCCAACCGGTCAACCCCATTCAGCTTCCAGACCATGTTATACTTGTCCAGTTCCAGGACATTCTTCCCGTTGATCGTCACCTTACAGTAAGTGATCTCCCTCACAACCTTCGGCTCTCCCTTACCCCCTTTTTTCAGATTGCCAAGGTCAAATGATTTTACCTTTCCCTTTACTGTCACCACGATCCCCTGGAAATCATTTCTTTGGGTAGCGGTATCCATCATCTGCATGGAACCACGAAAGACCACCATCCCTGTATGGGTGATGTAGTCGAACATTTCCGTCCCGATGTTCTGAAATGTGTTCTCTATCTCCAGAGAACCGAAAGCTCCCTCAATAGCCTCCTCAATCTCTCCCCCGATTCCGGCCCCGTCAATGGTCTCTGTCAGGTACTCAAAATTGGGCAGCGTGGTTTCCGGCGACAGCCCCAGAAATTTATGGGATTCCCCGTACATGTTAAAGTTGTTTAATACAGTAGGTATCAGCATTATTCAGCGCCCCCTTTCAGCGCGGCCTCCGTGATCGTCGGGTCAAACTCAAATACATTTTCAATATGTTCAGCCGGAGCCCAGCCGCCCACATAGGTGTGAAACAGGATGTGTCCGTTCAAAATCTCATTGATCGGATTTTCGTCATGCTCAAAAACAATCTGGCCCCCTGCGATATCGTCCGAAGCCTGCAGGCTGTTTAACTGCATGTTAAATCCGGAGACAATCATGTCGATCAAACGATAACTGGCAAGCTCATCAACTTTCTGGAAAAACGTCAGTTTGAAATTGTTTTCCATGTAGTCAAAAATGGTCACTGTGTTGATCCAGCGGTCAATGGGGTCAGAGGAGGACGGGTAAGCCGCCGTATTGTTTCCCCAGCATTTCCATCCGTTAAAGTTTATGGCGGTGACCACCCCGCAGGCATTGGCGTAATCGTTGGCCTCATCAATATCCATGATGACTTCCCTGCCGTCTGCCGTACAAAGCCCTGTGATCTTAATGTCTTTATTAGATGGGGACTTTGACGGAACTCCGCCGTTTTCGGCCGACAGATGGGCCAGATGAGCCCCAACCTGGGCGCTGTAGGAATACCGGTACTCACCGACATCAACCATGGGCCAGCAGACAATCATATTTCGGTCAGAATATCCGTTGTTGTCTTTATACTCCCTGATCTTCTCCATGGAATCCGCTTTTCCCACGGCCGTGTCCAGATCTACTACCACCTTTGCGGTGAACAGGCTGAAAATAGACTGTGCTTTTGCCGCCAGCGCAAGAGCGACAGCCGGCTTCTGGGACCATCCGGGAGCCAGGAGCAGTGAAGGCACAAGCCCCAGTCTGGGATAGACCTGGTCGATCAGCTCCATTCCTGATTTCTGCCTTGTGGCGACATCGTAAGCTCCGATCACATCCTCATATGTGACAGCCGAAGGGTCTATCTGCACAAAGGAAGCCTTCAGCTGTGTCTCCCCTGCTGCTGACCCGGTGTTCACAATGGCCACTGTCACGGTACCGTCTGTGTTGAATGTGGCTATATAATCTTCCTCGGTCCTGTAAACGGTCTCATTCTCCCCCAAAGAGGAGATAGAAAGTTTATCTAAAAGGATTCCCGTCTCCTCAATCCTGATCTTACCGCCCTCAACCGTATACTCCTTTGACAGCTGCGCCTTAACATGTTTTCTAGGGTCCAGCACGTTGATCATAATAACCGGAGCCACCCCGAACACATCAAAAGCGGCATACATGGACTGGCACAGTGTATAATTCTCAAAATCTGTACTGCATCCCAGGGCCGCCACTGCAGCTGCTTTACTGTAAAAGGAAAACGGCCTGTTTACCGTATCATAGGGAGCCTCCGCCAGGTTAACGGGCGCTGTGCCTATGACGCACTGAAGGCATCCGTCCGCTTTGATGGGAACAGATATCTGGGTGGGTACACGCCTGGATTCTATCCCGTGTTTGTAATTTGATCTCATGTGCTGCCTCCTTCTGTAATCTTAGATATCTCCTCACGGGAAAGCGCCAAAATCCTCTGACAGGCAATGGCCGCCACGGTCCCTTCTGTGGCAGCCTCCTTTTTCGCCTGAACAATGCCGCTAAGGGGCACGATCAGATTTTTCATGATGGGCTTTTCCCTAGTCAGTCTTTCCAGCGTCTTGGGGATCCCGCCGCTGAAAACGGCGCCGTTTTTCACGACGCCGTGGATTGTTGGCCCTATGTACATGACCCTGCCATTCTCTTTAATCATATTCTGTCTCCTCAATCTCCGGCGCTTCCACCGTCCATATGGTTGACATGCCGCCTAAAAACTTCGGCCATGTGTCCTCCTCCTGAAATTTTTTTGTCAGGGGAAAGGTGATCCGATACCTGCTGCCTGCCATCCTCCTTGACAAAAACCGTCTCTCCAGCCTGTTCATCACATTGGCTACGTCAAAATGGCCCTGATTGTTGGGATTTTTGTCAATCAGGCCAACCAGGAAATAGACGGAACAAAGATTATCGGATGTCTCTCCGTTTATCTGCTCTTCATCCAGGCACACAAGGACATATGGAAAATGGTCATTGTCATTTTTGCTCTTCTTGGCCGGAAGATTCTGAGGATATACGTTAAAATGCAGGTATTCCCCCGCATTATTGACAGACGTATACCCCTTCAATTCGTCTTTTACCTCCTCCACAAGAGCCTGTTGAAGCCAAACATCGGTCTGCATAGTTTATCCCCCCTTTCGCAGGATATTGGCCACTTCCGCATGGATACGTTTTTCCAGCGTCTGGCCGGCCTCCCGTTTAAGCGTTTCCATGATCTCCTCATTTTTCACCATCTGGGGAACTGACGGCCCATACAGCTGCTGGATGGGGAATCGTTTATCGCTTTTTCTGACCATAACTCCCACATGGCCTGTGGACCTCATGATTCCAAGAAATGCTTTGGGATTTCCGGAGAGCGGTTTTAATCCACCGGACTTTTCTACACCGGACTTATACACCTTGGGGGAGTAATTGCCTTTTTTCGTATGCTTTACCTGCCTTTTCGGACTGACCTTAAACTTTGACAGCGCAATGGGGCTCCCCTTTGTGATAACAGCGCCGGAAAGTTTTCCTTTTCCTGCGTTTATGGATCGTACTGTCTCCCGGACCGCCCCGCTGGAAATGAAATACCGCGCGGAAACCTCTTTTCCTATGTTCTTCCGGATATTGGCTACAGACCGGTTGATAGCCCTGGACACTACAAGAGGCGTCTTGCTCTTGAAGGCACCAAGCCGCTCTTCAATCTCCTGAATACCCGTAACTTTTATGTTCTGTATGAGCATCAGCCTGCGTTCTCCCTTAAAATGACGGTGTAGCCGCCAAAATCTTTCATTACATTGCCAACCAGATAAGATTCCCCGTCAAATTCCAGGATCTGCCCCACTGCCGGCTCCTCCTCCAGATATTTTTTCTGTACGAAAAACATCCGGTTATCCTGAAAAATCCCGTCAGAGTCCGCTGTTTTTCCCAGGTTCAGCTGCAGAAGCGTCTCATTATCCACAACTACGGGAATCTTTTCCCCGTCAATGTCATGAAGCTCCCCAAATTCATCCACATTGAAAAAGACGCGGTCAAAATCTTTTTCCAACTGGTCTTCAAATGATCTCATATGATGTTACGCCTCCACCGCCCCATTGCTAAAATCCTCTGACAGACTTTCTTCCTGGAAATTGATCACTTTCTCCTGAAGTTCTTTCAGGCTGTTCTCCTCATAATCCTGCCCCAGTTCCAGCCCCAGGGATGCGGCATAGCTGAAAACATCCTTTTTAGCACGGATTTTCCGGATTTCCTCCGGGCTTTTAAGGGCATCCGGCTCCCTCTCATCAAAACCGGAAAGCTCGTAATCCGTCTCTGCCGGCTCGTCCTCTCCCCATTTAACGCCTGAGGATGATTCCATGTCCACCGGCTCAACAAAGCCTTTCCCTTTCAAAAACGCCAGATCCGCGGATGAAATGTCCTCCGGAAGCACCATCCCCGGCCCGTACTCCTTCTCTCCTGTCAAAACCGTGACTTTGGTTCTGTATCTCATTGACCTTCTCCTTTCTTCGCGTAGATAACCACCCAGGACTGCACATCGAAGGGACGGGGCAGCGGACGGGAAGTCAGCCTTACTTTCTTTACCTCGCTGCTTTCATCCACCCACACCTTGGGAACCAATTTCCCCTCATAGGAGCGGTATTTCTTGTCCTCCATCTGGGTCACAAGCCCATATTCAAACTGGCCTTCCCCATCTGAATGACCCATAAGCACCGTTCCGGAAGGAATAATAGATTCATCCTCCCCCTCATCGTTTAAGAACCATTCGTCATAGGTGTAGAGATCCATATCCAGCTCCGCGATCCTGCCGTAGAAGGTCAGCGCCTGGTCCACCACCCTTGGTTTGATCTCCACATTCTTCATGTTCAGCACATCCATGGCCTTGATGATAAACGGATTCATGACGAAATCTTCAATCACGTCAGAGGAAAAGAGCATGATGTCCGGCGCCCGCCCTGTTTCCTTGATGATCTTTTTGCGCAGCCTGCGAAGCAGAGGCAGCGGATTCACTGTCCCAAGGGACCACTGCTCATCTGCCCCCAGCACCACGATATTGGTAAATCCAAAATCAATCTGGACGTCCACTCCCTCGTCTTCATCCTGCACGATTACCTTGCCCTCAAACAGGACCTCCCGGCACATCCATTCCTTTCTCCTGTCAATGGACGCTTCCAGGTCCGTAAAATCTTTGGCCAGCAGTTCATCCTCCCGTTCCTCCGGAGTTCTTTTTGAATAGATATTTTCCCCGATAGCCCGTTTGGATACATCGTCAACGGTCAGCACCCGCTCCGGCGCAATCTTCGGTGTGGTGAACTGGTTGGTCTTATACCCCTGGCGCGCGATGACCTTCCCTCCCTTGCGGGGACTGACAAAGGGCGCCATGATGCGTTTCCCCTTACGCACGTCAAACTCAACCCGTTCCGCCACATGGGTCTGCTCCCCAGGAAAAAAGGTTCTCTGTAAAAAGGATTTGACAGGCGGCGTCTGGTCAATCGCGTCGATCATCTCCCGTGTGGTGTATTCTGCCATTTATCTAAAACCTCCTTAATTCTAATAATTGCGGACGCCCCGAAGGTACAGTCCTGCCTGCTTTAAATCGTCCTCATAGTCCTCTGCACTACCGCCTTCCCCGGCGATGATGATTGCCGCCCGGTTAAACATTCCGGTCTGGTATGCCGTTGCGGGGATGTTGTCGGCTGTCTTGTCCGTTCCTGTGTCAAAGTCATCGGTCAGGATGCCAAATACCTTTATCTCCATATCCGTGGTCACGGCGTTTTCCCCTTCCCCCTCAGTCACCTGCGGAACGGTTCCCGCCGCATATCCGGCCTTGTCACTCCCTTTCATCACAAGAGTCCCCCGCCTTAACAGGCCGTATCCGGCTTTCAGGCCGATCCCCGCTGTCAGTATGGGAAATTCGTTTCCCGCAATCAGGGAATCCGGCTTAAATTCTCCTATCTGTTCAAACATCTTCATCCTATCCCCTCCTTTTGTCCGCCTTCAGCTTGGCAGCGAAGCCTGCCACTTTCTGGGCGTTTTCTACCTTTTTCTGCTCCTGTGGGTCATAGCCGGTATTAGGCTCCGCTCCTACCGCCCCTGCGCCGGAACTGCGCAGCTCCTGAACCATGTCGGTTAAAAACTGCTGCCCTGCCGCGTTATTAGCCTTCATCTGCGCAAGGGCTAAGTCCGCGGCTGAAACCGGCTCTTCATATCGGGCCTTCATCAGTACCTCTTCCGGGATCCCCCTTGCAATCTCATCAATGGCTTTCAGCCTTTCTCTCTCCGCCGAAACGGCGTCAGAGGCGATCTGCGCGCACAGCTGCGGATAAGCTGCCTTTAACCCTGCGGCGTCTGTGATAGCAGGCATCCCCTTCTCGTTTTCTCCCATCATTCCATTTCCTTTCTGTGTTGTATTTGATGTATCAAAAAAAGTCCCGGTCCTTTTCTGCTGTGTCACAGAAAGAGCCTGAACCTTTCTTCGAATATTATCCGGAACAAATGTTTCCACATAATTTTTGAAACTGTATAAAACCCCGTTCACCATAAATTTTTGTAAAAGAGCGCTGTTCTGGAACTCCGCTTCGATCACGGTGTCACAGAAACCGGCGTCAACGGCTTCCTGCCCCACATACCAGCTTTCTTCATCCATCAGCTGACTGATTTCTTCCTCGGTTTTATCAAGACGTTCCATATAGGCGGTAACAATGCTTTTCTTTACCTGATTTGTGACTTCTGCCAGCTTCAAAAGTTCCTCCGCTTCATAGGAGCCCCACAGGGTTACAGAAGGATTGTGTGCCATCAAAATCGCGTTTTTGGCAATCCTGCGGCTTTCACAGGCCATCAGCACAATGGTTGCGGCGCTGGCGCATATCCCGATGATGGTTCCGGTAATTGTGGCCTTATTCATCACAAGGGCGCTGTAGATGGCATTGGCCGCGAACACGTCGCCGCCTATGGAATTGATCACCACATTTATGGTTTTTTTATTCCCCAGGTCATTGAGTTCCTTGATAAAGTTTCGGTAGGTAACACAGTCTTCGCTCCACCAGTCTTCCTCTGACTGGATTGTCCCAAATAGCTGCAGCTCTGCCGTATCGCCGTTGTCCAGGAAATTCCAAAATTTCTGCTTGCTGGAATCACTGCCTGGTTTCAGGCTCCCCGCCGCTTCCGGCTGATTCGTTATCCTCGTCTTCTGTTTCATAGGTTTCCTCCTCGCTTTCTTTCCCGTTTTCTTCCAAGTCTATGCTCTTTGCCCTCCCTCCGGATGAGATGAGCCCTGCTGCCTCCATCAACTGATTCTCGCGGGCCAGCTGGGCCACATTGCTGTCAAAATCGCCTCCCGTCATCTCTATGGTTTCCCGCTGCCTTGTGGAGATGCCTATGTTGATTCTCTTCTCCGCCGCGTTTACCTCCTTGACCGGATCAATCATGCCCTGGGCGGGACCGTTCCACTGGGCGCCGCAATACGCCATACGGATAACCGGGTCAAGGAAAAAACCAGGCGCTTTGAGCCGCCCCGTACCAATGGCTTCCGCCAAAAATATCTCATAGACCGGCTGACAAAAATCAGCCGCCAGCCATGACCGTTTCATCCGAAATCCTTTCCATGCCTCCAGCAGGGCTGCCCTGGACGCGGAATAGTTGGAAGAAAAATGCTTGACCAGAACATCTACCGGTATTTCCAACGCCGCCCCTACATACTTTGCCAGGGAGGTGGTGAAGGCGTCAAAATTGCTGGAGGGCCGCTTTGCGTCCGCAATCTCAATATCCTCCCCAGGGGCAAGTATGTTCACCATGCCAGGCCCCAGCTCATAATTCACCTCATCATCAGTAATCCGTTCCTCCTCATCCACTACGCCGGTAAATCCCGTCCCTGAATCGCTCTTCTGTGATTTTACGAACACCGTAAAGAAGCCGTTTATGACTGCCGCCATCATCTCAGCTTCACTGTATCTTGTCAGCTGTTTCAGTGACTCAATAACAGGAGCAAGGTAGGGGACGCCTCTGTACTGTTCGGCCCGCTCCGTCTCGTAGATCATCAGCACGTTTGGCATCCCGGTCTTTTCCCCAAATGCCTTCACCCGCTTCCACTCTTTTCTGGCATAAAGGCTGCTGTTTGGATACGTGGAGCAGATATGATATGCCACCACCCGGTTGCCCCCGTCCACCTCCACGCCATTGAAGATCCGGTTTTTCGTGTCCGGATCCACGGCGTACAGATACACATTATTTCCGGTGCTGTGAGGCGTAGAAATACGGTCGGATTCGATCAGGTGGATCCGCAGACCGTAGGGAAGCGTCTTCGTAGGCGGCTCATATTCTAAAAGCACACAGGCATCACCGTTCATCAGCCAGGACATACATGCCACCTGCTGGATTTCATAAAAATTATTTACCCGTGTGGAGTCGCAGAACTTTGATCTTGCCCACAATTCAAACTCCCGTTCCGCGCTGCGCTGCCACTGGGCGGCCTCTTCCGGCGTCATGCCAAGGAAATCCGCGTCAATGGCGCTTTTCAGCCGCAGCCCTTCCCCCACGATATTGGTCCGGTTCGTCTTTATGGCTGATACTGCCAAGGGAGCGGACATAAACAGGCTCCTTGACCTCTGGCGCAGCACAGGAATATTTCTGTCAATGTCTTCCTGAGGCGTCTTGCTGGATGCCAGCCACCCCCGCATGGAATTTTTATTCCGGGCAGCTCCCGACTCATCATAGCCGGAGTTCTGAAAAGACCTCATAATCTTTAGCTTATAGCGGGCCGCTTCCCTCTTCAAGGCTGTCTGGGGACTTATTTTTTCAATCGCTTTATCAATCATATTCATGGTTCCACCGCCTTAAATGTCCCTTGGAAGAAAACGAAAAGCTTTGCTTTTGCCGCCGCTCACCTCCAGCGTCTCAATCTGTCCTTCCAGATCCTTAATCGCCGCCCGTATGGTGGACAGATCCGCCCGTTTCAGGCTTTTTGTGCCGATCGTGTATTCCTGATTCAGCAGCACGGCCTCCTCCGCCTCATAATACATGGCAAGCCGTTTTTTGTACCGTTCCAGCCGTTCCTTCTGTAATCTTGTCAATAGTATCCTCCGCCTTTCTATAGCTCCACTCCCCGGCTCATGGTTCCGGCCCTCCGCTTTTTCTTTGTCCTGCCCGGTGATTTCTTCATATAATTGATGCCGGCTTTCACTTTCTTTTCCAGGATATCAAAATCCGGCCGCAGGATCTCAATTGCTGCAGTGTTGTAGACCCGCAGATCCAGAGGCTCATTCCGTATGCCGGTTTTCTTTTTCCACTTGGTAAATGCCCGTCCGTCCCGGATTTCCGTTATTCTCTGTTCGCTGTTAAACCCTTTTATGACGGCCTCGCTGTATCCCCGGTCCCCATTAATGGGAAAATGACAATAGCTGGGGCCTTCATCGGCCGTGGAAAGCCTTGTCATTACAATCTCTTTTCCGCTGTCTACTCCCAGAATGAATACTTTTACCCCGTATTCGTTGTTGGTGGATAGCTTATGAATCAGGGGGATGCCCTGGCTTTCCCTTCCAAATCCTTTTATGCCCACAATACGCTTCCCTTTTTTCTCCATCCGCTTTAGAAACCTGTAACATTCTGTAGTTTTATGGCCTCCGGTGTCAATGCAGGTCAGGGCAATCAGAAGGGAGGAACCGGACGCGAAATAAAATTCCCGGTCAAGCTGCGCCTCCAGCTGATCCCATGTTTCTTCCTTGTCCAAATCTCCATAAAGCTTTTCGTATTTGACTCCCCAGGATTCAAACCCCCGTCCCCATCCCACCACCTCTATCTCAAACCGGTCGTCCTGGACATCCACAGAAGCGGTCACAACAAGGACTCCCTCCGGTAATTCCGCTTCGTACCGCTCTCTGCGCGATAAAAGGGAATCATCATCCGCGCCTTTGCCCCGGGGCTCCCAGGTTTCCCCCAGCACGGTATTGATAAAGATTTTCAGCTTGTTTATGTCGCCATTTTCCTTATACTCTTTTTGCGCTTCTTTCCATTCCCGGATAATGGAATCCCAATGGGTCCACGGCGAAGCCAATTCGTTTAAGTGAAACGACCGTTTCCGACGCCGTTCCGGATGTGCCGCAACCCATTTTCCTGTACCCTGCTTCCAGTCAAACTCCGAAAAGTGTTCCCCGCAATACTTACATCCCATGGCAACATCTGAAAAACGGACCCTCCCCCATTCGTAGGGCTGATATTTCCCGCAGCACGGACACGGGACGCACCATTCCTCCATTGTGCCGGACTGAAATTCTTTTTCTATCTGGCTGGAACCCTTTAATGTGGGGGTGGAAACTTTGATTTTCTTTTTGTTCCAGAAAGCCGTCGTCCTCTTTTCCGCCAGCTTAATAGGATTTCCTTCCGTTCCTGCGCTGGCAGGATAGCGGTCCGTTTCGTCCATCAGGACAATCCTCACCGGACGGGAAGCAAGGCTTGAAGGAGAATTTGCGCCAGCGATGGTTACGTGGCCGCCGGGGAATGTTTTGTGCAAAATCGTATTTCCGGAAGCCCTGGACTTTACATCATGGACTTTCCCGGTCAGCGTCGGCGTGTCTCGGATCATCGGGGCCAGCCTGTCCTTCGAAAAATCTTCCGCCATCGGCTTGACGGTAGGCTGCACCACCAGCATAGGAGCCGGATCGTAGTCTATGTAATAGCCGATAATATTTAAAATCAATTCTGTTTTGCCCACCTGCGCGCTGCTCATAACAACAATCTCCTCTACAAGGGGATCATTTATGGAATCCATAATCTCCCGTTGGTAAGGCGCCCGGTCCGTGTTCCACTGTCCCGGCTCCGCAGCGCTTTCCGGCGATAACCTCCGATAACGGTCCGCCCACTGACTGACTGTCAGAACAGGCGGAGGGCTTACTGCTTTGGCAAGATTGCGAAACAATTTCAGCGTCTTAAATTCTATGCCCCGATCTTTGCGGCGGTTTTTCACGATAACCGTGTCAGGATTCACCAAGGGAGGCTGTTCAATCTTTACGCTCCTGCTCATATCCGTCTTCTCTTTCCTCCACATATTCATCACTGTAAAACGCCTTTGGATCATAGTCTTTTAATTCGTTCAGCGCTTCCGTCACCTCTTTTGTCAGGCGGTCCTTGATAAATGCGGCATCCCGGTTTTCCAGAATCGGTGCTGCCTTGGAAGGGATTCCCATTATTTTCGTTTTAAAAGCAACTAACATGTCCATCATGACGATTTCCACATCCTCCGCCTTGTGCAGTTCCCCCTTCATGATCTGCAGTTTCAATTCTGATATGTGGCGTTTTACCCTCTCATGGAGGGCTTTCTCTTCGTCAAAGTTGATCTCTCCGTCCGCCAGTTCCACGCCGACTCCCTCTGCTGCCAGCTTCAGCGTCAGAAGATAATTCTTTATGGAATCCACCAGCTTATAACGGCCCTTTGCCGCCCTGGCGACGATTCCCTCCTCCGCCATCTGCCGGATGCGCCTGTCTGTCACGCCAAACATCTCTCCCAGGACCGCCGCCGAAACGGTTATGCTGTCTATGTTGGTGACTTTTGCGGAATCTGTGTCTGTCTTTGCCACTCTCCCACCTCCTTCTATCCCAAAAACGGAAACGGCAACTTCCGTCATTATTTTCTAAAATCTAGCCAGGTTTTGGGCTTCGCAGACCCGCACCATTTTTTAGGGCGTCAGAAGAACCTATTTTTTTTCGTCCTTTTTCTGTTTGATGGAAAACTTTTTTCACATATGGCGGCATGATACCCATGCCTTTGTTCCTTTCCTCGCCTGGCTTTGTTTATTTGTGTATTATTCGTATTAGTACACTGCATACTTTATACTTGACATATCTTAAGATTCTGTCAACTGTTCCCTGGCTGTTTTCTTTCATTAAAGCGCGGATAAAATCTGCACACATCATTTGTCATGGACTTAATGTGTCAACCGATGGATATAAGGCAAAAGCGATTCCGATTATCCGCCTGAAAACGGGCAAGAAAAAAAGACCTGTCACCGGCCCTTTTTCTTGAAGGACAAACCTTTGATTGCCTTGTCCTTATTATCCTGGTTGATACCTATATACCGCAGCGTCACGGATATGTCTGAATGATTTAGAATTTCCTTAATGGTCACCGCGTCATGGGTCTGCTGATACATGTGATACCCGAATGTCTTCCGCAGGGTATGAGTTCCCATGCTGCTGATACCGAACGTCTTGCCGGCATCAGCCAGAATGTTATATGCCTGCTGGCGGCTGATGGCCTTATTGGGAAAATGGGGGGATTTAAAGAGATACTCGAAATCCCTCTTTCCATGGATATATTCCTCTATGATTGGCTTAAGCTCTGCATTTATGGGGAAGCGTTTTTCCTTGCCCGTCTTTTTCTCCCGTATGTACACGGCATCCCTGTCTCTTACGTCCCTGACACGAAATTTTAAAATATCGGAGATTCGAAGCCCTGTATAAATGCCGAACATAAAGAGAACGTAATCTCGTTCATTCTTGGATTTGAGATAGTCCGCCACATCCAGCACAATATCCATGTCCCGGATTGGCTCCACCGTGTTCATGAAAGACACCTCCTTTTCGCCGTGTAAAAAGCGCTGCCATCTGGCGACACTAAAATCAACTTTTATGCTGTTTTTCTTTCTTTCAACATCTATGCCCCATTCACTCCAGGTCAACCCCTAATTCAACAATGCGCTTATTATTCCTTATGGTCATTGTTTCAACCTGCTTTCGGAATAAAGAACCGAATACCTGATAATCCTTTTTCAGTGCCAGGAAATATCGTTTATCCGGGTCACGCATATGCAATTTAATCAAAACATCCATTAGATGGGGAGTCACACCGGATTCAATGACGGTCACCTCGTTTTTTCCTTCCTGCTGATTCGGCTCCCTGCACAGAATGACATACTCGGGACTCTTGTTTTTCTTCTTACCCTTAACTCTTCCCATTTTTACCTTCCTACACATTGGAACGGTCAAAGGTGACAACGGAAGTCTGGCCGTTTTTCTTTGTCACTTCGGTACCGACCGTTATTTCAAGTTCTATTGGCTCATTGGTCTGTGTATCGAATAAGATCAGACGGCTTCCCGCTTCGACTGCATAGGTAATGCCGGTCTTCATCAGCGCCTCCTGCATAAGTTTTGTATATTCGGCAATCCTTTCATCCTGGTTCATCTGCTAACTCCTCCTTGTCCGCTCCATTTCTCTTTGAATCCATAAATTTCCTGATTTCCGCCACGCACTCCGGGCAAAAATCCTGCGGCGGATTTTTAAAGGTCTTGGCTATCATTTCAATAAGCTTTGAGCTAGATGCCTCTTTGGATGGTAAAGTGAACTCAAAAACAATCCTTTTGGCCAGCTTCGTCTCAAACTCTTTTCCACATCGATCACATATACAAACCGTTTTCAGCATTTTTATTCCTCACTTGTAAACAATCTTTGTTTTTCTGTCCTGAAATGCAATCCGGCCGGCTATATCATATCCATAGGCGCCGGCTATCTTTTTTATCACGTCCACAAGTTCCTGTATTTCATGGGGTGCATGGTCAGCCTGCCGGATCGCCCTCTCAGCAACCGCATCCCGACACCCTGAACCGTTATATCTCAATCTATCTGTCAATTCGTTTACCTCCTGCTTATCTTTGTATGGCACTGCTGTTGATGTCTCAATCTTTTTCATCATCCTTCCGTCTGTGAGTAAGGTGTACCGAAATACTGTTATGCACCGTCCATTGTCTGGTTTATGCAGCGGTTATAAATAACCACGCTGTCAACATAGTCTATTCCCATAACGGTCACTCCAATTTATTCTGTTGATACATCTTGATCCTAGAACTTATGATTAGTAATTTTCAGATACAGCCGATCAATCCCTGCCCCCTTAAGAAAACTGGAAACAGTTGCTTTTGAACCCTCTACTTTGACATTTACAGACGCCCGGTTATCGCTGTCATAATTGTAGATTAAGGCACTTGGGACCCCAACATCTAAAGAGATTTCACTAACCTTTGCGAGACCAGAAGAAGCCCATTCCCCATACAAAGCGGCTATAATCATGCCATAAGGCTCTACTGTCTTTTGTAATTCGTATTCCATAACCCCTGATATTTCTGTTCTCTCTAAAAGCGTATCAACGGATTTATCGATTACAAGTTTTGTGGTAATGTCGTCAACACTCGTATGCTTAACTCCATAAAGAATAAGATCACAATCGTCTCGATCCGGTGCGATGTTGATATTAAACAACTCGATTTCAGCACCAGTAAAACGAATATCAACTCTCCTACAATCTTGATTGCCATAAGTATATGACTTTGAAATTACAAGCAAACCCTCACTTAACCCTTCTGGAAAATAAGGCACTGTTTCAACAACATATTTACCATTAGGAGTTGGAATTACGAGCTGCGCAATGATTTCGTCATAATAGGCTACAGGATTTGGAATTGTGAAAGTTTTATTTTCTACAATTTCCGCTGCTGGAATTTTTGCGATTTCTGTTTTGTCTTCTACCAAAGCTGTATAGGGTTCTATAAATTTATAGCCAGTAAATCTAAGTTTTCTATTACCCGATGGAACAGAAGTTAAAGTGATAACTCCGTCATCTGTTGCTGTGAATCTGATATTATGAGAAGACCCTTGTATAGCATCTAAGTAATTTATAATTCTGTCTCCCGTCTGCACAATCGTAGAACATAAAGTACCCGTATCGCCAGCGTCGTTCGTATAGATACTTTCCGCGATCACTTCATCATAGTCTGATAACTTCGCGTTAAGATTAATGGTTTTTGATAAAGCGCCATAGTAAAGCACATCTTTTGCTTTTAATCCTAAGTTAATATTTACTTCTTGCGGCGCGAATTTATAACCCGTAATGCGCAACCCAAAATGAACATTTAGACTTAATACTTCTACCTGTAACGTTTCATCATTGATTCTTTTTAGTTTAATATGATAATCATTTGTCCAACTTAGATATACCGATTCACCAGGCGGCAGCTCATTGCTGCATAAAGATCCTACTATTTCACCTCCACTGGAATAGGTCATCTCAACTATCACTTTATCAAAATTCCTAAGACTATCATCGAGTACCAGTGTTTCATTTAATGATAAGTCTTCAGGGTGAAATAAAAGAACCTTTCTTTCTTTAAAAGCCACAGTTTTTAGAAAGTCTTCTTGTTTTGAAAACTTAATGCCTTTCATAATAAGTCTATAGCCTTTTATGCCAGAAATATTCGCATGATAATCTTCAATAGCAATATGCGTATCATCTTTGTAAACGATATCAAACATGCATCTTGAAGACGTAAAAGTTATAATGGATTTCGTCGGCTTATCTTTAAAAAACTCTAAATCTTCACAATAAACTTCGCGGCCATTAGTAGTAAGCGTTGTTACATAAGCAAAGATTTTATCATATTCGGCCATACTCTTTGTTTCGATTGATGAATTTAAGCCGGTGACTAAATATTCAAGAATGGTCTCTTCATCTTTATATATCGTAGGCTGGACGTATTCATCAACCCTGGCGTATTTGATACCGTAAACTTCTAAAAACATTGTTACGCTAGAAATTTGATTAGCGAACTCAATTACCTCAATGCTGTTGCCGTGTAATATTCCGTTTAAATAATTATCATTCCCCCTAGAATATGAGAAAGATTTCCCAAAAAATGTATCATTAACATATCTATCATTATTAAATTCGCCAACGACATTAATCATTATATCGTCATAATCATCGGCATTTCCATTCATTACTTTGTTTCCGGCGCTGTTAATCACTCCCTCAAACAAAATATCTTTTGCTTTTATATATTGAGTTCCATCTACAGGAGGGACTTCTAAAACTTTGATTTCTCTAATCCCTCCCGTAACTTCATCAAAATATAAGGAATCCCCTTTAGTTACCGCCATAGTTATCGTGGTTAATGCTTCTCTCGCTTGGTTACTTATATTTTGATACTCTCCACTTGTTTCGTTTCTCACCGAAATATAACTTGACGGAGCCCCTAAAATGTTAAGCCAACCAGTAGCAGGCATAACGACTCGCCTCCCTGTCGTTGGAATCGGAGTAATGTTATGAATTGTGCCGTTAGTGGAAATATTAGCGATCTTAGTTACGTTTTGGACTATCGCTGGATCTCCAGCCCCTTGTATGAGCCGTTCTGTGTATTTTCTACTTAATACTAACACATCTTCTGCTTCCATGCATCCTCCTATAGTTTGTACCACGTGTCAGTTGGCTTATGATACTTATAATAATCGCCGGTGTCAAGGCACAGGGCAGAGCTTCCAGATTCAACATAATGAGGCAGCTTATCAACGTCTTTCGAAAGCCCCTCGTAACTGCGCTGATTTCCTTTGACTTTCACGGCGACAAAACTTCCCAGGTCCCATATCTCTTCGCCCGATTCATACAATTGTCCATCATATGTTGTTGGTCTGTTTGCTATCATAATTTCCTCCAATTCCTTTTGTGATGGCGGAAGCCATTCTCTCG